>Ga0207416_1004204_pt1 | contig 12806 bp, 10 predicted proteins | sample PaiPotPPM11metaG_FD_184107 | JGI IMG/M metagenome (GOLD analysis project Ga0207416, IMG submission 184107) | Iron sulfur acid spring bacterial and archeal communities from Banff, Canada, to study Microbial Dark Matter (Phase II) - Paint Pots PPM... ...
GATAGAGGTTGCGCAGCATCACAGTCAGCCTTTCCTTGCTCTCTAGAAGCGAGCAAGAGTTTTGATAGCATCTGCTAGTAGTACGAAGCAAACAGCTATTTTATCTCATCAATCGGGTTCGCGTGAGTTTTGGTTCCCCGTCAATGCCGCGATTTCACCGTACCGCGAGGCCCGCGAGTGGGCGCGTGAAGAGATTGGGAATTTTGTCGAGGTGTATGTGAAATGCCCGCTCGAGGTCTGCGAAGAGCGCGATGTGAAGGGGCTGTACAGGCTCGTTAAAGAGGGCAAGAAGAAAGAATTCACTGGCAAAGACGATCCCTACGAGGAGCCGGAGCATCCCGATCTGGTGGTCGAGACGGACAGGGAAACGGTGGCAGAGAGCGTGGATCGCATCCTGGCGAAGTTGGTCGAGTTGGAGTATCTGAGCGCGGCAGCGGTGCGGTAGCAGACGCCAGGCGTCACGTTATGTCAGTAAGATGCCGAGAGCGTAACCCAGGAAAGTTAAGATAAAGAGCTGGCAGGCCCAGAGGATCAGCTTATTTTTCGAAGAGAGGCCGTGGAAGAGCATGGCTAGAACGAGGCCAATAGAGAGGCGACCGGCAGAGACGAGTTCTACATATGAAAGATGCGACATATCAGTGACAAGGACGAGATTGAAGAGCCAGATCAGCCAGGAAGCGCTTTTCCAGCGTTGTTGCAGCGCTTCTTTTATGAGAAGGCCCCAACTCAACAAGGTAGGGATGAGCATCAGCATGAGGAGAAGCGGAAAACGCACCGGGTCATGTGAGAAATAAAAAAGCCCCGCAAATGGGATAAGTTGAAAGGCCGGAGCAGTGCTGATACTGAGTGTGTGGAATAGCAGCCCGATGATACTATACCAGACAACGGTAGGAACAATGGACAGGAGAACAAGACGAAGCGCGTCCCGCCAACGCTTCTGGTACAAATCCAGGACGAGAAAGCCAAGAGGAAACAGAACAGCAGTCTCACGAGAAAGAACGGCCAGACCCATACTGATTGCTGCGCTAGCGGGGCGTTTTCGCATGATGAGGAAAAGTCCCAGGCAGACAAAAAAATACGTAAGCGGCTCGGTCGTATCGAAAATAAAGGCGGTTGCCTGCCCAAAGTAGAGGCCAAATGCGAGACTAAACCAGGGAGACAGATTCTGCTTGATGAGCAGGCGTGCCAGGAATTCAGTGCCGAGGACGATAGCGACGAGGTTGACCAGCAAGAGCATGTAAGGGATGAGGTTTGCCTGACCCAGGCTCAAAGCGGCTACCAGCAGGGGGTAGACTATACGCTGATAACGGTAGGCAGGGTGATCGAGAAAGGGGGTAGCATGGAGTGGGTTACGAGCTATCTGATAGTAGAACTGACCATCATAGCCTGGAGCAGCGTTGGGAATGTGAAGAGCAAATCTCGGGCCGATATGCACATAATAGAGAACAGTGTGGCCGTGAAGGAGCATGTCGAGGCCAATAAAGAGCACATAGAGACCGGCAATTACAAATGCAGGGCGCGCAAACTGAAAGATGGGATGGTGCTTGTCAGCCTTATTGGTAGAAATGGCTTGCTCAAGTGCAGGGCTATTATTATTCATCAACGCGATACTATGCCTTTTCAGAGTTTTCTTCAAAAAGCGCAGACCTATGCAGAAACGCCTGACCTCAAGCGCGAGTATAGCGTTGTGCATTGCGGTTGTCAAGTAGGTTCCAGGGCGATGCCGAGCTTGCTGGGAGCAAGATCAAGCCATCGCCCTGGTCTTTCTCTTGACAAATATGCGATATATCGTTATACTTTAGAAAAATAAAGTTATATCGCTATCTGTAACAGATGAAAAAGGTGATTCTCAAAATCCCTTGACAAAGCCATTCCTCTCCATTATAATTAGGTTGCCTAATAAATTATATTCCAATGTACTTACCAACCTATGTTTTAGGAGAGGTAGAATATGAGCGTTCAGACCAATGCAACCGCGCAGAAGCTTTTGCAGGCTCTCGATCAATTTCACCGGGCAAAATGGCACGAGCAACAGACTTTCGCGGGCTGCAAACCGAGCGAGATCAGGGTGCTGTTCTGTATCAAAAACGGGTCGAAACCTGGCTTGCCCATGAAGGTATCGGAGATCAGCAAACTGATGCATGTGACCTCACCGACCATTACCCAGTTGCTCAATAGCCTGGAGCCGAACGGATTGGTCGAGCGACAGAGCGACCCGGAGGACCGGCGCTCCGTGGGCATCAGGCTGACGGAGAAAGGCGAATGGGTCACTGAGCGAGCCTGGGAAGGCTTCTTGACCGCCTTGCAAGGATTGATCGAGTATCTGGGGGAGGAAGACAGCGAGCGGCTGGCCGATTTATTATTCAAAGTGCTTCGCTATATCGAGGAAAGACATGCCAGCGAGTTTGATTCACGCTGGAGCGAAAGCAGAAATGAGGAACTATGATCAAATTATTGCGGTTCATGAAGCCATATCGCGCGATACTCGTTCTCGTGGTGGTGCTGGCCTTTGGGCAAGCCCTGGCGAACCTGTACCTGCCCACGTTGATGGCGAATATCGTCGATTACGGCATTATCAAACAAGATACCGGCTACATCTGGAGAACCGGCGGCCTGATGTTCGTGATAGCCCTGGGAGGCACCCTGGCCGCGGTCATCGGCATTTTCTTCTCTTCCCAGGTGGCGACCGGCTTTGGCAAAATCATCCGCGCCAAACTGTTTACTCACGTCCAAAAATTTTCGCTGCACGAGTTCGATATACTCGGCTCATCCTCGCTGATCACCCGCACTACCAACGATACGACGCAGGTGCAGCAGGTAACGGTCATCGCCCTGAATATGATGATCACCGCCCCGATCACGATGGTGGCCGGCATCATTTTGGCGCTCAACCAGGATGTCGGGCTTACCTGGATTCTGCTGGTAGCGATGCCCGTCCTGGTCGGAACCATCGTGATCCTGTTTAGCAGGGCTATCCCGCTCTTCAGGAGCATCCAGGTGAAACTGGACAAAATCAATCTCATTCTGGACGAGGGGCTGACTGGCGTGCGTGTCGTGCGAGCCTTTGATCGCCAGCAGTACGAGGAGCAGCGCTTTGACGTCGCGAACCGCGATCTGACGGACGTTACCATTCGCGTGAACCGGATGGTGGCCGCGTTGATGCCAGCTATGATGTTCGTACTGAACGTTTCCAGCGTGGCGATTCTCTGGTTCGGCTCCATCCGCGTCAATAACAATGAAATGCAGGTTGGCGCAATGATCGCGTTCCTGCAATACGCCATGCAGATTCTCTTCGCGCTGTTGATGGTTTCGATGCTGTTCATCTTTCTGCCGCGCGCGGCGGCGGCGGCCACCAGAATTAACGAAGTGCTGGCGATAGAGCCTGAAGTCACCGATGCCGACCAGGTAAAGCGCGCGGACGACCAGAGGGGATATGTCGAGTTCGAGGATGTGACCTTTAGCTATCCTGGCGCCGAAGAGCCTGCGCTTTCTCACATTTCTTTCAGCGCCGCTCCTGGCGAAGTCACTGCGATCATCGGTGGTACTGGCGCGGGCAAATCAACGCTGGTCAGCCTCATCCCGCGTTTTTACGACGTGGATAGCGGCCGGGTGCTGCTTGACGGCGTGGATGTGCGCGAGATGTCCCAGGAGTACATGCGCGCGAAAATCGGCTTTGTGCCACAAAAGGCCGTCCTGTTCTCAGGAAGCATCGCCGGGAACATTCGTTATGGCAAAGAAGACGCCACCGACGAAGAGATCAGGCATGCCGCTGACGTGGCGCAGGCAAGCGAATTCATCCAAAACATGACGGATGGCTTTGACTCGGAGATCGCCCAGGGTGGCACGAACGTCTCCGGCGGGCAGAAGCAGCGCCTTTCCATTGCCCGCGCGCTGGTAAGAAAACCGGAAATTTACGTGTTTGACGACAGCTTCTCGGCGCTGGACTATAAAACCGATGCCCGCTTGCGATCCGCGCTCAAGCAGGAGACGCGCGACGCCACGGTGCTGATCGTATCCCAGCGCGTCAGCACGGTCATGGACTCGGACCAGATTATTGTCCTGGACGATGGACATGTTGCCGGCATCGGCCGCCATCGTGAATTGATGAATACCTGTGAGGTCTATCGTGACATCGTTTCCTCACAGCTTTCCAGTGAAGAAATCGCGGAGGGAATTGCATGAGCGAAGAACGTAAGAAACTGCAGCAACAGCAGCAGGGAGGGATGGGCCGCGGTGGCTGGGGAGCTATGGGCAGGCCGGTGGAGAAACCCAAAGACTTCAAAAGGACGGCCTTGCGCTTGCTTGGTTACTTTCTGCCGGAGAAAATTCGCTTAGCGATCATCCTCGGCACGGCTATCATCGGCACCGTCTTCAATATCGTCGGCCCGAAAATCCTGGGCTTAGCGACCACCAAACTGTTCGATGGCCTGCTTGCGAAGTACCAGGCATTTGCTCATCATCTGCCTGCTCCCAGCATCGATTTCGGCTATATCGGCACGATCTTGCTGATCTTGCTTGGATTGTACGTCATCAGCGCCATTTTCATCTACATCCAGCAGTATGTGATGGCGGGCGTGGCGCAGAGAACGATGTATAACTTGCGCAGACAGGTTGATGAAAAACTTTCTCGGTTGCCACTGAAGTACTTTGACGGGCGCACGCATGGCGAAATTATGAGCCGCGTCGTCAACGATATGGATAACCTCAGCTCGACGCTCCAGCAGAGCATCACCCAATTGATCACCTCAGTGGTGACACTACTAGGCGTGCTTGTGATGATGCTGACGATTAGCTGGCTGCTCAGCCTGATTATCCTGCTGACCTTGCCGCTGAGTCTGTTCATCACGGTAGGCATTGCGAAACGCTCGCAGGGGTACTTCCGTAGCCAGCAACGGGCGCTGGGAGAACTTAACGGCCACGTCGAGGAAATGTACGCGGGCCACAAGATCGTGAAAGCGTTTGGGCGTGAGGGAGAAGCCGTCGCCGAATTTAACGTGCGCAACGAGAAGCTGTATGATGCTGGCTGGAAGGCGCAGTTTGTTTCCGGCATCATTATGCCACTGATGCGCTTTGTCGGCAATATCGGCTATGTCTTCGTGGCAGCCGTCGGTGGCATCATGGTGATACAGGGCAAAATTGCCATTGGCGATGTACAGGCGTTTATCCAATATGCCCAGCAGTTCACCCAGCCGATCGCTCAGATAGCCAACTTCGCGAATATCATTCAATCGTCAATGGCCTCGGCTGAACGCCTCTTTGAAGTTCTCGATGAGCAGGAAGAAGTGCCGGAGGCTGCCGACGCGAAAGTCATTGAGCATCCCGAAGGGGCAGTCCAGTTTGAGCATGTCAGGTTCGGCTACAGCGAAGACAATATTCTGATGCAGGATATGAACATCGATGTCAGGCCGGGGCAGATGATCGCCATCGTCGGTCCTACCGGCGCCGGCAAAACAACCCTGGTCAACCTGCTCATGCGTTTCTATGAGGTCAATGACGGCAAGATTCTGGTGGACGGCGTGGATATCACGGAGATCAAGCGTGGGGCGCTGCGCCGTATGTTCGGCATGGTCCTCCAGGATACCTGGCTCTTCAACGGAACCATCCGCGATAACATCGCCTATGGCCGCGGCGACACCGCCGATGAAGATGTTGTGCGGGCCGCCAGGGCGGCAAACGCCGACCACTTTATCAGGACGCTGCCGGGAGGCTATAGCACGGTTCTCAACGAGGAAGCGAGCAACATCTCAGCGGGACAAAAGCAGTTGCTGACCATTGCGCGCGCCTTCCTGGCCGATCCAGAGATCCTGATCCTGGATGAAGCGACCAGCAGCGTTGATACCCGCACCGAGATGCTGATTCAGAAGGCAATGTCCGAACTGATGAAGGGCAGGACGAACTTTGTGATTGCTCACAGGCTCTCCACGATTCGGGACGCTGACCTGATCCTGGTCATGAATCATGGCACAATCGTCGAGAAGGGGACCCACGAGGAACTGCTGGCACAGAATGGCTTCTACGCCGACCTGTACAACAGTCAGTTCACCGGTAGAGTCCTCGAAACCGAAGTTGCATAACCCTCGTAGAGAAAGAGCATGAGAAAGCCAGGCAACGGCTCAACCGCTGCCTGGCTTTCTCATGCTCTTTCTCTTATTTCTTCGCGTTCCACAGTGCGGTGCGGGCATCGCGGGACGAAGAGTGGCCGGCCTGGATCATGGTGCGGCGCAGGAAGTAGCCGCCGACCAGCACGAGGGCCGAGATGAGCAATCCCCCAACGGTAGGGGCCAGATTTATCGCGCCCTTGCGCTGTTTCTCACGGCGCGAGCCGAACAGGCTGAGCGTTTGCAGCAGCCAGGGAAGAGCAATGCCGCCGCCTAAGACGAAGCGCCAGAAGGTCTGGCCGTGTTCGCCGGGACCATCGCCTACCAGAGGGCGCGCCGCGCGCCCGGATTGGCGCAAAAAGGTGAACAGTTCCGTCATTTCGAGGAGCATGGCCGCCCATTCCAGCCGCTCCAGCTTGTGCAGAACACGCGCGGGAGCGCCGGTGACACGTAAAACCAGCGTGATCAACGCCGCGCTGGTGGACATGGCCGACGAGACGAAGACGGCCCCCAACAGCTTGCTGCGCGACCAGAGCGGCACGCTGGTTGATGCCAGCAGCACGCCGGTGTAGCCGCCCAGGAAGACGCCGAGCAGCGTACCGGGGAGCGCGATCAGCTTCTGCGGCAGCGCGGCCAGTGCGCGCGCGCCCCACCACTGGCCCAGGATGCCGTCGCGCGCGGCCTGGATCATCGCCGTAATCCCGCTAAAGAACGAGAAGCTGAGCAACCCCCATGTCCCCATCGACATCGGCGATTTCACCTTGAAGACGCGCAACATATTCAAGAAGCGTTCGGGACGTCCCAGGTCTTTGATCAGCAGCGGCGGACACGGCAACAGGGCCAGCAGCGAGAGATAGTAGCCCGTGCGCGCCACACGGCGATCTTCGGGCGATCCGAAGAGAGAAGCGATGCTGGCGATGACGTAGCAGCCGGCAGCCAGCCCGCCGAAGAAGAAATACCAGATGATCTCCCAATGCCATGTTGTCGGTTTCAGCGCGGGATAATCATAGTAGGTCACTTCCTGCTGCTCGGCGGCGGGATCAGGCACGTATCCGGTCGAGAACGCTGCCAGTTGCTCGACCAGCGACGGGCGCGCCGGGACGACAGCGCTGGTGCTCGTGGTGGTCTTTGCCGGTGCGATATCGACCACGGTTTGTGGAATTTCTGTTTCCTTCATAATTAGAGATCTCCGATGTATTCCGTAGGGGCGCAATAGGTCACACAACGCACGCTATTCTCGGAAGAACAGGATGCTTAACAGGCCGAAAAGCGCTGCCGCGATGACCGTCCAGAAGGACGCCGGCACGACATTGTTGGAGGGGCGCGGCGGGTTTTCCGGCAAATTGTAGATGGCTGGCTCTTCCAGCAGCAGAAAAAAGGCATGCAGGCCCCCCTCCAGGATCGTGTCGTCCGCGCCATAAAGTTGCGCCTCGTGGAGGCCGCGCTCGTGCAGGAGACCCAGTCGCTCCTGCGCTCGCGCCTTGAGATGTTCCACTTCACCGAACTGGATCGAGTCGGTGGGGCAGGCTTTGGCGCAGGCGGGCGTCATGCCGTCCTTCAGACGATCGTAGCAGAGCGTGCATTTGTGGGCCTTGTAATCGCCGTGATCGTCACGGGCAATCACGCCGAAGGGGCAGGCCACGACGCAGTAGCCGCAGCCGTTACAGATGTCCTGCTGCACGTAGACCGTGTCGAACTCGGTGCGGATGATCGCGCCGGTGGGGCAGGCTTCCTGGCAGGGAGCGTTGGCGCAGTGCTTGCAGACGTCGCTCATCATCAGCCAGCGATCAGTGTTGAAGAACGGCAGCGCCGTGCCGGGCGGCGTCGCCGGGATAGCGCCGTTGTTTTTCGCCTCCGCGATCCTGTCCTGGATTTCGCCGCGCTGCCCATCGCTGCGCCGCGAGCGCCCGATGTCTTCGACGAACATGACATGCCGCCAGGTCGTCGCGCCGAGCATCTGTGTGTTATCGTAGCTCGTGCCTGTCCAGGCCGGATCGGTCGCCGAAAGCTGGTTCCACTGCTTGCAGGCGACCTCGCAGGCTTTGCAGCCGATACACAGGCTGGTATCGGTGAAAAAGCCCAGCGTCGGCTGTTGCGGCGGCGGCGCTTCTTTGTTCAGCAGCCCCAACCACCGCGGCGCTGATGATGATCTATCCGGTTGCAGGTGTTCAACTGCCATGTTGCTCCTCCTTTAGGGCAGGTGTCCGGGGCGCACATTGCACATGAAGGCTTTCGCCTCCTCGATGCTCACGTTCGGCTCCAGCACCATGTGCGCCAGGTCGTTGGTGATGCTGCCGGTCGCTCTGCCCTGGAAACCCCAGTGGAACGGCAAGCCGATCTGGTGAACGATGCGCCCATGAACGCGCAAGGGCCGCATGCGCCGCGTCACCAGGGCGCGCGCTTCGATCTCGCCGCGCGGCGTGCTGATGATAATCCATTGCCCATTCTGAATCGCGCGTTCCGCCGCCAGTTCGGGGCTGAGTTCGGCGAACATCGAGGGCTGGAGCGCGTTGAGCCACGGCATCCAGCGCGTCATCGGGCCGCTCACGTGATGCTCGGTCAGGCGATAGGTCGTGACTACAATTGGATAGTGTTCGTCGCCCACCGGAGACAGCCGGTTGTCGGGCCGATCCTTGAAGTACTTGGCGGCAGGATTGCTCTGCGTCTGGTAGAGCGCGTTGCGGACAGGCGATTCTGCCGCCTCGTAGTGCGCGGGCAGCGGTCCATCAACAATGCCCTTCGGCGCGAAGAGCCAGCCTTTACCGTCCGGCTTCATGATGAACGGATCGCTGCCGGAATGAGCGTCCATGCCCGTTGCGCCCTTCGGCGGCGTGTAGTCGGGCGGCTTCGTCACCTGGAAATCCGGCGTGTCGTAGCCCGTCCACTTTTTCTGCGCTTCATCCCACCAGACATACCTCTTGCGCTCCGACCAGGGATGGCCCTGCGGGTCCGCCGAGGCTCGGTTATAGAGGATGCGCCGGTTGGCCGGCCACGAAAAGCCCCAGCCGAGGAAGGTGTAGCCTTCGGGATTGCGCGAGGCCGCGCGATTATTCCCCGGCTCTGGGTAGACGCCGCTGTAGATCCACGAGCCGCAGGCGGTGCTGCCGTTGGCTTGCAGGACGGTGTAGCTCGGAATATGGGGCGCGTCGCGCAAAGTGTAGCTCTTGCCATCCTGCTGCGCGTAGTAGCCGTTGATCTCTTTCAAGACCAGCAGCGCGTCCGGTTCATCGAGGATACGTGATCCCGCTTCCGGTTCTTCCATCTCATAGTCCCAGGTCAGCGCCTGGAGCGGGCGGTCACGGGCTTCCGTGCTATTGGCGTAGAGCGCCCTGAGCCGCTTGCCCAGGTGATAAGTGAACCACAGGTCGGAGCGGGCGTCGCCGGGCGGATCGACGGCCTTGTCGCGCCACTGCAAGAGACGCTGCGTGTTGGTGAAGCTGCCCTCTTTTTCGGTCGAGGCGGCGGCTGGCAGGAAAAACACCTCGGTTTTGATGGCGTGCGGATCGACGGTATCAGGATGCGGAGTTGGCCCGCGATGCCAGAAGGCCGCCGTTTCGATCTCGTACAGATCGCGCACCACCATCCAATCGAGCTGCTTCAATGCCTCGCGCTGCATCCGCGAGTTGGTGCTGCCTGCCGCGGGATTCTGGCCGAAGAGGAAGTAGCCCTTGACCTTGCCGTCGAGCATGGCATAGCTGGTAACGAGGTGCGAGTGATCGCCGACAATCTTCGGCAAGAAGCGATAGCTGGTGTTGCCGTTGTCCTCGTCGGCGGCAGGGCCATACCAGGCATTGAGCAGGCTGCGAATGTAGGCGGGGAAGTTCGACCACCAGCCGAGCTTCTGCCCTTTCGCGTCAATGTACTCCTGCAGGGTTTGCTCGGATTGTGCGTGTGCCTCCTGATCTCTATTTTCGCCCCAGGTAGTCGCATTGGGAGTATCTTGCGTATGAGGCCGCGTGGAGAGCATCGCACTCGGCTGCGGCATGTAGCCGGCCAGCAGATCGTAGAGTGTGGGTACATCCGTCGATCCCTGGATGGAGGCATGGCCGCGCAGAGCCATGACGCCGCCTCCGGGACGCCCGATGTTGCCGAGCAAAAGCTGGATGATGGCGGCGGCGCGAATGATCTGCACCCCCTTCGATTGCTGCGTCCAGCCCACGGCATAACAGATGGCCGACGTGCGCTCGCGCCCGGAGTTTTCGGCCAGCGTCTGCGCGACCTGGAGCCACTGCTCGCGCGCAACGCCGCAGACCTGCTCGACCATCTCCGGCGTGTAGCGCGCGAAGTGGCGGCGCATGACCTGGAAGACGCAGCGCGGATTTTGCAGCGTCGGGTCGGTTACTGGCTGGCCGTTCTCGTCGCGCTGGTAATCCCAGCTACTCTGATCGTTATAGGTTCCGGTTTCAGGATCATAGCCGGAGAAGAGGCCATCAAGGTCCTCGGTGTCGCGGTAGTTTTCGCCTACCAGCGTGGCCGCGTTGGTGTAATTGACCACGTAGTCGTGGAAGTAAGCGTTGTTCTCGATCAGGTAGCGAATGATGGCTCCCAGGAAGACAATGTCGCTGCCCGCGCGCGTCGGCACATACAGATTCGCCAATGCTGAAGTGCGCGAGAAGTGCGGATCGACATGGATCACCTTCGCCCCGCGCTCTTTCGCCTTGACGACATTCGCGAACGCGATGGGGTGCGCCTCCGCCATATTGCTGCCCATGATCAAAATACTGTCGCTATTGACCAGGTCTTGCGGAAAGGTGGTAGCCCCGCCGCGCCCAAATGAAGTACCCAGACCGGGTACGGTTGAGCTGTGTCATATACGGGCCTGGTTTTCGATAGAGACGACGCCGAGACCTCCCGTGAAGAGCTTCTTCATGAGATAGTTCTCTTCGATGTCCAGCGTCGCCCCACCCAGCGAGGCAATACCAAACGTGTGATTGACCTCGCGGCCATCCGGCAGGCGCTCGACAAATGTCTCGTCACGGGTTTGTTTGACGCGCTGCGCGATCTGCTCCATCGCCCAATCCAACGACTTGATCTCCCAGTGATCGCTGTAGGGCGCGCGGTAGAGAACGTGCGTCAGGCGACTGGAATTGACGGTATACTGGAAGGTGGCGGAGCCTTTGGGGCAGAGCGTTCCGTGGTTGATGGGGCTATCGGGGTTGCCCTCGATATCGATCACTTTGCCGTCTTTGACGTATACGTTCAGGCCGCAGCCAACGGCGCAGTACGGGCAGACGCTTTTGACGACTTTCGCATCGCGCACGCGTGGAGCTTTGTCGCGGCTTTCCACGCTGAAGGGCTGCGTGCGGGAGCCGATCTGCATGGCCTGCGCGAGAGCGGTTTGTACCGGTTCGGGCAGCGAGAGAGGAAACGACTGGGATTGGCGTTCTTCCATAGGACAGATACCTCGCTCAATCTAGTACCTGGTAAAGCAAAAACAAGAGAACGGATGAAATAGCTGGCGCCCACATTGACGCCAGGGAAATTCTCTTCATTCATATTCTAACATAAACGTGGAGATAAATGCATCGTATTACGATGGAATGAGCCAGGTCCCTGAAAAATGGGCGGGCGTCAATTCCCGGCGCATGAAAAAACGCTCTAGGACGGTCCAAACACCTATCCCAGAGCGGTAAGAGCGATCCTGTCAGTTGAGCATTCCGCCTACGCCAGCTCGCTGATTACCTCTTGTGCGCGCTTCAGCGCGTCGCGGCGCACATAGTAGTATGCCCACAAGCCTTTCTTACGGCAATCAACCAGCCCGGCATCGCGTAAGATACGCAGGTGATGCGAAATGGTCGGCTGCTCCAACGTGAAGCTTTCGACGATCTCAAAAACGCAGACCTCGCCTTCGTGGCGACTTAACAAACTCAAAATGCGCAAGCGCGTCGGATCGGCCAGCGCCTTCAATAGACGTGCCTGTCCGACGGCCTCTTCTTCCGTCAACGTGGGGGCAAATTTTGGTCCAACACCCACACCCACACCCGCATTGCCGAGAACACCCTGGCGATTCAGCACGCCCACTGAGCTAGCCGGACCCGAATTAGACTGTGCATGATTCATCGCTGCCATAGTTACTCCTTCCATCCACCCAACCGGATATCGAACCAACGTGTGTTTTTCATGATGGTTAGACAATATGTTTTGCTTAGAGACATCTCTAAATCTTAGTATACTGAGGTATCCAAATGGGCAGTGGTAGAGGATACAAAACGTTGGGGCAACCGCGCGGTTGTCCCAACGTTTTGTATCCTCTACCACTATCTGATCCGCAGGTGCAGTTCTTTCAACTGTTTCTCGTCCACGGGCGAGGGGGCGTCCATCAACAAATCCTGCGCGGCCTGCGTTTTGGGGAAGGCGATCACTTCGCGAATGTTGCTCTCGTCGGCGAACAACATCACCAGGCGGTCGATGCCGAGGGCGATGCCGCCGTGTGGCGGCGCGCCGTACTCGAAGGCTTCGAGCATGTGACCGAATTGCTCGGTGATCTGCTCGTCGTCCAGCTTCATCAGCGAGAAGACTCTGTGCTGAAGTTCGGCGACGTTGATACGCACGCTGCCGCCGCCGACTTCGTAGCCGTTGCAAATGATGTCGTACTGTTTGGCGCGAATGTTGAGCGGGTCGCTGTCCAGGCGGCTGATATGCGCCTCGTCCATGCCGGAGAAAGGGTTGTGTTCGGCCTCGTAGCGCTTCTCTGCGTCGTCGTAGTGC
>Ga0207416_1004205_pt1 | contig 12804 bp, 15 predicted proteins | sample PaiPotPPM11metaG_FD_184107 | JGI IMG/M metagenome (GOLD analysis project Ga0207416, IMG submission 184107) | Iron sulfur acid spring bacterial and archeal communities from Banff, Canada, to study Microbial Dark Matter (Phase II) - Paint Pots PPM... ...
CTATGTTCATGACCAAATAGCACGAAAGAAATTTGCTAGATACTGGCTTGTTATTCATTCATTTAGTGCATTTAACAGGAAGATGTTGTTGAGAGCAGTAAAGCGGCGCTTGGAGACTCAGTAATCACTTAGAGGAAAAGCACGATTCCCGTTTTTGGATCTCAGACGAAACATAACTGCAGTTGAAGATATCAACCAATCCAATGGAGCAATGTTTGTAATCCTCCGTTTGATTTCAAAGCAAAATAAACTATTTCTAGTATCTGTAAGAAGAGCAGATATAGGAACAAGGGAAATGTTCATAAGAGGTCCTTATCGATTGGCAAACTAAACATAAAAGTGGCTCCGTTACCGTTAACATTGTTCTCAGTCCATATCTTGTCCCCATGGGCTTCCACAATACTTTTAGAAATATACAACCCTAGCCCAGTACCTTTGTCTGACATCTTAGTAAACTTCGTAAACAACCTAGGCAATATTTCCGGATCTATACCAATACCGGTATCCTCTATACTAATAATAACAGAACCAGCTTCTATTTTCTTTTTCTTAGGATTAGCGATGGTTCCCTCCTTAGTGAATTTAATTGCATTTCTCAACAGATTAGAAATAACTTGGGTTATCCTATCTTTTCATAACCTTAGGGTGATATAGATAGCATAGTTAATTTTGCACCCACGTGGAAATTACGATTTCAGGCAGTACTATTTGTCTGATAAAATTCCGGTCGGTGGGATCTGAGGATAAATAAAAAGTTTTAATCACTAAGGTTAACCATAATTGTGCCCAAACAGTCCGAGCAGTTGCATCGCGACCACCAACTCTCTAGTTGTCTATGAAATCTACAATTTTTTCCTTCTTGCAGCATTCACTCAACATTTTATGAAAGAGGAGCCTATTTTCTTCTCGTAACGCATACTCAAAGCTTTCCATGAATCAATTTCCTTAGTAAGAATGTCTTCTTTTGAGTCCATATTGCGGGTGAATGGTGTACTGCACACCAGCTAAAATGGCTCGCTGTTTTAGTTATTTTTTTGTGCTTAGCTCTTAGTCTTGCTCTTCTGTAGACTAGCCTTTAGTGCTCCCTTTCGTTAATGTCAACATAGATCACCGTACTTCCCTTTCTGATATTGCTCTCTCCTTCGCACGTCCACTTTGCACCATTGAGGTTAGCCAGCCTAGGAGACTGTGTCCACATCTCACCTTCTCCTCTTATCTTTACAATGCCTTTAGAATTTGCAGGCTCGCCTGTTCCGCTTCCGGTCGTAACTATCATTTCTCCCTTATTGGTTATTTGCATAAATTTACCGCTCCAACTTGAAGTACCGTCTTGATTTGTCGTGTTATCTATTGTGGCTAACTGGGTTCCGGTATATCTGCCAGTAATAGTGCCCCCCTCATTGATTTCTATCTTCACTGAATTATTTGTGATTTCGAGTATGCGGTTAAGCCTAACTTTGGACCTGATAGTGAGACTGTGTCGCGTAGCAGAGCCTGATGACTTTTTAGACATGCCTTTAGAAAAGTTCGCTGGTGATATTATATCCTTTGCTTAAATTCGCTTCACTGCCACCACCAAATGTGCACAACACTCTCAGAACCATATTTTGAGTATATATCAGATAGCCTTAGGCTACAATTGTATGTATCTCAAAGAAGGATGAATTAACAGTGATATTTAGTATCGAGACCAAGATTATGTTTTGAATCGAGAATTCACATTTTTTGAATATATTTGACTGTGTACTTCCTGATCTTTTTCCTTTAGGAATTTGTCCTTCCGACCATTCGAATAATTTATGCGTTATTATCTACGATGGATCTACAAAAGGATTTGTATTTAATCCTGTCGAGGCCCGAATGTATTGTAATTGCTTAATGCGGTGGCAATTAGTTGATTGATCATTTTCTGTTGCTGGAGTATTAGCGCCATAAACAGTGATTCAGTCGAGCAGTTGTCACCTTTGGCAATAGTTGCATCACCATATTTCCTACATTCATTCAACATTTCGTGAAACAGAATCCTATTTTCTTCACGTAATGCATATTCAAAACCTTTCCATGATTCAATCTCTTTGATAAGAAAATCTTCCTTATTCTTCTCCGTGGCCATGTATTGACGTTATTTCTTTCTCCTCGATTTAAGAATTGAAACACTAATGAGGGAGAGAGGAGGGGAGCTGTACCTAGTTTTAACCTCACAACTCTTTCCTTGCCTATTGAGTCGTGTTTATAACACAAAAAACTATTGATTATTCGAAGGGATCTGTTAACCGGTTAGACTTAGTCTTCCAAAACTACGATGAGACTATGTTTAATAGAATCAAAATTATCATGAAATCTATGACAGATGAGAGATGGTTTAACAGGCACTTTAATAATCCGGAGGATTTCTATTCGTCTGTAGAGGAACTATTTGGGCAATTTGGTCCTCCATATGGAGCAGCTGACAATAAGATAATACCGAACGGCTTCTTCTGGTCTTCCCTGGCAATCAACGTTCTTCTAAAGAGTCGTGAATATTCGGCTAATCCTACTCAAAAAGAGTGTAGTAGTAAAGATGAAGAACTTACTCAATATAGCTTTATGCACACTGAAACTACTCTATTCATGTTGGCTATAACAGCGCTTTCGTGGTTGACTATCGATCTCAAGAAAAAAACAGAGAATGGGCTTTGTCACAATCCTGGTCACGCTCAAGCAGAAAATAAACGTGCTTACTGTTCAATTGGAAGCAAGTTCCATAAGCAATTATACAGCGATTACATAAAAGTCCTAGAAGATTTTCTCAACACGATAAAGGAAAGAACGCCGTCAATTCCGTAGTCAAAATACGATGAGTTCAACTATGATTGCAACATTCGCATCGATAGCCTTTAAGCGCAATTTCAGCCTCGAGTGTTCGTATTCCTTCACCTACCGGAGAAAACGGTTACCGTGAATCCAGCGTTGGAGAGATTGCCGGCAAGAGTTTTGGTAAATCGTTCAACTCAGAAGCCATCCTACAACATTTCGAATTTATGATCGATCTAAATCGATTGTTCAAAGATTTGAGTTATGGAAGAAAAACAAATTTAGATTATTTGTATTATTGTAGTAAGAATCAGACGAGGAAAACACTCTAGATGTAGATGTAGACTACGTTGCACTCGGAAATAAAGGTCGCAAGACGGTTTTGAAAATCTTCAAACTGTGTGTTATACATGAAGCTTGCTTGAGCATCTTCGTGAATCTACTAGGTCATCCATCACCAGGTCATAGCCCTTATTTGCATTGGGCTAGGTCTAAAATTTGTAAGCAATTATTGGAATATCTTGACTTCCTGCATAGCGGAAACAAAAGGAGCTCTTGATAATAACGGGGTTGCCCCTTTTAGGTCTAGGATCGGTATCAACTGCAAATTTCTTTTATTAGTTAATTTCATTATTTCTCTTATGTTGCCAAATGTAGGTAGTGGAATTGCTTCTAATCCCCTAGCGTCCTTTATATTCTAGACAAATATCTAGTACTTCCAAAATATGGAACTTTCATGGAATGATAGGCGTACAAGGCAATTTTTGACCAATGTGGGTCTCATTACTACTGATGGCCGTTGTGGTCCGAATGTTATGGCAGCGGAATGGACCCATCATGTATCTTACAGTCCTAGTCTTATTGCTATCGATGTTCGTGGTGACGATGCCACAGCTGAAAACATCAATCAATCTAAAGAATTTGGAGTCAACCTAGCAGCTGAAGACCAAAATGTATTATGTAGCCTTGGGGGACGATATACAGGAAAAGAACTTGATAAGATATCTCTTTTTAAAGAGCTTGGTATAATATTCTATAAAGCAAAGAGTATCAAAACCTTAATGATAAGAGGAGCCGCGATGAACGCAGAATGCAAGCTTGTAAAGCAGGAAGGTCTTGGAGATCATATAATGTTCGTTGGAGAAGTAACCGAAATCTCGGCAGATGAGAACATCAAACCTTTAGTCTATCACAATGGCAGATACTGGAGATTAGATGATAATAATAAAATTCCAAGGCCATCTCAAGAACTCTTGGATAAAGTTGAAGAGATAGCTAAAAAGTATGTAAAAGTCTAATATTCAAGATTCAAGAAATGTGTAGGTTCTAGAGTGGATAGGGTACTGTTATTCGTAGTTATTAGACTTCGGAACATGAAATAAATTATTGGAAACGGTGTGGGAGTGTTATTACTTCCAATCTCGTGATCATTATTTGCTTAGGTAACGGGGTTATACCGAGTCCTCATTTCTTCACTGTCTTCATCTTCAGAATACACAATCTTACCTCAGTATGGATGTACATGTAACACCTCTGAAATCTCCCTATCCTAGTTCAAAGGCACTAATGTACTCACTCGTCATGAAAGCAGTCTTTTATTTATTAGACAATGATTCTGTAAATCAAGCTCAAAAGTGTCTTTTCTTTTAGCATCTTTATTCCATAATTCATGTGGATTTGGTACTACATAGTATAGTAGATGTATCATAATTATTTTAAGCCAATGTGGAGCATTGAAAGGCAAGACTCCTACTGGGAACATGATAATTATTGAAGGCGAGAACGAGAGGAAAAAAAAGAGTAATTAAGAACGCGTCGAGAAAATGTTAATTCAAATGTGTAGCGAGTATGAATAAATATAGTAATTCTCATCCACTGAGTCACGTCAGCGCCTGCATTTTACAAACGAAAGCTTTCAATAGGCGGCATAATTCTTCTTTGTATCTCATTCGTTACGAGTAATATATTAACAGGGTATTTCCAAAGTCCAAGCACTCAGTCGGGGCTTAGCTCTGCTGCAATGACATATGCCGTTGTAATTGTATGCGGAGCTGCTGGTTTTGGATTGATAATGTATGATATTCTTAAAAACACAAAAACAAGACATCTATTAGACGAATTTAAAAGACAACAAACAAGAGAGGACGTAGACCAGAAAGACAAGTATAGTAACGAGCGAAATAATGGGGATGACAAATATACACCAACAAATTGAAATAATCCGTAACAATATTCAGTATAATTTTACAATATACGCACATAAAATAGCGAATAAGAGCTAAAATCGCTGTAGAACGAGGCGTACAATCTAATTTTCATAATATCGGAGGATCTATGATATTTGTACGAAGTCAGGAGAAGGGAGCTTTCAAACTGGAATAGTCTTCGTGATTTTATTAATCCTATACTTTAGATTCGCTGATAACAGCATCGGCTTCGATTTCGACCAGAATTTCTGGTGCATTTAGGCAACTTACTTCCACCATTGTGCACACCGGACGGATATCTGCTTAGGTTCATGCAGCTCCAGTTGGTCTAGGTTAGTTATAACTTACTATATACTTTATATGTAATTACCTTACTATATTAGATATGATTATGTTAGCACATTATAACGATAGTAACAAGTCTTCAAGCAATCATGCAACAACAGCAATTTCTACTTCCTTAGCCAAATGTCCTAGCTGTAGCAACGAAAAGATAATCACGGATTCTGAGTCTGGGGAGATAATTTGTGTCAAATGTGGTCGAGTAATTTCTGATAAATTGCAGGAGATAGGACCAGAGTGGCGTACGTTTTCCGCAGATGAGACTGAGGCAATGACGAGAACTGGAATCCCACAATCGCTGGCTCGTCATGATATGGGGTTATCAACAATCATCGGAAGAACTGACAGAGATGCGAGCGGTAACAAGCTTGATGCAGCTATGCGTACTAGGATGAACAGGTTAGCTACCTGGGATATGAGGTCTCAACTGCATACTCCCAAAGATAGGGGTCTTAGACAAGCTTTCTTCCAACTCGATGTATCAAAAGATAAGCTAGGATTATCAGATAGCATAGTCGAGAAAACAGCGTACATCTACAGGAAAGCTCAGTCAAGGAAGCTTACTCGTGGCAGAACTGTTTCTGGAGTCTTAGCAGCTGCTGTATATATTGCATGTAGAGAAATGGGAGCTCACAGAACATTGGATGATATAGCGATAGCTTGCAATGTAAAGCGTAAAGAACTCACAAAAGATTTTAGAGTGCTTCACACAAGACTTGGCCTTAAAATCCCACAACAAGATCCTATGAAATGTATAGCTAAGGTCGCAAGCAAGGCTAAGCTAAGTGAGAAGACAAGACGACATGCAGCACAAATCATGAACAAAGTTACAAGAGAAGAGATATCGGCAGGAAAAGATCCTATGGGGCTTGCTGCGTCAGTACTCTACTTATCAAGTATAGAAAATGGAGAGACTATTACTCAGTCAAATATTGCAGAGGCAGCAGGAGTTACGGAAGTTACTGTCAGAAATAGGGCCAAAGAATTAAGAAATAAACTTGAGTTCAATTAGTCGATCAGATCTGAATAAATAATCATTCCAAATAGTATCAAGGTTGGTCTCATAATTGTTACTTAGAAGCTAGCAGTGTCAAGCCAGACGGCTTAGTAACTGAATTGCAAGAATCTGCAAGTAACCCTGTATATCTTGGTGTGTCATAATTGACAGCATTAGTAGTCTCGTCGTCAAAGATTTCTGATTGGTGGTAAACCAAATGCTATGATGTCTCGACCCATATTTTCTGTTCCCGCAGAACAGCATTCCATGTCCTATTGAGGTCCGGCGAACTCCAGCCGGTGAACCCACATTAAACCCCAAAGTCTCTTACGTGTGTCCTTATCTAGGGCAAAGGCTATCCTAAATGGATTTAATTATTTTTATATAGGTATGCTAGGCTCGAGAGCACCAAGGTAAGCTGTTTCTTTTATTGGATAGTAATTTCCCCCATCTTGCCATTTCGATAGTCTTCTGCCGCTTGGAGAATCTCTTCGTTAGTATTCATAACAAATGGACCATATCTGGCCACTGGTTCGTTCAATGGAATTCCGCCTATTAGAAGCATATCGAGCGCGGATTTATTAGTAGAAGTTGCAGCAACACTGAATGCTACTCCTTCTCCATCTTTATCAAAGACGACCATCTGTCCTGTCTTTGCAATCTTTTGCTTTTCTGCAGGTCCAAACAAACCCTCTCCATTGATAACATATGCAAACGTATTGTACTCGTTTGAAATTGGTTGTATCAATTTAGATCCTGGTTGAAGAGTAAAGTGCAGATAAAAGATAGGTGTTCGAGTGTTTATTACAGCGCTAGAACCTAGTGCTTCCCCAGCAATAACCTTAACTTTAACCTTACCATCTTCTGTCTGTGCTAAAGGAATCTTTGCAGAAGGGACATCTTGATACCTTGGCTTTATCATCTTATCACGCTGTGGTAAATTGACCCATAACTGAAATGCATGCAACTTTCCACCTCCACGCATGAAATCCTTCTCTGGCATCTCAGAATGAACAAGGCCAGCTCCTGCTGTCATCCATTGTACGTCACCTGGTCCAAGCTTTCCAGAGTTTCCTCTAGAATCTTTGTGCTCAAACTTACCTTCAAGCATATATGTAACAGTCTCAAATCCCCTATGAGGATGATCTGGTGCTCCCTTTGCTTCACCTGGCTTCCAATCTTTCGGACCCATTTCATCTAATAGAAGAAATGGATCAAAATCTAATAGAGCATTAGTTGGAAATGACCTATGTACAACAAAGCCTCCACCTTCTGTCGTCTCTAAGCTGTTTATAATACGAGAAACAGTACGAGAATGGCATTGTTCTTGTTTATTATTCAAGTGTTTATCTTCTATTTTTGTTGTCATACATATTAGTATGATACTAATATACTATTTAACTTTAGTAGTATGATACAACTTAGTTGATAATTATTACCAAAGTTGGTAGCGTATAGATAACGATCTATAAAATTAAACGGAATCTTATTTCATAGGATATTCGTGTGAATGAATTTAGGTAGTTACTATTCAACGTTTTTATAACATGTAGACAACATCTGATGAGTTAGTCGGGAATGTATAGCTGAAAAATTGCTACGGCGTACTGATTACTGTGGCTTTCAATTCGGATTAATAACTGATCTTGATCTTGAAGAAAGACGAAGTGATGCCGGATTCTTGTACACTCTGAAGTTAAGTTATGAATTAGGATTACACAGGACACTCCCTGTTATAGAACAATTACAACTCTTCAACAGCAGCTATCTTATCTAACCATTTCGAAACTTGAGTATTTGGATATATTTATCCGGATCGTATGTGTCGATGCACAATGTTCCCAGTGAAGCTTTGTACCGTGATGGCATAATGAAGCGACAACCACCTGCTATTACAAACACTATGTTTAAAAGAGTAAGTAAAAAGTGTATATCCTAATGACTTTAACCATCACGGACATATTGAGAAAAAAACTCGAAAGTATTGAAGAAACGACTACTATTCAAGACGCAGCAAAGAAAATGAAAGATAAGAATGTGAGTTCATTGATAATAATCGATATGAGCGGTAAACCGGTGGGCTTAGTTACTGAACGTGATCTAGTCAGAAAAGTGTGCATTAATGATGTACCTAGTAGCACCGTGACAAGTAAAGAGATAATGTCTTTTCCTCTCATTACTATCAAGGCTAGCTCATCTCCATCTGCAGCAGCTGACATGATGTTAAAGAACAACGTAAGACATTTACTTGTTGTTGATGAAGGTAGTGCAAACAAGCCTATTGGTATAATTACTCCACTTGACTTTACAAGATATCAAGAATATACAGCTGACGAGGACAAAGAAGCTATTGAAAAAGTATTAGAAAACTATATGTCGTCACCTGATGCGGACGCATTTACTGGTGTGTAATCTCCATTGCATAGCAACAACAACTTTCAACTCGTCGAGTTTAATCACGCAACTTTAATTTAGACTCGGGAGGATCTATCCGTGAATCTTTCTAATGCTTCTTTAAGCTATGCATATGATTTTTTCTATCATTCCTGAATGTCATATTTCTATCATTTCTGATTCATTGGATTTCAGTGCATCTTTGATATAAGTTTCCATTGTGTCATATAGAAAGTCAGCATCTTTACTCAATACTTTTAAAACATCATATGCCCTATCTGTTAATTCAGTTGCCGATCTCATATTAATAAAAACCGCGAACATTTGTTAAATCATTGGTAAATTTAATCCAAGTATAATAGTAGTTTAATTCAATTATAATAGCACGGACAAGACGGCATAATATCACAGGATGGGTTTCAAAATGCTTAATTATGTTGTGATACCTATATTTCTTGAGCGATAATAATAACAAAACTCTTTTCGTATCTCAGATTATTGAAAACTGGAACGAATGCAAAGAAAGAAGTTTTGCCTATGCAAACGTGGGTATGTTATAGATGCAATCTAACATTTGAAACTGAATCCGTTGCTAGTCTACATACCACTTTATCAGGTCATCGGATCTGTACGTATGATCATCATTAAGACCATAACAATTCAATTTTTGAAAATAATTTTCTGAAGGTGACCATAACGAGAGACAGATTATTTATTGTTTTGAAAGAACAAGCAGAGACAGTCGGACTGTGGATTCACGGATTTTCATAATGCTAGTGAACAGATAATACACAAGGGGATCGTTATGAAATAAGATTGGATAAAATAAAAACGTCTCTTTCAAAAGATTCTGGGGAAGAATTCTTAGAAAAAATTGAAACTTTTAATCTTAATTTAAAGCAACATATTAATCGTTATCGCGATTTCATTAATCTAATTTATGAATTTAGAGAAAAAGTAATTCATCAAGAAGGTCCTTCTTGAGTGTTTCCCACTTCGTGCCCGATTGGTCGAGGTTGCATTAAGCACTAGGTCAAGCCAAGTTGTCTTATCATTCCCATTTGATCGTAGAAAAGATTTTCCTCGTCAATTTGGCCATTTTTCCAATGCGCTACGGTGCAAAAGTCCACTTGAAATTTCTTGTTTGTAGCTGGAATCGTTTTCCCTCCAGCAGCAATCATTGGACCTTTGTGGGTGCCTGTAAATATGGCAATTGAGCAAGTCCAATCACCTTGACCGAAGAGCACCTTATACGGATTGTTTTCGACATGATTATCAGGAAAAGTCTTGAACATTTCGACACCTTCATTTTGATGTGCCTTTATTCCTCTTGTTGGCTCAGATTGACCTGGCCACTTTACGACAACATCCTCGGTATGACGTTTATTGAATGTATCCCAGTCCTGGGCATTCCACGCGTCATCCAACGTCTTCATCAGTCGTAGGTTTTCTTCAATACTCATGTTGGTTGCATCATTAAGATGCAGTTAAAAGACATAAGCATTTCTTTGTGCATGTTTTTCATTTGTATATTCATGCTCAGGTAATTCTTCCATTATTACTGACAAATATCAGATCCCGCAATCCTCTGAACAATTAAACTTACATCCATCATGATCTGGTAACTGTAAGGTTGTCTTCCTGCAGTTTGACCATAAATGTTACTAGCAGTATCCTTGGTTATAACGAAAATGTTAGATAGCTGACCCCGGCATATATTCATACGATACATCTTCCCGAATCTGGACTATCTGAACTTCTCTTAGCCTCCATCATCCAAGCTAAGATCATACTCACAGGAATTACAAGCCGAGAGCGCTGCATCGAAAATCATTACCATCTCATACATAACCCGGCCGTTTGTTGTCGGGAGGGATGAAACCAATGACTACAAATCCATGGCCAGCACTGCCGTTGGCAGAATGGAAAGAGACCTATGACACGCTACACATGTGGACCCAAATCGTCGGCAAGATCCGGCTTGCACTCACCCCTTTCGTGAATCACTGGTGGAATGCTACACTGTATGTCACGCCTCGCGGACTCACAACATCCGCTATGCCCTATAATGGTCGACTTTTCCAGATAGACTTCGATTTCATTGCTCAGCTCCTGCTCATCGTAACGAGTGACGATTCTACCAAGACAATCGCTCTCCGACCGCGCTCAGTAGCTGAGTTTTATGAAGAAACGATGGCCGCCTTAGGATCGCTTGGGATGCCTGTAACCATCTGGACCACACCGGTCGAAGTGCAGGATCGAATCCCATTCGAGCAGGATCAGAAACATGTGGCCTATGATCCCGAATATGCGCAGCGGGTCTGGCGCATTCTGGCGCAGGCCAGCCGCGTATTTACGGAGTTTCGTTCCCGGTTCATCGGAAAGGTTAGCCCGCTACATTTTTTCTGGGGGGCTTTTGATCTGGCCGTCACCCGCTTTTCCGGACGTACGGCGCCTCCGCACCCAGGCGCACCAAACTGTGCCCGTTTTGTGCAGGTCGAAGCCTATTCGCACGAAGTAAGTAGTTGCGGTTTCTGGCCGGGCGGCGGGCTCGTCGACGAACCAGTTTTCTACTCCTATGCCTATCCCGAGCCTCAGGGCTTCAAGGACTACCCAATCCAGCCGCCGGAGGCGTTCTACCATACGGAGATGAGAGAGTTCCTGCTGCCCTACGATGTAGTACGTACCGCAAAGTTACCTGATGAGGTCTTGTTGGCTTTCCTGCAGAGCACCTACGAAGCAGCGGCAACGCTTGCCAAATGGGATCGACGTGCATTGGAGCGTCACTAAGTGGTATATCGGTATCAACTCGCCTACCCCCTCTCAGTTTGATCGAGTACACATGGCATGAAGAGAAAGAGAAATAAGTATTGTTTCGATTATTGCAATTATTCTAGATGTAACTGTTGATTGCAGTTACATAATTTTATTACTTCATACACTACGACATGACGATTACGTGAGCAATATTGTGAGAAATGTATATTGCCAAGTATTTTAGTGATAGAATTGAATTCTTATTTTATCGGAATCATGAACGTAAACCGATCGAGAAAAACCACGCAGGTCTGCTTGTTCTTCTTCTGCTATTAGATTAAATTCATCAAGATATTTTGACATCCTTTCAAATTCTCGTTTGTTCGGAAGATGTATAGCAAAATGATCTAGTCCAGTTAAATTTGAAAAAGAAGCACGAGGAAGAATGTCTTCTCCAAGCCAAATATTAGTAGCGACATGATGATGATATTCATCAGCAGCAAAAAAGTATGCACTTGGATAGGTGGCGGTATGGTTTAGACCCAATATTTCTGAATAGAATCTTTTTGCATTAACAAGATTAGATACATGTAAATGGACGTGTCCGATCGATGTCTCGGAAGGAAATTCCTTCCACTGTGCGTCACTAGTCGATTCACTTAACAGATCTTGTATGTTTAGTGGCTCAGTCACCATATGAACCTCATGACCTTTCCATCTCCATTCCGAACGAGGTCTGTCTCTATATATCTCAACTCCGTTCAGGTCAGGGTCACGTAAGTAAATGGATTCAGACACAGCGTGATCTGCAAATCCATCAAAATGTACATGGTCGCGATGCTCTTGTAGATGTCTGAAGATATTAGCCAAGAACCTTCTTTCTGGAAGCAATATTGCAAGATGATAAAGTCCAGCTACCTTTCTGCTTCTTCTGTTATCTTGCAAGAAAAGGAAATCATTTTTATCTTTGGGAGTTGTTTCTACCTTTGACAAGGCGATCAGAAAGGATGGAGACTTGCTATCGCCTCCTGTTGAAAGGAAAACACTTTCTGAAGAGGAGGATGTTCTTCCAACTACACTGGCTAACATAATTTCATACAATTATTTGATAATTTTGGTCATAACAGGTTTAGCTTAGAAATGCTATCCGCATCTATTGGTTGCTGCTTCTGTTAAACTATTGGATGATACCTATAGGACTGAAAAGAATGTTGATGTACGGGAAAGACTTCTGCTTGTTAGACGTGTACTAGTGGATAACGAACAAGCAGCTAGGGTCGCTGAGAAGGAATTCCATAGGTCCAGATGGTGGGC
>Ga0207416_1004208_pt1 | contig 12794 bp, 9 predicted proteins | sample PaiPotPPM11metaG_FD_184107 | JGI IMG/M metagenome (GOLD analysis project Ga0207416, IMG submission 184107) | Iron sulfur acid spring bacterial and archeal communities from Banff, Canada, to study Microbial Dark Matter (Phase II) - Paint Pots PPM... ...
CGTTTGGGTCGAGGACCTCTTGTGGCACGTTCGTCGTGTGGAGACCGTTGAGCAAGGCGATGCGCTTAGTGCCACCCAGGGAATCGTCACGGTGACGCCAGAAGCCTATCGGCAGGAGCCGCGCGGTGGCCGCAGCATCTATCCTCGTCAACTAGTTTGCGGGCGGGCGGCACGGCAGGCACGTATCTGTGATATCACAGAGGAACTGGAACGACTAATGGTACCGCTGCAAGATGGCCGACGCCAGCTTGAGGAGCTTCACCAGAAAACCAAAATCCTCCAGGAGCAGGAGCAACGAGCACGCGAACAACAACAGCTTCCAGCAAAAGAGCAAGAGTACCAGGCGCTTTTGGCAACTGCTGCGCAGGAACAGCAACAGGAAGAAACGTTGCGCCAGCAGTATGAACAACTTAAAGATCAAGAAGAAGTGTGGGCAGATCGCGACAAACAACTGGCCCTCCTGGCACAGGAACTGCAACTGAAAAGCGACACCTGCCGCTCCCAGTTACAAAAAGCCGTCGATGACAGAGACGCTCTTCACCTGGAGAGTCTGAAAAGGGAGATCGAGCGTCTGGGAGCCACTTTACCTCCCCTCTCTCCAGCCATGCAGAACCTCTTTGAACAAGAACAACTGAGCGCGAGTGAGTATCGGCAGCGGACCGAAACCACGCAACAAGCGATTAATCAACTTCCTGATACTGCGGAGATCTACGATGAGGCTCTCTATGAGCAACAACAGGCCAAATTGCGTGTTTTTGAGGCGGAGCTGGCACAGGCACGTCAGCGGGTTGCAGAGCATCGCAACCTCTTTGAACGGGCTATGCAGGACTATAGCGAACACATTGATACCCTCTTTAGCCGGGGAATGGCCCGTGAGTTTCGCCAATTGTGCCTCCTGGCCAATGCACAAGGAAATCTGATCGTGCGCAAAAGTGAAGATGTCAATGATTGGAGTCTCGACGTACTGATTGGTTTTGATGGGAAAAACCGCATGCCGCTTGCGGAAGCGCCGTTGTCCCGTGGGCAGGAAGTACTGACCAGTCTCTATCTCGTGCTGGCTGCTTTGCGCACCGTCCACGCCACGCCTATTCTGCTCCTTGATGAACTCATGTCGTTGCTGGATGAGAGCAATGCGCCAAAAGTATTGGCGGGCCTCAAACAAACAGGAGTCCAATCTTTTGTGGCTACTCCACAGTACCGTTATGAGGCCAACACAGAAGCAGATGTGCTGTGGGGATTTTCACGGAAACAGCCCGATCAAGGAGAAGCCCCAGCTATAGCAGTGCTGGTTCGCCGGACAACAGCTTCAGAGCAGGGAGAGGAAGGAGAGGAAAACGAATGAGAGGAGAAGAGAAAAAGGAGAGGCCTGGAGACCTGTGTGAACACCAGCGATGGTGCCGATTATCACCTGGTTGGAAACAGGAAGATGATCCTGAAGGCTGGTCAATACAACGGCAGTATCAGAGAGAACAATGCGTCGTCTGCAAAGCCACGCGCTTGACCCATGCCCTTGATCGTCGGCGACGCTATCATCTTCATCCTGAGGACGCGAATCAACCTACTTTCCTCAAGCATCTGCCAGCAAAGCAGTGGCGCACCATAGAAGATCTGATTGCCCAGATAAAACGCAATCGTTTTGAAGTGCAGGCCCTACTGACAGAATGGGCAGAGGCAGGATGGGTTGAAGTAGAAGAAAGATGGATCGCTTCCACCTGGCAACTAGAGCGCGCACGCCTCTCCCCTCTGATAGTAGACCAAAAAAAGGAGCAACAGGCCCGGTTACAAGAGGAGCGCATGCAGCAGGCGGCCAAATCTCTTCTCAACGCGCTTCATCAATGGCGGGTCAGCTATCAGGAAGCCGCTAGAAAACATTATGCCGAGCATGATCTGAAAGCACTGCTCTCACGTCTCTACGCTCTCTTTGAAGAACAAGAAAGTGCGCTCGCTCAGAGAGTGATGGTTCCTCCTCTGGGAACAACCCTGCAAGCAGGAGGAGCGCCGCACATGCGCTGGATGGCTATTTTGCATGGCATTCTGGATCTGCTAGCTAACCCACGTATTGAACATGAACGTATCTTTTCAGCACGGTGGTTACACGACAGTAAGGCGTTGCGCAAGGAACGAGACGCGCTGGAAGCATTTTTATCCATCGAGGGGGGGCTAGAGCGCCTCGGATTGGTCAAACACACTCCTATTGTCCTTTCCTGGGGAGCATGGCGGGCAAGATGGAACGATTTTGTGTTTGATGGACGGGCAGGATTCTCGTTCACCTCAATAGCCGCCGATATCATTCCTCGACTCATCCAGATGGAGGTGGAAGCAGAGACGTTATTGATTGTTGAAAACCAAACGCCTTTTGAAATCCTGGTGCAGCCAGAGCGCCGTGATCCTTGCACGCTGTATCTTTGTGGGGCGGGCTTCCCAGGTCAAGCCCAGCGGGAACTCACGGCGCTCTGGCTTCGAGCCAGACCAACTATGAGATGGTCCGTTTGGACCGATTACGATCCAGGTGGAGTTGCTATCCAGCGATTCTGGCACGACTGGTCTATCCAGGAGCAGCTTGCTGCCCCTCATCCGTATCGCTGGATGCGTGAAGATCTCGCACAGTGTCAAACACAAGGCGTCCCCCTGAGTGTTGAGCAGCGAGAGCAACTCGTCAAGGAACAATATTCTCTGGCACAGCTTCTTCTAGAAGGTGGATATGCCATTGAACAGGAGGCGATCCTTGCTGCCTATGAACGGTGGTGAGAAATAAGAAATCGTCTGCGGCCATCTTGCCTGCAACCGACCCTGAGTAATAGTGAGGTGATCAACTTCATACATCGATTCCCTTTTGAATGAATTGACGGAAAGAAACCTGATAAAGCATCCCAACCATAGTACTATTGTTCTATTTACTATCTCATTTTATTATGTTATATTTGTATATGATCGATGAAACAGCTTTCTTTCTTTTTGCCGTCAGTTTCGTAGCAACGGTCGATCCATCCTCGTTCAGGTCACTCTCTTTAAGGAAATGATCAAGGTAGCCAGGGAAAACGACAACGTTTCTTTACTTATCTTTAGGGCGACAGGACATGACGAAGCTAAAACCACGGCCACCACAATCACGAGTGAAACACCTCATTTTGGCAAAATATCTGACATCCTGGGGAGGTATCATTACCAACGGTTTGAAAGATCGCCTCACGCATTTGCATTTTGTCTATATTGATTGTCATGCTTCTTATGGACGCTATGCAGGTGAACTCAAGGATACAGCTTTACAACAGGAACCACAGCCAGTTTTTGGTTCTCCGATTATTGGGGTCACTACCCTTGACGAACTGACTCGCTGGGCAAGTAAGAGCTATGGCCTTACCATACAGACCAATGCCATCTTGATCGAGAAAGATCCGAAAATCTTTGCCGAGTTAAAACGATCTTTGGCTCTGGCCGGCCTGGCTCAGCGAGTCAAAGAAACCGAAGCTTTCTCTTGCCTCAAGAACGGTGAAATTGCCGCTCTCTGCGCAGACTCCACATGTATGGCCTCAAAGCTCGTGCGCTATACACAATCTGGAACCACCTTTTCTTTGTTTCTGCTCGATCCCTATGGCCCAACCGGCATTCCCCTGAACTTTGTGCGCCAGATTATCCGGCAACCACGACATGACGTCATTATCAATATGCCCTATCAGGATCTGCATAAAAAAAGCGGAATAGCTACCAAAGTCCATCTGGCCCCGACAGAAAAAGAACTGATCAAGCATTACGATGCGATGTTCGGGAATGAGCAGTGGCAAAATATAGCCAGAGCATTGGATCCTAATATAATATGGGAAGAAGAGGAATCTTCAGAACCAGATGAACTCACAGTCAGGGAAGCGGATGAAGCGAGAACTCTCGAACAAGAATTGATTAATTGCTACAAGGAATCGCTCCAATCAGTCGATCAGGGACTCACTGTCAAGTCAATGAAACTGCGTTTTCCAGATAGGGAGCGCACCATGTATTATCTCTATCTCACCACCCATGATCCGTCTGGAGCTTTACAGATGAATAAAGTCCTGTGGGAAGCCTGGCAGCAGGAGCATGAACTGAGATGGGACCTGATGGAATCGAAAAAGCGTGGCTTCCAGTTACCTCTTATTGAGACTGTAGCCCCTCCCCTGGAAACACCACAACGAGCATCAACAAAAAAGATAGCAGCACATATCGTGGATATTTTCAGGGGAAAAACCGCCACGAAGAAAGAGATCTATCGAGCGATGGCAAACGAATCCTACTTCGTGGACGAAATTGAGAAGGCGCTCACTCTTCTCAAACGAGAAAAACACGCTGTTTTTGAAGGCAAGGGGATAAACACCCGGATCACTTTTCTTGCTCATTAGATTAAACAGTTGCAATCTGCATTACATAATGCCAAAGCTTTTCTTACACGGTGCGTTTCCTTACACAGGCTCATGCGCGCTTGAGGAAACTCGCGACGAATGAGTGTGATCACCTTGCGATAAATAGCCACTCTTTGCTCTTCCGGCAAATGGCGGTGCGTGCCGTCCTTGACCAGTTCATCTTCTGCAAGCTGCCATTCCATCGGAGGAAGACCCCACCGTTCCCTCCACGCATCGAGCTGGGCATTTTTCTCACGATAGGTTCCCAATGTCCAGTACCGGAAGTTGATTCCTGCTGCCCTCACCTCAGAGACGAATGCAGCATACTGTTCTTCCCAATCATTCGGCGTTAAAATCGGATCAACCCGGACTCGCACCTCAAAGCCTAAATCCTGGGCATATCTGACGGCTTCTAAACGTTTGGAGATGGGTGGGGTAATGCGCTCAAGGGTATCAGGCCATTTTCCTTCCCACAGGTCCGCAATAGCTTCTGGGTTGAGACTAAAACTGGCGACGATATTTGACCGATGAGCTGGAAGAATATCGGCAAGGTAATGAGTATTGGCGGTTTTTGTCAAGAGAATAAGTTTATTGCCGCAGAGATTATGGCGAGGGTCTGAGAAGAGGGGAGCCAGATTTCTGACATGCGGGACAATTCCTTCATACAGTAACGAGTCTGAGCGGTCAATCCCAACGCCTAACGTATGCTGTCTCCGTCGGTGAGAGCTGAGGAGCCACTTTTCAGAGGCATGGAGATAATCATCGAGGTTCTCATAGAGTAAATGCCGTGAAGGATCTCTTTTAATGCGATGGGTCAGCATTAAGAAACAGGCCCGGCATCCTAAACCGCAGGCTCCTGAGCCAATGGCTAAATCCCACCACATCGGCGGGCAGAACGTTTGCTTGTCGCCATGCCAATCGTAAACGATGAGATTGGATTTGCGTAATCCGCGATAGACGATGATGGGACGGCTCAGACCAGAGATTTCTGGTGAGATTTCTTCTTCTCTCCAAACACCCTTGGAGACCTGCTCGTTGGTGAACCAATCAATAGGACGTCCCTTTGCAGTCCTTCCTATGTGCCTTGTTGGCTCTTGGGTTTCTGCTTGGGAGATGTTTACCAATTCGATCATCTCATTCCCACCCTTCCTCTGAAGTCGCCAATAGCAAGCCAGAAGCATCGATTTACAACATACTTACCTCGCTATGCTCTGATACCGCCGAACAAACAGGATAGCTACGAACGAGTGTTTTCAGACTAAGTCTGCTCAAGCAATGGATTGAACAAACATTCTATATCATAGTATAGCATACAGTAAGAAGCCTCTCATATGATGATCGACGATGGGAAGGCGAGTGAGTAACGAAATATTTGCAGCTAGAGGGTATCCAAAAAGGATCAGATACAAGTAATCAGCGCGAAACGGCCGGAGAAGGGGATTAGAGAGTAAGCTGGCGACGATATGATTGGTGGGTTCACCTGGATACACTTTTCATCCGGGATAGGAGTGCATGGCAAGGACGATGCAACTCAGCGTGGCTCCCCGCACGTACTGGCCCTTATCGGACAGGATAGTGACCAATTTCAATCAGCCCCAGGCGGTAGGCCACCCGTTCCAGGTCATTGAGGTGAAGCAGAGCGACGGTAGCGCGGCCACTGGCAGTAATGCCCTCAATCCGCGTCCCGTTGAGGCGAAAATGACGATGCCAGTTCTGTGTGCGTGGATGAAAGAGAAGGACGACTTTGTGTGATATCGGGTCGATGGAAGCCAGGTCTGAGCCTTTGAACCGGTTGCAATACAAGCAGGCCCACGCTAGATTCTCTAAGGAGGTGGGTCCCCCGTGTTTTTCCGCAATCACATGATCGGCTTCATGCGGATAGTACATATCTGATTCATGGATGAGGCAGTATTCACAGCATCCCCGCGCACGCTCTTGCACTTGACGCCGTAAACGGTCGGGGATGGAGGATTTTCTGCTCATTGCCCTATGATGCCTGTTGCCTTAATTGTCGGTGGGCCTCCAGTTTGATCTGCTCCATCAGGTATTCCATGACGAGATAGCTCTCCAGTTCCTGGCGTTCCTCTTCATCCAGCGCTCCCTCACGCTCCGTCTGGATGAGTTCGTAGGCCCGTTCAGCCACCTCAGAAGACGGATGGAACGCCACGATTTGTTCAGGACTGGGATGATGGGCGAGAAACCGTGCCAGCTCGGTCGCCGCTTGTGTCTTAAGCATCATAGCCGTTTCCTTCTCCAGAAAAGGAGATCACATGCAAACCATTGAAGGCTTCGCTCTTGACGATACCCCAGGAGTATATCATAACAGCGGCCAGGTTGCAAAACAGCATATGATCAGTCCAGGACAATCGCATCTAAATTTTCAAGTGGCTTGCAGAGGATATCTACATAGCAGAGCTTTGAAAACTGGCTGGTACTGATGCGGCCTGTAGAGCCGACTCCAAAAATTAGATGCGATTGCCCTGGCTATAGAGTCAATTATACATTAGCGTCTATAGCCTATACCGAGCGTATCACTCACTGATGAGATCCTGTCCAAAAACACAAAATACTTGACAGTCTCTGTACTGATTTTGGGAAGATCCTTCCAGAGAACACCTGCCTCCCTTGCTTTTTCTCAAGGTATCGTTTATAGTTGCTTCAGAAGCAGTTCCAGTTGCTAACAATCTGCCTCTACCAGGGAGCGAACACTTTTGCCAGCAGGCAGAGGTGTTCGGCAGGTATGTGCGACCCTGTAAAGGCAGGTTGTCGCGGATCAGCATGCTTGTAAACACTTTTGATGAGCGCGCTCACATAACATGTGGGGATGCAAAAGCCGCTTGTGGAGCCAATTCATGGGAAGCAAGCGGTGATCGTGCGGCAACCTGCCTTCCAAGCAGGCTGTCGCGGGTTCGAGCCCCGTCTCCCGCTCTTCGAGATGAACCGTCTCTGTGCAGGCCGATGAGAAGCCGTCCCGGGACAACCGGGCGGCGATGAAGGAAGCACGAGGCGGTTTTCTCATGTGCAAAAAGGCGCACAGCGACATCCTGCCGCAATTTTGGGCAACGTCCTGCCTTCGCAAGCTGGTGACATCCTGCCTTCGCGAGGACGCGACACCCTGCTCTGGTACACCCGACATCCTGCCTCTGCCTTCGCGCTGCCCGATTCATGCCGGACGAACGATCCACAGGAGGGATCCCATCATGTCAGTACCATTGTCGAATACCACTCCCAATCCTGAACCATCTCGCAGACGGAATGCTCCCTCGAACAGGCAAGCATCCCGGCGCGTGACGGATCGACGAGCCGTGGCCCAGCGCGCCAAGCTGGACGCCCAGACCGAGGCGCGTGCCAGCGCCGCACCAACCGGAAGCACAGCGAAACCCCGCGGCGGGAAGACCACACAGCGCCAGTTGCAAGCTCAGCGTCGTGCCACGTCCACCATCGAGCGCACCATCGAGGATTACCTGCTCGATCACGAGGGCGGCAATCATAGCCTGAAAACCCTGGAATGGCATGGCACCGCGCTTGGCCTCATGCAACGCTACCTGCAAGAGGAACGCGCGATCACGCTGGTGGGGGAGATCGAGGCCCAGGACATCAACGCCTGGTTTGCCTGGATGCGCAAGACGCCAACCAGTCGCGGCAAGGTGCGCTCAGAGCGCACTATTCAGACGTATGCGCGCTCGGCACGCGCCTTCTTTCACTGGTTGGTCGCTCGCGCCATCATTGATGGCAATCCCTTCGATCACGTCGTGTTTCCCAAAGTCGGCAAGCCGCTCATTCAGACTATCGAGCCGGAAGAGTTTGAGCGGCTCTTACTGGCATGCGCTCCTCCCAATGAAGCGGGGCCACATGCCGACCGGGCGGCAGTACGCAACCGCGCGATCCTCTGGGTCTTTTACGACACCGGCATCCGCGTCTCTGAACTCTGCGGTCTGCGCGTGAGAGATTTTGACCGCAAACACGGCATTTTGACTGTCAGAGGGAAGGGATCGAAAGAACGGCGGGTGGCCCTGGGACAAAACTGCCTGCGCAACCTGCTCTACTACCTGGATAAACACCGGCCCGCTGAGGCGGAATTAGCTGATTGGGGCAGCGCCGGAGAAGATCACCTCTTCCTCTCCGAAACGCGCACCCCGCTGACGAAAAATGGCGTCACGCTGCTGTTCGCGCGCCTCAAGAAGCGGGCGGGGATTACTGGCAGGCTCGTCAGTCCGCACATCCTGCGTCACACCTTTGCCATTCGCTATCTGATTCTGGGCAACGACCCGTTCAGTTTGCAAGAACTCCTCGGTCACGAAGATATGACGACCGTGAAGATCTATATGCAGATGAATGATAAGACAATCCAGGAGCAAAAGCGCAAATATAGTCCAGGAGATCATTTGCCAACCCAGATGCCGGGGCCGCGCGAGATCAGGCGCAAGGGGTATCGCACGAAGGGGCAGGGGCGCACGCCGCGCGGCAAGCGCAGCTAGCACTCCGTGACAGGAACGACGCTGATCCGTCTTCTGCTCTGGAAAATAGGCAGAAGGCGGCTCACCGCCTGTCGCGAGGCTGACAGATGTTAGGATGCGTCTGCCGACCCATCAGGTGACGAGCGATTCCAACCAGTCGGTGAACTCGACCAGCTTGAGCTGGCGTGGATGCTCAGAGCGATCGAAGGGATCGCTGATCACGATCTGGCGCAACTCGGTCAAGGTATAGACGTCACTAAACAGGCCATACAGCAAGTCCAGCAGACGTTCCAGATCGTCGTGTGTGTAGCCCGCTGGACCGGACCCGTAGACTTTGAGCAGGCGCTTGCGTTTAGCCGGACTCAGAGAGCCGGGAGTGTTCATGAATACGCCTCCAGAGCGGAGAGCGGAAGGGAGAGGAGCAGTCAGCAGGAACATGATCGGTGCATGGAACCCGTCTGGAAAACCGTCTCTGTGCAAGCCATATGTTCGTCGTATTCGCTTCAGATCAATGTTCGCTGCTACCTCCTCCACCTTGCTCACATCGCTATCTGACACGCAGTTTGCCTCGCTTTCCAACCGGAAGTCGGAGGAGAACGGTTTCGTCAGGAAAAGTATAGCCGATCTGTTATCGACTGTCAAACGAAATACTCTATCTATAGTTATATATCGCAGTCTTTGCTTGTCTTTCCTGGATGATAGCTGTCTCTGGATGATTTGATGAAATTCATTGCGAAACTCACGGTGTTCCTGCCCGCAGGGGAATTAAAGACAACGCATCCTATGGACTCCTGAGTCTCTGCCTCTCCAGTTGGTATTGCTCGAGTAATTCGTTGTCTGAATAGGTTGCGATGAAGTTCTAGCACGACCACACAGAAACGAGTTAACGGGCAGCGTGTCTTTGGATGTCTCTCGAAGAAACACCTCGTTGACAACCTCACGGTAGAGTCGTATCGTATTCATCAATAGGCCTGGCGCTTCTCGTCTTAGCATCACCGTCTCTTTGGAAGCCCAAACAGCAGCAGAGAACAAGGAGACGGTCGTGGAAGCATCACCGACACCCTCTTCAGCTTCACTTCCCGGAGGCAGCGACCGGCGCAGTATCGTCGCGCTCCGCCAGGGTAGACTGCTGGCGCAGCACCTGCCTGGCTATCAGGAACGGCCCGCCCAACTCGCGATGGCCGAACTGGTCGAAGAGGCACTTTTACAGAAACAGCATGCCATCGTGGAAGCTCCGACTGGAACGGGCAAAGGGCTGAGTTACCTGATCCCGCTGGTTTATTCTGGCAAGACCGCCATCATCAGTACGGCCACCAAGGCCCTGCAAGAGCAACTCTGTCACAAAGATATTCCCGTAGTGCAGCAGTATCTCCAGCCCTTTGCCGTCGCGCTGGTCAAGGGCTTTGGCAACTACCTCTGCCTGGATCGCCTGCAAGAGACGCGGACCACCCAGCTCTCGTCTATGCAGCGCCAGGTCCTCGATCAGCTGATCGCTCTGTGCGATGATCCTGCTGGCTCCTTTCAGGGTGATCTGGACACTCTCGACTTTTCCCTGCCAGACGAGCTACGCAGCCGCATCAATGGTGATCGTGACGAATGTGCCTGGAGCAAGTGTGAGTTCTTTGCGCACTGCTATCTGCGTCAGGTGCGCGAGCAGGCAGAGCGGGCGCAGGTGATCGTCGTCAACCATACCCTGCTGCTGCTGGACGCTTTGGCCGAGGGCGCGATTTTGCCGGAGCGGGACGTGATCATCGTGGATGAAGCCCATCACCTGGAAGACGAGGCGACCCGCGTGGCGACGACCACGGTGAAAGCGTCGCAGATCACTGCCGTGCTGGCGCTCAAAGCTGTCCAGGCTCACACACCCCTCGCGTTGCGCAACGAGATCGCTGCTTGCCTGGCGCGCGTCTGGCAGCAGTTTGAGGAGATGCTCTCCAACGTCAAAAAGGACGCCCTGGCGCTACGAGAGCCGGTCCCGGACGGGTTGTATCTGGCGGCACTACTCAAGCGTTTGGCAGAGACCCTTGCATACCAGTCGCCCGTGCCGCAAACCGAGAAAACAGCTATTCTGGCGCAGAAGCGGGTGCAGCGTATCCACCGCCTCGCCGAGCAGGTGCAGCGTGTTTGTGCTATGGATCGTCTGGAGCGCTGGGTTTACGCACTGGAGCGCGAGCCAGCAGCCGGCCAGCAAACAGCGACCGTGACGATCTCGGCCACGCCGCTGGATGTGTCCTCCTGGCTCAAAATACACCTGTTTGATCAGACGCCCACGATCTGCACATCGGCCACGCTATCCACCGTGAGTCCCGGTCAAGAGAAAAAACCAACCTTTGCCTACTTTAAGCGGCGGGTGGGTCTGGACAAGACCGCGGTTCTCGAACGCATCCTCCCCTTGACGTTTGACTACGAACACCGGGCGCTGCTCTACATGCCACGCGATCTCCCTGAACCGGCCTATGACGATGCCCAGGCTGTGGAACGGTATGTCCATGCCATCGCAACCCGCATGGAGCGGCTGGTCATGTTCTCACAGGGGCGAGCGTTCCTCTTGTTTTCGAGCCAGCGGATGCTCAACCAAGTGTATGACCGCATCGCCTCGCACCTCGCGTACCCGGTGCTGCGGCAAGGAGACCTGCCACGGTTCCTTCTCGTCCAACGCTTCCGGCAGCAGCGCGGCTCCGTCCTCTTCGGCCTCAAAACCTTTTGGGAAGGCGTGGATATCGTGGGGGAGGCTCTCTCGCTGGTCGTCATCGACAAGCTACCGTTTGAGCCACCCGATGAGCCGGTTCACGCGGCCCGCATCGCCCAGATGAGCGCGCGAGGGGAAGACTGGTTTGGAGCGTATGTGTTGCCGCAAGCGGTGTTACACCTCAAACAAGGCGTAGGGCGACTCCTGCGCAGCCAGGAAGATCGCGGCGTGATGGCGATTCTGGATAGCCGTTTGCGCACGCGCCGCTATGGCAGGCGGATCCTGGAAGCATTGCCGCCCGCGCCCCTGACGGGCAGCCTGAAAGATGTCGAACGCTTCTTTACCTCTCCCGTATCCTGAATAATGAAATGGCGCTGGGAGACAAGTATCTGTATAGATAGAATGTACTATACTTATATCCTATGAGCCGTTGTTCTTTTTCACTCTCCGGTTTCTCCAGAGAAGCCATGCTTTGCTCTGGAATTCCAGAGCTTTTCTCACATGGCCCGGTGGTTTCCAGGAATGTTTGGGAAACATCGGCGAAGAAAGCCGCATTCCGCGATGATGCCGAGAGTATTCACACTATCCGGATTTTTCTCCAACGGTCCACATCTTCCCTGGGAAAGCTTCAGGATTGAGAAGCTTCCCCCCTTTTTGCGGCGGTTCCCTGCTCTTCTCGCAGAGTTCCAGGGAAGAAGAGAAAATTTCCACTTTTCTCAGAGGATACGCATTTTGTCTTGGTATTCCCGGCTTTTCCTCGTGTCTCCCTGATGGTCTCACTTCTTCCGTAGGGTATTCGCACCCTTTGCTGACTCATGATACCGAATGTCTGTGAAATACTGCAATACCTGTACCAACGAGTCTACGGGCATACTGTCTACGATAGACTACTATTGATACGCCCACTTGACGATAGATAGATTGTCTTCTATACTCCAAGTATTGGATGTGGTCTGACTCCTCCCTTTTGGAGTTGCAGCAGGATCGCTGCTCCTGGACAGTCTGCCAGGACGATCCCAGGATGTGTTCGCCTGATCGGGTCGAGTGTCGTTGAGCCTTGCTCCGCGCCGGCACGGAATGGAACACAAAGAGAAGTCGTTCTCTCGTGGTCGCAAGCGGGGTTGCTTCAAACAGCCCTCACCATCCGAAGATGGTTCAAGGAGAGCTTCCCTTCTCTGGAAGCCCTCGCCACGCTCGAACGGGTCCGCATCTGACCACTCTTGCTCAGAGGAGCAAGGGCCATGATGGGTGTGGCTCACCATTGAGCTGGGCTAGCCC
>Ga0207416_1004210_pt1 | contig 12794 bp, 12 predicted proteins | sample PaiPotPPM11metaG_FD_184107 | JGI IMG/M metagenome (GOLD analysis project Ga0207416, IMG submission 184107) | Iron sulfur acid spring bacterial and archeal communities from Banff, Canada, to study Microbial Dark Matter (Phase II) - Paint Pots PPM... ...
AAATAATCAAGCTATAAACCATCAAGCGGTGAAGCAAATGAACCCTGCGAGCGCAACCCAGCGCCCCCGCGAAGCCCATGCGCGGCCCGGCGAAGATATGGCACCCATCCGAGCGGGCGTGCGCCAGTTCTGCGGCTGCCACGAGTTTGCTGATTTCGATTCCGTCAATCTTCTCCTCACGCTCAAGCGCACGGCGCACGAATTCAACGGTCTCACCGAACGCTATTGCGAGACGGTCGGCTTAACGCCCGGACGGTTGGCCGTTCTGATGGTCCTTAACTCACAACCCGAAACCGCATTTCCGCTCTCGCAGATCGGCGACTATCTCGTCGTCACCCGTGCCAACATCACTGGGCTCATCGACGGGCTCGCGCGCGAGGGCCTCGTGCGGCGCATCGATCATCCCGACGACCGGCGCATGGTGCTCGCGCAGCTGACCGACAAAGGCCGAAAATTCATGGGCTGGTTCGCGCCGCAGCATCACGAAAACGTGAAGTCGTTCATGGGCTGCCTCTCGAGCACGGAAAAACGCCAACTCGTCGGGTTGCTCGACAGACTTCGCGACCACGTGCGCCGAACGAACGTGGAAAAACCGAAAGCAAAAGCATGAGAGAATCGACCTTGGACCGGCCGACCTCCGAACCGACGACCACCGGGCCCGGCAACGGCCCGGCGACCCCGGTTGCAGGGCGGAGGCGCCGAATCTTCATTCCGATCCTTGCTCTTGTTGTCATCATCGGGCTCATCTTCGGCATCCGCTACCTGATCTTCAGCGCGCACCACGTTTCGAGCGACGACGCGCAGATCGAGGGCAACGTGACGACCGTGGGAGCACGCGTCAAGGGCCAGATTGCCAGCGTCGCGGTGCAGGACAACCAATTCGTTCACAAAGGCCAAGTGTTGGCAACGATCGACCCGCGCGACTACCAAGTCGCGGTCGCTCAGGCGCAAGCCGCCTATCAGCAGGCGGTGAGCGCGCAGCAGGCGGCGCAGCTCGGCGTGCCCCAGCAACTCGACATCACGGCGGCGCAATCTGCCGGCGCGCAGGCGCAGATCGGCCAAGCGCAAGCACATGTCGCGCAGGCACAGCATCAAGTGTCGGCCGCCGCAGACCAGTTCAACTCGGCGCAAGCGCAACTCGTAAAAGCGAATCAAGACTACGCGCGCACAAAGACGCTCGCGAGCGAAGGCGCCATCCCACAATCGCAGCTCGACGCCGCGCGCGCGGCATATGCGGCTGCGCGTGCCGCGCGAGACGCCGCCCAGCAGCAGGTGCAGCAAGCCGACGCCGGCGTCGCGCAAGCGCAGGCCGAAGTCGCCGCCGGCGGCGCTCAGTTGCAGCAAGCGCAGACCGGCACGCAATCGGCGCAGATCAAACAATCTCAGGCCACGACCAGCCGCGCTCAGGTGAACGCTGCCAGCGCCGCGCTGCAAGCCGCCAAACTCCAGCTGTCGTACACGACGTTCACCGCACCCATCGACGGCATCGTGAGCAAAAAATCCGTCAACGTCGGCGACACGGTGGCGGTCGGTCAGCCGCTGATGGCGATCGCCGACCAGCAGCATCTATGGGTCACCGCAAATCTCAAGGAAACCGATCTGACGAAAGTGCGCATCGGTCAGGCGGTGACGATTCACGTCGACGCATATCCAAAGCAATCGTTTTCAGGCAGGGTGCAGAGCATCGCACCCGCCACCGGGGCGACGTTTGCCCTCATCCCACCGGACAATGCGACCGGGAATTTTACAAAAGTCGTGCAGCGCGTACCGGTCCGCATCGCGATCGACGCGGCATCCGACCCGCAGCACGTGCTGCGGCAGGGACTGTCGGTAGAGGTGACGATAGACACGTCGAAAGGCTGATCCGCCTACCACAAGGGGTTCATGCACCTTTCGCTGATTCTTTGGATTCATCTCATCGGCGCAGCGCTCTTGGTGGGCGGCGGCATCGTTTTTGGAGCGGCCGTTGTACCCAGCCTGCGCGTTTTGCCGGAGGCGCAGCGCGCGCTGTACGTGTCAAAAATTGCGCGGCGCTTCGCCAATGTGGCATGGATCGCGATCGCGATCTTGCTGCTTACTGGGCTCGCACAGCTTCGCGCGCTTGGCTTTCCCTGGTGGGCGATCTTCCATCCGCGCGTCATACCGGGGCCGTTCGGCGACATTTTTACCTATAAGATCGCGTTGTTTTGGGTGCTCGTCACGCTGAACTTATTCGAAGAGATCGCCAATCCGGTGCTGCGCCAGCGCGAGCGCAACGCGGAGCAGACCGCCGCCGATTTTCGGCCGGGCGCGCTCGCAAAGGCGCGGCGTATGCGCATGCTCTTCAACTCGGCGCTCGGCGCGGTCAGCGTGCTGCTCGCCCTTGCGATCCTTTACTTCGGAACGAGGCTCGTCCACCTATGATCGATCTCGAAGACACGTTTGGCGACATCATTCGCAAGGCGGCGAGCGGCAACGGGATCCCAACCGCGGCCGTCGCGCCGGCGGCCGGCATCGATCCGAAACGGCTGGCGGATTTCATCGCTGACGCCGCGCAGCCGACGGAAGACGAGGCGCGCGCCGTCGCGCGCGTGCTGCGGCTCGATCCCGGAAAATTGGCGGATATCGGGTTGCAGCGCTGGCGGCCGGCCGACATGGCGCCCGACGATCGGATCGGCCATCAGATCAACACGCCCCATCCGAGCAACGGTTACTTCCTCGTATTGAAAGAGCAAAAAGCTGCGGCGTTCGTTGACCCGGGCGGCAACCAGCGCAACATCATCGCCACGCTGCAGCGCAGCCCCGCGCGGCTGGACTACATCTTGGTCACCCACAAGCATCCCGACCACATCGACGCGTTGCCGGACGTCCATAAAGCGTTTCCGGGAGCACGCGTCGCGGTGCACCGCGCGGATCAGCCCGCGCTCGGCCCCGAAGCGTGCACCGCGCTGACCGTAGCCGACGGCGATTCGCTGCCCTTCGCTGACGGCGAGATCCGCATCGTGCACACGCCCGGCCACACCGATGGCTCGATCTGCTTCATCTACCGAAGCTCGATCTTCACCGGCGACACGCTGTTTGCGGGATCGGTTGGCGGGATCTTCGGTGAAAAGTTCGGCTATGAAGACTTGCTCGGCAGCGCAACGACCAAGATTTTTTCGCTGCCCGACGATGTGATCGTGCTGCCGGGGCACGGACCGCCGTCAACGATCCAGCAAGAGCGGGCGCATAATCCGTTTTTTTAGCCGACCTTCGGTCGGCCCTCATCGACCTGCGGTCGAACCACTGCATAGTCGAACCGCCACGCGATCGAGCCACGGCATGGTTGAAGCAGCACAGCGGCGAACTACGTCCGTCTATGCAATTTCGAAATTTTCTCTTCATGCTCTGTGCGCTCACGGCGGCCGCGTGCAGTTCGAATCCCGGCTTCGGCGGCGGGGCCGGCGGCGGTCTGCCCGGCCCCAATAACCCGGGCGGCCTCAGCCCACAGGGAACGGGGGGTCAACCCACGGTCAGCGCGTCCGCATCTGCAGTACCCGGCGCGTCGGCGTCGCCGACCGCCTCCGCAACCGGCATCGACGCCTCCGGCGCCATGGCGCGGCTGGCGTTGGACGGCAGCACGCCCGACCCGAGCAAAGCGCCAAAAATTCTCATCCTCACGCTGTCGCTCAAAAACAACACCGCGAAATCCATCCGCGTTCGCAAGCTGACGGTCGCACCGGCCGCAGGGGTCCGCGCATCGACCTCGATGGCAAAGGGCGCGAATGCTCTGAATGCGGCCTCGGGATCGGGCACCAAGCAGACGCAAGCGTCGGCCCCGTCGGCCACGCCCGGTCCGCAAACCGCCGCGTTATCGCTGGACGTTCCCGCCGGGCGGACGAGCGAAGTGCGCATGATCGGAATTTTTGTGGCGTCGGATGTCTCGGCGTACAGCCAGGTCAACGTAGCCTTTTTGCCGGATAAGGGCGCGCCGATCGCAACGACCAAACTCGACGTGGCTCCGGCCGACGTCTCCTTCACCCCGCTCGACGAAAAGGCACCCAAGGGCGGCACGACGATCGACAGCGTCGAGATCGCAGGTCTGGACATGGGCGGCTCGGGCCTGCACTACAAGGCGACGTTCGCGGTGACCAACGCGTCCGCCCAAAAAGTCTCGTTCGATCAAATCGCGATCAAGCCGCCGAGCGGACCGGCCGTCAAGATCGCGCTGCCCACCGACATGCCATCGCGCACCACGACCAGCTTCATTACGATCGTCCTGCCGTTCGCCGGCAAGGCGCTGCCCGGCGGCAGCTACACGGTCCAGGCGCTGCAGCGCGGCGCACCCATCGCGTCCGGCTCCGGAGACATTTTGTAGATGGCGCGCGAGCGTGACACGCTCGACGTCGACGTTCTGTTCGTAGGTGCGGGCCCGGCGAGCCTGGCGGGCGCAATCCGGCTCGCACAGCTGTATCGCGAGCACAACGCTGCGCTGAAGGCCGGAACTCGATCCGGCCCGGAGCTGTCCGCGGACAACATTCTGGTCATCGACAAAGCGCGCAACATCGGCGATCACGGCATTTCCGGCGCGGTCATGGATCCGCGCGCGATGCAAGAGCTGTTCGGAGATTTCATCGCGCTGGGCTGCCCGGTTGAATCGCCGGTGCGCTCCGATCAGCTGTGGTTCATGACCAGAGCCGGTCGCCTGCGCGCGCCCCTCCTGCCGCCGCCGATGAACAACCGCGGCAAGTACGTGGCGAGTCTCAACAAGCTGGTGAAGTGGTTGGCGGAAAAGGCCGGGTCTTTGGGCGTTCAAGTGTTGGCGGAATTTCCGGGCCAGTCGCTGCTCTATGACGGCGAGCGCGTGGCCGGCGTGCGCGTCGGCGATAAGGGGCTGGACAAAAATGGTCAGCCGAAAGCCAATTACGAACCCGGGCCGGATCTGCGCGCGAAGCTGACCGTGCTGGGCGAAGGCCCGCGCGGCACCCTGGCAAAAAAATTGGACCAGAAGCTCGGCTTGTCGGCCGGGAAAAACGCGCAAGTCTATTCGATCGGCATCAAAGAGCTGTGGCAGATGCCCAAAGACTCGGCGCCGGCGGGCCAGGTGATCCATTCGCTCGGTTATCCGCTCGACAAGGACACATTCGGCGGCGGCTTTATCTATTCGATGGCCGGCGATATTTGGGACGTCGGGTTCGTCGTCGGGCTCGATTACCGCAATCCGCAGCTCGAGCCGCACGCGCTTTTTCAGCGCTACAAGCTGCATCCGAGCGTGGCTACGCTGCTGCGCGACGGGCAATTGATCCGCTACGGTGCTAAGGCCATTCCGGAAGGAGGCTGGTGGTCTCGGCCGCAGCCGTACGCGGACGGCGTGCTGCTGGTGGGCGACAGCGCCGGCATGCTCAATCCGCTCAAACTCAAAGGCATTCATCTCGCGATGAAGTCCGGCATGCTCGCCGCCGAGACGGCGTACGAGGCGATCGTCGCGCAAGACGCCGGCGCTGCAAGGCTCGCCGCGTACGACCGCCGGCTCGAAGCGTCGTGGATTCGAACCGAACTCTACGCGGCGCGCAATTTTCATCAAGGTTTCGAGAGCGGAGTCTTTTCGGGGCTGCTCAACGCCGGACTCGGCATGTTAACGGGCGGGCGCGGTTTTGGGATCAGGGATCGGCTGCCCGGCAAAGCGGGCTACGAGCGCATGGAAAGGCTCGTCGACTATTTCGGCCGCAACGTACCCGGTTTCGAGCGGCCCAAGTACGACGGCCGGCTCACCTTTTCAAAGCTGGACGACGTTTTTCGCAGCGGCACCAAGCACGATGAAAATACGCCGTGCCATTTGCTCGTCGCGGATACGGACGTGTGCGCCACGCGCTGTGCCGAGGAGTTCGGCAACCCGTGTCAGTATTTTTGCCCGGCAAACGTGTATGAGATGATTCCCGCCGCGGCCGGCGCGCCGACAATCGAGAAAAACGGCTATGCGGATTCGGGCAAGCGGCTGCAGATCAACTTTGCGAACTGCGTGCACTGCAAGACGTGCGATATCATGGATCCGTATCAGATCATCGATTGGGTGCCGCCCGAAGGTGGCGGCGGCCCGGTATATACGGGTTTGTAGGCGCGCGCGCCGCGTTTAGCGGGCGGTAACCGAGAGGTCGAAGAGCGCGTTCACCCAACCGAAGCGCGGGCGCGTGAACCGGCGCGGATCGTTTGGGTCGAACGATTCGTGCAGCGTGCCGTCGCCTGAATCCGAACGGCCGAGCTCGCGCAGCACGTGCTTGCGCTCTGCAGTGCTCGTGGCGGTCTGGTACTCGATGACCAGACTCATCGGCCACACGTAGCCGGTCGGCGTGTGCGAGCTGCCCACTCCCGACGCGTACCGGCCGACAAAATAATACGGGTTGGCCGGGCTGAAAATGAAGCGCCGCGTATCGGCGTACGCCTGCCGGTCGTACGGAAAATTCAATAGCGGAATCGAGAGCAGGCTGGGCACGTTCGCATCGTCCATGAATTTCGCATGGCCAAGGCCGTCGATTTCGTACGCGTACATGCGCCCGAACGTCGTCCGGAAAATCGCGCGCTTCGCGATCGCGCTTACGATGTCGTCGGCGATATTGGCCGCGCGCCGCGCATCCGGCCCGTCTTGGTAATAGACGGAAAACATCCGGGCCATCTCGCGCAGCGTCACGGCGGCAAAGATGTTTTCCGGAACGTTGTAATTGTACGCCTGGGGGTCGTCGCTCGGCCGGTACGCGCTCCAGATGAGGCCGATGTTGGACGCGACGGGGTGCTCGTTACGGCGATACTGTGACTCGGTCGCATGGTGACGCTCGACCGCCAGCGTGATGAGGACCTTGTGCAGCATGCCGTACGCATTCGAATCAAAAATCGATCGGTCGCGCGTGTCTTTCGCGTATTTTTCGAGCAGCCGCACCGGATAGCATAGCGAGTCGATCTCGAACTTGCGCTCGGCGACTTGGTAGTTCCGGTAAAAGGCGTTGGCGTAGGGATCGATGGCGATGAGCCGCTCCTGACGCGCGATCACGCCGCGGACCAGAACTCTGTTGTGCATGGCGGACATCGCCTGCACGCTCGAATCGCGCAGCCACATGGCGTCGATGTCGCCTGTGCTGACGTAGGTGGTGCTATCGGCGTCGCGGACGAACAGCGAAGCATTCAGGTTGGCAGCGTGGTGATAGACGGAGAAAATGCCGAGGATCGCTTGCGATACCGCAAACAGGGCGACGGTCACAGCGCCGAGCATCGCACCGACCATATCGTATTATGGTATCGGCAAATCCGGCGCTAACCGTTAGTTCGTCGTCGGCAAGGCGGCGGTCGCCGTTAGGCTCCGAGCCAGCGAACGATGGCGACCTGCTCGTCGTCGATGTCGACGCTTACGACGCCGGACGGAAAGCGAACCTTCGTCGGCCCCTCGATGTTCAAGTGCACATAGAGCATCGATCGCTCGACGCGCTCGCCCTGGCGCGACGTTTCACGAACGACGAGCGTGCGCTCGGACTGGACGCCCATGTAATCGTAAACGACGCTCTCGATGAACGGCGTTTGCGGGGTGCGCGCCGCCGTGCCGTCAAACCCGTTGCCGCCCCGCGCGCTGATCCGCTCTTGCTGCACCTTCGCGTCGATATGCACTTCGGCGTAGAGGCGATCGCCCACCGTGGCGCGATGCGCACCGCTCTTTGGAAACGCCAGGGTAGGTTCCCACATCGTCGCGCCGCGCGGCAGCGACGTACCGGCTTCTTGGGGACCGATCTCGGTTGTCCAGCGCCTCGATCTTGGCACGGTGATTCCTCTCGTGCGGTCCGCTGTCTATAATAGATGACGAGCGGTGCTGTACGCCCACCCTACCTACATCATCGGCATCACGGGGTTCAAATCCTACGCAGCGCTTGCGCGGTGGGACAGGCCGGCGCCGGCCGGTCGCGAAACGGCCGCGCGGAGGTGCCCGTGAGCGTTTTCGGTCGTCTAAAGACGACCGCCACGGCGGTCGTCTTTGCGCTGGCGCTCGCGGGGCGCGCCGACGCTGCGGAGCTGCAGTCGCTTGTCGACCGCATTGCCGCGCAAGCGCCGTTCGCGCGCGCGCAGTTGGGCGTTTCGGTCGTCGAGGTGCAAACCGGCCGCAGCCTGGCTTCCCGCCAAGCCGGCGTCGAGTTTGCACCGGCCTCGAACTTCAAGTTGTTGGTTGCGGCCACCGCACTCGCCTATTTGGGGCCGAATTTCCACATGACCACGCAGCTGCTGGCGCGCGGGGCGTTAGCCGGCAGCGAGCTGCAAGGCGACCTCATTCTTGTGGGCGGGGGCGATCCGGTGCTGTCGCGCCGCGACTTACAGGCGGCCGTTGCCGCGGTGAAAGCCGCCGGGATCGCGCGCGTCAGCGGCGCCGTGCTGGCAGACGGTGCACTCTTCGATCGGCAGCGCTATGGCGCCGGATGGGCACTGGACGACGCTCCCTTTTACTATCAAGTGCCGATCGAGGCGCTCGCCGTCGACGAGGGCACCGAGCAAATCACCGCCTCGGCCGGCGCGCGCGCGGGCGACCCCGTCACGCTTGCCGTCGTGCCGGACGGGGGCTACATGACGATCGTCTCGAGTGCGGTCACGGTCGCGTTGGGCGGGCCGGACGATGTTGATTGCTTCCGCAGCCCCGGCTCGCGAGCGATTCAAATCATCGGGCACATGCCGATCGGCGCCCAGCCCGAAAAGCTGCCGTGCGCTGTGGAAGACAACCTGGACTATGCGGCTTCCGTGTTCAAGCAGCTGCTGCGCGACAACGGCGTCGTCGTTGACGAAGCGGCGCCCGGCAGCGCGCCGCCGAACTCTCCGCTCGACATTGAGGACAACGCTCCCGACCCGCGCGCGCTCGGGCAGCGCTACCCAAGCAGCTCCGTCATCTGGGTGCATCAGTCGCCGCCGCTTGCCGAACTGCTGCGGCGCATGCTGCCGCCGAGCGACAACTTCATCGCCGACGAGCTCATGAAGATGCTGCCCGTGGCCGCATTCAAGCAGCGCGGCACGTTTGACGGCGGTCTAAAGGTTGAAGAGCAATTTCTGCGCGGCCTCGGGCGCGATCCGGCGACGATCGACGGCGGGGACGGTTCGGGGCTCTCTCAGGGCGATCGCATCACGCCGTCGGACCTCACGTCGATTCTTCGCTGGGAAGCAAGTCATCCGGCGGGTGCGCCGTTCGTCGCGGCGCTCGCTCGCGTCGGCATCGATGGGACGCTGAAGCATCGCATGGCAGGCAGCGACGCGGTCGGCCGCGTGCGCGCGAAGGACGGCTATATCTGGCACGTATCGACGCTATCGGGCTATGCGCAGACGAAGCACCACGGGTTGGTGGCGTTTTCGATCATGTTCAACGGCGCGCTGGGGCCGATCAAGCCGTTCAAAGATGCAGAGGACCGGATCATCGAAGCGCTCGTGAATTTGTGACCTGTGTCACGCGGCGTTGCGGGATTGTGACGCGCGTCATACCGGGCGGCGGTCCGGACGGAGTCCCCGTGGGTATTAGTGTTGATGACTGTAATGAGCCCAGTCACTTCACACGGAGGCCGCCTTGCTCACCCGGCCTTCGTGTTTATGTTTTTAGTGAGACCGGGCGGTCTCGTCGTAGGCCATTTCCAGTAGGAGCGCGTTGAGCAGATAGCTAGGGCGCCGCGCGCTTCCGATGGCAGAGGCGACGGGCTTGAGAAAGCCCTTGCGTTGCAAGCGCCGGAGGCAAGCGCTGACGCGGCGCGGCGAAATACCAAGATCGCGAGCGAGGGTGCTGTGGCCGGGATAATCGCCGACCATTTGCGTGTGCACGTCGCTTCGAAACCACAGCTCTTGCAGCACGCGCTTTTCCGGCTCGCTCAGACAATCGGCATTGCGAATGGACGATAAGAGCCGTTCGCATATCCGATCGCACCATGCCCGTATGCTGTCCATCGTTTTCGACCCCATTTATCGAACAGGCGTTCGCATGTAGTGTCCCTTTTCCTTGTGAACGGCCGGCGAACGGGCTGCGAAAAGCTTGATTTTCCTGTGCATCGCTCGAACACCCGAGGTCCGGAGGAAACGACATGCCGCACGCGATTTGGACCGGAGCGATCAACTTTGGGCTGGTGATGATTCCGGTCAAGCTGTTTGCCGCGACTCGGGAAAACGAGCTGCACTTCAATCAGCTGCACAAAAAAGACAAGGGCCGCATCAATTACAAGCGGGTCTGCAGCGTCGACGAAAAAGAAGTGCCGTGGTCCGAGATTGTCAAGGGCTACGAATACGAGGACGACCGCTACGTCGTTCTGTCGGATGAGGATTTGAAGGCGGTGAGCGTCGAGGCGACGCAGTCGATCGACATTTCGCAGTTCGTCAAGCTCGACGAAATCAATCCGATGCACTTCGACAAGCCGTATTACCTCGAGCCCGAAAAAAAGGGCTACCATGCGTACGCGCTGTTGCGCGACGCGCTGCGCAAGTCGGAGAAGGTCGGCATCGCGAAGGTGGTCATTCGCACCCGCGAATATTTGGCGGCGCTCAAGCCTCAGGGCGAGGCGCTCGTGCTCGAGCTGATGCGCTTCGCGGACGAGCTCGTTCCCGAAGATGACTTCAAGTTTCCGCGGGCGACTGAAAAGGTGCCGCCGAGCGAGCTCCGGATGGCGAATATGCTGATCGATTCGCTGTCATCGCCGTTCAAGCCCGAAAGTTTCAAGGATTCGTATCGCGATGCGGTCATGAAAATGATCGAGCTTCGGGCCCGCGGCAAGGCGCCCAAGAAGGCGGCGAAGCGCCGACTGGCCCGCGTCTCAACCCCGTCCGATATCATGGACGTGCTGCAGCAGAGCCTCCGGGATTCGAAGTCGCGGCGCGTGTCGAAAAATGGGGCGCGCAAGCCCGTGGCGGCTAAGCGCTAAGCGGGGGTAAGCGCGAACTTCGTTCGCGCGCGTCATCGACCTCCGGTCGAACCACTGCAGGTCGCGCGCGTCATCGACCTCCGGTCGAACCACTGCAGGTCGCGCGCGTCATCGACCTCCGGTCGAACCACTGCAGGGCGCGCGCGTCATCGACCTCCGGTCGAGCCGCCGCGATCCGTTTACAGGCGGACGACCGACGTTTCCAACCTGTCGCCGGTCAGACGGACGATGCGTGCGCCCGACGGCGCCGTGTCGCCGGCAAACTCCACGCTGCGCGGCCGGAATTGATAGAACGTCGACGGTGCGCTGGCGTACAGCGTCGGGCCGCGCCGCGTCTCGAACACCTGATGCACGTGGCCGAACAGCACCGCCCGAACCTGCGGCGAACGATCGAGGATCGCCAGCAGCGCTTCGGCGTCCTCGAGCTTGATGGCATCTAGCCACGGTGAGCCGAGCTCGAAGGGCGCGTGGTGCAGCGCCACGATCGTCGGTTCGCCGGCAGCGCGTGACAGCTCGCGGTGCAGCCAGCGCAGCTGCTCGGACCCGAGCTCCCCGCCGTCAACGCCGGGAACCGCGCTGTCCAACAAGGTAAACCGCCAGCCGAACTCGCGCAGCGCCTGCGCGAATTTAGGTGCCCGGCCGTCGCCCGAAACGGCGCCCGGCCACACGCTGCTCATCAACGCCGGGTCGTCATGATTGCCCGGCACGCAATACGCCGGCACCCGAAAACGCGCGAGCTTCTCGTCGAGCCGTTGGTACGATGCCTCGCTTCCGTCGCCGGAGCAGTCACCCGTAACCAGCACGAACGCGGGATCGGACGCGAGGCGCAAGAGCATGTCGATGACCGCGTCGAGCCCGGCGTCTGGAGACACGCCCCACAGCAAGGCCGCCGGATCTGCGAAGAGATGCGTGTCCGTCAGTTGGACGAACGTGTGCGTGGACGCCGAGCGTCCAGCGCTCACCGATTGGTTCCAAACGAGGTGAACGCACCCAGCACGATGCCGTGCTGCGTGTAGATCAAATTGCCGGTCGCGCGGTCAGTGAGGTGCGCGTACGTCACGCCGACACGATAGCCGCCGTGCGACGAGACCCACTGCTTGTGTTCCAAATCGAAGGAAAAGTTTCGCTCCCCCGGCGCGAGCGTCGAAATGCCGTTGCTCTGCACGGCCAACAGCGAGCCGCCCGCCTCGATCGTCAGGTCCGTCAGCGAGCGCCCTTCATCCCCGTACTCGAGCGCCACGTCGGTCGCCGCCGACGAGTTGCCGTTGCTGGCGGTCAGCGGATGATAGCGTAGCGAGGCGTTGAAATGCGGCCAGTAGTACGTCGGCCCGATGCTCAGGTAGCGCTCGGACACCCCGGTGAAGTCGCGCGTGACGTCCCCGCCCAGCCCGATCAGCAGCGGTGCCGAGCGAAGCACGTGAAAGTCGCCCTCCAGAAAAAGGCTGCTCGAGGGAAACGGCTGCGCGGTTCCGACGCCGACGGACGCGTAGGTGAAAAATCCGGGCGTCCAGTCGTAGTAGTTGTCGAGCACGATGTATTGACCCGTGTGCGGGTTAAGCCGATCCAGCGTCGATTCGTTTTCGAATTCGAAACCGACGGATCCCTTGTGAAAATAGTCACGGTTTGAAAAGTTCTCGACGTACCAGGGCCCGTAAGCGTTGCCCGGGCTATTGAACGAATAGCTGTAGTAGGTAAAGGCTGCTTCGTCGCGCGGCTCGGCAACGGAGCGTGACGGCAGCAGCGCGCCCGCCAGAGCGAGGCTGGCGGCGGCAACGGCGCAGAGCGTGATTCGGTTCATCATTCAATCCCCGTGAAGTCGACGCTAATCTTGGTCGCGTCGCGTGTGACGTTGAGCACCGCCCAGCCATGGTCGTTGCCGACAACAGAGACCCCGCTGGGGAGCGCCGCGGCTCGCAGCCATGCGCT
>Ga0207416_1004214_pt1 | contig 12776 bp, 13 predicted proteins | sample PaiPotPPM11metaG_FD_184107 | JGI IMG/M metagenome (GOLD analysis project Ga0207416, IMG submission 184107) | Iron sulfur acid spring bacterial and archeal communities from Banff, Canada, to study Microbial Dark Matter (Phase II) - Paint Pots PPM... ...
GCTTAAATATTGAATATTATCCATTTTCGAAGGAAGAAATGACAATAGATGTAGATGGGACGAAGAAGAAGATCCAGGAAATGGCACGTGATGGCAAATCGCCAAAGATTGGAATGTTTGGAGGCAGTCTATTTCTTTTTCCTCATCCAGTAAAAGAATTATCTGATTTTATGCATGAGCATGGTATCTATATCAATTATGATGGGGCACATGTTGCTGGCCTAATTGCTGGGGGCGAATTTCAAGACCCACTGAAAGAGGGAGCAGATTCTATGACTATGAGTTCACATAAAACCCTTTGGGGGCCACAGGGCGGAATCATCGTATCATTAGAAAAACACTCAGAAACAATTAAGAAAGCAGTTTTTCCCGGTAATACAAGTTCCCATCATCTACATCATGTTGCTGGTAAGGCTATTGCATTAGCAGAATCACTACAGTTTGGAAAAGATTACGCAAAACAAGTAATCAAAAATGCTCGGGCCCTTGCAGAAGGGCTAGTTGGATTTGGCTTTGGTGTCTTAGGCGAAAAAAAAGGTTATACTGCATCGCATCAGATTGCAGTGGATGTTTCCAAGTTTGGTGATGGTGGTACAATTGAAAAGGATCTAGAAAAGGCCAATATTATTTTGAACAGACAATTATTACCTGGAGACATTAAGGCAGGTAGACACTATATGCACCCAAGCGGAGTGAGAATTGGTGTCCCTGAAACGACTAGGCTAGGAATGAAGGAGAGCGAGATGAAGGAAGTTGCTGGTTTCATAAAACGGGTGGTTGTTGATAAGCAGAATCCTCACATAGTAGCAAAAGATGTTGCTGACTTTAGAAAGCAATTCCAGCAACTTCACTATGCTTTTGATAACACGATCGGTGCGTACGAATACATAAGTCTAGTGACTAAACGAACCTAGTATACCGCTTGGAGTTTACAAATAAAAACGGCTATAGACCTCCATCACCTACGTTATCACAATGCACGCCTGCAACACTATGATCCTTATTAAATGAACCACCGTTTCCCCCATCAGCTATACCTCCTCCAATCTCTCCATTCCCATTGGTTGCATCAGAGCCGCTGTTATTGGAATTCTGATTACCACCATTTTCCCCATCAGCTACTCCGCCGTCGAATCCAACGGAACGGGAATATATAACGGTGTTACCATATGGTTCCACTGGCAGAATCTAGGTCGACTACCTCCCCAGTAGTTCCTCGTTTTGTATTTCGTTTCAGTTTCTTCCTACTAAGAACTCAGCTTACACTGGGTGCTGCTAGCTATTAAAAAAGTAGTAAGTATGGCAAAAAGTCACTACTTTCAAACTGGTATGATAATTCATTTCTTAGCAACCTTGGTTTGACAATATGTCATACTAACTATATCGAATGTGTACGCAAAAATATAAAAGGAATTGCAATTACTGACAAATAATATGCAAATAGAAAGATCTACATTAGTAATTGTTGTCATAGCTGCTCTTGCAGGACTACTTGCATCTATTACTAGTACCGCTTACACCCCAAAGCAAATAATACAAGATGTTTTTGCAACAAATATCACAACATCTCCTTCAGCCTCTTCTAACATAGACAACATTACTCTAGGAAACCCTCAGGTTAGTTACACAGGATATGACAAGACAACGAGCTTCAAACCAGCAACAGTTAATGGAACAAACGGAATAGAAATATCTTTCACAGGTCATGGGATTCTGAATGGTATGAATATTACCGATAATGGCAAGGCGGTTGTAACCAATGGTACTGGTGGTACAATCTATACGGCTGGAGATGGAAAGTTAGTCTCTAAGAACGGTGCTGGAACAGTATCATTTGCATTTCAAGGTACAGGACATTATGGCGCTGATGGGAAGTTAAGAGATATTGGTACTATCTTCCAACACCACCATCTGATAGGCAAACTACCTATTGAATTTAAGGCAACTGGAAACCTAGCGTTTCTAGACAATATGGTAGCCATCTACAAAGACGAAATAGATAAAGCTGGAAATGCCGTGACCAAGATCTGGTTCTGGAAGTGAGACAAGTATCCTTTCTTTGAGATACTTGTGTGTCGATATCAGAAATACCTAGTATTTTAAACTAGCCGTGAAAGAACATATCAATCTGCTGGAGTCAGGCTTAGAAGAGTAAGCCTTTTAGAAACTGTACTCAAAAATAAACCAGAATTGACTTAACGTAACGACAGGCCATTTACTGACCCACGACGTATACATCTACATACTCATTAGTACGTATACATGATTAGTTGAATGTTTTGTCCCGTGTTTAGTGATAGAAGAATCACAGCAGCAACTTTGTACTGATCTAGTTATTCCCATCATAAATTCAATTCTTCCTTTACTTTTTTCACCAACTCATCTATGGCTATTGGCTTTGGAATAAAGCATTTTACATCATCTAATAGCTGGGGCGGCGGTGTCCTCAAACTTTCATTATATATCTCAGATGCTGTCAGAATACATATTTTTACCTTATCATCTATCTTCCTTATTTCTTTATACAATTCGTATCCATTCATTTTAGGCATATTAATATCAAGTATCGACAAAGCATAGAAATTAGGTTTAAAATTTGAAAGTGCTAAAATAGGATCATTAAATGCATCAACTTTGAATCCTGCATCCTCCAGACCCATGCTTAAGACACAGGTGTTATCAGGTTCATTGTCTACGAGTAATATTGTTGCAATATTATTGTTGTTCTCATTCATCTTTATCATCATTCTGTTATACTAACACTGATGCTTCCTTGTAATCTGGTGATTGTTCGTATCATGAATTCAGTTCTTCCTTTATTCGTTTTACTAACTCGTCTATATCAATGGGCTTTTGAATAAAGCATTTTACATCTACTTCTTGTTTATATTGTGGCGATGTATTCAAATTACTCTGAAATTTCTTTTTGAGCTCTTCATGATATACTTCAAATGCTGTGATAAAGCATACCTTAACTCTTTCATCTATCTTCCTGATTTCTCTATATAGCTCAAAGCCATTCATATTTGGCATTTTATAGTCAATGAGCGCAAGTTCATATGAGCCACTTTTGAAACCTGCTAGTGCTTGTAGAGGGTCGTTGAACGCATCCACTTCAAAACCATTATCCTCAAGGCACAGAGTGAAAACTGTTGTAATATCAACTTCATCGTCTACTAATAGTATTCTGTTGTCGTCATTGTTATTATTCGTCATTGCTCTTCCCCAAGGAATACTTCGCCTCTCAGTTTACTCAACGGTATACTAAATGTAAAGGTAGCTCCTTTCTTTCCATCATAATCAGCGTTATTCTCAGCCCATATCTTGCCTCCATGAGCTTCCACAATGCTTTTAGAAATGAACAAGCCCAAGCCCGTACCTGTTTCAGATTTAGCAGCAAATTTTGAAAATAATCTCGGAAATATTTCAGGATCTATACCCTGACCCGTGTCCTTTATGCAAACCAAAGCCTTGCCGTCCTTTACTTCTTCTGTAACTCTTATGATACCTTGCTTGGTAAACTTAATAGCATTACTTAATAGGTTAGATATAACTTGAGTTAAACGATTCTTATCTGCTTCTACCTCAATAATCTGATTTTGTGGTTCGTGCAATATCTTGATATCCTTGTTAGTTTTTTCAATTTCGTTTACGTAATCTTCTATAATGTATGAAATTAACTCGTTGAGATTGACTCTCTCTATATTCAGTTTTAACGATTGTGTTTCAATCCTAGTAACATCTAGTATATCGTTGGTCAGCCTTTGAAGCCTAGTGGCGTTTCTAGCTATCGCCTCCATCATCACTTCCCTTTTTTCAGGATGCCGCTGTATTAATTTAGAATATCCGAGTATAGCTTGAGTAGGTGTCTTCATCTCATGACTTGCTATGTTGATAAACTCTTGCTGCATTTTATCGTGAACTTTTAGCTGTTTGTTAGCTAATGCAAGCGAATCATTTGCTGTCTTTAGATCAGCAGTTCTTGTGTTCACTAGGGTCGCCAATCTCTTATTCCATGAGAAAACCAAGAAGGCGATTATAATTGCTACAGCTCCTATTATTGCTATTATTAAGGTGGTGAAATATCCCTGTTGATCAATCAATGTACTAACATCAGTTGCAAGGTTATGTTGTGCACTGATATACAGTGTGAGAAAATACTGGCCCTTAACTAACACAGGTTCGTATGCTATAGTGCTCATTTTACCGTTAGCAAGAATATCTCCTGCACCAGTAGAGCCTTGTAATGATGTTCTTATCAGGTTATTTAATAAGGCGGTAGATTCAGGAGGGCGTAGCAAAGATGAAAGTACAGATTGGAATTTATTTCCAAAAATATAATCCCCAACAAATTGTGTAGGGTTACTGTAGAGAATTATCCCATTTCTGTCAAGCAGCCCTATGGTGCTATTAAATTGTGGGAATAATTGATTTTTCAGTAGGTTACCTAAAGTGTAAACGTTTATTCCTGCAACAACTACTCCTTTGAATATTCCTGTAGAACTATTGATAACAGGATATGATATGTACAGCCTTGGAACTTTATCATTTGAATCTATCAGACTACTGTAGTATGCTGTATGTGTATCTTTAGGTACAGTAAAGTACGATCTATAGCTTAGATCAGTTCCTCTATACTTCTGATATGTAGATTGGTTCATGTTGCTAATCCACACAATTTTTCCTTCGTTGTCAAGCCACATGTAAAAGTTAGTAAGTTCGTTGGTAGAATTCTGCCTAGAATTAAAGAGAACAAATGCTGATTTTTGATTTTGATCATTTTGTATGAGAGGAGATGGAGTAAGTGTCTGTAAGAGAGCGCTAACGGTTTGTAATTGTTTTCCTAATATTTGTGTAAGGCCATGTACTTCTATTCTTGCATTTGATCTGACTTCCTGTGAAGCAATATCACGTATTTTGTTTGAAGTAAGAATAGAATATTGATATGAGAATATTGATAGCACCAACGCGATACCTGCGATGACAGCTAATATGACAAGGGGACTATGCTCTTTTGCTAGCATAGAAGGGACCTTCTTTCTTCTTCATACGTCCAAAAACTACTACCACTACGAATACTTGTGCAGATCATTTTACCTCAGTCATTATCTCCTCTATACGTTCTAGGAGCCTTTCGTTTTCTATAGGAATTCGTATAAAGTAGTTAGGAGGAGGTAGAGAGGAAGATGTATCATCTGAATACTGTTCAGACTGTAATTCTGCGGCTGTGAGAAAGCATGTTTTGATTTTCTTGTCCAGTGCCTTAACTCCTCTGTAAAACGCAAAGCCATTCATTTGTGGCATCTTACTGTCAGTAATTACTAGATCATAGTAATGAGGCTTAAAATTCTCTAAAGCCAAGCGAGGATCTTCATAAGAATCGACTTTGAATCCCTTATCTTCTAATACTTGTCGTACTGTTGTGTTGATATCTGTCTCATCATTAACCACAAGGATCCTCTTGGTGGACATTTTATACGCGTTAATGCCTCCCTATCTCGTCTATCTATTTTCTATTTCTCCTTCCTTGTTCGTCCCTGTCCTCCGTTTTTTCAACTAACATAATCTTTTTTTGTATCGCCAATTATCTGCTCGCTAGAACTAACTTTACCTGCTTGTACATACAAGGCTTTAATGTCTTGTCAGATATTTTGCATGCTGTGAAGTGCCAGGCTGCCTCAAGTCCTAATAGGGTTCCTGTGAATCCAATTACTGGATATATTAGATTTTCAAACACATCTACATATTGTATTTAGGCTGGTATTCTAGTTTGGTAAGCTGTGTTTATGATAAATCATAATGTTCATTACATATTTCGATAAGACCTTAAAACACGTATCTAGACCTTAACATTCCAACTATGAATCGCAGCATCTGGTCAATTGTTGAGTTGAGTTCTGGAAAAGCACAAACTAGCAGACTACATTTACGAGTTCTAGGGATACAATCTATCGATTTTTCCGTTGTTAAAATCGGTTGTTGGCATAAGGCTACATTAGCGTTTGACTATGCCTTCACCTATCAGAGGTCTACTGCCTGCGACAACCACTCGTTGACCCCATAGCCTCAAGTCCTTCCTTCTGGCCGTAGAGCTTTGTTTACCTTGTGCTGTTGCTTTCCCACTCTACAAACCAAATGGAATTTACACGAGTCGTCTCTTATGCCAATATCGCGCACTCGATACATTAGATCGTCAACGTCACTATAGGTGATCCTTTGGGATAGGTTCTCAGTATACTATAGATATAGATAGGTATGTTCGCTCAATATAATTGACTTCCTCTTCTATCTCATAACCTCTCTCCAACTCTAGGAGAGACTCGTAATGGCTAATAGTGATAACGGTTATGGCTTAAAAACTGTTGAGACAGACGGCAAGCATCATATTTGCTACTGGAAGTGAGAAATGGGGTAAACTTCACAAGACTGGGAACTTTCAAATGAGAATGCCAAGTTCTTATCATTTAGTTAACTTTTGCAACAAGAATGGACAGCTGAACAAGTTTTTGCTGGGAACTTTCAAATGAGAATGCCAAGTTCTTATCACTTAGTTAACTTTTGCAACAAGAATGGACAACTGAACAAGTTTTTGCTGTTTTATCTGACAGATCCTCTTTAGATATATTGAAAGCAACATATCAAGGAAGACTTCGCTTTTCAAATTACTCTGGCAAACTAAGCAAGAAGCAGTTCTACACCAAACTTAAACGCTTATGTAACACTGGGCTAGTGGAGAAGCGTGAAGATGCCTACTATCGAACAACTACCCTTGGCTCGCTCGTATATAATGGTCATGTCAAAACACTTGAGGAGGCTCTAACAAATTTCTGGCAACTAAAAACCATAGATATCTTGAAAACAAGACAGGACTTTCCTGCGGATCGTAAAGAATCAATTATAGACGCAATTGTTAAAGGCAGCAATTTGAAGAATTTTATAAACTCGACCCATTTAACCGGGTTTGCTATAATCAAGGATTTCAACCGTCTTGTAATTGAGGTAATGCGCATGCTTGAAGACGCTAAAAAGGAAATTTACTTCGCCTCGCGGTATCATGATCCACACGTCTCAAAGAAGATGTTCGATAAAGTCGAAAAAGGAGTTAGCGTCCACTTCTTGGACGGTAATCCACAGCAAATCAGTGTGGAAAGCCGACTGAATGCAATATTAAGGACTCCTCCCAATGAGGAAACATATAGGACAGTTAATAGGTTAATAAGATCGCATTGTTTCGAACTAAAAAGTCTCGAACCTACAACATTAGTAGGTAACGGTAGCAACACTGTAATACCCAAGTTTAACAGCTTCCTGATAATCGATGGCAATCAAGTACTTTACGAAAATATCAACTATGGTAATCCGGAGGAGTTCACAGTAGCAATTGCAAGGTATGACGATACGTATTTGGCAGAACAATTTATTAGCTATTGGAAATTGCTCTCAAAAGATGCTGTGGTTCCAAAGCTTTTGCAGGATGTGAGAGCAAGAACATGAACTAAATATATATCAAATAATTTTTATCGACATAAAAGCTTGTAACTAATTACAACTACAACAATACCACCGGAAGAAAAATGTTCAGTCATCCTGTTCTGTGTTTTTTAGAAGGATGTAAGTGTTTGTTTGTTTAGAGTTGTGGCTGTTATTCTATCAATTTTACAGCGTCTTCTCTATCCAGTGCTACGAGTCTCTCAGTTTAGATGAAATCTCCGATTTGAAATGCGAACTTCTGGTAACAACCGTAATGAAGGTGGTAACATGCTGAGAGCGTGACACTACTCAAAGACGGGGAAAGGATATGCTAAAGATCCTACAGATAGGATAGACTAAGATCTATAATGAATTGCAAAACAAATTCATTAAACATTACGTTGTACATTCATGAGTAATCTTACTCCCTATAGGTGAGCAATGCATACATAACATAATATACAAGTGAAATAAATGAAACGAGTTTTTCTTGCAATAGCAATTATTGCAGCAATAGGAACAATAGCGATTTTAACGACAACATTAACGGCAACCTTTGCGGCAGTACCTGTTGGCTGTACTGGAGATCCGCATGATAGAGACGCTCCTACCGGAAACCCCCATGATTCTGCTAACAGTCCAAGCGGCACAGAAGGTGGAAATCCCCATGATGTTGGTGGATTCCACGATCAACACGAACACGATTCATGTCCGGGTTCACAATAACCCCTAATATTTTTTTGACAATCTCATTTAGCGCTAGGTGGACAGAAATCAAAGGAAATGACAAATGGTTATCGATGATAAAGAATGCGAAGAAAAATGGAGGAAAGATATAGAATTTCGTGAAAAAAATCATAAAGCTTTAATTACTATTTGGTTGCAGACACACATAGCCCTTGGATACGAACAAGCTTGAGGCACTAAAGGATCTCATAAAGGAAAAGGGTATCGTGGTAAATATCAATGGTATAACATTATCCAGTGGTAAAAGTAGTATTTATTACTACGATTTGAAAAAAATCGCACTCGATCCTAAGGGAGCAAATCTTATTGCCGACTTGTTATTTGAAGAAATATCCATTCTCAATGCAAAATCGGTCGGTGGGTTAGAGATTGGTGCAATCCCAATAACCACGGCGATACTTATGAAGAGCGCTGATGAGCATAAATTGAGTGGCTTTGTAGTAAGGAAACATGCCAAAGAACATGGATTAAAGTATACAGTCGAAGGAAATTTGGATCCCCCCGTTGTTATAGTAGACGATGTTCTGACTACAGGCGCAAGCCTAATGAAGGCAATCGAAGCCGTAAATGACAAAGGCCATAATGTGAAGGATATATTCTGTATATTGGAGAGAGAAGAGAATAATGAATTAAAAAAGAGCCATACCAAATATACGCCATTATTCAGACATTCGGATTTCAAGCCATTCATAGACGCAGAAATACAGAGACAAAAAACCCAAAAAATTCATACATAACGACCGTTTTCCAACAACGGAAGAGTCAACAGAACCAAAATGTCTCATCGGATTCGATTATGAGGTGTAGTTATTTATTTTGCCGTTCCTTCATCTCCTTCCTTTAGAATACCGAATGAGTATAGTGTTTGTGCTACTGTATTTACTTGTCCTTGTTCTGTCAATTTCGAAAGTGTTGAGACTAAAGACTGCATTTGCTTCTCCAAGACAGATAGTCTATCTTCCTTTTGCTTCTCTGACTCGAGTGTTTCAGAGTATGCGTCATATGTTAAAACCATCCTACATTTAGCACAGAACTTGCTATCTGGTTTGTTCGGTTCGTTGCAGTTAGGACATTGCTTTGGTCTCGATGCCTCTGATAACTGTTTATCCTTGGAAATTATCCCATACGCTTCAAGTATACTATCAATTGATTCATTGCCAAAAAAGTGTAAGTATTTGAGATGCATTTTAGAACCAGGAGACCAGCCTGCAACCTTCGTAGATCTTTGTTTACCTTGTGCTGTTGCTTTCCCACTCTCTACAAACCAAATGGAATTTGCATGAGTCGTCTCTTATGTCAATGTCACTATAGGTGATCTTTTGGGATAGGTTCTCAGTACACTATCGTTCGAAAAGTTAAGTTTATTCTTGGTCGGGTTATTTTTTTAGACTTGGATAAGCTATGAAGCCAATTCGTTTGTGTAGCATCTTTCATTATAAGCAAACTGCCATGTTCAAGTACAACTGAAATTGTTTGTTTAGTATGCTTATGCTTAAATGAAAATTTTCGTTCTGCTCCAAAACTCAATGAGGCAATGATGCTATTCTCTCCTAATGGTTTTTCATCATCACTATGCCATGCAATACCCTCATCTCCATTGTGATATAAGTTCAGTAAGCAGGAATTGAATTTTGTTCCTGTAACTTCTTCTACTCTTTGTTTAAGGTCAGAAAGTTCTTTGGTCCATGTTAATGCTTGCTTTGTTGTATTTGAATAAGTATACAAGTAGTCAGAATCACCATACCACGCAACTTTTCTCTTTGCAACGATATGCTTACCAAAAATGACGGCTTCATCGTTTCTCCATAATATGTTTTGCAATAACAAATCAAAATAGCGGTTTGCTTCATTATGTGTCAGTACGTTTCTGTAATAGTTTACCGTTCCGTCTTTACGTAAAAGATTGCTTATCCTGTCTTGATCAAATAAATCCATTTTTTTATTCGTTATTCATTATTTATGCGGTGCCTGCAGTATGGCTTCCTGTCGTAACAGAAAAATACACGCATTCGTTTCCCTGATCTACAATTCAGTTTGCCGTAAATTCTAGGCTTTACATTTTCCCCAAAGCAAATCTCGTTTTGTTTAATTGGTTTTTTCAGTTCTATATCACTAACCCCGTTATGTCGTATCACGGAATTAGCTTAGGGCATCATGAAAAATAATTCCAAGAGTATGCCTGTCTCCATCGTGTACCTCACTTATACCATGCTTCATTTGCACCCGATAATATCCTTTACTCCCTTTTACTGGCCTAAAATTTGTAGTCAATATCAGCATATCTCCTTTACTCGGTCTTAAGACAATGGCTTTTGATTGTGCTCTTGGAGTGTGCTGTGTTAATACAAATTCTCCGCCAGTATAGTCATCATCTGGCTCATTCAGGAATAAAACCAACTGAAAAGGAAAAAAAATATTTCCATATAAATCCTGATGTAATGTATTATGTCCTCCCTTACCATATTTTAAAATAAGGACAGTGGGCTTTGTTTGATTATTGTCATGGCAAAGCCTTTGAAATTCATCAAATTGATCAGGAAACTGTCTTTTTATGTTTAATACCCTCATCCATGTATTTGCAACAGGTGTAAGTTTTGGGTAAATCGCTCTTCTGACGGTCTGAATTAGATCCGGTAAAGGGTATTTGAAATATTTATATTGACCTAGTCCGAAACCATGCCTTTCCATCGTGATGGTCTTGCGATATAGATCGGAGTTGTCATATTCGCCGATAAGTTCTTCGCAATATTGATTCGGTAGGAATTGTAATACCAACGCATATCCTTTTTCATTCACTTCTTCTGTTACCCTTTGCCAGTCAATGCCTGAAATCTTATCCGATATAACTTTACTACTATTCAACAACTTCTAACCTCACCCTTGATGGTTTGAGAATAGGCTCTGGCACTTTTAACTTTTTGACTCAATTTGGATGCCAGTTACAATTAGCTTGTGTATCTAGAATCGTGTCTAACAATAGTTCCCATTGACGGTTAAAAAATAATCCAATTCAAGGAACTACTAGTCTTCTCCTCGAATTGCTAATGCCCAAGGATGTTGTAAAAGATATTCTTTGGACCATGATACATCGAGCTCTCTCCACACAAGACCTGTATCAGTAGAACAAAATACTCCGCGGTTGTTAATGGCATAGAATTCTCCACTATTTTTTGGATTTGCGGCAAGGATAGCAATAATTGTTCCTCGTGATTCCGGAAGACCATTTGAAATTGCTTTCCACTCTCCGCCATCATTTTCCACAAATCTTCTATATACTAATGAATTCGCACCTTCAACGGAATGTGCTTGCCAGGCCGATTGAGATGCCGATACAACAATAGTATGGGGATCAGCAGGATCAACAGCAAGTCCGTAAAGGTAATGATGCTTAAGCCCAGCTCTCGGCCTCTTCCAAGACTCTCCGTAATCAAAGCTTTCAAAATAGCCGTCGCCTGCAGAAGAGTAGAGGCTTTTAGGGGCCTTCTGATGTGTAGCCAGAGTGTGAGTATCGTATGGTCCTTGCTCAACCCGGTCTATCCAAGTTCTGCCACCATCACGACTCTGGACTAGAGCTCCAGCTTCTATTGCAACAAAAAGATAATCAGGGATGTTTGCGTCCGATTCAATCCAACGTACATGAGAAGTCCAAGGTCTAGGAGGAAAGCTCCATGATTTGGATGACTCCAAATTGTTAAGGGTACTCATTCTCTGCCAAGAGTGTCCTTCGTCATCAGATCTATAGAACGCGCTCGGCTCAGTTCCAACGTATACTTTATTTCCCTGTTCTAGGCGGCTAACTGAAACCGACGTCACGTCATTACTGGATATGGCGTCTTTTCCAACTCTATCCCAAGTTTGCCCACCATCATCGCTTTTCCATAGTCCATCACCGAACGTCCCGCAATAGGCACGGTTTGGATTTCGAGGTTCAAATGTTACGGATTGTGGATGAGTTCCTTTCAGAGACTCATGGGTTTTCCAACCTGTCTTTGATGATTCAAGGGAGAGGAGTAAATCCTGCATCGCAGCTATAAGAATAGTCATTAGAAGTAAAAAGAATAATCAAGTCACCTATTTAAGCGGCATCGCAGTTGTCTTCGGCATATAACACCTGTTAGGGGTTATACAGACCACCAAGGATTACATTCGACTACACTCCTCTTCCCTTATAATGCACAAAATTATCCAGTGATGACGTTAAGTAAATAACTAGTATACAGACATGTCATCAGCTTTTGTTTTAATCAACTGTACCTTAGGATCCGATAAGGAGGTTATCAGCGCACTAATGGAAATGCTAGTAATCACTACTAAAATTAGTATTTAAAACTCAAAGCTAGCACAGAGAACCTTCGATAATTTGTGATCTTTTCATAAAGATCCGCTGGTTAGATGGGAAAATACGTAGGGGTAAAAGAAAATAAAAAATCACTATAAGGTAATTTTTGCTTTGTTGCATGATTAACTAAGTTGTAAGTGATACTTATTTGACCATTCAGCATTTAGCTTGCTAGTAATAATTATCCCGATATGGTTGACTGGCCTTCCTATAATGAATC
>Ga0207416_1004216_pt1 | contig 12772 bp, 14 predicted proteins | sample PaiPotPPM11metaG_FD_184107 | JGI IMG/M metagenome (GOLD analysis project Ga0207416, IMG submission 184107) | Iron sulfur acid spring bacterial and archeal communities from Banff, Canada, to study Microbial Dark Matter (Phase II) - Paint Pots PPM... ...
ACGATGTGCGCGAACGGCAGCATAAAGAGGCGCTCTCCTATCCCTTCGATGCACCGCGATCGCGTCGTATCGAGACTTTTTGGCCGCGAATGGTGGTGCCGCGAAGTGCGGTGATGATGTTGTCGACGGTCGCGGCGGGAACCTCGACCAGCGAGAATCGGTCGGCGATATCGATGGCACCGATATCGCGCGAGGTCATGCGGGCCTCGTTGGCGATCGCGCCGACGAGGTCGGCCGGACGGATGCCGGCGAGGCGTCCGAGGCCGATCCAGATTTTTGCCACGTCGCCGCTCATCCGCGTGCGCGTCGGCTTGCGATCGGCGCGCTGCAAGAAGCCCGGGCGTTCCTGCGCCACGGCGACGGCCGGAATATCGATGTCGTCCTTCTCGCCGCCGTCGCGGGCTTGGTCGGCCAGTTTTACCGCAGCGGCGGCGACGTCGAGAATGTCGTGATCGGTGCCGAGCGCTTCGACGATCGAACGGTACTTTTCAAAGCCGCCGGCTTCCAATGCATCCTCGAGCGCGCTCTGGGTGAGTTCGAGGCGCCGAGCCCGCAGGTCGTGCGCCGTCGGCACCGATTCGATCGAAATTTTGCGCTTGGTATGTTGTTCGATGTTGCGCAACAAGCGGTGTTCGCGCGCCTCGGCCAGCGTGATCGCGACGCCTTCACGGCCGGCGCGGCCCGTGCGCCCGATGCGATGCACGTAGGCGTCCGGGGACGACGGCACGTCGAAATTGACGACGTGCGAAAGATGTTCGATATCCAAACCGCGCGCGGCCACGTCGGTGGCGACGAGAATTTCGGAGGTTCCATCGCGAAAGCGCCGCAGAACGCGATCGCGCTGCTCTTGCGATAGACCGCCGTGAATCGCTTCGGCTTGGTAGCCGCGGCCGCCGAGCGTTTCGGTGAGCTCGTCCACCTCGGTGCGCGTCCGGCAGAACACGATCGCGGACGTCGGCGATTCCATATCGATCACGCGTGCGAGCGCGGCGGCTTTGTGCGCGCGTTGAACCACGTACGCAACCTCGCGAATGCGCGGTTTCTTGCCGGGAGCGGCGGTTTCGTTCGCAATCGTCACCAGCGCGGGGTCGCGCAGGTAACGCTTGGAGATCGAACGGATGCGCGGGGCCATCGTGGCCGAGAAGAGCGCGGTCTGCCGGTCGGTCGGAACGGCGGCGACGATGGCTTCGAGTTCGTCTGCGAACCCCATGTCGAGCATTTCGTCCGCTTCATCGAGCACGAGAAACGTGACGCCGCCGAGTTCGAGCGTGCCGCGCCGGATGTGGTCGAGCGCGCGTCCCGGCGTGGCTACGACGACGTCGACACCGCGCTTGAGCGCGCGAAGCTGTTGCTGGAGCGATTGCCCGCCGTAAATCGGCAGCACGCTGGTACCGAGCAGGCGACCATATTTGTGAACGGCCTCTGCGACTTGCATCGCAAGCTCGCGCGTCGGCACGAGTATCAGTCCGCGCACCGGGCGGCGCTCGTCCGGCGACGTACCGATATGGTGCAACATCGGGAGCGCGAACGCCGCGGTCTTTCCCGTGCCGGTCGCTGCCTGGCCGAGCACGTCTCGGCCGGCAAGCAGCGGCGGAATCGATTCGCGCTGAATCGCCGTGGGTTCTTCGTAGCCGAGCGCGGCCGTCGCCCGGGCGAGCGCATCGTGCAGCCCGAGTGCGGCAAATCCCGTGCCGGTCGGGTCGAGGGGCTCGCTGCCGATGTCGTCTTTTGTCATGGAGGCGCCGTATTCGACCTCGCGTCAGAAAGCGCCGCCCTTAGGTGATAAAGAGGTCTCGGCGAGCGGCCGGGTGGAAGTGTTTCACCCCACCCCGTCTCCGCGCTCGAGTAAGGCTTTTCGTGACTCAGTACGTCTATTCTATGCATCGTGTCGGCAAAATGGTGCCGCCGAAGCGACAAATCCTCAAAGACATTTCGCTCAGCTTCTTGCCGGGCGCCAAGATCGGCATTCTCGGCCTCAACGGGTCGGGGAAGTCCACGATCCTTCGGATCATGGCCGGCGTCGATACCGAAATCGACGGCGAAGCGACGCCGATGCCCAATCTCACCATTGGCTATCTGGAACAAGAACCCAAGCTCGATCCCGATAAGACCGTGCGCGAGATCGTTGAGGAAGCTTTCGGCGAGAAGCTCGCGGCGCGCAAGCGTCTGGACGAAGTCTTTGCGGCATACGGCGACGAGAACGCCGATTTCGATGCGCTCGCCGACGAGCAGGCGAAACTCGAAGCGATCCTCTTCGCGGGTGACGGCGACGACCTCGACCAGCAATTGGAAATCGCCGCCGACGCGTTGCGGCTCCCGCCCTGGGATGCAAAAATCGGCCCGCTCTCGGGCGGCGAGAAGCGTCGCGTCGCGCTCTGCCGCTTGTTGCTTTCAAAGCCCGACATGCTGCTGCTCGACGAACCCACCAACCATCTCGATGCCGAGAGCGTCGAATGGTTGGAGCAATTTCTGCTGCGCTTCCCCGGCACCGTCGTTGCGGTAACCCACGATCGCTACTTCCTCGATAATGCCGCCGAATGGATTCTGGAACTCGACCGCGGCCGCGGTATTCCGTGGAAGGGCAACTACAGTTCGTGGCTCGACCAGAAGCAAGAACGGCTCGCGCAAGAAGAAGCTACCGAATCCGCTCGCCAAAAAGCGCTCAAGCGCGAACTCGAATGGGTACGCGCGGGCGCCAAAGGCCGCCAAGCCAAGAATAAGAGCCGGATCCTGCGATTCGAGGAACTCTCCAGCTACGAATATCAACGCCGGAACGAGACGCAGGAGATCTTTATTCCGGTCGCCGAGCGTCTGGGCGATCGCGTCATTGAATTCAACGACGTGCGCAAAGCGTACGGCGATCGACTGTTGATGGACGGCGTCACCTTTCGCATCCCCGCCGGCGCCATCGTCGGCATCATCGGGCCGAACGGCGCCGGTAAAACGACGCTCTTTCGCATGATCTCCGGTAAGGAGCAACCCGATAGCGGAACCATCGAAATCGGCTCCTCGGTGAAACTCGCGGTCGTCGATCAGAGCCGCGAATCGCTGAACGATAGCAAGACGGTCTTCGACGATATTAGCGGCGGGCTCGATCTGCTCAACGTGGGCCGCTTCGAAATGCCCTCGCGCGCGTACTTGGGTCGCTTTAATTTCAAAGGCGGCGACCAGCAAAAACTCGTCGGAACGCTCTCGGGCGGCGAGCGCGGGCGCTTGCATCTGGCCAAGACGCTCTTAACCGGTGCGAACGTCCTGTTGCTCGACGAACCCTCGAACGATCTCGATGTCGAAACGCTTCGCGCGTTGGAAGACGCGCTCGGCGAATATGCGGGAACCGTCTTGGTCGTTAGCCACGATCGCTGGTTCCTCGACCGTATCGCAACGCATATTCTGGCCTTCGAGGGAGATTCGAACGTCTATTTCTTCGAAGGTAATTACCACGAGTACGAAGCAAACAAGCGTGAGCGTTTGGGCGAAGAGGCCGCACGTCCACATCGCATCCGTTATCGCCCGCTGACGCTCTCGTAGCTTCAAAGGAGCGCCGTTCGTGATCTCTCGACGCGAACTCATCAAGACCGGCGTCGCGGGGGCGGCCGTGCTTGCATTGGCGCAATGCGCCCCCAAGCGCTCCGCAACCGCGCCGCTCTGGACTGATGATGCGTACGATTACCGCGTTCTCGATGCCAACCAACGCGGGATCGTCGCGGCCGTAGCCGCGGTCATGCTCGCCGGAGCGCTGCCGGCGCAGTCCGGCGCCGGCGAATCGCCGCTCACGCTGGCCGTCCGCGGCGTGGATACCGCGATCGCGGGTCTGACGCCCAGCGTGCAAGGCGAGGTGCGGCAACTCTTCGGATTGTTGAGCAACCCGGTCATACGCCCGCTCGCGACGGGCTTGTGGTCCGACTGGGGCGATGCGAAAGCGAGCGACGTCACGGCGTTCCTGACGCGTTGGCGCTTCAGCGGAATCACGCTCTTTCGCAGTGGTTACGATGCGTTGCACCAGTTGGTTATGGCGGGATGGTACGGCAACGATGCGGCGTGGCCGCACACCGGCTATCCGGGCCCGCCGAGGATTGGATGACGATGATTCAAGATATCGTAGCCGAGGGTTTGGCGCGTGGTTGGAAGGCGCACGACGGATCGAAGCTCGATCGCGACGTCACGATCGATTGCGACGTGGCCATCATCGGCACGGGAGCCGGAGGCGGCACCGCCGCGGAGATTCTCAGCCGCTCGGGGCTTCGCGTCGTCTTGCTCGAAGAAGGCCCGCTCATGAGCTCGCGCGATTTTCACATGCTCGAGCGCGAAGCCTATCCCAATCTTTATCAAGAATCGGCAGCGCGACATACCAAGGACAAAGGCATCCTGATTCTGCAGGGGCGTTCGGTCGGCGGCTCCACGACCGTGAATTGGACCAGCAGCTTCCGCACGCCGCCGCAAACATTCGCTTACTGGCGCGAGCACTTCGAGCTTGCCGAATACACGCCCGAGCTGCTGCAACCGTGGTTCGAGATGATGGAGCGACGCTTGAACGTGCAGCCGTGGGCCGAACCGCCGAACGAAAACAACGCGGTTTTGCGGCGCGGCGCGGAAAAAATGGGGATCCCGACCGCCGTCATTCCGCGCAACGTGAAGGGCTGCTACAACCTCGGTTATTGCGGGATGGGTTGCCCCACCAACGCCAAACAGTCGATGCTCGTCACCACGATCCCGAGCGCGTTAGAGCACGGCGCGGTGCTGTATAGCCGCGTGCGCGCGCAACGCTACGTGCTGGAGCACGATCGCGTGGTCGCGGTTGAGTGTGCGGCGCTCGATGCTACCGGGTTGCGCCCCGGCCCGCACGCGCTCACGGTTCGCGCCAAGACGTTCATCTCGGCCGGAGGAGCGATCAACAACCCGGCGCTGATGCTGCGAAGCGCACTTCCAAACCCGTACAAGCTCTTGGGAACGCGGACGTTTTTGCACCCGACGGTCATCTCGTCGGCAAGTATGCCCGAGCCGGTAGATGCCTATAGCGGTGCGCCGCAGTCGATTTACAGCGATCATTTTCTCTACACGCAGCCGTTCGGCGGACCGATCGGCTACAAGCTCGAGGTTCCCCCGATGCATCCCGTCTTGATGTCGACGACCCTCCCCGGGTTCGGCGCCGCATCGGCGAGCCTCACGGCGGCGATGCCGAACATTCAGGTGATCATCGCACTGATGCGTGACGGCTTTCATCCGCAGAGCATCGGCGGCACGGTGGAACTCAAATCCGACGGCACGCCGCTTCTCGATTATCCCATCTCGCAATACTTGTGGGAGGGCGCGCGCCGTGCGCTGGTGACGATGGCCGAGATCCAGTTTGCGGCCGGCGCTCGCACGGTGCTTCCGTTACACGAATCGGCCGAACCTTATCGAAACCTAGCCGATGCGAAGGCCGCGATCGCAACGCTGCCCATGGATATTCTTCGCCTGCGCGTTGCCAGCGCTCACGTAATGGGTGGATGCGCGATGGGTGCGGACGAGCGCGAGTCGATCGTCGATGGCCACGGCCGCTATCATCAACTCCAAAATCTCTACGTGTTCGACGGATCGGCGTTCCCGACGAGCCTGGGCGTAAACCCGCAGCTCTCGATCTACGGCATGGTCGCTCGCAACGCGAGCCGGCTCGCTCACTCGCTCACGGGCAGAGCCGCGGCGGCGATCGCATGATGACCCCGCATGGCGTCAACGTGCGACAGAGTGCGCACGACTTCGCGACCACGGTTGCGGCGGCGCGCAACGTGCTCAATGCGCTCGGCCAATCGATCTTCGCCGAAATCGACCAAGCCGCAGCCGCGCAGAGCGTCGGGTTGCACTTGCGGCCCACGATGCTCTTCGTATTCGGTAATCCCAAAGCCGGAACGGGGTTAATGGTGACCGATCCGCTGGTCGCGCTGGAGTTGCCGCTCAAACTGCTGATATGGCAGGGCGACGACGGGGTCACTAACGTTGCCTACCGCAGCGTCACGTCGCTGATTGATGCCTATGGAATCGCCGGCGTCGATGCCCACGCCCAGCAGATCGACGGCGCACTGGCCGCGCTCGTCAACAACATCGTCACCTACTAGCGCGGGGCACAGGGCAGGGGTGGCCGGGCGGCAAAGCGGCTTGGCATGGAACAAACGTTGATTCATTTGGCACAGACTGCGGCGTGGTTCTTCTTTATCGTCTTCATCTTCGCGGTCATCGGCGTCGTGGCGACGGTGCGTTGGATCGTGAACGCCATCACGCGCGGCGAACGCGCCGTTGAGGGTGGCGTGGAGAGCGTTGAAAATCGGCTCCACCGCGGCTAACGCCGGCTTTAGAACAGCAGCGTCGTAAACGTGCCGACCCGCTCGAACCCGATGCGTTCGTAGAGCGCGATGGCGGGCAGGTTGAAATCGTTCACGTAGAGCGAGAGCGTCGGCGACCCTTCGAGCAAGCGATCGCACATCGCGGCGAGCGATGCGGTGGCTAGTCCTTTGCGGCGCATTTCGGGCGGCGTCCAAATCCCCTGAAGCTGCGTGGTCTGCGCGGTCCACGGCCCGATGTTGCAGAAGAAACAGAGCCGCCCGAGCGACTCGCCGACCCACCAGAGCCCACGCTCGATCATCGCGCGGACGTTGGCGGCGAAATCGGGCGACGACCGCCGTGGGTCGTAGCCGAGTTCCTGCGCGATCATGGCCGCCGAATTGTCGGCAACCGAGGTCCATTCGTCGAGGCGTGCGCGCCGTACGATCGTATCGCCTACATACGGTTGCAGATGCGCCCGATCGATCGCCATCACCGGCTGTTGTTCGCGAACCAGTCGAGGCCGCGTATGCCATTCACGAATGTGTTCCCAGTAGGTCGCAACCGTCTCTCGCGGCCCGACGATCATGCGCTCGCCTCGAAAGTCACGGCTCGCAAGCGCGATCGCTTCGACGGCTTCCGGATCGCACGCCAGGACGACTTGACGGCCGAAGTAGGCGACGCCGCGAATGCGGCCGGCATCGTCGAGCGCGATCGTTACGTTGCGGCGCGCTCGCGTTCCGCTATCGAACAGCAGAAGGTACGAAATGAAGACGTTGTCGTACGGAGCCTGAGCGAGATAGGCGAGCGCTTCGCTTTCGCGGCCATCGATGCGCGATGCGCGCATCGTCAACCGATCGATACGACGAAGGTCGGCGTGCTGGTCGGCTGTTTGCTTCCGCCATCCGGCTCGACGCTCACCGCTACGGCGGCGGTTTGCCGCGCATCGACGGGTAGCGAGATGACGGCAACCCCATGCCGATCCGGAACGAAGGTCAGCGACGGAGACATCAGCTTCGCACCCTTCGCGAGCGTCCACGCTTGATAGACTTTCCCGCGAGGGGGCGCCGGAACGTCGTGCAGGGTGATGTACAACTTGTCCCGTACGCGAATCACTTCTCCGCCGTTGACCGGAAAGCGCTGCGCGTTGTCGTCCATGATGTCGGCGAGCGTTGCGCGCTCTTGGGCTAAGCTCCGTGCAAGGCCCGTGCTGTTGCTATCGATTTGCGCGACCTTGGTTTGCGCCTGGCGCAGTTGCCCGACGAGCGAGAGGTTCATGAGCGTCGAGATCAGCGCGATCGCAAAGCAGGCGGCAGCCACGAAATAGGCGGGCCAGACCGACGGCTGTTTTTTTGCCGGCGCGGCCTGCGCATGCGCTTGCGCGTCGGCGCGAACCGTACGCATGATGCGGGCTTTGAGCAACGCGCCGGGGCTCTGCTCGGCCGATGCGGCAAGCGAAGTGACGGCAGGTTGCAGTGCCTGCAATTCGGCCCGACATTCGGCGCACGTGGCCAGATGCGCGCGCACGCGCTCGGCGCCGCTTGCCGGTAGGGAGCCCAGAGCGTAGACCGCGACATCGTCGAGCATTGCCGGATCGTGAGGAGCGTTCATGCCGTCACCACCCCATCCAGCGCCGTGCGGAGCTTGCGAAGGCCCGAGCGAATCCGCGTTTTGATGGTGCCGAGCGGAATGCCCGTGCGTCGCGCGATCTCCTCGTGCGTGATACCGCCGAAGAAGCCGAGCTCGATCGGTTGCCGTTGGTCTTCGGGTAACTGGCCGAGCGCCGCGCGGACGCGCTCGCCATCGAGACGAGCGAATGCTTCATCTTCCATAGCGTCGGCCTCCGGTAAGCTTTCGGGCAATTCCAACTCCTGATGCGAAGCGCGGCTGCGCAGAATATCGAGCGAGCGGTTGCGCGCGACCCGAACGATCCAGGCCCCGAAATTACCGCCGCGAAAGAGATCTGGCGCACTCCACACTTTCAAAAAAACTGCCTGCGTGACGTCCTCGGCCGCCGATGCATCGCCCAACATACGCAACGCTACGCCGTAGACGAGCCGGTGATACTCGTCGTAGAGTGCTTCGAAAGCATCCGCATCCCGCGAGCGCACTCGTGCCATGAGAAGCCCGGCGTCTTGATTCACGAGGATGACCTTTCGTGCGGGTATTCGCCGTGCCCTCGAAGACGTAACGCCGTCGCCCGGGTGCTGGATGTTCGCGTCCCGCGTCGAAGGCCGGGCCTGTGGACGAACTCTGCGAACGCTTGCGAGCGGCGACATCGGTCCTTGCCCTGACGGGGTCGGGTATCTCCGCGGAGAGCGGGCTGCCGACATTCCGCGGGACCGGAGGTTTGTGGCGAACCCACCGCGTCGAGGAACTCGCCTCCCCGCAAGGGTTTGCGCGCGATCCGCGATTGGTATGGACGTGGTACAACGAGCGCAACGCGGTCCATCGCCAAGCCCAACCGAACGCCGGACACTATGCCCTGGCGGCGCTCGAACAGCGGATATCCGATTTCACGCTGGCCACTCAAAATGTCGATTCTTTACACATGCGAGCGGGGTCGCGCCGCCTTTTGGAACTGCACGGCAGCCTGCGCACGGCTCGCTGTACCGGCTGCGAGCAGCGTCGCCCCTTGGATTCGCTTGGGTTGCCCCTGGAGGCGATCGAGCACGCGTGCGGCGGGCGCCTCCGGCCCGACATCGTGTGGTTCGGCGAGCCCCTGCCTTCTGCAGTTTGGCGCAGCGCGGTCGAAGCGGCCGCTCGAGCGGAGGTGATTTTGGTCGTCGGCACCAGCGCCGTCGTTTACCCTGCTGCCGCACTCGCGACGCATTATGCCGGCGACGCGTTCGTGGCCGAGATCAACCCCGAACCGACCGCGATCAGCGAACGCGTCGATTGTCTATTGCGAGGCACCGCTGCCGAAGTGTTGCCGCGTATCGTAGAAACCTTCGATCGGGGGTAAGGCTGGTGGTTACCGGCTGCCGATACTTATTGGGCGGCACGAGCCGCTCGTCTATGAGGAAACCATCTATGTCATCGTTCACGCGGTCGCGATTCATCGTTGCCTCCGGCTTAGGCGCAGCCGGCGTCGTGCTACTCGATCGGCTCGTCGCTCGTGCTGCGTCTGCCGACGCGGGCGACCTGCAGACCCTCAATGCTGCGATCGAACTCGAACGCGCGGGCATTAAGGCCTACGACGACGCCGCGGCGACTAAGCTCCTCTCCCCCAAAGTGCTCGCATTGGCGTTGCTTTTTCGTCGCGATCATCAAGCCCATCTCGCAGCGCTCACCGCCGCGGTGCAGAGCGGCGGCGGTACGCCGACCCCCAAAATCGCGAACATCCACTACCCGCAACTCGCGAGCGAGAACGACATCCTCGCATTCGCCAAAGGCGTTGAGGAGAAAGCGGCCAGCACGTATCTCTCGGTGATCCCGGATTTCAAAGATCGCCAACTCGCCGGCGTCGCCGCTTCGATTTTGGGCGTGGAGACGATCCACGTCGGCATGCTCGCGCAAGCGCTTGGGACGTTTCCGCCGTATCCCGACGGCTTCGTCAAATAACGGATTTCACGCATGCGCTTTGGCTTTCTCGCGCGTTTTGCCGCCGTACTATTGATCGGCGCGACGGCTGTTGCCGCGGGATTGTCGTACGTTCTCGCAAGTTCGCATCTGCAGGCGGTCCGCCGCGATTTGGTAGCCGCGACCATCGGGCAAGCCAGCGCGCAATTGCAGCCTGCCCTCAATGCCTATGTCCGCGAACGCGCCATGAAGCAAGACACACTCGCAAGCATCAGCACCGCCGTGCGCGATATCGAGAATTTTCAAGAATTGGTTCGCGACGTGCGGATCTACGCCCCGTCGGGGCAGGCGCTCGACCCGAGTTCCTCACCGCCTCAACCCGTTCCGGTCCGGCGTGCGATCGCCAAGCAGGACGTGATTGATTCGCCCGTATTCCAACGCGATGGCGATAGCCTCATTACGGCGTACGTTCCGCTCGGGGCATCCGGCGCGAGCGGATACATTGCCGTAGCTGCAATCGACATATCCCTCGGGCAACTCGACGTGCAGACGCAGAGCGAGACGCGCTTCGTCGTGCTCGCCACCGTAACCGCCATCGCGCTGCTCTTCATCTCGCTGCTCACGCTGGCGACCGCAGCGCAACGCGAACTCAATCGACGTCAACGTATTGCGGACAGCACGTTTTTGCAGACGATGGAGGGCATCGCCTCGATCGTCGATCAGCGCGATCCATACACGGCCGGTCACTCGAAACGCGTCTCCGATTATGCGGTGAAGGTGGCGGAAGCGCTTGGCGAAAACGCCGCGACCGTCGAGCGCGTGAGGGCGGGAGCGTTACTCCATGATCTCGGAAAAATCGGTATCCCAGATGCCGTGCTGCTGAAGCCCGGCCCGCTCGATGCTGACGAGCGTCGAGCGATCAACAGCCATCCCAGTATGGCGATCGAGATTCTCGGCAAAGTTGAAGCGATGGAACCGATCGTCCCTTGCGTCCTCCACCATCACGAACGCTGGGATGGGACGGGTTATCCGGACGGCCTCGCCGGCGAACAGATTCCTCATCTGGCGCGCATCATCGCGGTTGCCGATACGTTCGATGCGATGACGACATCGCGTCCGTATCGCGCGGCATTACCGGTAGAGGAGGCGCGACGGCGTTTGCTGGCGGGCCGTAGGATTCAGTGGGATGCCCGCTGCGTCGACGCGCTCGTCGCGTTGGTGGATACCGGAGCGATCTTGCCTCCCGCGCCCGAACAGTCCGCGGTATTCGGACGGCGTATCGTCGTTAAAGATTGATCGTAAGCTGCGCATCCGCGCTCGGTATGCGGACGCTCTGTGTGCGCTCTCCATGGAGCGCATCCCATGCGTGCAGTTCGTAGGTGCCGCTCGGCACCCCCTGCAAGCGATAGCGCCCGTCATCCGTCCGCGCGAACGGGCCATCGACCACCACGATGGTTGCGTGCATGTACACGTGGATGTGGCAGTGGACGTTCACGATTGCGGCTTTAGCGAACCGCACGACTTTGCCCGGCCCCGTATCGTAGTAGCCGATATCGAACGGGTCGAGCGGCGAATCGGAGTAAATGCTGTGGTAGAACGGGTCTTCATTCGGAAACCGCACCGTCGATCCGACCGGAACGACTAACAGCGGCGGAAGAAACGTCTTATCGTGATTGACCATCGTATAACTCCCGGCCGCCGGAGCGACTGACGGTACCGAAAGCCAGAGTACGGTGCTTGATGTGGTGCCCGAAATTACGGCGGCACTGGCGTTCACGTGCCGGGAGAGCGCAGCGAGCAGTACCAGCGACGCGATCGCGATGCTACGGCGGTAATTGAACGGGCGGGCCCTGATCGTCTTCATAGGTTCCTAATAGCGGTGGTGGTTCCGGTAGCGCCGGCGCATCGTCATCGAAGGCGGAGAAGCGAAAGCCGCTCGCTCCCAGCGAGTTGACGCGTTCGTCGAAGGTGGACGCGGGTACCGTCGCGCGTTCCTCACGCGCGGTTTCTTGCGCGAGTTCGTCGGGTGCGAGATAGGCATCGGGTTCTACGGCGTCTCCGGCGGAGTCTTCATACGAACGTACCACCGTCTTGTGGAACGCTCGTTGCGAGGGGAGCGTGAGGAGATGGTCGTCGCTCGCGCGGCGCGTGAGCCCGCGGATGATGTACGCGCTCTGCAAACTGCGCAGGCCGCGCAGCGGCATCGACGATGTCGGTACGCCGATAAAGAGATCGCGCACGGCGTCGTAGGTTGCCGCCGAAGCGATGATCGAGGCGTTGAGCTCCTCGGAGGCTTCCTCAAGCCGGGCGGCCACGTGCGCCGGATTGCCGACGATCGCAAACTCGCGGCGCTGTTGGAAGCCGGTGTCGCCCGCCACGATTTTTCCGGAGTTCACGCCGATGCCGACCGCGATCGTGCGACGTCCTTGGGCTTGCCAGCGCGATTCCATCGCGCGCATGACGCGCATGATGTCGAGTGCGGCGCGCAGCGCTCGCTCCTCCTGAAATTGTTCCTCGAGCAACACCCCGAAGACGGCGGTCACGGTATCCCCGCGCAGGCTCTCGATCATGCCGCGATGGCGTTGGACGGCTTGCCCGACGATCGTGTAAAACTCGTTGAGATACCGCAGCGTTTCTTCCGGAGAGAGCCGCTCGCAGATCAGCGCGAAATTGCGGATACGCGTGCACAGAACCGTGGCGTAGTACTCGCGCGCCTCAAACAGGCGCGGATCTTTACGGGCCAGCAATTCCTCGACCACCTGCGGGGGCACGTAACGGGAGAACAATGCGACCGCGCGACCGTGCTCGCGCCGTTCGTTCACATAACGCCGAAAAAAGACCGTGGCATAGCCGGCCGCCCCGAGTGCTACCACGATCGCTACTGCTAGAAGTGCGTCCATTGCTCTCTCTATTAACGTCGGCCGATGCGCGAGGTGGGCTTATGTCCGAGGCCCCG
>Ga0207416_1004218_pt1 | contig 12766 bp, 12 predicted proteins | sample PaiPotPPM11metaG_FD_184107 | JGI IMG/M metagenome (GOLD analysis project Ga0207416, IMG submission 184107) | Iron sulfur acid spring bacterial and archeal communities from Banff, Canada, to study Microbial Dark Matter (Phase II) - Paint Pots PPM... ...
GCGCAACTTGCTGCGGTCATAACGCGCGCGATTCCTGCTCGTCCACATCGGTGCCCCCTCGAATCAAGGCCACCGCTCTTGAATCACAACTGATTCACATGATTCAAGAACTCTCCGGACGGACACTTAGGTCCAAGAATGCAGAAGCGGGATGAACCTGGACCTTAGCACAGGAGGTTGACCCAAACGTAACCATCACGTTGCCGAGGCGTAGTCCTGGGCGATCGATCTCGGGTCAAGGCGCGAGATCGGGCAGGAGTTTGATTATGAGTTCGAGCCGCCAAGCTGGATTACATGAATTTCCAGAGTGTGTCGGCCAGCCGCGACCAAGACGATTGGAGCCGTCTTCAGCCGGTCGGGGTTGTCAACCGCGTGAGGAATGTACGGCTTCCGAATTGTCGCTCGTAGAACGCGTCGTTCCGTGCATCTGCCCACTCAAGCGGGCGGTAAGCCGATTTTCTTCGGCGGGCGTATCAGAACATGGCAGAGCGCTCGGAGGTAAAAGTATTGAACCGCTGACGGGCTCCGCTGGGCTCCCCTCGTAGGTGGCGGTAAGCAGGTTCATCTCTTTGAGGACCATGGACAGAGGCAAGAGTGTTGTATTCCGCTCAATGACCGCGCCGCCCATCACCGTGCTGCCGAAGGCGACGGTGCTGCCGTCCTTTATATGGGTTCGCTTCACGGTGAGCGTTGTGTTCTCGAACGTGTGATACTGCAGAAACCCGTCGATCAGGCAATCATTGCCGAAGCTCACTGCATTCCAATCGGAGCATTGCATCGGTTGGTTCACGATCGTCCGGCGGCCGATCTGACACCCCATCCATCGCAAAATGGTATTCGCCAGAATTGTGCCGGCGCAGAATCCCAAAGGCGTCCTGCACCAGACGAAAAAGCAGTCCTGCGCAAAGAAATAGGCAAAGTGCCGACGGGACCAGAACGGCGTCGCGCTATTCGACCCCCAGTCGCCGACCAGGAGCTTCTTGATTGCGACGCAGGAGACGACCAGGACGAATCCCGTAAGCAGTAAAGCAATCACCACGCCAGCAATCGAGTGTACGCCGAGCCGCAACATAGAAATGAACATGATCGTGAAAATGAGCCCCTCGCTGATACGCAGCGTGCCGATGCTGAACAAGTCAAACAGCAAAACCCGGGTCAGGAACAGTCCAAAATTCGGTAGGTCGTAGGTGTTGTTCTCTGCCCCAACTGACACGCTCGCCAGTTTCACGGGCGGGTTTCCAGCTACCACGACGGGGTTGTCAAGCCGCGACCGCATTTGCCGCCGAAACAGTATGTCGTTGCTCGGCGTGGAGACACCCAAAAGAAAGTTTGCCGGAAACTGCCCGTACTCGGCCACGCAGTTGTTGCCGCAGAAGAAACTCTCGGGCATGTCAAGTTGGCGCAGCGTGTAGTGTTGTGCGCCATAGTCGAGCATGTTTGTGAGGGATGAATTTGACCAGAACACTTGCGAGCCAGCGGTAGCCAGCTCGGGGACAAGATTTATCATGAGGTCGCACTCGGACGCGCCCAACCTCGCGAAGCGCATGCCAGCGAGCGCGCGCAGATATTGCCCGGTAATTGTCCAGGTCCATTGTCGCTGTATGGCGTTCATCGCATCCATTCGGTGTGCAAGGAGGGCGCCCTTGAGCCCGCGCGAGGGATAGAGCCCCGGCGATGCGGCAGTGCAACGGATGAACAGGCAACCCAGCAACGAGGTCAAGACGATGCTGGCCCATGCGGCGATGAACGCGTATAGGGTCAGGTCCCAGACGATTTCTGGTAGTGGTGTGACGCTGAAATAGTCACTCGAAAGCTCGGCGTCTCCGGCCGGCGTGTAGGCGCGGGCGGCCCATGCGATCACGGCGATAGGGAGCATGTTGAGGCAGAAGAATAAGAAGATGTGCATAACGACTTTGAGGGTTTCCAGCAGCCAGATCGGATGGGCGTAACGGCAGAAGTCAGCCGTACGCTTGAGCTCCGTGCAGCGGCCACTGAGACGTGCGGGCGCCCCTTCCCAGATTTCCTGGGAACCAACATCGCTGAGGATGGGTGTAAACGGAGTAATCCAGGTGCCCCGCCCAATCGTCACGTCATTGGCGACGGCGGCTCGCATCCCAATCTTGCAACCACTCTCGATACGAATAGGACCGACGTGCAGGCCTTCTCCCGACCACCTTGTTGCTTGGATGTAGGCGCCGCTCTGGATGGCGACATCGTTCTCGATGGAGATCAAGTCCAAAGGACCTAATAGGTGGGCGTCGTGTGCGCATTGAAGGTTGTTGCCAACGGTCGCGCCAAGCTGGCGCAGCGCAAACGCCGTAAGGGGCGCGCTGCGATACATCGCCATCGTGCGGAGCGCCATGTTTTCCATTCGTCCGATGCACCAGATACGCAGATGCATCTTGCTCCACTTGGGGTACACGCCCGGCGTCACATTGTTCCTGTAGATTTCGCCACCCATGGCGAACTTGATCAGCATTACCCATAGCAGGCAGGCGAAGGGCACGATGAGGCCCAGCAGGTAAAGGGCGACGTCGGCGATGATGAATTCTAGTAGGTTGGCGGTCGTGAAGAATGTCGCGACTTGAACGTACGTCAACGCGACCAGGAAACTCAGCAAGGCCGGGGAGTAAAACAACATTGCGAACAGGATCTGCAGGGTGGTGAAGTATCCAATGGAAAGCACCCCCACCTCGGCTTCGTTGCGCGCACGCTCATTTTCGTCGGATTGCAAAGGAACGGTATGAGGGACCTTGGAGGCCTCCTGGAGGGCTCGGGGCTGGCTGGCCACCTTTCTTGCAGTGTTGCAGGTAGTAAGCAGCGTTCGGACCGGCACCACCCATCCTGCCGCCTGCAGCTGCTGCGCCAAGCGCGCAATGACAATCGAGTGTCCACCCGCCTCGATGAATCCATCATCCAATCCCAAAGGTTTCTCGAACACAGTCCGGCAGATCGCCAGCACTTCCTCACACTCAGGGGGTATGCTCGTATCGGCGTCAGGCAACTTGATGTCCGCCGTGTGGTCCGCATTTTCTGATCCGTCCCCGGGGACTTGCCTGGCCTCCGGTTTCGGGCTTTTCAGTACGCGAGACAAGTTGGGCAAGCATTTGCGGTCGATCTTGCCTGAAACGGGCTTCATCACGAATTTTTCAACGAGAAAAATATCCGTCGGCACCGACGGCGCCGGAAGTTGTTCGGCGAGCGCGCTTGTTACTCGGGCCGCCCACTCAGCTGGTGCTGGGGCAACTCCTGAAATTGGTTCTTGGCAAAGCGAGGGCGCGGTGACGAATGCAACGAGCGTCTCGTTCTGATAGTCCAGGACGGCGGCCTCGATCTCGCTGAATTGACCCTGGAGGATGTCTTCGACAGCCTGCGCCTCGACGCGGTGCCCACGCACCTTGAGCTGCGCGTCAATTCGGCCGAGGAAGTGAATACGCCGCGTCTGGATGTCGATCTTGCACTTGTCTCCCGTGCGGTAGAGGCGGCCGAATTGAGGATGGGTGATGAACTTCTGGGCGGTCTGCTCCGGCTGGTTGCGATACCCACGCGCGACGTGCACCCCACCGATGCAGAGTTCGCCAATCTCGCCATGAGGCAGTGGTCGAAGTTGGTCGACCTCGAGGATGACGTAGGTGACATTGGGAAACGGTGAGCCGATGGTAATGGGCTCTCCTGGCCGCAGACTTTGACGGCTCGTGTCGGTGCTCGCCTCCGTTGGGCCGTAGGTGTTGATGATCTGCCGCCGGCCACGGGTCCACGGCTCCACGAGCACGCTGGGGAAAGCTTCGCCCGCCGGAACGACATAGCGGCACAACGGATAGGGGAGATCCAATTCGGGGGTTGGAGTGAGCGTGGTCAGCAGCACCGGTGGACAGAAGAGCACCGTGACCTCGGCGTCGCGCAATACGTGTACGAGCTCCGGGCCGGAACGAATCTGCTCCTTGGTCAGCATCACGACTGCGCAGCCAGACACCCAAGCGCTGTACATCTCCGAGATGCTGCCGTCGTAGCCGAGCGATGAAGTCAGCGACGCCGCGTCCATGCCAGGCAGCAGATCGAAGTAGTCGCCGTAGCTCAGGGCGAGGTTGACATAACCCGCGTGGGGGCACTCCACGCCTTTGGGCATTCCAGTGGTTCCGCTCGTGTAAAAAATCGTGGCGAGGCGCTGGGCGGGATCATCTAACCAGGGTGGCGGAACTCTTCGCGGTATCCTTTCTGTCAACGTCAAAACGTCGAGCGTCGGCAGGTCGCGAAATCTCTCCTGCCCGCGAGTGAGAATGAGCACCGGCTGTGCGTCATTCAGCATGTGGGTGATCAGAGCGTCCGGCAACGTGGCGTCGAGGAACATCACCGTGCCGCCTGCCTTGAGAATCCCGAGGTGACACGCGACGATCTGCCAGTTGTCCTGCGACATCACCACCGCGACCACCTGATCGGGGCCGGTGAGAAACGAAGAAATGGCCGCGGCAACGTTTTCGGCGCGCGCGTCGAGTTCAGAGAAGGTCAGTGACTCCCCGGTGTGGGGAATATGCAAGGCGGTGAGATGAGGGAACTTCTGGGCGGAGCGGCTGAAGACCTCAGTAAGCCACTTGACCCCTTTCTGATGCGGCACGTTCACGAAGGGTCGGTCGCCGAACACATCCGTCAGGCTGTACGGGTAGTTGTCCGCCTGCGGGACCTTCTCTGCCGCCCAAAGGTACCGCCGCCACGCCGCATATGCCAGCGCAAGCAGCATCGCAAAAGTCGCTGTCAAGAAAATGGCTGTCAAATCTCTTCCTGTTTGCTAGCGGAGTTTACATCCTTGCTTCTGCTAAAGTGAACGTCGGCGTTCAAGCGGGTAAGAAGGGTGAGCACGGGAATATCGATTGTATTTAGTCGAAGTATCTCTGCAATGCGCCAGCTCGACGGATATCCAAGGTGGTGCAATGAGGGCCGCCACCCATCATCTTGGAATGCCGGAACTTCAGCGGGATGACGTCAAGGCCCTCCTTTTCCAAAAGCCTGATCAAAGCTGTCTGATCGCTATCAACCACGACCAAATTCGGGTTGACGCTGAAGGCATTCATGTCAATCCAGTCACTGCCGATGCATTTGGACAGATAATCGGCATCATATCTGCCGGTATTTTCCATCGGCGGGCTATAGATGACCTTCCACTGTTTCAGGACGTTGGGCAAAGTATCATTGTTGACGCGAGAGGGATTGCAGAGAAGCAGCCCGGGACGCAATGCCACCAGGGTCGAATCTATATGGCTGCCATAGTAGACATCCTTGAGGAAATGAACGCGAAATTTGTCGCCCAAAATCGTCTGTAGCCATCGTCCTCCCAATTCATTGCCGGTTGCGCTAACCAGGTAGATCAAATCCTGACCCAGACGCAGGACGTTTGCGGCATCAAACGCCGGCTCATCGTTCCGCGGCGTCGGCTTCGTCAGATCGACTCCCTGGAAAAGCGAGTCCAAAAGCATGGGTTTAGGGGCGCTATACCATCTTGCACCGGACTCCATGTACTCCATCAGCAATTTGCGATAGCTGAAAGCCTCCTGAGCGCGACTGCGGATGACATTGGGTGTTTCAATTATTTGATCACCGATGACCATCATAATGTCGCGGGGGCAATAATTGTAATACCCTTGAGATTCCCAATGTATCGTGGAAAATCTGGCCTCGTGCGGCCATGTTTGCGGGCGCCGTACGGTGACTCCCAGGTCTGTCAAGACCTGGACGAATTTATTGAGATCTTCCTCGGTCTCCTCAATGATCTTGTCGGGAAAAGGCCCGCGCGGAATTTCTGCCAACGAACGGTCGGGAAATTCTGCGAGCTGGCTGCTCAGGTCCGGCGTGGGGAACCGCGCTTGCAGCGGATTACCTACAATCACCTCCTCGAGCGGATCCCATTCATTGCAACTCCACACTCTCGACATATGCCGGCCATCTCCTCCAGTAATCGGCGGTATCAGAACAAGCTAGCTACCATCTGGCCGAATTGCTGAAGAACTCAGGGAGCGCTATTGCTGAATTAGATGCTATTGCTGTTTTCAGAACGAGGTCGCCTACGGCCAGATCAAGAACTCCGAGCCCAAAGGGTGAAAATATGCGAGTCCTGTCTTCAAGAGTGCATTGTTTATTCAGAACATCCACTAGCGTGCCCGAGATAAAGTCCCTGTTTCCCATCGCTGTTTCGGTCAGATGGAGCGACGTCCCCGCTTTGAGGCAATGATCTACGTCATCCACGATATTTTGCGACGCGAGTATCACGTTCACGCAGATATCTCGCAGCGACAGGTGGATGACGGTTGGAGCATGCTCAAACAACCTTTCATTGCCGACATAGGGCTCCGGTGTTGTCGTGGTAAAAAGGATTAGGGACGCGTTGCTGATGACGTCGTCGACGCTGGTTTGAATATCCGCCTTGAACTTGTGTTGATCGCGAAGCCAGTTGCTGAAGTGCTCCGCCTCCTGGCGCTCTTTATCGTAGAGATGGATCTTGCTGAATTGCCAGTTGCGAAATAAAAGCCATTCAACGGTCGTGCGGGCAATTACCCCAGTTCCGACTATGCCGAGGCTCCCGGCAAAGGGTTTCGGGGAAATATGCTCCGCCGCCAGCGCAGCAGAGGCCGCAGTGCGCGTAGCACTGATCAGCGATGCTTCAATGCAAGCTAGTGGATAGCCTGTTGTGGCGTCGTTTACGATCAGCACAGCTGAAGCCCGGGCCAAGTTGCCGATCGTGTTCTGCGGGAAGCTCGAGATCCATTTAATGCCGCTCTTTTGAACCGAACCGCCGAGATGCGCCGGTAGCGCGATAATGCGAGCGTCAGGCTTGTCGGGATATCGGAGGAAGTAGCTGTCCGGATTTATGGAATCGCCCGAAGCGTGAAAATGATATGCCGCCTTTACAGCCTCGAAAACTTGGCTTCGATGGGCCTCAATCACACTCTTAACCGTCGATCCCGGAACGATGTAGAACGTTGGCGCAGCGGCCACGACTTACTCTCCTGGTCAATTCGCAGTGGCATCTTACTTTCAGTGGCAACAACGGCCTCGACCCAGGCGGGATCATAAACAGTGTCCAGGTACTTTTCACCAAGATCGGGGGATATTGCCACGATCATGTCGCCGCGCATGAATTCGGGAGCGAGCCGTTGTACGGCAGCCAGGACTGTTCCAGTGCTACCTCCGACGAGCAAGTGATAATCTCGAACGAAGGAAAGACAGGCTTCGATCGTTTCTTCTTCGCTCACCGCTACGACATTGTCGGGGTTGGCCAAATCAGCGAGCTTCGGCCTCACGCTGGTGCCAATACCAGGAATGTTTCGCTTCGCGGGTGCGCCTCCAAAGGTGACTGAGCCCACCGGCTCGACGGCTATAACCTTGACCGCCGGGAATACTTGACGAAGTCTCTCTGAGATTCCCGCAAGGGTTCCAGTGGTGCCAGCGCCAACGAAAACCCAATCGACTTTATCGAACTCACGCGCGATCTCATTTGCCGTGTGCTCGGCATGAACATTTTTGTTGGCGATGTTGGCATATTGATTGACCCAGATCGCTTTAGGCTCCGATTGCAATATTTGCTGTATTTTCTCTAGTCGACTTCCAAGAAATCCTCCGGCGGGATCGCGATCTTTAACTTCGACAACACTCGCCCCATAGAGCTCCATGCCTTTTTTGGTGGAGCGATTAGCGTTTGGATCTGTCACGCAAATGAATTTGTAGCCCTTGATGGCACAAACCAAACTAAGTGCGAGCCCAAGATTACCCGATGATGATTCAACTATTACGGTTTCGCCGGGATGGGAAACGCCGCGGCGCTCCAAGTCATCGATTAGCCCTATGGCGGTCTTGATCTTGATCGATCCGGTTACGTTGAACCCTTCCAACTTTAAGAATACGTCATGCTTTCCAGCAAAGGACCGCAGCCGATAAAATAGATCGGGAAAAATCAAATCTAAAGGGGACTCGACGATCATAGCCGATGCCTTGAGCAGAGTGACTCCTGCTTCCTCCGACTACTTCGCGTGAGTGAGGTGGTATACTTTAGCGATGGTCGGCGGCGCTTCGGCTTCGGTTTCGATCAACGGGCGCACGCCGCCCCCGCTCGTTCATTGTCCGCGATATTCATCGGTTGTTCATCTCTGTGGCATCGAGGCGGGCGAAGAGGATTGATCGCTTGAAATGCGAATGGTGCATTGATTCAAATCAATGTCAATGCTGCGCGTCCATGCCTCCCTTTACCTCATTCACGGACGCGGAAGAATGCAGCCGCCGGCACATAACGCCGGTCATCACACAGTCTCCGCTGCTCACTCCTAGCCGACAATTGTCACTATCGCGCTGCGATAGCCGCTCAAAACTGATGTCGCCCACCTGCGCCGGCCTGCTGGTCGGGCCGGGAGAATTATGGCGACCGGATACCGTCCCCATCCCGTGGCAGGATCATTGCCGTTGCCACCTGATCGCCCACGATGAGGTAGCGCCCGATGAATTCTCGTCCCATGGTAAAGCGACCTGCCGGCCGGAGTAACCGGCCGTAGAAGAGATCCGAACCATCGATGAACTCGATCCCGACATCGCCGAAATCGAACTGAGCCTGTTGCAGACCGTTCAGGCACTTGTAAAGGGTCTCCTTGGCACTGAACAGCGCAGCACCGAGGCAGCTGTCCACGCCCGACCTCAAGCCACGAGAATTCCTGGTGGTGTCACCGGGCGACAACACGTAGCGCAGCAACTCGGGCTGGAAACGCGACAGGTCTTCGACGTCGATTCCGATGCCCGCGATGTCGTCCGCGCGCGCGACCGCTGCCGCGCAATATGTATCGGTGTGGGTGATCGAGCCGACGAGGCCGTCTGGCCATCGTGGCGAGCGGTCAGGGTTTGCCGGCAGCGGTCCATCAGGTCTGCCGAGAGCACGAAAGCAGCGACGGGCGAAGTGTCGGCCACATGCGAATTCCCGCCTGCGCTTGTCGACGGCATTGGCGACATAGGCAGCCTCTTCCGGCCAGAGGTCTGCCTGCCAATCTGCAATCACTCCTTCTGCAACCGCGACATAGGGCGGCAAAAGGTTTGCAATCACTTCGTTAGCACTGTGCAACGTACTGTCCCGGCGGCATCCTGATTTTCGCGGTCGGGCGCTGTCATGGCTGATGGGCTCACTTGGAGCCGTGCCTTTTGCGATCCGCTAGCCACGACTGCGCCGATAACACAACCACAGCTGGGCTCGCGGCCTATGACGGTTCGGGGGTGGCTTTGGCGAGTGTACGCCATCCGGACCTCAAAGCGCTTGCGCAAACGATCTCAAGGTGCAGCTCGCGATGAGCGGCTAGTTGGCCTGCATGTCAACGATTGCACCATGTTCACTCTCGATGTCGCGCATATCGGCGGCGATTTTCCGCTTGAACGCAGATCGATCTCTATCCGTCATGGGTTCGTGAAAGAACGTGAGAGATACAAGCTGCTCAACATAGGAGCATTTCACGCGGCCTGCTTCCCGGATACGAGCCGCTTGCGCGAAATAATATTGCAGCATCCCGGATGCCACCGTCGCAAAGGCCGAGAAAATAGCGGCCAGATAACGAGTAAGCTCCGTTCCGAATGGCGAAAGAGCTTTCGCAACTGTATCCGGGCAAGCGGCAAAAACGGTCGCAAGGACGCCTGTTGTGATTGCGATACTCCTGGTCCAACTGAGATATCTGTAGTTTCTCTTCGCAGTTCGCTCGTACCAAATTCGATAGGGTCGCACATAGCCATTCAGGTACTCGGTCACAGCCTCGGGGCTCGACACAGTTCGTTCCACCTGCTCCTCATGTGACTCATGTAGATCGGCCATTCTTCGCTCCGAATCTTGTTAAGCTCCTGCAGAAGCGGCTCGCTCGCCTGCCGGCGACCTATTCGCTACCACCTCTAAAAGTCGGTCGGCGCGGGTGCACATGTTCCTTGCGGTCCGCGAACTCATTCCAAGCCGGCTCTGGGGCGTCACAGCCAGGTCGCGGCGCATAGATCGACGGCTCTACCATTTGCATGGTAGGGATGGGGCGCGGACAATTCGGAAAAATTGCCTGCGCGACGACGCGGACGACGAGTTGCGCGCCGACAATCTCCGCCATTTGCGGATCTTCGTCCCTCACGGTGGCCTCGCCGTTAACACGCAGGCGCCGCAGCTTGTCATGTATCGCGATGAATAGCATTCTAGCCCGGGGGTTTACTATTTGAATAGAGACCACTGCCGAGTAGCGCGATCATACATGCAGACTTGCTCGCGTAAGCCCGTGTGAGTGATCCAGCGCCGGGCAGCATCGAAATTGTCGACAGCGCCGATGAAGTCCCATCCCGGAGGAAACCAGCCCGCCAGGCCATTCAAGGTCGGCAGTCCGGCTCGCAGCGAAATCCACATCGCATCGGTTTGATCGAGATAATCGGGTGGCCGCGGCGCGTCGATGAAAAAAGCATGGCATTCCGCCGGTGGTATTGGCACTGCCGCCAGAAAGGCGAGTTCGCGGGTGCGAGTGCGAATAAAAGATATTCTTGATAAGATCGCAGTGGTGCAATCGATCGCACCGGAACGTAGATCAGCACAAACGGAATAAAGGCGACAGCGAAGGCGATGGCGCCCACCGCGAGGATGACGGTCAGAGGCCGCCAATGCTGCCGCATGACGGCCGCCACGCTGCGGCTGAGCAGAGCCATCACCGCGCCCGCGGCGATGAGCAGGGTTAGGGTGAACATCCAAGCCGTATAGACGTCAGTCGAAAACAAGAGCGCCAGCAGTGCCGCGGCGACCGCAACCCCGGCAATCGTACGAGGAACAATCCGGGGAAAATCCTCAACACCCCACAACGCGATGGCGACGATGCACGGAACATAATAAAGCAGCAGAAAGTTCGTGTGGCCGACGCCGGCTTTGATGGAAAGATTATTGGCAAACGTCACAAGTCCGGCGGCGCACAATGCAATCCAGGCGCGCACCTGCAGGTAGCGGGTAGCGATAACGAGGCTGGCCACAAAACACACCAATGACAGCACGACGAGGAGGAGCTGAAAGGCCAGGAACGGATCGCATCCAATGTCCCGCAAAATCGCATAGGGTACGATGTTGAGCAGAAAGGCTGGAGCCATTCCTAGCGCATCCGGTACCGGGTAAAAGAACCCAGGCGATACGAATTGCGCCTTTCCGCGCAGAGCATTGAAGAGGTGCTCGTGGAAATAGACGATCATTCGTCCGTCGCCGCGTTCCCCGAAAATCACGGCGAACGAAGAGAAAAGCGGGTAGCGAAAGAAGACAGTTGCGCCGCCCGCCCAGGCCAAGACGCCGACGGCGAGCAAACTCCAGCGGACCGGTTGGGTCCGATCGCGCAACGGAACCCAAATCACTACGTCCACTCCTGCCTGGTTCAGGCCTTCCCCGGCATCCGCCATTGTCTTGCGCTGAGCGCCAAGCGCGGGAAACATCTACCCATCACACTCCGGTATTTGCCTGCGCGGGCAATCTCGCGAGCTAGCCGTTTTCACACGAGGGCTGCGCGCGATCGCAATATTGCACGCCATTGGATTATGAACGGCGGCGAGCCGACCCGCACTTCCATAATTTCAGCTTCGAGCGCGAGCGCCCGCACCGCCGTGTCGGTTGCTGCAAATTGCGCCGCGTTAAGGCCGGGGATGCCAAAGATTGCTATGCGCGAGAGCCGGGGACGATCTCTTTGAGCAGCCCCACCTGTTTCCCGCTCAACTCCGGGAGATCCAGGCGGACGCGACAGCATGCGGTCTAGACAGCGCTGCTGGCGCCAGAATCCGAGTGCGGGACCGGGATTGTCTGGCGAGGGCCGCGGGCAGGTGCGGCCGGCGCTGCCTCTCTCAAGAAAATGCCCGGACCGGTGGTGTCGTTTCCCGGCCCGAGCAAATCGAACTTAAACCGCGCTAGCGACGCCGGTTCGGCAGTTCTCGCCTTCGCCAGTTCTCGCCCTCGAGGACGTGGTTCGCGTGCCTCAAGCTGGCCGGCGAGATCCCTGTATCAATCGGACAATCCAGATCAGCAAGCACGCGCCAATGAAGCCAGCAATGAGGTAGCCGACCCATCCCCCTAGGGCGATCCCGAAGAAGCTCAAAATGGCGCTGGCGACCGCCGCCCCAACGATGCCAAGCACAATATTCATTATTAACCCCATGTCACTCTTCATGAATTGCTCTGCCAGCCAGCCTGCAATCCCGCCGATAATGATGGCGGCGATCCAGCCTATCGTAGGATCTGTCATGGCTCGTCTCCTCCAAAGGGGTATGTGCGGAAAGATCTGGCCGCGCTGGTGAACGGGTCCTGCGCCGGTCCGCAGACCATAGAAAAGATGGACGTACTGCTTGTTGATCTAGATCAAGAGCGATCTTCGATTGGTACGATTTGCAAGATGTAATGCGCGTTGGGCCTGCTGGCGGCGTCTTGGCAGGGCGGGCAAGCAACGCTCGTGGCGCTTCAACTGGCGCTGTCTCACGCGACGCGGACATAGAAAGAGACGCGGACATAGAAAGATATGCGCCGCAACCGCAGAGTCGAGTCCCTGTTTCAAGAGCTAACCGACAAGTGGGATCAGCTCCGCGCCATGCTCAACAGAAAAGCCTATGCCGAAGCCAAGGAGCTAGAGGAATTGGCGGCTTCAGGCTTCTAAGTGTCCGTCCGGAGAGTTCTTGAATCAAGTGAATCAGTTGTGATTCAAGAGTGGTGACCTTGATTCGAGGGGGCACCGATGTGGACGAGCAGGAATCGCGCGCGCTATGACCGCAGCAA
>Ga0207416_1004221_pt1 | contig 12758 bp, 12 predicted proteins | sample PaiPotPPM11metaG_FD_184107 | JGI IMG/M metagenome (GOLD analysis project Ga0207416, IMG submission 184107) | Iron sulfur acid spring bacterial and archeal communities from Banff, Canada, to study Microbial Dark Matter (Phase II) - Paint Pots PPM... ...
GGGTCCCGGTTGTCTGGGTTCAGCACTCCGACCAGCAACTCGAGAGGGGGAGTGACAGCTGGCTTATCGTCCCTGAGCTGACACCGGGCGACACCGAGCCGCTCGTAGAGAAGAATTACGGCGACTCCTTCGAGGAAACGACCCTCGAAACAGTGTTGTCTGGCCTCGGAGTCGGGCGACTCGTCGTCGTCGGCGCACAGACCGATGCATGCGTCCGGTCGACGCTCCACGGCGCGTTCGTCAGGGGATACGATGCGACCCTCGTCAGCGACGCCCACACCACGGAGGACCAGACGGCCTACGGGGCGCCGCCTCCGGACAAGGTCATCGCGCACACGAACCTCTACTGGACCTATCAGACGGCGCCGGGGCGGACGGCCGGAACCGTCGAGACCAAGGACGTCGAATTCGGCCGCATATCCCGATAACCAACCTGACGGCCGAGTAAAGCCAGTGCTTCTCGGGCTCGACGTCGGTACTACGGGTGCCCGAGCCATCGCCATCGACGCAGCAGGGAATGTCATAGCGTCGGCTTCCGCGCACTACCCGCTGCTGTCGCCTCGCCCGGGTTGGACCGAACAGAACCCGGAAGACTGGTGGCAGGCGACAAGAGTAGTCCTGCGTCGAGTTGCTTCGGAGGCGGGCCGCGGTTTCGCGGCGCTCGGTTTAACCGGGCAGATGCATGGATCGGTGTTCTTGAACCAGGCTGGCGACGTGATCCGTCCGGCACTGCTCTGGAACGACCAGCGGACAGGAGCGCAGAGCGAGCAGATCACCGAGCGGGTCGGCGCGGAGCGGCTGATCTCGATCACGGGCAACCCGGCGCTGACCGGCTTCCAGGCGCCCAAGATTCTCTGGCTGCGAGACGTCGAGCCGGTCCAGTACCGGCACCTGCGGCGAGTGTTGCTGCCCAAAGACTACGTGCGGCTGCGCCTGACGGGTGAGCTGTCAACTGACGTGGCCGACGCCTCGGGGACACTATTGCTCGACCTGAAGGCTCGCGCCTGGTCGGGGGAGATTCTCGATGCGCTCGGCATTCCTGCTGAGTGGCTGCCCTCGCTGAGCGAGAGCGCGACGATCACGGGCGGCTTGCGGCCTTCGGTCGCGGCTGACCTGGGCGTGCCTGCCGGCTTGCCGGTTGCCGCAGGAGCAGGAGACAATGCGGCGGCGGCGATAGCGACGGGAATCGTGCGGGGCGGGTTAGTTAGCTCGTCGCTCGGCACCAGCGGTGTGCTCTTCGCGCATCGGGAAGGACCGGAACCGGACCCATCAGGTCGGCTGCACACTTTCTGCTCGGCAGTTCCTGGACGCTACCACCTGATGGCCGTCACACTCTCTGCCGGCGGATCGCTGCGCTGGTGGCGCGACCTGCCCGGCGGCGGGATGGGTTATGAGCAGCTGGCCTCACTGGCGGAGACCGCGCCGGTGGGAGCCGAAGGGCTGTTCTTCCTCCCCTATCTCAGTGGCGAGCGCACTCCGCACCTGAATCCGGAGGCGCGAGGCGCGTTCATCGGGCTGCGCGCGCATCACACTCGTGCCCACCTGACCCGCGCGCTGATGGAGGGCGTCATCTTCAGCCTGCGCGACGGGCTCGATGTTATGCGCAACCTGGGGGTGGAGGTTCAGCGGGTGCGGGCCACCGGCGGCGGCGCGCGGAGTCGGGCCTGGCGCCAGATGCAGGCGGACGTCTTCGACCTGCCCGTGGAGGCGATGGCTTCCGATGAGGGACCGGCGGTGGGAGCCGCCGTGCTGGCTGGAGCGGCCACAGGAGTCTACGGCGACGTGCAGGAGGCCTGTGACCGAACCGCCCGAACGGGCGACGTCATAGAGCCCGATCGCGAGCGCGCCTCAAGGTATGGACAATTGCTTCACACGTTCCGAGCGCTCTATTCGGCCACCCAGCCGTCGCCGCAGGCTCATCGATTCAGAATGCCGGCCGGAAGATAGGTACGCCGTCCGCGTTATGCAATAGCTTGAACCAGTACGAGCTAGTTGCCGCCATCCTGTGGGGCGGCTTCCAGGTTGCACTCATTGCCCTGATCGCTGGGGTGCTGGCGCACCGGCGCCGAAGGCGGGGGCTGGCGCTGAGCTTGCTTTTGATCTCTTTTATCGGGACTCTCGGATTCTCTTTCGTGGGGGGCTTTTCGATTGGGCGGTTTACGGCCCTCATTCCCGTGATGGTGACCGGCTATGTAGCGGGGATGGGCCGCGGGGCGGCTATCCTGGCGGCCTGCCTGCTCGGAGCTGGGGTGACATACATGGCCTTCTCCTGGGTTCTTACTCCGCTGGGGATGGCCGGCGGCGTATTTTCATATGTCTTCGGCGCATGGGCTCTTCCTCTATATGCGATTCTCGGTGTGGTCGCCTTTAGCTTGGCGGTGGCGAGGCCCCCGGGGTAAGGGTTCCAGAGGGCAACCTTATTCGGTTTGGAGGACTTCGGTGCCGGGTGAGTGAGCTGCCCACTGCGCGGGTGCAGCGCCGCGAGCATCGCGATGACGATACCTCCGAGGGTCAGGGCAGCCAGTAGCAGGACGTCGAAGACACGGGAAAACGCCGCCGGGATCCGTGTCGCACGAGTGTCACGGTGTACCCGTTCGGTCTCCTGGTTACGCCTACCCTTGGCATACATGGGCGCTCAAATCACCTGCAGCCCCGACACACTTCAACGGCATCTCAGGATTCAGCTGAGCCAGACCGGCGGCTCGGGGACCGGGAGTGCCAGTGCCATAGTGTGTGACGACCAACCTCATATGCGATCCCGGTGACCGCCACCAGCGGAACCTTCCGTCCCGGTCCGGCAACCGCGAGCGTCGCCGGGGCTACCCGATGTGTAGCCCGCCGAGCAATGGCGGGCAACCCAAGTACGTCGGTACTGTCAGTAGCACGCATTAAGACTGTGACCCTCTACCCGATACCGCCTGCGGACCAGGGGGACTAGGGTCCAGTCCGATTACCTACCGCCCGCCGGACGCGGCGCCCGAGCCTGCGCCCGCCTCCCGTAGGCGAAGGTCAGGGCGAACGTGCCTGCGAACATACCGTAAAAGAGGACCTGTGAGGCCACCAGGAATACCGATATAGGAAGGATGAAGACGAGCGCGGTACGGATCAGGGCGTCGCTGATGAATGTCACGCCCCAGATCGCTGTCATCACCCTCATCGGGCGCCGGAAGCCCGGGTATTGCCAGTTGTCGTTCCAGCTTCGGAGACGGTCCGGGTCGTTGCCCGCCACGAACGGCCGGATCACATGAAACATTAGAGGTCGCGGGGCAAGCAGCGAGCCGAGAAAGATCACGCCGAACAGCCCGGTAAAGAACGACTCCCTGACCAGAGTGAATTGCGTACTGCCAGAGAAAATGCTCGCGATGGCGCTGATGACGATGAAGATGAGAGAGATCGCCGCGATGATGTCGAGCCGACGCGTCCGAGCCCAGTCCCAGAGGCCGAAGCCCAACGGGAAGATGGAGCCTGCGACCAGCGCTGGAACCACGGCCACCCCTCGACTGGTGAGGACCCGATAAAACAGGATCGGCAGCGCGCCATTGATGACCACGGCCGGAAGCAGCGATCGCACTATTTTGCCGATGTCGCAAGTACGCTACCGCAAACAGGGAAGGCTGGAATTAGGGCCCCGCACCCAAACCCTGCCCCTCGAAGGGGAGGGAGAAATCGATAGCCCTGGCTCACGAGAGCGAGGGGAAGAAACAGCCCTGTTATTGGAACGGGCACCGAGGCGACAAGCGACCGCGGCCAGGACGCCGACTACTGGAAGTACGAGTTCGGCAGCCGAAAGAAGGAAGCGCTCGAGCGACGCCGGGTGCAACAGGACAGGCGCAGAGTGCGGGTAGGCGATGATCGAGATGGCGAGCAGGATCGCGGCCTCGAGCACAAGGATTATGCGATTACCCCATGTCAGCAACCCGACTGCGAGCAGGAGTGCGACGGCTCCGATTCCGGCCAGCTGCGCACTAACCGGCGCTCGACCATCAAAATCCGCACTATGTTGTAGGCAACGACGACCGCTAACCCTGGTGGCGCCGCAACCGCCACCAACCAGACGTTAACCGAGCCATTACTTTTCAGAGGTTGAGCCTCCTAGCTATTCACTACAGCGGCACGGCATTGAATACCATGCTGACGATTGGACAAGAAAAGGAAGGGTTCACGTAAATACGTTTCGCCCCGGCGCGAGGAGAGCGCCAGGCAAACGCGCCGCGCCATGCGCGAGGCGGCCGAGACCTGTTCCTTGAGAACGGCTACGGGGCCACCAGCATGACCTTGGTGGCTGCCCGCGCCGGCGTTTCCCCGAAGACCGTATATCTCGTCTTCCCTACCAAGAGCGACATTCTCGCCGAAGTCATCGGCACCGCAGTAGGAGGTGACGAGGCATCAGTTCCCCTGGCAAAGCGAGCATGGTTCCGCGAGCTACTGCAGCTAAAGGACGAGCAGTTCGCGGCCGAGCTCGCCGCACAGGTCACGGTGATTCACCAAAGAGCGGCGGCGGTCCAGGCGCTAGGCGAGGCGGCTGCGGACGGCGACCAGGGATTGCTGGCTAGGCGCAACGCAGCTCGCCGTTCCCGCTGGAACTTGTTGCGATCGCTGGCCAGGTCGCGGATCAAACGAGGCGGTCGCGCCGAAATCGAGGACCTTACCGACCGGCTCTACGTTGCGACGTCATGGCAGAGCTTCCTCATGCTCACGCACGACTGTGGCTGGTCGATCGAACGCTACCTGGATTGGCTTCGGGCTACGCTGCTTGTCACGCTGGCGCATGGAGTGGCTGACCCCAGCGGTCCGGCGGCGAAGCGCGGGCTGCGCAGGTTCACCAGCCAAGGAGTAACTTCGATGGCCGGCAGCGGCCGCGCTATGCAGCATCCTTGACGGTGGTCGATCTAGTCGCTCCGGAGCGCCAGGTTGCTCGTCCTCGATGCCTTCCGCGACCACGGCAAGCTTGAGCTTTTCAGCAAGGCCCGCGGCGATGACTAGGCAGTAGCGAGTCGTCGATCGAGGGACGCACCCCGAGTGCGCACGGCTGGCGGAGGGTTTCCAGCGTCCGCTTCGACTCGGCCGTGTTACCCGCCCCGGCCGTGATACCAGCCCCGCCTCGGGGCCGCTCGGACGCAGGAGTATTGAGACAGCCCGCACTACGGCTGCCTTGGTCCTGTTACTGGACGTCGCCACCCCATCCGGCTCCTCTCTAGCAAGGGGTAGGGAGATTGCCGTCAATCACCACCGCAGCGGAGGTGTCATGACCGATTGCGGTTATCCCCCAATATTTTGCCGTAGGCATCAAGCGAACTGAGCAGCTTCCCCTTTCGGTAACAATGTTTCTGACACAGCCAGAGCGCTGGGGCAAATTGGATCACAACAATTGGGGCGAAATGTTTATGCTTGCCAGCGTGGCGACGGTTTTTCGACCGGGCGAGGCTGTGAGCGATCCGGGGATTTACACGTGCGACGGTCCGTGCCGGCATAGCTGGATCGCGCACACGCGCGCAGCGGATATTGTGACCAGCAAGGGTCGGGGAGTAGCATCCGCCGTCTACCCACGGTTGGCGGACGGATGCCAGGGGTCTGGTTGGGTGCGCGGGGCGGAGTCCGCCAGTGGGTGGGCGGAGATTCCGAACAGGATTGGGCGTTCGGGGTAAGTTGCCCTGGAGCGGGAGGCGGTCTGGGCCCGCTCTGGAGGAAGAAGCGGGGTGGAGTCGGGGCGTCGGGATTCGAACCCGAGTTCTCGCGCTCCCAAAGCGCGCGCGTTAAGCCAGGCTACGCTACGCCCCGCAGCGAGCATTCTACGTGCGACCATTGACCTGTGCGTTTGCCCGTGTCTCTCCCCGCCGCGATCACTATCGCCGTCACCATCCTGATTGCAATCGCCGCCGTCCTCGCGTTTCGCTGGTTCCATCGCTACCGCTACACGGAGGCCTGGCGCAAGAGCGAGTTCCGCGGAGCCGCCTTTGGCATGCTCATGTGGTTTGGTGGTATCTTCGGCCATCGCGTACCACCCCCGCCGCAAACCAAGGTCGAGTTTGCCTCGGGCCGACCTATCGCCGAGGATTCAGGCGGCCCGCCGTTCCCGCACAACACTCCGGACGATAAAGAGTAAGTTGGCTGGCCGCTCGGCCAACCTCCGCATCAGGTACGGATACCACTCAGTCCCATAGGGAACATAGATTCGAACCCGGTAACCCTCGCGTAGCAACTTCTCCTGCAGGTCGCGCCGAATCCCGTACAACAACTGAAACTCGAACTTATCCGCGGCCATCTCGAGTTCGCGCGCTATCAGCTTCGTCGCCTCGATCAACCGATCGTCGTGGGTCGCGATGGCGGGGTACACGCCGCCCGCCAGCAACTCCCGGGTCGCCTGCGCGTACTTCGCGTCGACATCCGTCTTCTTGGGGAAGGCAACCGTCTCCGGCTCGTCGTAAGCCCCCTTGACCAACCGAACCCGCACTCGCTCAGCATTCGCGCGCGCGACATCGCCAAGCGTTCGGTACAAATAGCTCTGAAGCACCACCCCACAATTTGGATACTGCTTGTGCATCTCCAGCACCATATCGAGCGTTCGCTGCGTGTAGTCCGATCCTTCCATGTCGATTCGCACAAAGTTATCGAGCTGCGCCGCTCGCTCCAGGACCCGCCCCAGCAGCTCGCGACACAACGCGGGCGAGATGTCCAGCCCGAGCTGGGTCAGCTTGACCGAGACATTCGCATCCAGGTGTTCAGCCGCGATACGTTCGAAAGCCGCCAGGTAATCCTCGGTCGCAGTCTGCGCTTCGCGCTCTTCCCTCACGTTCTCACCCAGGTGGTCGAGGCTGGCCGACGACCCGCGAGCATTGATCTCTTTGACAACGCGCACGGCGTCCTCCAGCCGGTCGCCCGCCACGAAGCGGTACGCGAGAGAAGCCGTTAATCGCTGGCCGGTGACAAACCGCTGCAGACCGCGTCGATGTGATAGATACAGGAAGGACGCCCTCAGCACATCAACTCACCATCTCATTCCGGTCGGTTTCAGCTCGTCATCGCGGCGTCGAATGCCCCATGAACCTCGAGCGCGTTCACTGCCCGCGCACGATGGCTGAGCAAATTCTTTTCCTCAAGGGTCAGCTCCGCCATTCGGCGTCCATCCGCGAGCTGGAAGATCGGGTCATAGCCAAACCCGCGCCGCCCCCGCGGCTCAGCAGCGACCGATCCTGCCAGCACCCCTTCCCCTTCGAAGCGCCTCCCATCCGGCAGCGCGAGGACAGCGACACAGCGATAGACGGCTGCCGGCGCCTCGCGCGCCCGCTCTCCCAGTTGCTCCAACACGACCCGGATCAGGGCCTCGCTCTTCCCCTTGTTTTCCAACCCGGCAAACCTTGCCGATTGCACGCCCGGCCGGCCTTCCAGTGCCGAAACCTCCATGCCTGAATCGTCACCCAGCGCCGGCATTCCACTCAAACGCACTCCGGCGTCCGCCTTCTTGCGCGCGTTCTCGGCGTATGTATCACCATCCTCGTCGACGTCCAACTCGATCCCGGCCTCCACCGGGCTCAGCAGTTCCATCGGCAGTTCGGCCAGAAGCGCTTTCAGCTCCTCCAGTTTTCCGGCGTTGTTGGTCGCCAGCAGCAACTGCTTCAGCGCAGTTTCAGCGCCTTCTTCTGCGCCTCGACCAACTCACACGTCCCCTTGATCGCGAGCTTCAACATCTGGTCCATCTCCTCCGGGGCAAACGGCTCCTGCTCGGCCGTCCCCTGGATCTCGATGAAGCGACCGTCCTCCGCCACGACACAGTTCATATCTGTTTGAGCGGCAAAGTCTTCGAGGTAATTCAGATCGAGCCGGGGCTGCCCCTGCACAATCCCCACGCTGATGGCCGAGACGAAATGACGGATCGGCAACACCCGGAGCTGCTTGCGCTCCATCGCTTTCTGAAGTGCCAGGTGCAGTGCTACGAACCCACCTGTGATCGAGGCGGTTCGCGTCCCACCGTCTGCCTGCAGAACGTCGCAGTCGACCATGATCGTCCGCTCGCCCATCAGCGGCATGTCGATTGCCGCTCTCAGCGCCCGGCCGATCAGCCGCTGGATCTCCTGCGTGCGCCCGTCGACCCGTCCGGTTCGCGACTCCCGCATGGTGCGCTGCTGCGTCGCCCGCGGCAGCATTGAGTACTCGGCCGTTACCCAGCCCTCGCCCGTCCCTTTCTTGTGCGGCGGCGGCTTATCGTCCCAGCTCGCCGTGCAAAGCACGCGCGTGTCCCCCATGTTGATCAGGGCCGAGCCCTCGGCATAGAGGTTTACACCGGTTTCGATCGTTACCGGCCGGAGCTGGTCGGGCGCCCGGCCGTCGGGTCGTGTTTGAGCCAACGCCTCTATCTTCGCAGAGCGCGTATTACCAGGATGCTGATCTCGAACAGGATGATCAGCGGCGCGGTCAATAGGGTCGGCGTGAATGGATCGACACCGGGGGTCACGATGTTGGCGCCAGCGAAGATGCCGAGCCAGAATTTGAACCGGTTGCGTGACAGGAACTTCGCACTGACGATACCTGCCAGGCCCATCATCGTCATCGCCAGCGGGAGCTCGAAGGTAATACCAAAGATAACTATCAGTAGCAGGACGAAGTTGATGTAACTAGAGGCGATCGCCAGGTACTGGATGTCACTTGTGCCGAAGGTCACCAGGAAACGAAGAGCAATGGGCATTGCGAAGAAGGCGAACCCGATCCCCGTGGCGAACAGCAGGATGGCAGACCCCACGAAGCCGATCGCGAATCGCCGCTCGTTTCGGTGCAGCCCTGGGGCAACAAAGGTCCAGACCTGCCAGAGTATTACCGGACTGGCGAGGATGAAGCCGGTGAAGATCCCAACTTTGAAGTAGAGAAAAAACTTATCGATCGGAGCCGTGAAGTAGAGCGGCTTGCCAGGGCCGAGGACGTGCTTGACCGGGCCGAGAATGACCTCCAGTACGAACCCAGAGATAACGAACCCGACCACGGTTGCGACAGCCCAGGCGACCATGGAGATGATCAGAACGCGGCGCAACTCCTCCAGGTGCTCGACCACTGTCATTCGACGTTCCTCTTCCGGGCTGACCAGCTTGGGCTTGGCCATGGCTTTATTCAGGAGCCCACAGGGGCCGCGGGGTCAGGACTTGACGTCCGGGGCCGGGCTGGGGTTGACGTCCGGGGGCGTAGTGGCCGAGGCAGGCTTGACCTCGGTCGGAGCCGATCCTGCGACATCCGTGGCCTGAGTCGATTGATATGTCTCCGGGTCCGACCTGGGCGTCGCGCTCCGGCGGATCTCATCCTGCAAGTCGGAGGACTGCTTGCGAAACTCGTGCATCGCCCTGCCGACGGCGCTTCCGATCTCAGGAAGCTTTCCGGGACCCCAGAAGATCAAAACCACAATAAGTACCAGGAGCAGCGCGGGCCAGTGGCTGAGTCCGGGCATTGTTATGGGTTCCTTTGTCGCTGATTATAGGCGCGTCCGGCGCGCGCTCCTTAGATCGAGCTGAGATCGTCGAGCGAGGCGTTAGCTGATCTCTTCCTGGACTGTTACCGCGGTCATTATGTCGCCCTGTTTGATCTTGAGGACCACGTCCATACCTGTCTGAACGTAACCAAACAGGTTGTACAGCTTCTGCAGCTTGGCGGTGTCGTCGACGGTGCAGATGAAAAACTGGCTGCCGTTGGTATTCGGCCCCGAGTTCGCCATTGCCAGCGCACCGGCCGTGTACTGGCCCTTAACCGGCTCGTCGTTGAACTTGTAACCCGGGCCGCCGGAGCCGGTCCCCTGAGGGTCGCCACCCTGGATGACGAAATCCGCCACCACACGGTGGAAGGTCAGGCCGTTGTAAAAGCCGTTCCGGGTCAAAAACACAAAGTTGTTGACCGTGTTCGGAGCCAGTTGCGGGTCGAGACAGAGCGTGATGTCGCCTTTACTCGTTTTCATCGTCACCAGGTAATGGTGCTGAGGATGAATCGCCATGGCCGGCGGGCCGCTGAAGCTGCGCTTGCCTGAGTCGCCCGGCGTAGCCTGCAGCTGCGGCCCAAAGTGAAGATTGGCGCAACTCGCGCCCGCGGCTGCCGCGCTCACGCTCGCGCTTCCAGTCGCGCTCGGCGAGGCCGAAGCGCTAGCACCGGCGGTGCTACTGGTCGGTGAGCCGACTGCTCGTTGCACATAGAGGGTGAAGCCGAGTATAGCCACCAGGACCACGCCGAGCGTCGCCAGCATCACGGGCAGCGGCCGCGGCGGTCGTTGACTCAGCCGAGTTCCTCCCAGCAGGGCATTTCGGTCGCGGCCTGGCGGGCGTGATAGGTGAGGATCATCTGAGCTCCGGCTCGACGGATCCCGAGTAAGATCTCGCGGATCACGCGCCGCTCGTCGATCCAGCCTCTGGCGGCCGCCGCCTTTACCATCGCGTATTCACCGCTCACGTTGTAGGCGGCCACCGGCACGTCGGTCGACTCGGCAACCGCGCGGATCACATCCAGACAGGAGAGCGCCGGCTTCACCATGACGATGTCGGCGCCTTCCGCGATATCGAGGCGCGCCTCCCGCACCGCTTCACGCGTGTTGCCGGGATCCATCTGGTAGCCGCGGCGGTCTCCGCGCCTGGGTGCCGAGCCGGCTGCCTCCCGGAAGGGACCGTAGAACGCCGAGGCATACTTCGCGGCGTAGGCGAGGATGGCTCGATCCTCGAAGCCGTGGCCATCAAGTGCTGAGCGGATCGCTTGCACCTGGCCGTCCATCATGCCGGAAGGCGCGATGACATCGGCGCCCGCCGAAGCCTGTGCCAGCGCGATCCGCTGGTAGATGGCAAGCGTCGGGTCGTTGGCGACCGTCTCGCCCTCGAGTACCCCACAGTGTCCGTGGTCGGTGTACTCGCAGAGGCAGAGGTCTGCGATCAACAGCACCTCCGGCCCGAACGCGTCGCGCAGCTGCCTTATCGCCTGCTGGACGACGCCGTCATCTGCCCAGGCGGCCGAGCCTTCCGCATCCTTCTCGAGCGGGATCCCAAACAGTACGAAGCTGCGAACGCCAACGCGCATTGCTGCCTCGGCCTCGCGAGTGACCGAGTCGATCGAGTGCTGGTACTGGCCGGGCATGGCTTCGATCGCAACCGCATCCGCAATCCCCTCACGAACGAAAAGCGGATAGACGAGGTTGTCGGGACCCACGCGGGTCTCGCGGGCCAGCCGGCGCAGCGTCGGCCGCGACCGCAGTCGCCGGGGACGTTCGGTAGGAAAGCTCATGCTCGAATGGAGAGCCGGTGGCGCACCAGGGCATCGACCAAGCCGCGCGCTGTGTACTCCGTGGCGATGATATCAACCCGCAGTCCAAGCTCGTCTGCCGTCGCCGCCGTGATCGGCCCGATACAGGCGGTAAGCCATTGGCCGGCACCGCCTTTCGTGCCCAGCGCCGCCACAAGATTGCGAGCCGTCGATGAGCTTGTCAGGGTGACGACGTCCGTACCTGCCAGCGCGGCCGGAAGCCGCTCCGCCAGTCCGGGTGGCATCTGCGCCCGGTAGGTCTCGACGACATCGACATGCGCGCCCTGCGCACGCAGGCGTTCGGGCAACAGCTCGCGCGCCCCGGCGGCACGCGGCAGCAGGACGCGGCTGCCTCGAACCAGCTCGGCCGGCAGGGCCTCGGCCAGGTCTTCAGCTACGAAGCGCTCAGGCACGAGCGCGGGCTCGACCCCATGCTGCCGCAAGCGTGCCGCCGTTTCCGGGCCGATCGCCGCGCTTCGTGCGCCGGCAGGAAACGCGATCGCAGCATCACCTAACAGCTCAAAGAAACGCTCGACACCGTTGGCGCTGGTGAAAATCAGCCACTGGTAACGCTCGAGGGGCGCATACCGCGATAGGTCCACCGGCAGCGGCTCGATCAGGATGGTGGGGCAGCGGACCACCTCCGCCCCGCGCTCCTGCAGCATCCGCGACAATCCTTCCGCCTGCGAGTCACCACGTGTCACCATGACTCGGAGACCGCGCAGCGGCCCCACCTCGTCGTCCACCTCAACTCCAAGCATCCGTGTCGACCCCTGCGCGCGCAGCGCCCGTACAACTTCGACTATGACAGCGGAGTCCTCTCCCCTCCCGCCCGCTCGAATTACCCGCCTTCCGTCTCCTGTGAGCACCACGGCTTCCAGGCTGAGCTCGCTGCCCTCCACCCAGGCGTAAGCGCCGACCGCGGAGAGGCAACCGCCTCCAAGCCCGCGCAGGACCGCACGTTCGGCTTCAACCGCACGGCGCGTCGCGGGATCATCCACTTCTGAGGCAACTTTCGCCGCCTCAGTCGCGGAGCGCGCCTGCACGACGAGCGCTCCCTGGCCGGGCGCGGGCAGCATGACCTCGAACGGCAACAACTGGGTGACCTCCCCCGCGCGACCGAGCCGTTCCACGCCGGCGGCCGCCAGGACGACGCCATCGACCAGCCCATCGGCGAGCTTCTTCAAACGGGTGTCGACGTTGCCCCGAATCGGAACCACCCGCAGGTCGGGTCGACGCGCAAGCAGTTGCGCCACCCGGCGGGGGCTTCCGGTACCAACGCGAGCGCCCGGGGCCAGAGTCTCCAATGCGCCACCGTCGCGGCTGATCAGCACATCGCGCGCGTCGGCGCGCGGCAGGTAGGCGGCCAGCGTGAGCCCGCTGGTCTCCGTGGTTGGTAGATCTTTGAGCGAATGAACAGCGAGATCGGCCCGTCCCTCGCGCACCGCCGCTTCCAGCTCCTTGACGAATACGCCCTCCTGTGGCGCATCGGTCAGGGGCAGCGACTG
>Ga0207416_1004223_pt1 | contig 12750 bp, 11 predicted proteins | sample PaiPotPPM11metaG_FD_184107 | JGI IMG/M metagenome (GOLD analysis project Ga0207416, IMG submission 184107) | Iron sulfur acid spring bacterial and archeal communities from Banff, Canada, to study Microbial Dark Matter (Phase II) - Paint Pots PPM... ...
GCCGGGTCCAGGCCGTAGTCCTCCTGCAGCAGCACCTTGGCGATGTTGGCCATCACCACCACCGCCGCCGCCCGCCGCGCCATCCCCTGCACCGTGCGCCGCATCAGCGCGTTGGGGTGGGGCGTGACGGAATGCATGGTGACTGCCACCGGCTTCTCCAGCGCGTCGAGCATGGGCAGCAGGTAATCCGCCTCGAAGCCATCGCCCCACAAGCCGAATTTGCCATAGTCGTGCTGGATGCAGACGAGGTCAACGCCGCGCATGCGGTTGATCCGCTTGGCCGCGGCAACATAGCTCTCTGGGTTTTCCTCCTCCATCTGCACCTTCACGATAGAGTCGTACTCATACTGCTCACCGGCGCCGTTGATGGCGGCGATATTGATGCCGACCGGCTGGGGCAGCGCCATCAACGCCTGCGTGAGATCGCGAGAGAAGGTCGCGATTCCACACTCGCGGGGCGGATACGTGCTTACCCATGCTACACGTAAATCACAACTTGCTAATGCCGGCATAGCATTATCCCTTTCTGACAGGCTTGTGGGTAGCCGCAAGATTTCGCCAGCAGGCGTTCGCATTCAGCCAGTCCGTCCAGCTACTCCAGCTCCCCAGCGCCAACGGTGGAGCAAGCTCCGTGCCAAGCATACGGTGCGTGTGGGCGGGGACCACGTGTCTCCGGGGTTTCTGCAACGCGATGGATGCAGGTCCCTTAGCGCCGGGCCAGCAGACGTGCCTCCATGGCGTCGTGGGCTGCCGCCTCCAAGCTGTTGTCCAGGGGAGCCAGGAGTGCGGCGGGGCCGTAGCGCCGACGAAGGGCTTCGATCAGCAAGTGATCGGCGAACCAGGGATTCTTGGGCAGCAGCGAGCCGTGCAGGTAAGTGCCATACGCGTTGGCCATTCGGGCACCCTCGGTTCGATCCGCGCCGTTGTTGCCATGCCCGACAACGACGGTACCCAACGACTGCGCCTCGGGCCCGAGGTACGTTCTGCCACCGTGATTTTCGAATCCGACCAGGCCACGACGCCTGGGATGCCAATCGCATCGCACGAGCACGTCGCCCGTACAGCGGGCAAGTCGCGTGCCCGGATGGGTCGTTTGCAGGTCGAATAGGCCGATGCCGGGGAGCTCCTCGCCATCGGCGCCGCGATAGAAGCGACCCAGCAGCTGGTAGCCGCCACAGACCGCCAGAATAACCCGACCGTCGTCGCGGGCGGCAAGGAGTCCATCGGACTTCGTCGTCGCCAGGTCGCGGGCCATGAGGGCCTGCTGGCGGTCCTGGCCGCCGCCGACAAAGATCAGGTCGAACTGCCGCCACTCCAGAGCGTCGCCGAGCCCGATTGGTGTTACGATCACCGAAATGCCCCGCCACTGGGCACGCCGGGTCAAGACGATGATGTTGCCGCGATCGCCGTAGATATTCATCAGGTCGGCGTACAAGTGGGCGATGCGGACTTCCATCAGTCTTCCCAGACTCGACCGACCCAGCCGCGCCGGCGGAGCTGCTCGCGCAGCTCCAGCATCGCGGTGTAGGTAGGGAACACGTAGAGCGGCTTGTCATCCCGGGTCAGACGGAGCCCCTGCAATACCGCGTCTAACGGCTGGATTCGGACGGATTGCCGTTCCGCTGGGAAGCCGGCATATTTCAGCCGCACGGCCACGTCGTAGGCGCGGGCGCCTGCGCAGACGACCTGCGCAATGTCGTCGCCCGCGCTCGCCAGCATCTCAAGATCCGCATCCCACAACCAGGAGACGTCGCACCCGTCCGCTATGCGGTCGTTGATGATGATGACGAGGGTCTTGCTGCCCGGCTGCTGGAGCAGCGTGCGCAGCGCCTCGTTGAAGCCGGCGGGGTTCTTCACCAGCCAGAGAACAACCTCTCGCTCCCGTATGCGAATCCGCTCAAGGCGACCGAAGGCCGCCGTCACCGAACGCAACCCACTCAGCACGGCCGAGTCAGGAAGACCCATCGCCCGAGCCGTCGCCGCCGCGGCCGTGGCATTGCTGACGTTGTACAAGCCGGGCAGAGGCAGGAAGGCGTCCAGCGCGTGGCCGTCCCAGCGCAGCTCGAAGCGCGTGCCGTGCATGCCGTCGCCGCGGATATTGGCCGCGGCGACGTCAGGAGTGGGACGCCCGCGGCCACAGGAAGCGCAGCGCCAGTGGCCCAGGTGGCCATAGTGGACCGCATCGTAGCTGAGGGCGTTCCCACACGGACAGTATGTGGCATCGGCGGCGTGGGGGAGCACACCGGTCCCGGCTTCCCGGTCGTCCAGGCCGTACCACACGATCCGGCGGTCCGAATCCCCAGCTAGTGCTGCTAGGCCGGGATCGTCGGCATTCAGCACCACCGTCTTCGGACCGTCCGGCCCGAACAGGCTCTCCGACCAGAGGGCAGCTAGCCGATCCAGCTCGCCGTAGCGGTCCAGTTGATCGCGAAACAGGTTGAGTAGGATGGCCACACGCGGGCGAACTCGCTGCACTACCGCCGGCACGCTGGCCTCGTCCACCTCGAACAGACCGACGTCACCGACAGGTCGACCATTGAGCGCGGTGTGCGTCACCACGGCTCCGGTTACGCCCGCAAGCATGTTGGCGCCGGCCCGGTTGTGAACGGGCCGGTGACCGGCGCAGCGCAGCATGCCGGCAAGCATGCGGCTGGTCGTGGTCTTGCCGTTGGTACCGGCGACCAGAATGGAGCCCTGGTCGAGTTGCGCACTAAGCCGAGCGAGCACGTCCGGTGCGATGCGCTGGGCCAGCACGCCGGGAAAGGTGGTTCCGCTGCCTCTGCCAAGTAAACGGCTAGCATCGCGCGACAGCCGGCCGGCAACGATGGCCGCCAGCAGTCGCGGCGCAAGGGACGGGCTCAGCGCGCCCGTATGCGCCCCTTGCCCTTGCATTTCGGGCAGATGCCCTCAACCTTGTGCCAGCCGCCAGGCTCGGTGGGATCGGGCCACTTCTCGTTGACCTGGCCGGTGCCATCGCAGCGCGTGCAGCGTAGGTTGCCGGCGCCCACCATGTTGCGAATGATGGGGGTACCGACGGCGACGATGGCAATCAGGACGATCAGGGCCAGGATGGAATTCATCGTCTACCTCGCCGAGATCACAGTGGCATCCAGTATACCAAAGCTGACGCCCATTCGGTCTATGCCTTCAGGACCGAGCGAACCAAGGCAAGGCTCTGGCGCAGGATGCCTTCGATCTGCTCGGGGGTATTGCTGCCCGACTCACCTTGCTCGATGGACAACGCGCCCGGGTACCGCTGGGCGCGCAGCTCGTCCAGGAGGCCGAGGATGCCCACCTCGCCCTGGCCGAGCGGCTTTGTCTGATCGGAATCCTTGAGATGGACGTGGAGGATTTTGCCACGCAACTTGCGCGCCTCGGTCACCGCGTCCAGACCAACGGCGTGGAAGTGACCGCTATCAAAATTGACGCCCAGTCGGTCCGACTGTCCGGACAGAGCTGGGAGTATCACGTCGGCGTGCTCGAAGAGGCTGCCCTTGTGGTTCTCGATAGCGAAGTGTATACCGAATTGGGCGCACAGATCGTCGAGACGCCCCAACACGGCCGGCTCGGCGACACCGGTGATCATCTCCACGCCCAGCCCTCGCGCGAAGGCGAATGCGCGCTCCAACATATCCAGGTGGGAGGTGTTGAAGCCGCCAATACAGTACGCCTCGGGCGTGATGCCGAAATCGGCCAGCAACCGGCGCGTCTGATCGGCCTGCGCTTCATCGGCAACGCGGTAGTCGCACCATCCGTCGGGGTGGCGATAGTCCAGCTCGACGCGCCGGAAGCCCAGTCGCTGGAGCCGCTCGAGCATCACCGGAGTCGGTTCTTGGCGAAACAGGTAGGTGATAACGCTGACGTACAAGGCAAGCATCCTTCATATGCGCGCTGCCCAGTCCGCCGAGCGAGCGGGACCACCGCGCGTATTGTACAGGCCGAATGCCAGCAGGCGGCGAGAGTGGGATGCGTAGACTACGAGCCGCTAGTTCGCTCGACTCGCTCCTTCATGCTGGCGAGAAAGCGGCAGGCTGTCAGGCCGTCGATCACACGGTGGTCGAAGGTGAAGCTAGCGTCCGTCATCCAGCGAATGGCGATGCTGTCGTTGTCGTTGGCATCGGTTCTCACTACCGCACGCTTCGCCATTGCGCCGAAGGAGAGGACCGCCGCGTGCGGCCCCACGAGATCGGATGTGGACAGCGTAGGACCAGCGCCATCGCAGCTTTCGACTCGAAAGGTGGAGCAGGCGGCGGCATCTGGAACCGATGTCGCGTCGCTGCCCGGATCTCCGCCTTCGGCGAGGGCGCCGGCTATCTGCTCGACGCTGAGCCGTTGTGCGTGACGGATCAAGTGTACTTGGGCCGAGGGTTCCCCTCTGTTGCCGGAAGCGACTAGTGACATCACCGCCAGGTGGACGTCTCGGTAGACAAAGATGCCATCCGGTCGGAACACGGCATTAACCAACCGGTGGCTCGGCAGCGAATCGACGGCGGCCTTGACGAGATAGGGAAGGTAATCGCGCTGAACAGTCGGTCGATGGCGTGAGCTGGTGGCCCCACGCTGGACCCGCCGGACGATGGAGGTGAGGTCGATCGCGATGATCGTAGTCGCGGTTGGTACACGACTTCCACCGGTGGGGACGGCCGATTGTCCCTGCCGGGCTGCTGGTATGCTGTCCGCCAGGACGGTTGGCGACGGTTGCCCAACCACGGACAAGCTGACGGCGTTCCGAGGGTGTTCCAGATAGGTGAGTAGATCCTCCCGGCGCACGCGCCCGGCAAACCCTGTGCCGGGGACATCACCTAGTCGGACGCCGCGTTGGGCTGCCAGGCGACGCACGAGGGGTGTGCTGCGTTGCCGTGCCGCCTCCTCCCGCGACAGTTCTGCCAGGCCGGCATGTCGTTGCATGGGCTTGTCGGCGCCCGGTCGGGGAGGTCCATCCCACTGTCCGGTCGACCTGTCGGCGGCGCCTGCCATGTCAATAGCGCGCCAGCTCGCGCATCGCGGCAGCCACCTGAGCGGCAGTGGGGATGAATGCCGCCTCCAGTACCTGGCTGAACGGCATCGCCGGCACGTCCGGTCCGGTCACCCGCAGGATGGGCGCATCCAGGTACTCGAACGCGGCCTCACAGATCGTCGCCGCGATCTCTCCGGCCAGCCCACCGGTGCGCGTGTCCTCGTGGACGACCATGATCTTGCCCGATTGGCGCGCGGCAGCGAGGATGGCTTCGCGGTCGAGGGGCAGCAGCGTTCGTAAGTCCAGCACGGCAGCGCTGATGCCCTCCTGCTCAACGGCCGCGGCGGCTTCCAGGCAGGTATGGACGGCAAAGCCGTAGGTGATGGCGGTCAGATGCTCGCCCGCGCGCTTCACCTCGGCGACGCCCAGGGGTACCGCATCATGGCCGGCAGGCACGTCGCCGCGGATGCGCCGGTAGGCGGCCTTGTGCTCGAAGTACAGCACGGGGTCAGGGTCGCGGATTGCCGCCAGCAGGAGGCCGCGGGCGTCTGCCGGCGTCGACGGCACAACCACCTTGACGCCGGGCACGTGACAGTAATAGGCTTCGACGCTCTGAGAATGATAGAGGCCACCGTGGACGCCGCCGCCAAAAGGAGCGCGGACGACGATTGGACAGCCCCAAACGCCGTTGGAGCGATAGCGGATGCGCGACGCCTCATTGACGATCTGATCGAAGGCCGGGTGGATGTAGTCGGCAAACTGGATCTCCGCTACCGGCCGCAGCCCGTTCGCCGCCGCTCCAATAGCCACGCCGGCGATTCCGACTTCGGCCAATGGGGTGTCGATCACCCGCTGATCCCCAAACGCGGCTTGCAATCCCCTGGTCACGCCGAAGACACCGCCGCGCTGGCCGACATCCTCGCCCAACACGATGACCCGCTCGTCGCGGGTCATCTCGTCGAAGAGGGTGTCGCGAATGGCCTCAAGGTAGGTGCAGATCGGCATCGCGCTACTCGGCGTAGACGTGGCGGCCCAGCGTCGCGGGATCGGGCGGCGCCGCTTGCTCGGCAAAGCGCGTGGCATCGTCCACTGCCTCGGCGACCTCGCGGCGCAGCGCCTCATCGGCCGCCGAATCGAGCAGGCTCTGCTCCTCCAAGTAGCGCCGCATCCGGTCGATAGGGTCGCGACGGCGCCAGTCGTCTACCTCCTCGCGGCTCCGATAGGCTCGATCGTCGTCGTCACTGGTATGCGGTGCGAGCCGGTAGGTGCGCGCCTCGATCAGCGTCGGCCCATCGCCGGCACGGGCACGCTCGGCCGCCTCGCGCGTAGCGTGCAAGACAGCGATCGCGTCATTGCCGTCGACCGAGACGCCGGGGATGCCATAGGCGGTGGCGCGGTCCGCCACGCTGCGGACGGCCATCTGCCGGTCCACGCGCTCCGAGATGGCGTACCCGTTATTCTGGCAAAAGAAGATCACGGGGAGCCGGTGGACCGCCGCGAAATTGACCCCCTCGTGGAAATCGCCCTTGCTGGTCGCCCCTTCCCCAAAGCTCACGCAGGCCACGTCGGTCTCGCCGCGGATGTTGGCGGCGAGGGCGATGCCCGCCGCATGCGGAATCTGGGTGCCGACGCAGCTCGATCCGGTGAAGATACGGAGTCGTCGGTCGGAAAAGTGCTCCGGCATCTGGCGGCCGCCGCAGGACGGATCGTCGGCACGAGCGAACACTCCCAGCATGACCTCGCGCGGCGTCACACCGATGGCCAGCGCGGCCGCGAGGTCGCGGTAATACAGCAGAAAGAAGTCCTGGCCGCGCCGGAGGGCGGAAACCATCCCGACCTGGGCGGCCTCGTGTCCCTGGCATTGGACCACAAACGGCACTCGGCCCTGTCGGTTGAGCGCCAACATGCGTGCGTCGAGGACGCGGGAGAGCAGCATCGTACGATACATCGTCAGCGAGAGCTCCGGCTCATTCGGCTCCGGCGGACGCGCAATTAATTGAGTCGCCGGTTCCTGACGCTCCACCGCACGCCTCCCTGAACCTCGGGCGAGCTCGTTCAGTGTGCTCTTCCAGCTATAGCATACGAGACAACGGAACGGCCGTCACGAGGTTAGGAATTGTGCGGCATCCCTCTACAGCTTCGCCAGGAACTGCTGATCCCTGCCGAGAATAACCTCAACGTTGGGCACTACGTTGGCCATGACGTCGCGAGCGGACTGTTTCCCTTGCCATAGCGGCGTCAGCTCCTTGCTGAACAGATCCTCCAGCTCGGTATCGGAGACGGCACGCTGCCAGTAGGGGATGCTGGACTTGTTCGCCAGGTCGGCCAGGATGGGCATGCTCGCCGGCTGCGAGGCGGTCTGGTAGACCGTGGCAGCGACCGACTTTACCGAGGGCACCGAGGCGACCGTGTACTGGAAAGCCAGCGTCTGACCGCCCGGACCGGTCATGTACTTGTTGAACAGCCAGGCCCCGTCCGGATTCTTGCTGCCGTTGATCTGGCTGATGCCCGAGGCCTCGGCAATGATCATGTCTTTGTTTGGCCCCTTGGGCGGCGGAGCAATATCCCAGGTGAATCCGAGCTTGGCCTGGCGTTCCGCGCCAATGCTCCAGCTCCCGCCGATCTTGAGGGCGAGGTTGCCGGAATCGAAATTGATCTTCTGCTTGGTGGTGATTCCCGGCCCTAAGGCCGCCAGCGCCTTGGTGCTCAAATCGGCCGTCCACTGCAGGCCGTCGAGCGCCGCTTGGTCACCGAGCAGGCACTTGGTGATATCCGCGCTGAAGACGGAGCCGCCGTAACCCCCAACCGGAATGTCGATGCCGTAGCGCAGCGAGCCGGCGTCGAAACCGGCCTGCACGACGGTAGCCGGATCAAGCCCGGGAGCCGTCTTGCCGGCGGCGTCGATCGTGAGCTGCTGTGCCGCTTGCTGCAGCTTGCTGAAGTCCCAGGTGCTGTCGGGCATGGCGACGCCGGCCTTTTGGAACAGATCCTTGTTGACGAAGAAGACCCAGACGCCAAGGTCCAGCGGCATTGCCCACTGCTTGCCCTTCAAGAACTGCGCGTCGATGGCGATTGGGAAGTAGTCGTCCTTGTTCAACTTATCGCGTTGGAAGTACTTGGCGATATCGAGCAACAAGCCCTTGGCGGCCAGCGAGAACAGGTCGTCGTCGGACGTGAACGCCAGGTCAGGCGGCGTGCCCCCGGCCGTCTCAGCGACCAGCTTGTCCGTGTACTTGTTCGTCCATTCACTCTGAACGATCAAGTCAGGGTTGGCCTTCTGGAACTCGATGATCGCGGCCTTGAAGTAGTCCTGGTAGTTCTGGCCGGCGCGCTCCAGGAAGCGAACCGTGTTGGCGGCTTTGGCCGGCGCCGCCGAGGCGCTGGATGTCGCGCTGGATGCGGTGCTGGCGGCGGCGCTGCTGGCGCTCGCACTCGAGGTCACAGCGGTCGATACCGAAGCGCTCGCAGCAGCGGATGTTTGCGCGGCCGCGCTGGGCGCCGAAGAAGCGGTGGTGGCCGGCGTGCCGGCGGCAGCGCCGCAAGCGGTCAGAGCCAACCCGGCCGCGGCGCTCACCGCCATCACGAGAAGCGAGCGGCGCGAGCGGACATGCTCGTCGTGATCGTCACGCATGAGCGGAGGCTGGATCACAGTGATTCGCTCCTTTTCCGCAACCCCCCCAGACCAAGAGCCAGAACCGGTTTTGCTCGCCGGCAAACCTGAACTGGTGCGCCACGGTGCGCCAGGGTGCCTGTTCCGGGCTGCTAGGGCGGATTGTAGAAGCGCACCCGTGGGAGCGCAAGGCGAAGGGGTGTGCTCACGAAGTACGGGGAAGTTCCCGTCGCCGGACGCTGTAGCGTTCGGCACTGCTCCAACGATTATCATGTGAGGTAGGATGTTGGGAGCAACGTGCGTTTCTCGACGCGATCGTAGGATGTCTATGGACATACGCCATCGCCTCACCCTCATTAACTTGGTGCTGCTGCTTATGGCGGTGACCGCGTCAACCATGGTGGCCGTCTACCTTCTCCAGCAACAAGCGCGTCAGCAGGCATTGGATCTGGAGACCGAGCGCCTCAAGGGGACGGCTGCTATCGCCTGGAACGCCATCCTCAACGAAACACAGCGCGACCAATCGGCAGCCACGTATCTGGCAGCTCGCCCGACGGTCGCCAGCGCCCTGGCCAGTGAGTCGCCCGGCTCTGTCCACGATGATCTGCTCGAGCCGTACCGGCGCGTGAACGGGCTCTCGTTCATTATTCTGGTCACTACCTTGAAACGGCCGCTGATCGAGGCGTCCGGGGTCGGTACCATCCCCACGACCGATCTCGGCGTGGTGCTCAACGTCGCGCTTCCCAAGCAGCAAGACGTGTGGAGCTTCTGGGATGGCCCGAACTCGACAAGCAGTGGATTCCCCTATATCCTCGCTGCCTCGCCCGTATTGTTGGATCAACGACTCGTGGGCACGGTCGTTGTGGGCTTACGACTTGATAATGCGTACGTCAACAAGCTGTCCGCCGAACTGGCCACCTACCAGGTCGCACTGGTCAGGGGCGGGACGTTACTGGCGATTCCGCAGGACTTCACGCGCGCGCTGGCAGCCGCGCACGATAGCGCGCCCTTTCGCCCGCGCGACGTGGCTCCTCGCTCATCGGCCAGTCTGCCCGTCGGCTGGCAGATTGCCGATTGGCAGGTCGGCTCGAGTCGCTACGTCGTCGTGACGCGGCCGCTGAACTATCCGAGCAACAAGACGTTCCTTGCCATAGCCGCGCCGGGTTCGGGAACTCCCTGGGTGCCGCATGCCTTCTTCGCGCCGGTCGCGGATCGACTCGTCAAGCAGCTCGGCATGCAGCCGGGTTCGACGTTTGGCGTGGCGCTCCTGCTCACCTGGGGCGCGTCGCTGGTTGCCCTATTCGCGCTTCTGCTCGCGCTGGGCGCGCTGGGTACACGGCTTGCATTGCGCCCGATGCGGCGGCTTGCTCAGGCAGTGGAGCGCTTTCGGCAGGATCGCGGCTGGCCGATCCATCCTCCGCTACCGAGTGGGGAGATTGGCCGGCTCTACGCCGCCGTCGACTCACTCGCTAGTGACTCCTCGGGTTGGCTGAAGCGACTGGACGAACACGAGGACCGGCTCGAATCCGTACTCAATAGCATCCAAACCGGCGTGGTGCTCAGCGATACCGCCGGTCATGTTGAGCTGATGAACCCGACGGCTCGCCAATTGCTCGGGATCGACACGATGGCGACGGCGTTGACCGTGCCGGTTACCAACAACGGGCACGACCACGGACACCGGTTCGAGGCGACGAATGGTCGCGTGATTAATGCTATCTCTACCCCGGTTACCCGGCACGGGGGCGAGCCGGCGGGGCTCGTAACGGTGCTCGACGACCTCACCCGAGAGCACGAGCTGGAGCGCGTCCGGTCCGACTTCCTCAGTGTGGTCTCGCACGAGCTCCGTACACCGCTAACGGCGGTCAAGGGTTCGCTCGATCTGCTGCTCGACGGCGAGGCCGGCGTGTTGGACGGGTTGCAGCAGCGCTTCCTGCACACGGCGCGGCGCAACACCGAGCGGCTCATTGGACTGGTGAGCGATCTGCTCGACCTGAGCCGGATCGAGGCGGGTCAGGTGCGTCTCAACCTCAACCCCGCCGACGTCAGGCGGATCGTCGATGACGTTGTCGTCGGGCTGAGCACGCTCTTCGACGGCAAGCGCCAGCAGGTGAGCACAGAGCTGCCGACTCAGCCCCTGCTGGTACTGGCCGACCGACGGCGCCTCGAGCAAGTGGTCACCAACCTGCTCGGCAACGCGGCTATCTACACCCCAGATGAAGGCCGCATATCTGTGGGAGTTTGGCCGGATACCGACGCCGATGAGGCGGTGATTTCCGTGCGCGACTCGGGGCCGGGCATCACGCCGGAAGATCGGGAGCATCTGTTCGAAAAGTTCTATCGCGGTGGAAACGCGCTGACACGTCAGGATGGTGGAACCGGCCTCGGCCTGGCTATTGTCAAGTCACTGGTTGATTTGCACCATGGCACGATATCGGTGGAAAGCAATCCGGGTCAAGGCGCAACCTTTACCGTCCGAGTTCCGCTGGTAGGAGAAAACGTTGAGAATCCTGGTCGCTGACGACGATGCCGATATCACGGAGATCATCAGCTTCAGCCTGCGTCGGCACGGCTATCACGTCCTGACCGCGCGCAACGGCCAGGAAGCGCTCGATCTGGCCCAGCGCGACCGGCCCGACGTGGTGATCCTCGACGTGATGATGCCCCGTGTCGATGGCTTTGAGGTGTGCCGCCGGCTCCGGCTCTCGACGCGCGTGCCCATTATCATGCTGACGGCCAAGGACGATGAAAACGACAAGGTCTATGGGCTCGACGTCGGCGCGGACGACTATCTCACCAAGCCCTTCAGCCATAAGGAGCTGCTGGCCCGCATACGCGCCGTGGTACGGCGAACGCAGGGCGACAGCGAGTCCACCACGCCGCCGGTACTGAAAGTGGGGACGCTGATCATCGATGCCAGTCGCCACGAGGTCACGCGGAACGGCATACGTGTCGACCTCACACCCACAGAGTTTCAGCTCATGCGCTGCCTCATGGTGAATCAGGATCGCGTTGTCAGCCACGACGCGCTGTTGAGTTATGCCTGGGGCGCGAACTTCGACGGGGAGACCGAGATGTTGAAAGTACATATCCGCCACTTGCGCGAAAAGCTGGAACGCGACCCCAGCGCTCCGGCGCTGATCGTCACGGTCCGAGGCGTGGGTTATCGGCTGGTCGCTTCCGCGGCGGAGCGCTGACATGGCGGTTGACGTTGCTGCTCCGATCACGACCGCGGAGTTTGTTCGTCGCTTCCACGACAACGTGTCCCGCGTCATCGTGGGCAAGCGCGACGTCGTCGACCAGGTGCTGGTCGCGCTCATCGTAGAAGGGCACGTGTTGTTCGAGGACGTGCCCGGCGTAGGCAAGACCATGCTGGCGCGAGCGGTGGCGACCACGCTCGGCGCCGCCTTCAAGCGCATCCAGTGTACGCCCGATCTGCTGCCCAGCGACGTGACCGGCGTGTCGGTGTTCAATCAGGCGTCCGGAACGTTTGAGTTCCGCCCCGGCCCAGTCTTCGTCAACGTGCTGCTGGCCGACGAGATCAACCGCGCCACGCCCCGCACGCAATCGGCGTTGCTGGAATCCATGGGTGAGCGCCAGATTACGGCGGACGGCGAGACTCGTCAGTTGCCGCGCCCGTTTCTGGTGCTGGCGACCCAGAACCCGATCGAATACGAGGGAACCTTCCCCCTCCCCGAGGCCCAGCTCGACCGGTTTCTGCTGCGCTTGCAGATGGGCTATCCGTCGCTCGACGACGAGCGCCAGATGATCGAGAACTTGCGCCACGAGCATCCGATCAACAGCCTGGAGCCGGCCACGGACCTGGCGGAGCTTACCGCGTTGCAGCGGGCCGCTCAGGACGTTCACGTCGACCCGTCGGTGCGCGACTACATCCTGCGCCTGGTCACGGCGACGCGGCAGCACAGCGACCTCGCCTTGGGCGTGAGTCCCCGCGGCACGCTGGCCCTCTATAAGGCGGCACAGGCGCTAGCGCTGATTCGCGGCCGCGACTTCGTGACCCCCGACGACGTAAAGGAGCTGGCGCCGTCGGCGCTCCCCCACCGCGTCATCGTCAAGCCGGAGAGTGAGGTTCGCGGGCGGACTCGCGACGCCATCGTGCGGCAGCTCCTGGCCGACGTCGAGGTGGGCATCGCCGAAGACGTGGCAGGGTGACCCCCACCCC
>Ga0207416_1004229_pt1 | contig 12730 bp, 11 predicted proteins | sample PaiPotPPM11metaG_FD_184107 | JGI IMG/M metagenome (GOLD analysis project Ga0207416, IMG submission 184107) | Iron sulfur acid spring bacterial and archeal communities from Banff, Canada, to study Microbial Dark Matter (Phase II) - Paint Pots PPM... ...
AGCAAGAGATAAAAAAACAGATAATATAGGTTATCTTCAAAAAAAGAGAGAAGAACTTATGAGAAATCCAGATTACATTTCTTGGAGAAAAAAATCCATAGAACAATTAGGAAATATGATTTATACAGGGGATCCAAAAGAAGATCTACAAAAATACGGACGTGATTTAGATTTATATAATGATCTTCTGACTGAGGAGCTAGAAAAATTATCAAAAGATGGAGAATCATTAGTTCCTATTAGAACAAAGATAGATGTCCTTAATGACGATCTATACTATAGGCAATGGAAACAGAAGCGTTGAGTATCCTCTTAGGTGTCGATGACAGCCTAAAACAGAACCATCCCACATCGGACTCAGAAGCCCGAGAATGCCCCAGTGCTCACATCGAACAGCCGGGGCCATTGTCATTTGTGCTTGCGGCATCGTATGACTGGGCAGGCGCTGTTTTTGTTGTCCACCAAAATGTTTCTCACAAAGATGTCGCATAGATGTCTATGGCTTGGCATTGCGTGATGGGCTCGTAGTGGGTAGTATTGGGATAGGCACTCGTTGGGAGTGTGATGTGTGTTAAAAATATAATAAAAGGAAAGTTTATATATGTCAGATGCAGGAAGATCATCAAGAGAAGTGAAAGATGACAAATCACAAACGGAAAAACGGGATTTTACAAGACCACGCGCTGAGATACCAATACATCAGAAGAGAGGAGCCAAAGATTGGTCCAAGGCCTTGGGCGAAGGAGAACTCGCAAGGATAGCCGTACGGACTAGAGAGAAAGAGCAAGAGCAACTTCAAAATTTCATAGACAAAGTCAAAGAACTAAAAGCATTCTACGGTCAACACAATGTTTCTTCAGGCTACCCTCCTTCAGCAAAAAGAGAGCCAATGTCTGGAAAGCTTAAAGAAGAAGAGGATAAATTACATTCAGATTTGCTTAAGATTTACCGTGAACTTCCTAAGAGAGACACTGAAGAACCAGAGCCAAGTTCACAGATGGAAGCACCAACCAAGGTATCCACTAGCCCTAAACGTTATATAAGAAAGCTGCTCGATCGACTTTTAGCCTCTTGACCAACTTTGGTGAAGGATGAGGTTATCCGGAATCGTTCTGTTTCAGAGATATGCTCAATGGCAGACTTAGAAAAAGTCATCCATTCATCGATTCACCAAACTAGGACATGAGGCCTCTTCTCCCTTCGTCCAGGATGTTTGATGAGATAAGAAAGAGCGAAACCTATTTGTCAAAGATCATTAATCATCCGCTTGATAATTTATTGCCCCTAATGTGCCGCTATAATTGCACACGCAACGTCAGAATCTCGAAAGGACTCAGTGTCACCTCCACACTCTTCTGCTGATGATCCAGGCTCTTCTCAGGCTCCTCCAGCAAGTTGGTGCTCCAGATGGCTTTGATCTCCTGATCGAATGTGAGCGTGGTTCTCGTTGTTGCCCCTGATGCTTCGTACAGGCGAAGGATGATGTCATCGCTTTTTTCGGCCTTTTTGATGGTCTCAATGATGACATTCTCAGCTTCGATATGCGCAAAAGAGAGGCTGGAGGAATGATGACTCTGCGACGGTATACCTGGTACAGAACGAAGTGGGACATTCAGTTCGTACCCAGCACGCACAACGCCACCAACAATGTGATTTCCGGCGTGGGGATAAAGCGCATAGGTAAACTCATGCTGCGCTTGGTCTGCTTGTGGATCGGGGTAGCCGGGGCTGCGCAGCAAGTTAAGATCCAGGACGTTTTCTAATACTTTATGGCCGTATTTGCAATCATTGAGTAGCGCGACACCGTAATCCCATTGTGATAGATCAATCCATTTTTGGGCACAAATCTCATACTTTGCCATATCCCAACTGGTGTTGCGGTGAGTTGGTCGCTTGATCGAGCCAAACTGGATGTCACAGGTTGCTTCCGTGGCAAGTATAGCCACAGGAAAACTGGTGCGCAACATCTTATGATGCTCTCGCCAATCAACTGTCGTGATAAAATCGATGCGGCAACTGCCAGCTGTTAACACAATGCGCTGCTGAAGTGTGGATTGCTCAAAGCGATAGTGTTGTTCCACAATAGCCTGAGGACCGTCGATGCGGACTTCCGCCTTTTCTAACTTAAAGTACTGCGGAGGGCGTTTGTCGTAGGTAATGGACACCTCCCAGGCATCAAATTCATAAGGCTCATCATGATAGACCGCCAGCTTGTTTGCTGCCGCGTCAGGCGCTAGCACTTCACGTTGATGTTCTTTATCAAAGATGGCTTGTATTGGGCCATCAGGAGCAAAGCGGATCCGCAGTTTGTCGTTTTCTAGCACATCTGTCGAGGCAATGAGTTGCGCTATTTTCTGAGTCTCGTCGTCAGTACGTGTATGTGTTGCCAAGTTGAGTGTCGTATATCCTAGTGGTGGTACTGTGACATAATACCACTGGTTGTGTATGCACAGCCATTCGCTGTGTTCCCACGAAAGCGAATTGAAGATCGTAACAGGCTGGCTGTTTTCGGCTGCATCAGGCTGTGAGATCAGTGCTGCTTGTGCCTGACTCAAGAGCTGCTGTGTCTGCTCAAAGAGTTGCTGATAGCGTGCTAACGACTCGTCATAGACTCTGGTAATCGAAGAACCAGGAAGTATGTCGTGAAACTGGTAAAGCAGTACTTCTTTCCAGATCGTGCCGAGTTCTTGCATTGGATAAGTATGGCCCACCAGGACTCCGGCAAGCGTGGCAACAAACTCTAGTTCGCGCAATGCCAGCTCCATTTTGCGATTAAAGCGCTTATTTCTTCCTTGTGTCGTATAGGTTCCCGCATGCCTTTCCAGGTAGAGTTCGCCAGTCCATGTTTGATACCCAGTGGCGTCCTGTGCTATGCGATCGAAGAAGGTTTCAATATGTTCCTGTATGACTGGCGCGAGACCGTCAAGATTCTTCTCACGGGCCAGACGCTCAAGATGTTCTGTGCCCGGACCGCCTCCGCCATCGCCAATGCCAAAGACTAACGCACAATGTTCTGAAACAGCTTTATCGGCAAAATTTTTCTCAGCCGCAATGATTGCCTTTGGTGCTGCTGAACTGTTGTAAGTGCCTTCGGGAGGCATGTGAGCAAGCACACGTGATCCATCAATGCCCTGCCAGAAGAAGGTATGGTGTGGAAAAACGTTGATACTGTTCCAGGAGAGCTTAATGGTCAGGAAATAGTCCACTCCTGCCTTTTTCAAGATCTGGGGAAGTGCTGCTGAGTAGCCAAAGACATCGGGCAGCCAGAGCATCTTTGGATCTTTGCCGAACTCTTCACGGAAGAAGCGCTTGCCATAAATGATCTGGCGTATTAGAGCCTCTCCGCTGGAGATATTGGTGTCCGCCTCCACCCACATTGCGCCTTGAATCTCCCAACGCCCTTCGGTGACTTTCGCCTGAATCTTTTTGTAGAGCTGTGGATAGTAATCTTTCATCCACTGATAAAGCTGCGGTTGGCTAGCCCCGAAGACGTAGTCGGGGTAGCGATCCATCAGTGCCAGGACTGTCGCAAACGTACGAGCACCTTTGCGAATGGTCTCACGAATCGGCCAGAGCCAGCCTAAATCGATATGAGCATGACCAATAGCGCTGATCTTGAGCGAAGGCGTACCACCTACCTTTGCCAGTTCGCTTCTCAGGATCGCGCGTGCTCGCTGTGCTTCCTCCGTTGTGTACTTGACCAATTCATTGGCAGCTCTGTATAAGGTGCTCAGGATACGGTGATGACGCGCCTTCTCTGGAGAGACTACTGTCATCAGTTCCCGTAATACCTCGAAGTCGTGATAGAGCTGATACATCTCTTCATTGTACAGCGCGATATGTGCATTTTTCAGCGTGCCGCTATCTTTGTATACACCAAACAGGTCATTACAGCCTGCATCGGCCCAGAGATCGACGACTTCGCCACCCTTGGCAGATTGAGTAAGTGGAACGACACGCTTGCCTGGCCTACCCAGGCTCAGATCAAAGTCGGAACTGACCGTTGTTAAGCCTAGAACGGGACAACCATCATTGTCAACGACACAAGCCTCACCGCTCAGGTCAATTAAGAGGACTATGGCTTTACCAGTTGCAAGCTCCGGAACGACTCCGCTAAAATGGAACCATGCACAGTCCCAGAGTTTACCCCAGCTCTGTCCGATCCTCAGAACTTTATGCTCGCCCGATTGGCGCTCTACGAACGGTACAGGTTCAGAGGTAATCCAGGCCTCAGTATGTAGCTCGGTTAACGGGGTATAGATGGCTCCTTCGATTTTATGCAGTGTTGTGGTCAAATCGCGTTGCGTTTGCATATGATGGTATGGCACAATAATCCTCCTGCTAACTAATACTATTTCGTTAGTTTCTCTTTTGCTAACTCCTCGCTGCCTACGGCAGCTCGCAGATATTTTTTGTGGAGATGGGAACTGTGGGCCGCGGGCCCACAGTTCCCATCTCCACAACCCCAGGAAGCGAACCGCCCAAGGCGGTGAGCAGTCAAAACTAACAAAGTAGTACCTAACTTAGAATACAAGTTTATCCTGAAAAGGTGTCATCTTCAGGAAAGAGAACTACTTTCAGCGCATTTCCAGGTCTGGCTACGACTTCGAATGCCTGTGCAGCATCAGTCAAGCCAAAGCGATGGGTAATCATGGTTTCAGAGCGAATGCGTCTATGGCGCAGCAGCTCTAGAGCCAGGCGAGTCTCATAGGGCCCAGCTGAGTAACTGGTGCGCAATGTAATCTCCTGGAAAAAGAGAGAATTAGGGAGAATTGGCAGAATTTCATCCGGGGCAGGAGGAGCAAACAGTAGCAGTGTTCCCCCAGGTCCAACCAGTTCCATGCCTTGCTGCATTGCACTGACCTTTGAAGGGGTAACAATGACAATGTCAGGCTTTCGTCCATTGTTGATTGCATGAATCTGTTCGAGAACGGGTTTAGTAGAGGGATCAAGTGCAAAATCAATACCGATTTCAAGTGCTTGTTGACGGCGATAAGCGATGGGATCGACGATTATCACACATAAGGCTCCGCGTTGCTGAGCCAGTTGAGCTAGCATCACTCCGTTGCTTCCTGCACCCAGCACGCATACACAATCTCCAGCCTGTATTGCCGCCCGGTCGATGCCACGTATACAGCATGCTAAAGGTTCAATCAGCGTAGCTGCTTCAAATGAAATGTCATCAGGTAGAGGAAGCACATCACGTTCCACGTTTGGAGCTGGAACACGAATATACTCTGCTAGACCGCCAGGATAGAGCCGGGTTGCACGAAAAGTAGCGCATTGAGAAAATGATCCGCGTTGACAAAAGTGACAGAGCATACATGGCACATGATGGTGGAAAAACACTCGTTGTCCAACTGTGAACTGCTGCACTCCGTCCCCTCGCGCGGCAACGGTCCCCACTGGCTCGTGTCCCGGATAGAGCGGTGCACGTGGCCGCATGTACCATTCCATGACATCCGAAGCGCAGATACCACAAGCCCGCAATTGTATCAGCAATTCGCCAGGCCCAATCTCTGGTACAGGTAGATCAACGATCCGTATATCGTCGTTTGCATGGTATTCAACAACACGCATTGTATCTCACCTCTTCGCAGGAACTATGCAGAGAAAGCCAAATGGCTCTTCACCCAGAGTAAAAAACTGGTGGATCTCATTGCCAGAGATATAGACCACGTCCCCTGCATTTATTGTGTGCTCTTCATCTCCAAGGCGCAGACGTGCACGACCATGTAGCATATAGACACCATGATCGTGGGCGTGTTGGTCGAGAGAAGTGTAACCCCCGGGCTGCACTGCAAAGTAGCGCATGTGGAAGTTTGGTGAGCCTTCTTCATTGCCAATCATGATCTGGCGCGTGGCCCGATCGGCACCACTGTTATCCGGCCCATATGCACGCACTGCTACATCTTGCCAGCGCAGCTCGCCGTGCTCCGTCCCGGCTGAGCGATGAATAATACCCATTGCATGCTCCCTGTTCTTAACTTTTAGGTGCTAAACAGACAGGTCATGATGATGGAAAACACTATACTGGTAGTGAACGGTCAAGTTCTTTTTGAAGCCTGCTTTAAGCATACCTCATGAGAGAGGCTTTTTTCTAGAGACAGAACGGGATAATTATCAATCCAAATGGTATAATTAGCGAGAGACGAAAGGAGTATGAGTCATGGCACTTCAGCGAGAGCACTGGGTAAGCGTGGAGGAATATCTTGCAATAGACCGTGCAAGCACCGATGTAAAGTATGAGTATATGGATGGGCATATGTATGCTATGTCAGGAGGAACAATTGATCATGCGGAAATTGCAGCGAACCTGTTTTTTCTGCTTAGAAGATACTTACAAGGGAAATCGTGCAGAGCATTCTCATCCGACGTGCGCGTACAAGTTGCAGAAAAGAAATACTATTATCCTGATGTGACAGTAGGCTGCAACCCTGATGATTGGCAGCAAGGCACCAATGACATTGTCCACACACCTCGCTTAGTTGTTGAAGTCCTCTCACCCAGTACAGAATCTTTTGATAGAGGAAAGAAATTTAGAGCTTATCAAGCATGTTCTAGTATTGAGGAATATGTCCTCATTAACGCAACCCATCAAATGGTAGAAATCTACCGACGCCAGGGCAAGATATGGGCATATCAACAAATCGGACCTGGGCAGCAGGTAGAACTGGTAAGTATTGATTTCGCACTTCCCATAGCAGATCTCTACGTGAATACAGATGTGCCAGAGCGAGAATCTGAAGAAGAGTGAGACCTTACTACCTAAATTTGGTCCAAACTAGGGTAGCATGCCCTGAGGAAAAGGGACTTGCCAAAGGGATGATACGGTCAAGTCTTTAGTACAAGGTTATACAGGGATAGGCTTGGGTTGCAAAGCACGCTCTACAGCTTCTGGATCATTGGCAATAACCCAGAGATAGGCCCGGGCAGTCTGGTCAGGCTCACTGCGCCCCTGCTCCCAATCTCGTAAAGTGCCCAATGGGATTCGGAAGCGCGACGCGAATTCTTCCTGCGTCAAATGCAAGGCACGGCGCAAGGTTTTGACGCGAGGGACAGCGCGAGCATTCCGTAACTCTTCCTCTGTCATAGGACGGGCGTCAGGATCACTCATAGCTGCAGCATGCACCTCCTCGTCCGTCATAAGCCGCATAGGCATATCATCATCAGGAAATGGCCTCTCAGTGCCATCATCCAATACTTCGACAAGCGTGCCATCAGGGCGCCTTTTGGCGATAGTAATAGTAGTTTCGCTCATGTTTTTTTGCCTTTCTGGCTGATATTAACCGGATACGTTCCCCACGTTCAGTGTAAGTTATGTGGAGAATGATCCCGTCATGCATACCGATTAGGTTGATTCGCTCTTCCCCATAGTCTTCGCGTTCATCAATTTTTTCAAGGGCAATGGGGTCATCAAATACCTTAGTCGCCTGACGGAAAGTGATACCATGCTTTTGCCAGTTGGCAAAAGCCTTGTGATCGTCCCATTCAAATTGATCATCATACATAATATACTGCCTACCAGTAGTTTTGTCAACTGTCCACTGAAACCCACCAATTTTTGGAGTAACATAATAAAGCCCAATTTTTATGGAGCTATCCACACTTGGGTACAACCATACTAACTGGTGGAGGCCCTAGATTTTGAACTCATTTTTGCATGATTTTTTGAGCTAACCACCATTTAATGTGGCTTTACCAATCTCCTTTATAAAAGGGGTAAAAACATCCAAAGGTAATTCTTGAATACATAAGTATTATACTACGAGCCGGAAAGGTTTGCAAACTGCTTCGAAATGTGGTTCTACCTTATGTTTACCTCTCGATATCTTTTGGCTGCACATTTAAAGTACCTCACACAACCATTCCCAGGGAAATGCCGTCTACTCGGGCTGTGCTACAATATTTGGTAGGAGAGTTGAAGAGAAGGGATAGAACGATGCTCGCAGCAATGTTTTATGCTCCCATGGATGTACGCCTTGAAGAGCGACCGATACCGCAAGTAGGTCCTGGAGAAGTTTTGCTCAAAGTTGCTGCAGCTACTACCTGCGGCACTGATCTCAAAGCCTATCGCCGAGGGCATCCGCTGCTCTTTCGTAATCTGCCAGCTGGCTTTGGACATGAAGTTGCTGGCATCGTGGCTGCAACAGGGACAGGTGTGACCCAATGTCACGAGGGTGATGCCATCGTTGTAGCAAATTCAGCGCCATGCTTCCAGTGTTTTTATTGTCGCCGTGGTCGCTATAGTCTCTGTGAAGATCTCCTGTTGCTCAATGGGGCCTACGCAGAATATTTACTCGTTCCTGAACGCATTGTATGCCATAATCTCTATCGGCTCCCGGCAGGGACAACATTTACTGCTGCAGCTCTGACGGAACCATTAGCCTGTGCACTGCATGGCATAGATGCCAGCGAAATCGTCCGAGGCGATACCGTTGCTATCCTTGGTGCAGGCCCGCTTGGTCTCTTACTGGTAGCACTAGCCAAGCTGTGTGGGGCGCGTGTCATTTTGACAGGAAGGGGGACAGAGCGTCTGGTGCTAGGAGCACGATTTGGCGCAGATATCGTGATTGATGTGCATCTCTTATCGCTCCAGGAACAGTGTGAAGCTGTCATTGCACAGACAGAAGGGAAACGGGGAGCAGATGTGATTATCGAAGCTGTGGGAATACCTGAGACCTGGAATATCGCGGCTAGGATGGTTCGTCCTGGAGGACTGGTCAATTTCTTTGGAGGCTGTCCATCAGGAACTCAAGTTGCACTTGAGACGCAGCCTCTTCATTATGGCGAACTCACCATCAAAGGTGTCTTCCATCACACTCCAGCCTATTTTGCCCAGGCATTGGATATTATTATAGGGCATCATATTGATGTAGAAGCGTTAATTACCGAACGAGTTCCGCTTTCTTCGTTACTCACAGTCTTTGATCACTTATGCCACAAGCAGGGTATTAAATATGCTTTGATGCCACCTGCATTTGATCAGTTTTTGGAATAAGGAGATATGCAATTGATGTCTAGCCAGAAACAGCGACAGAGTGTAAAAGCGGTTTGGTGGGAAGAGGATGAGCAAGGTGCAGCCGTCTGCCTCATTGACCAATCTCTTCTTCCCCTCCAGGTCCGTTATCTCAAACTCCGTCATGAGCAGGAAGTAGCCGAGGCTATTCGATCCTTGCGAGTAAGGGGGGCACCAGCCATTGGAGTAACTGCGGCTTTTGGTACAGTTCTATCTCTCTCTCGCGTTTTACGCGAACGAAAGGACGAATTCGACCTAGTAGAAGCTCAGCTGCATGTAAGGTCCGCTGGTAAACTCCTCAGTAGTACTCGTCCTACAGCCGTCAACCTTGTCTGGGCAGTTGAGCGTGTGCTCAAGCAAATGGATGAGAATCTGCACAATATCTCCACACCCCAGGAACTCAAGCAGCTATTGTTAAGCGAAGCGCTCACTATTGTGCAAGAAGATTATGATGCTTGTCTTCGTATGGGCGAGTTAGGAGCAAGTCTCATAGCTGATGGGGACACACTTTTGACCCACTGCAACACTGGTGCGCTTGCAACGGCTGGTATTGGTACAGCGCTAGCTCCTATCTACATTGCTCACCGTGCGGGCAAAGTAGTCCACGTGCTTGTTGACGAAACGAGGCCAGTGCTTCAGGGTGCACGCCTGACAGCATGGGAACTCCAGCGTGAGGGAGTCCCATTGACGCTCATTACAGACAATATGGCTGGTTACTTTATGCGACAGGGCCGTGTCAAAGCCGTCTTTGTGGGTGCAGATCGTATTGCTGCCAACGGAGACGTTGCAAACAAGATCGGAACATACTCTGTTGCCGTGCTTGCTAGTGTCCATAACATACCATTCTACGTAGTTGCACCTACATCGACGATTGATCTCTCTCTTCCTTCAGGAGAACATATCCCTGTAGAGCAAAGAAATCCAGAAGAGGTAACAACTGTGAGAGGTGTAGAGATTGCACCTCCCGGAGTACCGGTTGCCAATCCTGCGTTTGATATTACTCCCTACCGGTATATCACTGCCATCATCACGGAAAATGGGATCATTCGTGAGCCATGCGATTTGGCGAATGGGGCTCCAATTCATCGCCTGTAGATAAGTTACGTTCTTTGCATGGATGGTAGCTTCTGGGACAGGCTATCTTTTATCTCCCCACTGGCTAGCTGACTCTGTATCAACTGACTGTAGTATCCACTGTGCATGAGGAGTTGACCGTGGGTACCTCGCTCCACAATTTTTCCCTGGTCTACAACCAGAATCACATCGGCATTGCGAATAGTGCTCAGTCGGTGAGCGATAATAATTTGGGTACATGGTAACCGACGAATATTCTGCTCGACAATGCGTTCTGTCAGCACGTCTAGGCTGCTTGTGGCCTCGTCGAGGAGCAAGATTGCCGGGCTATGTGCCACGGCACGTGCCAGAGCGAGTCGTTGACGTTGCCCGCCAGAGAGCGCATTGCCTCCCTCTGAAACCATGGTTTCGTACTCCATAGCCATCTTCATGATATCCTCATGGATAGCTGCAAGCTGACCAGCTCTAATAACCTGCTCGAGAGGCATATCTGGATAGTTGAGGGCAATGTTTTCTCGGACGGATCCACCAAAGATATTGGCCTCTTGCGTGACTACACCAAACTGTGCACGGACCTCATGATAATTCAGCGTATATAATGGAAGCCCATCGTAGAAAATAGCGCCCTTCGTCGGTAGGTACAAACCGAGCAGTAAATTACCCAATGTACTTTTGCCGGACCCGGTTCGTCCGACGAGGGCAACTTTTTGTCCAGATTTGATATGCACATTGATGTCCTGGAGGACCATGGGCGAATTGGGATCGTACTGAAATTGCACTCCTTCGAGGCGAATCTCTCCTGTCAGTCTTGGAGGTTGAGACACGGATTGAAGATTTTGCTCAGGCTCAGCTTCCACAACATCAGCAAGACGATCGAGATGTGAACGGACCAATTGGAGTTGTTGTCCGGTCATGACTAGTGAGGATACAGGAGTAAGGACAGAGCCTGCTAGCGCGTTGAGGGCCAGCATTACTCCCACTTGCATACCCCCATTTATTACTTGTATTGTCCCGATCCACAGTAACAGCAGAGGTGCGCAGATATTGAATGTGGACATCATAGTGTCAATAACGGAGATTAGATAGCTGCGGCGCACCGAGATATTCATCTGCTCCAAGAAGAGGTTGGACCATCGATCCAGTATCCGATGTTCTGCGCCTGCAGCCTTGATTGTCTTCATACCACCCAGGGCTTCCGTGATATAGCCCTGCGATTTACCCTGAGCTGCTAACTCACGGCTCATCAACTCACGGACTGGCTTATTTGTGCAGAGAAGCAGGATCACTTGGAGCCCCGCAATTACTAGAACGGTAATGCTAAATGCCAATGATTGAGTGAAGAGGATGATAAGATAGACAATGACGAAAGTCCCGTCCAACAGTGTTGAAAAGAGTTGGTTGCTGATGGTATCACGAATGACCATATTACTCGCGACGCGTGCGAGCAAATCGCCACTGGAGCGCTGGAGAAAGAACCTTTGCGGTAAGCTCACTAAATGCTCAAAGAAGTTGAACATCATGCTTATGTCAACGCGTGATTGAACGTAAATCAGCACCGAGGCACGCAGCAATCTAGTCACCAGTTGGGCAAGGACTATCATAATCATTCCAAGCCCAAGGAGGTCTAGGGTACTGACCATCTTCAAAGGGATAATTTGATCTATAGAAACCTCGGCCAGAAGCGGAACAACTAGCCCAAGAAGCTGCAAGAGCAACGAGGCTCCAATTACCTGAAGCACTGCCATAGGAGCCTGTTGCAGATAGTTGCGCACATAGGTTCCTAGACTCAACTTTGCTGGCTTGTTCTCTCGCTTGAAATGCGCCCCTGGCTCCAGCATGAGGACCACACCAGTAAAGCCATCGTCAAACTCTTGAGCTGAAAGTTTCCTACGACCAAACGCGGGGTCCACCACCTCGACAGACTTTGCAGACCAACGCTCGAGTACGATAAAATGATTGAATTCCCAGTGGACAATAGCAGGTAAGGAGACAAAACGAAAATCATTCTCCTTAAGAGAAACAGCACGCACACGCATGCCATACTTACGTGCAGCCTTGACGATATTCAGTGCAGAAAGTCCATCTCGTCCCAACCCACACTGTTCACGAATCTCCGCAATACTAGTCTTACGGCCATGATAACTAAGTAGCATTGCAAGGCAAGCTGCTCCACACTCGACCATACTGACTTGTTGTAAAACAGGGACTCGCCTTTTCCTGCGTACGAACGACTTCTTTGGTTTGGCTGACTCAGACTCAGTCTTTGCAGGAGTTGATGTGGGAGCCTGGGAATGTTCTTGCTCTTGAGAAGCTTTGACAAAAGCTTGGAGTTCCCTGGTCTCTTGAGTCGCAAGCTTCTCACGATAGACAATCAGGTCTGTAGCTGCTGGAGAAAGAGGCCTGCTAATGGCTCGCATCTGCCTAGTCTCCAGGTTTGCAACTTCTGGGAATTTTGGTGCAGAGTGTTGCAGTTGCCTAGTCTGCAGGTCTGCAACCTCTGAAGGCTTTGGTATGGCTGGTGTCTGCTTAGTTTCCAGGTCTGCAACCTCTGGGAATTTTGGCTTGGTTGGTAACCGCTTGATATCCAAGTCTGCAACCTCCGAGAATTTTGGCTTAGCAATGGCTTTTAATTACTTG
>Ga0207416_1004231_pt1 | contig 12727 bp, 10 predicted proteins | sample PaiPotPPM11metaG_FD_184107 | JGI IMG/M metagenome (GOLD analysis project Ga0207416, IMG submission 184107) | Iron sulfur acid spring bacterial and archeal communities from Banff, Canada, to study Microbial Dark Matter (Phase II) - Paint Pots PPM... ...
TTCCTGGAGTCGTCGAAGCCGACGAGCTTGGCGAGGTTACCGCCGAGGATCTTGGCCCGGTCGGCGTCGGGCACGTCCGCGAACTGCTCGGCGATGACCGCCTGGCTGCCGAGGAAGGTGCCCTCGGCGTGCGGGTAGTCGCTGCCCCAGTAGATGGTGTCGGCCCCGGTGATGTGCCGGGACATCACGGCGATCTTGTCGTCGGCGAACTGCACCCGGAAGTTGCGCTTGACGTACTCGCTCGGCTTGAGCGGCAGGGGCCACCGTTCGTTGATCTTGAACATCCGGCCCATCAGCTTCTGGTCGTGCGGGTCGACCCCGTCGTCCCAGAAGCCGAGCCACCAGTGCGGGTCCTGCCCGGTCCCGGTCCTCCAGGCCTTGTCCATCGAGCCCATGTAGTTCGCCAGCCAGCCGGCGTTGAACTCGATGACGTTGAACATCAGGTTGGGGTGCCGCTCGCACACGCCCGCGCTGACCAGGTCGGCGATGATCCGCATGGGGCTGGCCGCGGCGGTGCTGCCGCCGCCCATGGTGCGGCCGGCCAGCAAGGCGCCGCTGAGCTCCTGCTTGCCCATGGTCATCGCGGTCAGGATGCCCTTGACCTGGCTACCGGTCGCCGACGTGCCGGCCTTGGAGTCAACGCCCCCGGACGCCACGTGGATGAAGATCGGCAGCCCGTTCGCCTCGGCGGCCTCCCAGATGGGCTCGTACTCCGGCGCCCAGTAAGGGAACGGCTGCGGGATCTCCGGCAGGATGAGCGTGGTCAGGCCGAGCCGGACCGCCCGCTCGATCTCCTTGACCGCGTCGGCCGCGTCGGTGGTCGGGATGGCGGCGGCCGGCCGCAGCCGGTTCGAGTGAGGCAGGTAGGTCTCGGCCAGCCAGTCGTTGTAGACCCGGGCGTGCGCGATCGAGCGCTCGTGGATGTCGGTGTACAGGGCGAAGAAGGACAGGTTGGGGAACAGCATCGTGGCGTCGACGCCGTCCCGGTCCAGGTCGCGCAGGATGCTGTCCGGGAGCCCGTCCGGTGTCGGGCCGGGGAACTGGCGGTACCGGGACACGGTCCAGCCCTCGTAGCCGGGCGTGTGCACGGTGCGGAACTGGGTGTGGCCCCCGGGCACCAGCGGCTCGTCGAGGATCGTGTCTTCTTCCCACAGCGCCTGGTCGCGCATGTTCTTGGGCAGGCGCGTCTTGTACAGGTCGACCGGCTCCACGACATGACTGTCGCCGGAAACGATGAACTCCTTGGCCATGGCAGGTCTCCAGCCACTCGGATGTCCTGTGAAACTCCAGTGTCAAATATGACCCCGTAGTTCCGGACCCTACGACGTATCCCGCAGCGCGTCAACGGTTGCCGGAATATCAACAAACTAGGGATATTCAGTAAAATCCGTTTAATGAATGTGGGGCGTTCGCGGCGACGAGGCCCCTCGCCCGCAGCCGGTGATACCCGTCGCCGACCGTAGGATTGAGCGCATGTCGTCATCACAAGCCCCGACGGCGCGTCCCGGGTCGCGCGAGATCGCGCGCGCCGCCGTGCAGGCCGAGCTGAGCCTGGCCGCCTACGAGCTCGTCGTCGAGAAGGGGTACGCGAACGTCACGCTCGACGACATGGCCGCGGCCGGCGGGGTTTCCCGCAGCACCTTCCTGCGCTACTTCCGCACCAAGGACCAGGCGATGCTGGTCGCCCTCAAGGCGTACGTCGAACGGATGGCGGACGCGCTGCGGAACCGGCCACCGGAAGAGGACGACTGGTCGGCCCTGCGCAACGCCATCGAGTCCTTCGTCGTGCCGATCTACCTGAGGAACCCGGCGGGGGCGCAGGCGATCAGCCGGCTCGCCCTGTTCACCCGGGCGCTGTCCGGCGCTCATCTGGAACGGCAGGACTGGCGCACGCCGCTGACGCGCGCGCTGGCCGAGCGGCACGGCGCCCCCGAGCCGACTCCGATCGGCCTCTCGGTCAAGGCCGCCGCCGCCCTCGACTGCATGGGTCTCGCCGTCGCGTACTGGGTCGACGCCGACGGCGAGGTCGACCTGGTGGACCTGCTCAGGGAGAGCTTCGCCGCGCTCGGCGGGGAGGGCACCGGGCCCACTGGGCCAAGCGCGGCGAACTGACAAGCGGTCAGGCGGGCGGCTGCCAGCCGACGTACTCGTCCGCCCGGCGGCTGAGCAGCCACTTGCCGGCCACCCGGCGGAAGACGTCGTGGTAGCGGGCCACGATCTGGACCGACCAGCCGTTGTCGCCCTGGGCCAGGAACACCACGTCGGTGGTCGCGCGGGCCTCCTCGTCGCCCCAGTCGGTGATCACGATGTTGACCGGCATGTGGCGCTGCAGCCCCTTGGGCTTCCAGCCGTCCCAGGCGGCCCGGATCACCTCGGCGCCCTGGTAGGCACCCATCCCCGGGACGTCGAGGACCGCGTCCGGCGTGTAGAGGGTCATGATGCCGTCGGTATTGCCCGCGTCCTGGTACTGCGCGTGCGCGGCGACGGTGGTGTAGACGCCCGCGAAGACGTCCGCGTAGGTGGTCATCGGCTTGGTCTCCGCTACTTGATCGCCACCGGGGTGAGGGGCGTGCCCACCGCTCCGGTGACCTTGAGTCCGGTGGCGGAGAAGAAGAACTCCCATACGCCGTCCTGCTCGCAGTCGGCGGCCAGGTCGTTGAAGTTGAACATCTCGCCCAGGGTCAGGCCGATGTCGCGGATCGCCACCTGGTGGAAGGGGATGGTGGCGCCGGGGATCGGCGTCGGCCAGGCCTCGCCGTTCGCCTGGTCGAGGGCTAGCGCCGCGATTTCCCGGTCGCGGATCCACCGGCAGATGTCCTGGCCCGGGCCGGCCGTGTTGCCCACGTAATGCTGCCGGTCGCCCTCGGCGAAGTACTTGTACCAGCCGGTGCGGATGCACAGGATGTCGCCGGACTCGACCCGCACCCCCTGGCGCTCCTCGGCCGCGAGCACGTCCGCCTCGGTGATCTCGTAGGAGTCGGGCAGCGCGTCCACTCCCTTCAGCGCCGCGATGTCGAGCAGCACCCCGCGGGAGATGAGCCTCGGAGCCACCTTGGCAATGTCGTTCTTGGAGGCGCCCTGGAAGTTGTTGACCGCGGCGGCGGGAACTCCGTTGTAGAAGAAGCCGTCGTACCCTACGTGAGCCAGGCCGTCCCACTGGGTGGACGCCTGCAGGCCCATGATGATCAGGTCGTCCGCGGCGATCTGCCCGTCCTTGGCGTAAAACGAGTCCGACGGCAGCAGGGTGAACACGTGCTGCGGGTTGTTCCGCCAGCCGCCGGGCGGGAACGGGCCGTTCTTGTCGAACGGGATCCCGCAGTCGATGATCTTGCCGGTCCGTATCAGCTGGGCGGCGCTGACCAGCTTCTCCGGGGTAATGAAGTTGAGGGTTCCGATCTGGTCGTCGTCGCCCCACCGGCCCCAGTTGGAGAGTTCCTTGCCGAGCTCGTGGTGCGGCCAGATGGTGTTGTCGGTCATCTGCTGCTTTCCTTTCCATACCGGTGGGACATGTAGCGGGCGGACCAGTCGAGCGTGCTGGTGGGCACGTAGTAGCCGGCCTCGTCGTTGATCGCCGTCCAGTTGGCGGCGACGTCTTCGATCGTTGGCATGCCGTCGCCGGGGTGCAGGTAGCCGTCGGTGGAGGCGACGTACAGGCGGGCGAACCGGCCCGCCCCGGCCAGGTAGATCCGGGCGCTGACCGGACAGCTTTCGTGCGCCAGGAACGCGACCATCGGGGCGACCAGTTCGGGTTCCAGGTGCGGCGGCGCGCCAGGGGGTCGCTGCCCGCGCAGCTGGTCCATGCCCTCGGACGGATCGCCCGCCATCCGCGTCCAGGCGTTGGGCGCGATCACGTTGACCTTGATGTCGTGGTCGCCGGCGGACTGGGTCATGGCCTGGGCCATGCCGATCATGGCGGACTTGGCGGTGGCGTAGCCGAGGTTGTCCGGCATGCCGAACATCCCGGTCGAGCCGGTCAGCACCACCCGGCCGTAGTTCTGCGCCAGCATGTGCGGCCAGGCGGCCTTGGTGACGTTGAAGGTGCCCCTGACGTGGACCGCGAGGATGGCTTCGAGCACGCTCACGTCGACGTCGGGCAGGCCGCCGTAGATGACGTTGCCGGCGTTGTTGACCACGATGTCGACCCGCCCGAACTCGCTGACGGCCGCGTCGACGGCCCGCTGCCCGCCCTCGACGGTGGACACGTCGCTTGAGTCGGCGATCGCGGTTCCGCCCGCCTTGGTGATCTGGTCGGCCACTTCCTGGGCGGGCGCGGGGTCGTGCCCGGTGCCCTTAGTGCTGCCGCCGAGGTCGTTCACCACGACCTTGGCCCCGAGCTCACCCAGCAGCAGCGCGTAGGCCCGGCCGATGCCGCGCCCCGCGCCGGTGATCACCGCGACCCGGCCATCGAATCCGAACGGTGGCATGGTCATTCTCCCTCCTGACCAGGGAAGAACCCGGTGTAGTCGCTCTTGGCGGCGGCTTCCATCAGCTCGAGTAGCTTGGGCCGTCCGAGCGGGTTGAGCAGGAACCGGCGGGCCTTGCCGGGGATGTTGGCGCCGTAGAAGTAGCTCTGCTCGTTGAACGACGAGATCCGCGACGCCTGAGCGTTGATCGTCCCGGTCCAGTCGTCTTCCAGCGCCTTAGGCACCTCGATCACCCGATACTGGTGCTCGCGGGCGAAATCGATCAGGCCGGCTATGAAGTCCGACTGGTCGCCCGAGTACCGCGGGTTGTTGCCCGCCGCGCCGTGCGGTCCGCCGGGGAAGAAGAAGTTGGGAAAGTTGTGGCACATCAGCCCCAAGTACGTGAGCGGGCCGTCGGCCCAGTACTCCTTGAGCGGCAGGCCGCCGCGGCCGCGCACCCCGAGCCGGTTAAGCGCCCCGGTACCGAAGTCGAACCCGGTCGCCCACACGATGATGTCGAACTCCCGCAGCCCTTCGGCCGTCCCGATGCCGGTCTCGGTGATCGCCGTGATCGGCATCTCCTTGAGGTCGATTAGGTCGACGTTGTCCCGGTTGTAGGCCTGGTAGTAGTCGGTCACGAACGGCGGTCGCTTCCCGCCGTAGCTGTGGTCGGTCGGGATCAGCTTGGCCGCGACCGCCGGGTCGTCGATCATGGCGCGGACCTTGTCCGCCACGAACTTCGACCACTCGGCGTTGGCGGCCGGGTCCAGCATCATGTCGCGGTAGTTGGTGATCATCTTGCCGAACCCGGTGGACTGCCAGGCCTTCTCGTAGAAAGCCAGCCGTTCCTCGGGCGAGTCGTTGAAGGTGTACCGGTCCGAGTGCTGGTGCAGGAAGCCGGACGCCGACTTGCCGACCGTGTCCTTGATCTCCGCGAAGCGCGCCTTGAGGTCGGCCTGCTCTTCCGGGGTGATCGGCTCGTTCTGGAGCGGGGTGGCCCAGTTCGGCGTCCGCTGGTAAACCGTGAGCGAGGCGACCTCGGGAGCGATGATCGGGATCACCTGCACGCCGCTGCTCCCGGTGCCGATGACGGCGACCCGCTTGCCGGTGAAGTCGACCGCGGTCTTCGGCCACAGGCCCGTGTGGTACGACTCGCCGCGGAAGACCTCCCGCCCGGGAACGTCAGGATAGAAGGGCACCGACAGCACCCCGGTCGCGGCGACCAGGTAACGGGCCCGGGCGCGGTACCCGGGCGCCTCCACCAGGTAGCTGGCCGAGTCTTCGTCCCACCCGGCCGAGGTGACCTTGGTCCGGAACCGGATATGCCGGCGCAGGTCGAACTTGTCGACCACGTGGTTGAAGTAGCGCTCGTTCTCCGGCTGGCCCGCGAAGCGCTCGGTCCACTCCCATTCCTCGAACAGCTCCTGGGAGAAGAAGTAGCCGTAGGTGTAACTCTCGGAGTCGTAGCGCGCGCCCGGGTAGCGGTTCCAGTACCAGGTGCCGCCAACGCCGCTGCCCTGCTCCAGCATCTGCACCGAGTAGCCGCGCTCGCGGGCCATCCAGAGCTGGTAGATGCCGGTTACCCCCGCGCCGACGACCAACACGTCAACATCGGCGTCCAGCCCGCGGGCGGCGGAGTCGTTCGAGTCCATGGAGGTTCTCCCTGCGCGTCTCAGAGCTGCACGACGATCGTCTTAGTAGCGGTGTAGGCGTCGAGCGCCTCGATGCCTTTCTCGCGCCCGTATCCCGACTTGCGGAAGCCGCCGAACGGCAGCTCGACGCCGCCGCCCGCGCCGTAGGTGTTCACGAAGATCTGCCCGCCGTCGACCTGCGCGGCGACGCGGTGCGCGCGGGCCAGGTCCGTCGTCCAGACCGCGCCGATGAGCGCGTAGTCGGTGCCGTTGGCCAGCGCCACCGCCTCGTCCTCGGTGCTGAACGGGGTGACGGTGAGCACCGGGCCGAAGATCTCCTCCTGGGCGATCCTGGCCGCCGGGTCCACGCCGTCGATCAGCGTGGGGGTGAAGTAGGCGCCGTCGGTGATGCCGTCCGGCTCGGCGACGGTGCCGCCGAAGACGATGTCGGCGTCCTTGGCCGACTCCACGTAGCCGCGCACCCGGTCCTGCTGTTTGCGGGACACCAGCGGGCCGAGGTCCGGGTCGGTGATGCCCGGCCCGATGGACACCGTGGCGAAGCGGTCCGCGATCCGCTGCAGCAGCTGGTCGTGCACCCGTTCGTCCACCAGCACCCGGGATCCGGCCGAGCAGGTCTGCCCGGCGTTCTGCAAGATCGCGTTGGCCGCGACCGTGGCCGCCCGCTCCACGTCCGCGTCACCGAACACCAGGTGCGCCGACTTGCCGCCGAGCTCCAGGGTCACCGGCGCGACCCGCTTGGCGCCCGCGCCCGCGATCAGGCGGCCGACCTCGGTTGAGCCCACGAAGCTGAGGTGGTCAACGCCCGGGTGGGCGGCGAGCGCGGCCCCGGCCTCAGGCCCGAGCCCGGTGACCACGTTGATCACCCCCGGCGGGAAGCCTGCCGCGCCCGCCAGCCGGGCGAGGTAAACCGCCGTGCGCGGCGTCTCGTCGGCCGGCTTGAGCACCGCGCAGTTCCCGGTGGCGACGGCCGGCGCCACCCCCCGGCCGAACAGCTGCATCGGGTAGTTCCAGGCGACGATGTTGCCGGTGACGCCCAGCGGCTCTCGGCGGGTGTACACGTGCAGGTCGGGCCGCAGCGGGATGCTCAGGCCGTAGTACGACTCGATGACGTGGCCGTAGAAGCGGAAGTAGCGGGCGCACACCCGGGCGTCGTTGCGCGCCTGCGACAGCGGCTTGCCGCTGTCCTCGCTTTCCAGCCGGGCGAGCGTCTCGGCCTCGCCGTCGATCAGGCCGGCCAGCCTTGACAGCAGCTCGGAGCGCTGCTCGGGGGTGGTGTCCCGCCAGGCGCGGCTGGCGCGGCGGGCCGCCGTCACCGCCTGGTCGATCTCCTTGTCCCCCGACCGGGCCACGTCGCCGAGCGTGGCCCCGGTCGACGGGTCAATGTTCGGGTACGTCTCCGCCGATCTGACCGGGGCGCCGTCGATGAAGGACTCGGTGACGAGCTCAGAGACGGGCCTCTCAACCACGGGCCGCTCAACCACGGGCCGCTCAACCACGGGCTGCTCAACCACGGGCCGCTCAGACACGGGGGTCGCCCGGCACCAGGCGGGTCGTGAACCCCCAGGGGACGTTGATGCTGGTGTCCGGGTCGGTCACCAGGGTGTCGGCGGTCCGCGAGCGGATGCCGACGCCCTCGGACTTCAGGTGCGCGGCGGTGCGGTCCAGGTCGGCCACCTTCCAGGTGATCGAGTGGTAGGTGTCGTTGGGGGCGGTGCTGGTCCAGTCGACGTAGGCGGCCGTGCCCTCATCGGGCACCGCGACCTGCAAGACCGAGTCGCCGAGGAACACGTAGGTGGCGGCGGCGCCGATCACCTCGTCGCGGTCCTCGCGGATGACGCGGCCGCCGAGCGCGTCCACCAGGGTGTGCACTGCCCGCTGGGGGTTGTCCGTCAGCAGCGTGTGGTAGGCCCCGAGCTCGAGGCCGAGCGGGCCCTCCGGTGCCGATCCCGCGGTCCACCCGGGCGCGTTGCGGTGGTCAAGCCCGAACCGGAAGTCAGGCAGGAACTCGTGGCGCAGCCCAGCCGAGTCCGGGGTCGTGAAGTAGATCGGCATCGCGCCGCTGCCGGCCGACCGCGGCGCGTCCTCGCCCTCGGCCGGCTTGCCGAACTGGTCCACCATCGCGATCCCGGCCGCGCGCAGCGAGCGGTACACCGCCTCGGGATCGTTGTCGAACCAGCCGATGGTCTTCAGGTGCGGCTTGTCCACCGACGCGTACTGCTGCACGCCGTTCAGCACGTACAGGGTCGGCTGGATGGTGTCCATCAGCACGTCGGCCATCGGGGTGAACGTCGAGTAGTTGGTGGGGTAGTTGCCGGTCTCCCGGCCCTTGAACGTCTCGTAGATGTTGGTGCTCTGGGCGCCGAAGACCCGCGCGAACCAGTCCTCAACCTCGCTCAGGTCGGGGGCGTGGAAGCTGGGGTGGTACATCCGGGTGATGCGGAAGCTTTCCGACATGCTGTCCTCCTCGTCGAGTACGGTTACTTGTCCCCGTGGTTATTGAGCCAGCGGGCGCGCGATGCCGAGGTGCTCGCGCAGGGTCGCCCCGGCGTACTCCCGCCGGAACAGGCCTCGTCGTTGCAGCTCCGGCACCACCATCCGGACGACTTCCTCGAAGGCGCCCGGCAGGTGGGTAGCCGCGAGGACGAACCCGTCGCAGCCGCCGGAGTTGAACCATTCCTCCATCTGGTCCGCCACGGACGTCGCCGTGCCGACGAAGCGCGGCCCCTGGAGCAGGGTCGCCCGGTGCGCGGCCAAGTCACGGACGGTCACGTCGCGGCCGAGGTGCTTGCGCACCCCCATGGACAGGCCGCGGACCCCGGAGCTGGCCGCCATCATCTCGTCGGTTACCACGTCGTCCAGGTCGTGCTTGGCGAAGTCGTAGTTGAGCAGTTCCGACAGCAGGGCGAGGGACGCGACCGGGTGCACGTAGGCATCGAGGAACAGCCGTTCCTTCTCCTCGGCGATCGCCTGGGTCTCCCCCACCACCACGTACGCCATCGGCAGCACCTTGACCTCGCCGGGGTCGCGCCCGGCCGCCGCGATCTGCTCCTTCTGCTCCCGGTAGTGCTGCCGCGCCACCTCGAGGCCAGGGTCACCGGTGAAGACCATGTCAGCCCAGGCCGCCGCGAATTCCCGGCCCCGCCCGGACGAGCCGGCCTGCAGGATCACCGGCCGGCCCTGCGGGGTGCGCGGTACGGTCAGCGGACCCCGGACGGAGAACCACTCGCCCTTGTGGTTGATCTCGTGGACTTTGGCCGGGTCGGCGAACTCGCCGGTCTCCTTGTCCATGATCAGCGCGCCGTCGCCCCACGAGTCCCAGAGCGCGGTTACGGTCTGCAGGAACTCGTCGGCCTTGTCGTAGCGCCGGTCGTGGTCCATAGCGGCCGACAGGCCGAAGTTCTGCGCCTCGGAGTCGTTGACCGAGGTCACCACGTTCCACGCGGCGCGGCCGCCAGACAGGTGGTCGAGCGTGGCGAAGGTGCGCGCCACGTGGTACGGCTGGTAGTAGGTCGTCGAGTAGGTCGCACCGACCCCGATCCTGGAGGTGGCACCGATGATCCCGCCGAGGACGGCGGTGAGGTCGAGCTTGATCGGCCGGGCGCCGTAGCGGACGGCTTCGGCCACCGAGTCGCCGTAGACGCCGGGCATCGCCAGCCGGTCGTCGAAGAAGACGCAGTCGAACTTGCCTTCCTCGAGCACCTTCCCGATGCGGGTGTAGTAGTCCATGGTGAGGAACCCGAGGTCGGCCGACGGGTACCGCCAGGAACCGGAGTAGACGGTCACGTTGCCGGCCTGCATAAAGCCGACGAGGGTCATCTGGCGCGTCATTCGGGTAGCCCCTTCCCTGATAGGCCAAGCAGCTCGGCCCGCTCGGCCACGGTGGCGGCGTGCCGCAGGTGGGCGGCGTCGACCAGCATCCCGTCCAGGCCGCTGGCCCCCTTGCCCGCAGACTCGGCCGCCCGGTAAGTAGCCACCAGTCGTTCGGCGTGTGCTATCTCTTCTTCGGTCGGGGAGAACGCGGTGTTGGCGATCTCCACCTGGCTCGGGTGGATCGCCCACTTCCCGAGGAAGCCCATTGCGGCGGCCCGCTCGCAGGCCACGCGGTACGCCCCGGGGTCCTGGTAGTTGGGGAAGGGAGCGTCGATCGCGTCGACGCCGGCCGTGCGCGCGGCGACCACGATCCGCGCGCGGGCGTAGTGCCAGATGTCGCCGGGGAAGTCGACGAGCGGATCGAAGTTGGTGTCCACCCGCGCGCCCTGGGAGGCGGAGAAGTCGCCGGCCCCGAAGATGATCGCCTCGAGCCGGTCGCTCGCGGCGGCGATCTCGTCCACGTGCTGCAGGCCCTCGGTCTCCTCGATCAGCACCTCAAGCGCGATCCGCTTGCGCAGCCCGAGCGTCTGCTCCAGCTGGGTGAGCAGCACGTCGACCCACCAGACGTCCCTGGCCCGCCGGACCTTCGGCACGATGATCACGTCGAGGGCCTCGCGGGCGGTGGTGACGACCTCGATGACGTCGCCGTAGGCCCAGTGCGTGTCGATGCCGTTCATCCGGATCGCGCGGGCGGTGCGTCCCCAGTCGAGGTCGCGCAGCGCCCGGGCCGCCTTGCCACGCGCCTTCTCCCGCTCGGCGGGTGCGCAGGCATCCTCCAGGTCGAGGAAGACCAGGTCGGCGCCGGAGGCGGCGGCCTTGGCGAACATGTCCTCGTTGCTGGCCGGGGTGGCCAGCTCCGAGCGGCGCGGCCGCGGGCTTGGTGGCACTTCTAGATCACTCCTTGTTCGTGTAGTTCCTGCCGGTGCACGTCGTCGAGGCCGAGCAGCTCGCGGTAGACCTCGGCGTTGTCCGCCCCGAGCGGCGGTCCCAGGCGGGTGACGGCGCCCGGGGTGGCCGAGAAGCGGGGAACGGGCGCCTGGATCCGCATCGAGCCAAGTTCCGGGTCGGCGACCGACGGATAGCTGCCCCGCGCCCGCAGCTGCGGGTCGTTGAGCAGCTGCTCGGCGTCGTAGATCGGTGCGGCCGCGACGCCGGCTTCCTCGAAGACGGCCAGGGCCGCGTCGAGGGTGCGCCGGCCGATCCAGTCCGCCATGATCGCGTCGATCTCGGCCGCGTTCCGCAGCCGCTGCTGCGCCTCGGCGAACTTCGGGTCCATGGTCAGCTCCGGCCGGCCCACTGCCCGCAGCGCCCGCATCGCGATCGTGGGCGCGCTGCCGGACATCGCCAGCCAGCGGCCGTCGCTGGTTTTGTAGGTGTTGCGCGGTGCGCTGATGTCCCACCGGTTCCCGGTCCTGACCGGGATCGTGCCGAGCTGGTCGTAGGTCAGCACCGACTGTTCGAGCAGCCGGGCGAGGGGTTCGATCAGGTTGACGTCGATCAGCTGCCCCCTGCCGCCGCCAGCACCGCCGCCCCCCGTGCTGCGGCCAGCATCGCGGTGGTAGAGCGCCATCATGACCGCGTAGGTGGCGGTCAGCGCGGCCACGCCGTCCGCGAGCATGAACGACGGCAGGGTCGGCGGGCCGTCGGGGGTCCCGGTGAGGTGCGCGAAGCCGCTCATCGCCTCGCCGAGGGTGCCGAAGCCGGGCCAGTCGGACTTCGGGCCGCCGGCGCCGTACCCGGTGACGTGCACCAGGACCAGCTTCGGATTGGCGGCGGCAAGGCCCTCGTACTCCAGGCCCCACTTGCGCAGCGTTGACGGGCGCAGGTTCATGATCAGCACATCGGCCTGCCGGGTGAGCGAGCGCAGCAGGTCACGCCCCGCCTCGACCCGCAGGTTGAGGGTGACGCACCTCTTGTTGCGGGCCACGCTCTTCCACATCAGCCCGACCCCGTGGTGCTGCGCCCCCCACTGCCGCAGCGGGTCACCGCCGTCGGGCTGCTCGACCTTGATCACCTCGGCCCCGTGCTCGCCCATCCAGGTGGCGATCAGCGGCCCGGCCGCGAGGGTAGCGGCGTCGATCACGCGCAGGCCGGCGAGGGCACCGTCGGTCACTCAGGACTCCTTGGTCGGTGGGATTCAGGGGGCGGCGGACCGGTGGAGCCCGCGATGCTCAGCGCGGCGGGCACCCGGTGCGGCCCGGTCGTGGGCGGGACGGTGCCGATCTCGCGGGCATCGAGCGCCCGCAGCAGCAGCCGGGCGGCGCTGCGCGCCAGCCCGGCGTACGAGACCTGGACCATCGTCAACGGCGGGTCGGCGAGGACGAACCAGGCGGGGTCGCCGTAGACCACCAGCGACAGGTCGTCGGGCAGCCGCCGGCCGCTACGGCGGACCGCCTCGGCGGCGCCGACCGACAGCGAGCCGCTGCCGACCACCAGCGCGGTGAACGGGAGCTTCCCGTCGAGCAGCTCGCGGGCGGCATCCCTGCCGTTGTCCTGGGTCGGCTCCACCAGCCGCATGGTGATCCGGCGGGGATCGAGGCCAGCCAGGGCGACGCCGCGCCGGATACCGCGCAGCCGGGTCACGCCGTTGGACAGCTCCCTGGGGGTGCCCAGGTACGCGATGTCGGTGTGCCCGAGGCCGGCCAGGTGCAGGATGGCGTCGGTCAGCGCCTGCTCGTCGTCGCTGAACACGCTGGGCGCGTCGATGCCGGATACCCGGTGCAGCTCCACCACCGGGAGCCCGGTCAGCAGGCGCCTGGTGTCGTCGAGTACGTGCGTGCTCGGCGAGATGACCAGCCCGGC
>Ga0207416_1004234_pt1 | contig 12715 bp, 11 predicted proteins | sample PaiPotPPM11metaG_FD_184107 | JGI IMG/M metagenome (GOLD analysis project Ga0207416, IMG submission 184107) | Iron sulfur acid spring bacterial and archeal communities from Banff, Canada, to study Microbial Dark Matter (Phase II) - Paint Pots PPM... ...
AGCTGGTCCGCGCCCTCGCCGGCGAGCGCGCGGACCAGCTCGCTCTGCCCGTTGCCCGCCGCCCCGCCGATGCCCACGATCTCGCCGCGGCCGACGGTCAGGTCGATCGGGCCGCAGCGGCGGGCGCGCAGCGCGGTGGCCTGAACGACGACCTCGCCGTGGCCGGCGGCCGGCCCCTCCCGGCGGGAGAACGACGACACCTCCCGTCCGGCCATGAGCCGCACGAGGTCGTCGGCGGACGCCCCGGCGCGCGGCAACCCGGCCACGACGGCACCGTCGCGGAGCACGGTGATGTCCTCCGCGACGGCCAGCACCTCGTTCAGGCGGTGGGTGACGAAGATGACGCAGGCGCCGGCCGCGGCCGCCTCGCGCATGCTGGACAGGACCCGCGCGACGCCGGCCTCGTCCAGGGTCGAGGTCGACTCGTCGAAGAGGATCACGTCCGGCCGCCGGGCGACGGCGGCGGCTATCTCGACCAGGCGCTGGGAGTTGTTGGGGACCCCCGCCACCGGGCTGGCCAGGTCGATGTCCTTCAGCCCGAACTGGTCGAGCAGCCGCCGCTGCCACCGCTGGGCGTCCGGGCCGGCGTCGCGGAACCGGGGCTCCACGATCAGGTCGAGGTTCTGGCCGACCGTCAGCTCCTCGATGAGCGAGCCATCCTGGTAGACGCAGGCCACGCGCACGTTGCCGTGCGCGCCATCGCTGGTCGCCACCGGCGTCCCGTCGAGCGTGACCAGACCCAGGTCCGCTCGATGGACGCCGGCGACGATCTTCACGAACGTGGACTTACCCGAGCCGTTCTCGCCGATGAGGCCGTGCACCATGCCCCGCGCGAACGACGCGGAGACCCGGTTCAGGGCAGTCGTCGACCCGAAGGCCTTGGTCAGGCCCTCGGCCAGCAGGCCGGCGGCCGCGGCGCGGGCGGCGGCCGGCCGTACGTCGCTGACCTGCTCCTGGCCGGAGTCGTGCACTAGGTCCTCCACAGGCGGTGCTCCGCCACAGGCGGTGCTCCCGGGCTCGGGTGCCTCGCTCAGCCGTTGCCGAGGAGCTTGGTCAGCAAGCCGTCCGGCATGAGTGTCGGGCCGGGCGCGTCGGCCGGCTGTGCCGAGATGTACTCGCCGGACTGGGCCTCGACGAACGGCAGCGGGATGGTGAGCTGGCTGGGGACCGTCTCCCCGGCCAGGTGGCTCATGAGCGCGGCGAGCGCGATGTTGCCCTCGAAGTTGATGCTGCTGGAATAGGCCAGCTTCCAGGGGTCCGACGAGCTCTGGTCCTGCTGCCACATCTGCAGGAGCTGGTTATCGGAGGTCCAGGTCACCTGATCGGGCACCTTGACCTTGGCGTGCTGGTAGGTCTGCACGATGTTGACGCTCTGCAGGGAGTAGTCGTACAGCACGGCGTTGATCGTCTTGCCGGTGGCGATGAGCGCGGAGGTAGCGGCGACGGTTCCCGGTTCGGTCCAGCTGGTGTTGGACTTGTCCGCGACGTGGATGCCCGGCGAGTGCTTCTGGAACCAGTTCTGCGCGCAGGTCTCCCACCCGGCGCCCTGCGGGTTGCCGGGCGTGCCGGTGAAGAACGCGACATTGCCCGAGCCGCCGAGCATCTTGCTCGTCGCCTGGGCCATCTGGTCGCCGTCACTGCAGAAGTCGGACTGCACCTGGGAGACCAGGGCGCCGGCCGCTCCCGGCCCGGGCGTGCCGCCGTACGCGACGATCGGGATCCCCTGCGTCTTGGCCTGCTGGAAGGCGGAGGTCATGGCCGGGCCGAAGTCGTCGTAGGTGACGATGCCCGTGACCCCCCGGGCCACCAGGGTCTTCAGGTCGGCCTGCATGGTCTGCAGGTTGCCGTCCGCCTGCAGGTAGATGACCGTGCCGATGTTCGGGTAGGCCTCGGCCTCCATGGTGATGGCGGCCCGGGTGATCTGCCGCCACAGATTGCCGCCCGCGCCGTCGAGGATGGCGAGCGTCTGCGAGCCCTTGCCGATCTTGCACGTCGTCTGGGACTGGCAGGCCCAGGCGGTGTTGATCTGGGCCGCGGTGTAGCTGCGCCCGGCCTGCTCGAGCCCCTGCAGGATCACCGGGTTGAGGCTGCTCGCGGAGACCGAGTTGGTGAGGAACGCGGTCTTGATGATCGAGTCGCGCTGCGAGCTGGTCAGCGTCAGCGGCCGGGGAGCGTACTTCGAGGCTCCGGTCGCCCCCGGCGAACCGCCGCCGGAACTGCCCGACGAGCTGCACGCGGAGATGGCGGCCGCGCACGCCGCCGCCAGGGCGAGCCCGGTGAGCGCGCGTCCGCGCACGCCCGGAACTGTGGATCTGACCATGACTTGCCTCTCTTCTACAGCGCGATCTCGGGTCGGAACGGAAGGTGTGCCGCGGGGACAGCGGGCGGGGCGCCTAGCCAGCAGGCGGCCCCGCGGTGTCGCCGCCGGCGGCCGCGGCGGGCGGGCCGGCCGTAGCTGCGGCCCGGGAAAGAGACCGGCGCAGGCTGCGGCGCCGGACGCTGCGCAGGGCGCCGATCGCGGCCGCCGCCATCGCGGCGACCAGCACGGCGCCCTGGATGACGCTCTGGGTTCCGGCGGCGATGCCCGAGGCCGCGACGTCGTTGTTGATGAGCGCCAGGAACAGGGCACCGGCCAGCGTCGCGGCCGGGTGCAGCCGGCCGCCGCTGAGCGCCGCGCCGCCGAGCACCACCGCGACGATCGTCGAGAGCTGGTACACCGATCCCAGCGACAGCGTCGCCGTGCCGATGTCGCCGACGAACAGGATGCCCGCCAGGCTGTACATCGCCGCCGCGACGACGTAACTGGCCGCGCGGTAGCGGCGGGCCCGGATGCCCTGGTAGGCGGCGGCCCGCGGGCTGGTGCTCGCCGCGGTCAGCCGCCGACCGACCGCGGTGTAGCTGAGCACGATGCTCAGCAACAGGGCCGCTAGCACCGCGACCAGCAGCACATAGCTGATGCCCGGGCCGAAGGTGCCGCCCGTCAGGCGCTGCCAGCTCTTGGGGACCACGAGGTTGTTGGTGCCGGCCCCGTACCAGATGCTGGCCAGGCCGGCCATCACCTCGCCGGTCGCGAGCGTGGTCACCAGCGGGCTCAGCCCGAGGTACTCGACCAGCAGGCCGTTGACGGCGCCGCAGGCCAGCCCGGCGACGAAGGAGTAGACGACCGCCACGGCGACCGAGCCGCCCTTGGCGCCGCTCTGCAGCACGAAGACCACGCCGACCACCGTGATCACCGAGGAGACGCTCAGGTCGATGCCGCCGGTGCCGATGACCAGCGACTGGCCCAGGCTGGCGATGACCAGGACGCCCAGCAGCGGGGTCAGCGTGGCCAGGCCGCCGAAGCGCACCGTCCCGGGATAGAGGATCACGCTGATCACCAGGATGACCAGCGCGACCGTCCACGGGACCGCCACCGGCACCAGGCGCCAGCGCAGGCCGACCAGGGAACGGCGCGGCCGGGCGGCCGCGCTCCCGCCGGGACGGGGCGGCACGGCGATCCCGGAGCCTCGCCGCTGGGGCTTCTCCGTCATGGGCGCAACTCCCCCCAAGGCTGTCCGCGAGAGGCCCGGGGGGTCGATCCCGGGTCCTCGCTCGGCTGTCCGGGCAGCCAGACGCGCGCGGGCAGGTCGTGATCTGTCTGGCGGGTCTGGGGCCGTACCCCGTACCCCGGTACCGAGGGCCGGTGCGGCTCGATTCGGCTGGATGCGGCGTTTGTTGCCGTGAGCGTAGGCTCGGCTCACGATCACTGTCAAGTGTTAATTCACGTGTAATATAACTTCACACTTACTGTGACACTGCTGTGGTACAGCCCGGGCCGGCGGTCAGGCGATCGTCCAGCCTCCGTCGACGATGTAGGCCGCGCCGTGGACAAAGGACGCCTCGTCGCTCGCGAGCCAGGCCACGAGCCGCCCGATCTCCTCGGGCCGCGCCCAGCGGCCGGCGGGTGTCCCGGCGACGGCCGCGTCGACATGCGGGTTGCGGCCCTCGTCGGTGAACAGGTACTCCGTCATGCCGGAACGCGTGGCGCCCGGGCACACCGCGTTCACCCGGATCCCCTGGCCTCCGTAGTCGAAGGCGAGCTGGCGGGTGAGACCGAGCACCCCGTGCTTGGACGAGGTGTAGGCCGCCCCGCCACCGCCGGCCACGAAGGCCGAGATCGACGCGATGTTCACGATCGCCCCGCCGCCGGCCCCCAGGATCAGCGGGATCGTGGCCCGGCTCATGAAGAACGGGCCGCTGAGGTTGACGCCGATGATCTTCTGCCAGAGATCGTCCGGGGTCTCTGTGGCCGCCGTGTAGTCGTCGAGCACGCCAGCCACATTGCACAGCACGCGGACCGAGCCCAGCGCCTCGTGCGCCGCAGCCACGGTTCGCGCCACGGCCGAGCTGTCCGAGACATCAAGCTCGAAGGCGGCCGTCGCGCCGATCTCGGCCGCGGCGGCGTCGAGGGCCTCCTTGCTCTGGTCCAGGACCGCGACGCGGTCACCCGCCTTCGCGAAGAGCGCGGCGACGGCCTTCCCGATGCCGGATGCAGCGCCGGTGACGATGACGCCCCGGTCCACGGCGGCTACCTTCCTCCCGGGCGGGCGCCGCCGGCGCGGGCCCCCGGGGCCGGCGGCTCACCGAGGGTCCGGGCCAGCCAGTCGCCGGCCGCCCGGGCGGCGTAATCGAGCGCGGTGAGGTTGCTGTACAGCACCATGTGGGAGGTCGAGGGCAGGACGACCAGCTCTTTCGCGGGACTCGGGATAGCGTCGAACGCGGCGATCTCCTGGTCCCACATGGTGATGTCATCATGATCAGCGACGATCATCATGGTCGGCACGTTGATCATCCGCTTGGCGTACGGGGCGGCGTTGTACTCCATCAGCCGCTCAACCGACGCAATCGTGTTCCGGTGCTCGTGGCGCGGTGCCTGCGTAGCCTGGAGCTCGGCGAAGACGTCGCGCACGTCGTTGTCGGGCCAGACCGTCAGCTCGGCATCCGGCCCCGTGGGCTCGCCGGACATCGGCATGTAGGCGTGGCAGCCGGACTCGGTGCGCTTGCGCCGTTCCTCGAGCACGAGGTCCTGCAGCTTCCTGAACCGCACGGTCCCGTGCATCCGCCACATCGTCTCGTAGCCCTCGATGACCGGCACGTTGGAGACGACCGACTTCACCCGCGGGTCCGTGGCCCCGACGATCAGCACATGCCCGCCGCTGTAGGAGATGCCCCAGATCCCCATGCGGGACTCGTCGATCTCCGGCAGGCTCTCGGCGAAGGTGATCGCGTTCTTGTAGTCCTCGATCTGATCCCACGGCTCTATGTGCTGACGCGGCTCGCCCTCGCTGGCGCCCATACGCCGGTAGTCGAAGATCAGGGCGGCGAGTCCCCGCGCGACGAACTCAGCCGCGTACTGGGGCTGGCGCAGTTCCTTGACGTAGCACCACCCGCCGGCCATCACCACGACCGGGAACGGCCCGTCGCCGTCGGGCAGCAGCAGGTCGGCGCGGATGGTCTCTCCGCCGCTGGTGAACTCGACCTCACGATGTGCCACCTAGGACCTCCCGTTGAGTGCCTGGGCCGCCCTGACCGGCACGAGCGCGTCGTGCTGGCAAATGGTGAGTTTCGGGACCATACCCAGATGGATGCGGCGTCTGTTGCCGTGAGCGTAGGACGGCGGCAACAGCACTGTCAAGTGATGATTCACGTTTAATTACACTTCACAAGTGCCTGGGTGGCGCTGCCGCCTACCCTGGCATTGGGCGCAGCAGGGACGAGGGTGAGGGACGGCGGCGAGCATGTTCGAGCGGTTCACGACTATCGGCACGAGCCCGGACACGGTTGATTTGAAGAACTAATGGATAACGCCATAAATTCTTAATTGACGGCGATACGCAGGTTAATACTCTGACACTTGATATTTCATTCATATTTCAGCGGCGGCGGGGCCGCAATGCCATTCAGAAGAGCTTGATCACTGTTTACGATCTTCTGGTGGCGCTCGTCCCGGGGGCTGCCCGTCTTGCTTACGGATTGTGATCGCGGCGGGGTCGCTGGCCTGATGGCCTGGTGGCGGAAAGCCTCAGCGTGGCGGGCCGGCGTCGGCCGGGGTATCGCTTACGCACCGCTCCACCAGCGCGCTGTCCACTACCTGCTCGAAGCGCGTGATCAGGCCGGCGCGGACCGTGAACCAGTGCACGAACCTGGCCCGCAGCCCTGCTCCGGTGGCCCGGTAGGTGCCGGTGTACCAGCCGAGGGCGGCCGCCTGGTCACCGTCCCCGATGACCTGATCGGGCACGGCCTTGAAGCCGTCCCACTCCTGGTAGATGGATCGGGCGGTCGCGACGAGGGCGCGGATGCGGGGACGAGCGCCTCCCACAACGCTGGCGGGAAGGTCGGCGGCACCTGGGGCCACGGGCTGGCCCGCCAGGTCCTCCACGCTCACCGAAGGCTCGCCCTGCTGGATGTGTTCTTCACCCTGGTCGCGACCGCCGTCGAGGCCGCCGACCTGCTCAGCCAGTTCACCCCGCTGGTCCTGCTGGGCGGCAGGCACTATGCGAACGCGCTTCCGGCCGCGCAACTGCACGCGCTGGCGTACCTGCCCGGCGATCTATCGACGATCGACTACAGCATCTACGGGGTGTTCTACGGCTTCGACATCCTCTCCGTCGCCTACCTCGTGCTCAAGTCGACGTTCTTGCCCAGAGCCATCGGTGTCCTGCTGGCGATCGACGCCGTGGCCTATCTCGCCGACAGCTTCGCGAACATTCTCGCACCAGGGCTTGCCGCCCACCTGGTTCCCTGGATCGACCTGCCCACGATCTTTGGTGAAGGATCGCTCTGCCTGTGGCTCCTCGTGGTCGGCGTGGACGCCGGGCGATGGAAGGAGCGGGCGAGCGCGGCCACCCGGATGCGCTCCACCCAAGTAGAGGAACTGGCCTGAAGCTGCCGGATGGCCAGACGGGTGCAAGCATCGCGGTCGGATGCGTGACGAGCCCGGATGCCAGAGGCAGGGCGAGTCGCGGAAGCTGTCGAGGCTGAGCTGGTACCCGCCCGTCAGGCGGCGGCCTGCATGGTCCGGAGAATGGCGCGCGGAAGTACGGTCGGCACCGGGTCTTGTGCGCCATGACGGCTTCACCGGCCGGGTGCCGGGGGCTGGCCAGCTCAACGGTGTTGATGAACGCGCAGCCCCGGAAGTCACGGCGCTGGAACCATTGGTCCAGGACGCCGAACACGGCGGGCAAGCGGCCGCGGGGATCGTCGGTCCCGGCCAAGCAGCGCCTGGCCTCCTACAAGGATCCTGTTGCCTATTGGGGACTGGCTGGTTGCTGCGGCGGCTTGGCTAGCCATTTAAGGTTCGCCGCAAATGCCGAGAGGCATGTGTCCGTAATCCGGCATCGAGTACATTTCACAAGTTCCCGTTCCACAGATCGATCATCCCAAACTGGGGCAGCTACTGACGAGTACGTGTGAAAAGCCTCTTCATTTCGGGCAATGGACGCCCTGCGTGAAAATCCCGGCCGATGCAGGTTGCGGCCGCTGCCGCGCGCCCGGCCGAGGTTTCGCTGGCCCGCCAGGATCGCAGCGGATGGCCCGGTTTCCTGGCCATCGCGGTCGCTTGCCGTACCGGCCGCGGCCGACCGACGCTGGAGCCTACTGGCGGGAGCGCCGCGGGCGGAACTTGACCCACACCAGGATGCCGACGGCCACGAGCAGCAGCCACGGGGAGAACACGGCGTGCACGGCGAAGGTGAGGACGCTCAGGGCCACGATGGCGATGAGGACGAGGGCGATGACCGCGAACATGGTGATCAGTCTCCATTCATGTCTTGTGCCGATGCCTCAAGGCTGCCGCCGCCGGCTCCACGCGTCGATCGGGATCAGCCCTGGCCCGCCCCTGAGATGCACCCCGGGAAGCATCAGGGTCAATCCGCCCGGTTTCCCGGGCTGAGTTAAGCGGGCATCGCATCTGGGAATAGTCACCGTGCGCCGGGGGCGGCGCATTCATTCAGCCTCCCGAGGCCGTTCAGGTACCGGAGTTCTGATACAACGTTGACGCTCGGGGGAGCAACGTGAAAATAACCATGGCCAAGACCGCCGTGGCCGGGGCCGCGGCCGCGGTCACCGCGGGGGCTACGATCGCGGCCTGCGTTGCGTCAGCGCCCGGGCCAGCCGCTACCACGGCGGGCAAGCGGGTGGTGAAGGCCGTCGCCACGCCGGCCGGGATCAGCCTGACCCAGGGAGCGAAGATCTGCCGCGACCTGAACGCGTGGCTCGCCGGTTCTTGGCCAGAGCCCAAGCCGCGGTTTACCTATCAGATGGAAATGGACGAGGTGGCGGCCGGGGACGGCGCCCTGGGATCTGACCTGGCGGCGCTCGACTTTAATCTGGTCAACTTCAATTCGGCGGCGCTCCGGAACTCACCGCCGGACTACTATCCCGTCACCGGCCTGGCCGCGTTGCAACACGACTGCACGGGCTACGGGGTCACCGTCCCGGCCTCGGCCGGATAACTCCCCGGCGCCCGATCCCGGCGTCTTGCGCACCCGGATGCGAAAGTGATATCACTTTCATGAACGATCGGAGGTGCGCGGCGGTGGAATCGTTCACGGGAAAGTTCGCCGTGGTGACCGGCGGCGGCTCCGGCATGGGACGGGAACTGGTCCGCCAGCTCGCGGCGGACGGGTGCTCGGTCGCGGCCTGCGACATCAACTCCGAGACGATCGCGCAGACCGAGGCGCTGGGCCGCCGCGGCGCCCCGCCCGGCGTCCAGGTCACCGGGCACGCCTGCGACGTCTCCGACGAGGCCCAGGTCCTGCGGTTCCGCGACGAACTGCTCGAGGCGCACGCCGTCGGCCACGTCGACGTGGTGTTCAGCAACGCGGGCATCGGCGGGGGCAGCAGCTTCGTCAGCGACAGCCGGGAGAGCTGGGAGCGCACGTTCGCCGTCGACTGGTGGGGCGTGTACTACTGCGCCCGGGCGTTCCTGCCCCTGCTCATCGCGAGCGGCGACGGCGTCCTGGTCAACACCAGCAGCGTCAACGGGTTCTGGGCGTCGCTGGGCCCGGGCATGCCGAACAGCGCCTACTGCGCGGCCAAGTTCGCGGTGAAGGGGTTCTCCGAGGCGCTTATCGAGGACCTGCGCAGCAACGCCCCGCAGGTCCGGGTCGCGGTCGTGATGCCGGGGCACGTAGGCACGGACATCGTCGCGAACACCTTCCGCGCCCACTGGCATACCGAGCCGCAGCACATGACCGACGCGCAGGTCCAGGACCTGATCCCGGCGGACGCGCGGGCCAAGCTGGTCGGCGCGGGCCTGCTGCCCGAGGGAGCGTCCGCCGACGACCTGCGCCAGTGGCTGGCCCGGATGGCCACCGACTTCCGGGACAAGGCGCCGCTCAGCGCGGCCGACGCGGCGACCGTCATCCTCGACGGGGTGCGGTCGGGCGCCTGGCGGATCCTGGTCGGCCAGGACGCCCAGATGCTCGACGAGCGGGTGCGGGCCAAGCCCGAGGCCGCCTACGACTACGCCGAACTGTTCCGCGGGGTCCAGGCGCCGGCCGGGTGACGCGGCCCGCTGGGCTCTGCCGCTAGGAGGGCCCGGCCTGCTCGCGCGAGCACCACCAGGTGGACCGGCCGCCGACCGTGCCGTGCACCATCTCGGCGCCGCATCGCGGACAGGTGCCGCCGGGCCGCCGGGCCGCGATGACCTCGCCGGTGTGCACACCGCCCCGCGCGGCCGCGTTCCGCAGGGCGGACTGCAGCGCGCGGTAGAGGCGGTCGGCGTCGCGCGGCCGCAGGGTGCTGACCCGCGCCGCGGGCGAGATCCTGGCCTGCCAGAGGGCCTCGTCGGCCAGCAGGTTCCCGACCCCGGCGATCTTGGACTGGTCGAGCAGGCGGGCCTTGACCGCGATCGTCCCCTTCAGGATCAGGTTCCGGAACTCCGCCGGCGTCACGTCCTCGGCGTCCGGCCCGAGCCGGTCGATGTCCGGGCCGAGCATGATCCGGCCGAGCCGGCGCTTGTCGAACAGGACCAGGCTGCCTCCGTCGGCGAACTCGAGCGTGAAGCGGTTCCACGCGGCCTTCTGCGGCTGCGCGTCGCGCCGCCGGGGCCCGCCGCCTTCCGCGGCCTGGCCGCGGCCGGACGTGACCACGATCCGGCCGCCCATCCCCAGGTGGATCCCGAGCTCCGGGCCGGGCGTGGCCGAGTCGGCGGTCCCCGAGGTATCGCACCACATCGCCTTGCCGCGCCGGTGCGCCGCGGTAAGCGTGCGCCCGACCAGCGCGTCACGCAACTGGCCGGGCGAGTGCGGCCGGCAGACATAGGTGTCCGCGTCGTCGACGCCGACGATGCGCCGGTCCAGGGCCTGGTCGGCGATCAGGCGGCGGGCGGTCTCGACCTCGGGAAGTTCTGGCACCGGCCCGTCTCCTCGTCCGTAGGCGTGTTCTCGCTGCCGGCGTATCCTCGCCGTCAGCCTGGTTATCCTCACCGTCCCGGTTCGGCCTCGCGGCGGGCGGACCGCGGCCGGTCAGCCGTTCTCGCCGAACGCCTCGGCCAGGAAGGAGCGCGCGGCCGCGAACGAGCGGGCGTCGGCCAGCGGATCGTAGGCGACCCCGGGCATGGCCCCCGGCGCCGCGTCGGCGTGGGTGAAGCCGTGCACCGCGCCGCCGTACATGATCAGCTGCCAGCGGTCGCCGGCCACGCCCGGGCCGAACATGTCGCAGGCGTGCACTACGTAGCCGAGCGCGGCGTACCTCCGCGCCTGCTCGCGGGGGTGCTCATCGAGCCCGCCCGCGCCGTGCACCAGCAGGATCCCGGGCCGCGGGCCTGAGCGGGCCTCGTCCCGGTACAGCACGCCGGAAAGCGGCACGTCCTGGTCACGGTAGGTTACGGGCCGCTCGGACACCGGCATACGTTCCCTCTCTTGGGTTTTGATCGTCTGCGCCGCGATGGGCGCAGGACAATTCAATCCGGTTTTTCAGCAGAACGGCTGCGCGGGCGCCACGGCTACCGGCCCGCGGGGACGGGATCGGCGCCGGGCTCCTCGCCGGGCGCGGCGCCACGATCCCCCTCGGCTTCCACGGAAGCTGGATCCCCGGCCGGTAAGCGTCCTGGCCCGGCCGGGCGCCCCGTAGTCACGGGCGCCGGCGGGGCTGCCGCCGAACCCGGCGTGGTCCGGCCGCTCGGATGCTTCGAAAAAAGATTCACATATATGCCCGCATGTGCTACTGTAGTCGTACACAGGGACTATCGGCCAGGCACGCAGGCAGGGAGGGATCGGCGACGGAACCGGAGCAGCCAGGACGTGAGCCGCCAGACGGCGCAACGCCGCCCGGTGGCATCCCGGCCGCGGCCCCGGCCGCCCGCACGACCCGTGCCGACGGTCGCGGCCGGTGCCCGGCGTTAGACCTGGACGACGAGCGCCGGGCGGCCGGGGAGCTGACCGCGGCGCAGGTCGCCGCGCTGGAGGACGCCGACGGTGTCTGGGATGACCTGGCCTGGCTCGACGAATACGATGCCGGCGAGGCCCCGCCCGGCGCGGTTCCTTCCGACGCCGTGGCGGAGGTGTGGGATGCCGGGTTCACCCACGCCATCCCCGGCGAGCCGGGCTACGGGTTCGAGAGCGGCGGGGCCCTCGACCGGATGCTGCCCGGCCGCGAGCTGGCCGCCTACACCGGCCAGGCCCGCGCCGACGGCCTGGGCCGGCTCACCGACCGCGAGCTGATCGGGCTCCTCTGCGCCGCGCGGCGCACCGCCTCTTGGCAGCAGGCTCTCGAGCTGGCCGCGGTGGCCGAGCTGGAGGGTCGCCGGGCCGGGCCCGACGGCCGCCCCGGCGACCACATCGCCGACGAGGTCGCGGCCGCGCTCAAGCTGACCGGCCGCGCCGCCGACGACCTGCTCGCTCTCGCTGACGGCATCACCCGGCTGTCCCAGGTGCCCTCCGCGCTGGCCGCCGGGGTCATCGACCTGGGCCGCGCGAAGGTGTTCGCCCGCGAACTCCTGCCCCTCGATGACGAGCTGGCGGTGCGGGCCGAGGCCATGGTCATGCCCCGCGCCGCCGACATGACGACCGGCGAGCTGGCCTACGCCCTCCAGCGCGCCGTGAAGGCCGTCGACCCCGGTGCCGCCGAGCGGCGTAAGCGCCAGGCCGAAAAGGACGCCCGGGTGGAGGCCTGGTCCGAGCCCGGCCGCGGCACCGCGGCCCTGGCCGGCCGCGACCTGCCCGCCACCGAGGTCATCGCCGCCGACAAGCGGATCACCGCCGCCGCCCGCTGGCTACGTTCCCGCGGCGCCGACGGCGGCCTGGACTGGCTGCGCTCGCGCGCCTACCTCGGCTTCCTGGCCGGCGACAACCTCGACGACATTCTCGCCGCTCTCCGCGCCAGCGCACACGACCAGCACCCCGACAACGCGCACCCGGCCGACGACAAGGCGACCAACCGCGGCGCGGCTAACCACAGCGCCGACGGCGGCAACGCCGGGGCGGACCCGGCCGGCGGCCCGCGAGGCCCGGCCGCGCCGCGTCCCCAGCCCGCGCCCTCGGCCGGCCCTCGGGTCCCGCCCGCGCCGCCTGGCCCGCGCGACCCTTACAGGCTGGCCGCGCTCACCGGGTCGGTCAACCTGGTCATGCCCGCGCTGGCTTGGCTCGGCCGGTCCGACACCCCCGGCGAGATCACCGGCACCCCGGCCGGCGGCCCCGCCGACGCGTCCACCTGCCGCGACCTGGCCCGCGCC
>Ga0207416_1004235_pt1 | contig 12714 bp, 9 predicted proteins | sample PaiPotPPM11metaG_FD_184107 | JGI IMG/M metagenome (GOLD analysis project Ga0207416, IMG submission 184107) | Iron sulfur acid spring bacterial and archeal communities from Banff, Canada, to study Microbial Dark Matter (Phase II) - Paint Pots PPM... ...
ACCAGTTGCCGCCCCTGGCGCCGGCCCAGTTGAATGAGCAAAGCGACGAAGAGAATATTGCATGATGAAATGCCAGGGCGGGACATGTCCCGCCCTGGCATTTCATCATGCAATATATTATCCGCTTGTCACTGCCCACAAATCGTTCAGCGTGCTGCCAGCCTTGCCGCTGCCCGCGCCGGCGTAGATGAACGCTTCCTGATCTTTTGCGTCCCAGATCATGGTTGAATCTGTGCGTCCGGGTATGATATGGTTCGTATTTTTATCCAGCGGTGTGAGCAAGCCCCACAGGTTCGTTCCCGGGTCGTAGGCCCACAGGCCCCAGTAAGGACCACTTGGATCGTTGTCGTTCCAGCCGCCTAATAAGAGCAGCTTGTTATCCTTGCTGTCCCATACGCCGATGCCCTGCTGTCTTGCTTTTGGATTTGATGCGCTCAGAGGCGTGATGGCATTCCAACCCGCGCCTGTGCTATATGAGTAGAAATCATCGCGCTGCGCAAGGCTGGTATCGAGACCACCAAAGGCGAACAACTGGTTATCGGTTGAGTCCCAGGCCAGGATTTGATAGGCGCGCGGTCCCATTGGCAATTCGCCCAGGCGTTGCCAGTTGCCCGCGCTGCCAGGGGTTGGAGTATAGGACCAGAAATCCGGCAGCGGGCCGTACCTGTCTATACCGCCTACCAGCAACATCTGGCTGCCGTTCCAGACAGCGTTGGCGGCACGCGCGCCAGGCCCGTTGCCAGAACAGGCGATGGGTGTCCAGTTGCCCGCGCTGGAGGACGGCGAATACGACCACAAATCGCCCAGGTAACGATTGTTTGCGCCCAGGCCGCCATAGAGCAAGATTTGCTGGTGAGCGCTATCCCATACCATAGCGGCATTCATGCGCGGCGAGGGCCAGGCGCCGTTGGCGCAGGCCCCGTTGGAAGTTGTCGCGCTATTGATCTGTGTCCACGCACCCGTCGATGGACTATAGGACCAGAGATCATTGAGTAAATTACCCGCGCTGTTTACACCGCCGAAGACGAAGAACAGGTCATCGGCAGCATCCCACACCATGTCATGGCCCGAGCGATCTATGCCAGGCGCGTTAATCGACGGTGGCGCTTGCGCGTTGAGCGTGAGCGGCGGGAAGACGGTAGGCGTCGTCTGCTGCGTCACCGTTGGAGTGATGGGGGGCGTTACTGCCGGCGCGACCCGTTTCACTTCCAGCGTAAAGCCGAACTGGCTCAAGATGCCGGGGTCTGACTGGCCGAGGCTGCCCTGAATGCTAAATTTCGCCAGATAGGTATTGGGCTGGGATAATGAGAGACCCTGTAAACTCGCTCTCACCTGCACTATTTGTTTTTTGTTGGGCGACACTATCCCCTGCTCCGGCGATACCTGCAGCCAAGAAGTAGGGGTGCTATACGCGATATTCCAGTTGAAATCCTCGCTGCTTTTGTTGGTGATGGTGATGGTTTGCGAGGCAGGATGCAGCCCCGACTGGTCATAGATGAAGGCATTCCCGCTGTCCGTGGCCGAGATCTGACTTAGCCCTGCCTGCCGGGTGAGTTTGATCAGAATGCCCTGCGTATTCACGTCCTGGCCCCCTATTTGCAGCTCAGCACTATCAAAGTCGCCCTGCAGTTGGCTCACATCGGTTTTGATAGTCAGCGTGGCTGTTTTACCCCCCGTCAACGTTCCGCTCGCGGGTTTATATTGAAGCCAGGGCGCTTTTGGCGGTGCAATGACGTGCCAGCGCAGGTCTACCGTGCCTGTGTTGGTAATCTTCACGGCTTGCGACGCGCTATTGGTCATATCCAGTTCGTTTGTGCTGAGCTTCAAGCCAGGGCAGTTACCCATCAAGCAGGGATTGAGTACGCGCAGCGCGCCCAACGAACTCCCGCCTAACAGCAAAAGAGCCAGCAGGAGGAATAAAACCAGGCGTCCCCATTTTTTGCGTGGCGGCGGAGTCGGCAACTTGCCCCGGTCGCGGTAAGGCACGACCTCATCGTCTATGGTAGCTATCGCATCGAACGAGGTGGGCGAGGCTTCAGCTTCACGCGCACCCTTTTGCGCGGCTCGCGCTTTTGCATCGGGTTGAGGATACTGGACGGTGGGAAGTTCTTCGACGGCTTGATCGCGCTCTCGTCCGGCCAGGACAGCGGTGCGCCTGCGTCCCTGCACATCGGTCTGCGCGTTGGCCGCCTGTTCCACGGCGTCGCGGTAGGCGACAGCGAAGGCGGGCATATCGCGGTAGCGTTCGGCGGGTTCTTTCGCCAGTGCGCGCAGGATGACCGCCTCCACCTGCTCAGGGATACAAGGATTCCACTGGCGCAGCGGCGGCGGTGGAGTGCGCAGGTGTCCGTGCATGATGGAGTACAGGTTGCCCGTAAAGGGTAGATGGCCGGTCAGCAACTGGTAGCAGGTGACGGCCAGCGCGTACTGGTCGCTAGCCGGGCGCGGCTGCTCCAACCATTGTTCCGGCGCGGTATAGGCAGGCGTGCCTACGTAACAATGCAGGGAGGCGTGGGTATAGCCGTCCATGATGGCCGAGACGCCGAAATCCGCCAGCATCAGGTGATCGTTGCCATCGAGCAAAAGGTTCGCCGGTTTGACATCCAGGTGAATCAGGTTATGCTCGTGCGCGTAATGCAGTGCTGCCGCCGCGCTCTCGACGTAGGGCAACAATTGCTGCGCCGTGAGCAACTGCGCTTCCATCTCCGGGGATGAGGCGATTTCTCGTGTCTCCTGGCTGTCCTGTGCATCCTGTGCATCCTGCCCACTGATAGCCTCGTCGGACAACTGTTCGGCAGGTTGTTCGCTTACGGCCTCATCCTGCGGCGGCTGGCTAACGATGGTCTCCTGATCTGCCAGTGGAGCTGATAACGCGCCAGCGGGGAGTTCATCGCGCGGCGCGGCGCTCACTTCAAGATCAACCGTGCAACTTTCGTCAAGCTCGTCAAGCTGATCTGTGTTATCCGAGGCTTCCTCAAGCGCCTGGTCGACCAGGGTAACGGTCTCGCCGGAAACAGGCTGGGAGGGCGTTCCCTCCGAGATGGCTTCTCCGGGTGGGGTGAGAGTGGGCACGATAGAGAGTTGCTGTGGCACGGCCTGACAAAACTTCTGGAGCGAATCGTGCGCGGCATATTTCATGACCAGGTAGGAGCGGCCATCCTCCAGATTGCCAACGCGCAGCACGGGCAAGATGTTGGGATGATCGAGGGCCGCGATTGCGCCGACTTCGTGCGCGAAGAGTTCGCCCGATTCCTCGTCGGCCACGCGATCAAGCGACATGACCTTAATCGCCACGCGCCTGCGGAGGGGCGGCGACTGCACCGCCTCGTACACGTCGCCAAAGGCGCCGGAACCAATCCAGCGCGTCACGCGGCAATCGCCGAGCAGAGCGTCCTGCAATAAATACTTACAAAAGCGGCAGGCCACCTGATCTTCGACCGCTACCGATACGGCAGCGTCGTTCACATCGCTCGCAGGGGCGGCAGGTGATAAGCTACCGCTATTTTCATGCGATTTTCTAGGATTTAAACAATATACCATAGCTCTTCAATAATAGGGTGCACTGACCCTGATATATAAAAAAACTTTCCCCGCGCAATGATACCACAGGAATGACGAATCAAAATATGAAATAGTTCACAAAAACGGGACAAATGCGCAAAGGCGCGATTAAGGACATTCAGATGTGCCATACCCCACTGATACTACGTCTGATTACCAACCAATCTTACAGGCGTTCATTTTGCGGCGGGATACTGCCTGGCGGCGCGGCTTGACCGCCGCGTATGGCACTGGCTAGCTTGCGGTCTTTTTGCGCCTCCAGCTTGATCAAGGGGAATGAGCGATGAAATTGTTTATCGAGCTGCCGCGCTTTTTCTTCGGAGAGGCGGGCACGCCGCTCATAGGCGTGAGCCAGCACTTCGCGTTTTTCTTCATCGGGGGTGTCCAATAACAGCAGGAAGGCCAGCGCGAAATCGGGCTTGCCCTGTTCGGCATAGCCACGCGCCAGCGCCAGTCCATCCGCGCCCTGTTGCACCTGCTGCTGCGCATGAGTAGTAAAGACTTCTTTGAGCATGGGAGCAAATTGTTCTTCAAATGTATTGGACACGATCAGGCTCCTCAGTCTATTTCATAGATGTCGTTTTCAGCTTTTATACTTTTATTATGGTAGCACATGCAACAGGGCATTGCAGCGAACGCGAACATCGATTTTCCGGTACTTTCATCATCTAACAGGAATGTATGACATAAAATCAAGCCCTGCTGTGTCTTATAGTTAAGAATAAGGAGACGGGGCTGCTACATGCTTCAACCCCGGTGGAGCGCAAGTGGCATATGCCAGAAGATGAAAAAGGATCGCGTGCAACTTCGGCAGAAGTCGAGGTATTTGAGGCAATCTTCACGCGCTACTATCCGCTGGTGTACCGGCTGGCCTACCGTTATGTAGGGCAGGCTGACGAGGCAGAGGATATCGCGCAAGAGGTTTTTATGCGCTTTTATCACCTCCCGCCTCATGCCACAAATGAAGCGCAACAACGCGCCTGGCTCTGCCGGGTCGCCATCAATCTGGGTTTGAACGTACTGCGCAAGCGCAAAAGCCGCTTCGACCAGGAGAGGCAGCTTGATACGCAAGCGCAAGAGAGCGTATTGGACAGCGCTGAAGAGCGCAATCCCGAACGGTTTGTGCTTGCCGGGGAGCAGGCAGAGCTGGTGCGCAGCATCTTCGCCCAACTTCCAGAACGGCAGCAGGTGTGTTTGATGCTGCGCAGCACAGGCTTTAGTTACGAGGAAATAGCGGAAGCGACGGGCATTCCCATCACATCTATCGGTTCGGTACTGGCGCGGGCTATGCAGGCATTTCGGAGAAGCTATCATGAATGAACAACAGCAGGTGAGGAAAAATAACGGGTGCCTGGAAGCGGGCCAATTGATAGCATGGCTTGATGGCGCACTCTCACAGCAAGAGGCGAATGAAGTGATGGTTCACCTGGCAACCTGCGCTCGCTGCACTGCCGAGGCACGCGAGTTGAGAAGCGAAAGTCGCCGGGTGTTTGATCTTCTCTCCCGGTTAGATCCCTCACCCACAGCACATGCCGGGCCAGCAGCAGCCTTTGCGCGTTTTCAGATGCGCCTGTATGCGCAGAACACAGCAGCCAGGCTGCCTGATGCCAATGGAAACATCGATACACGAGCATTGCCTCTTTCCAGTACAGAGAGAGATGGTTCTCTACTCATGCCTGTGCGTCCTTCCGCACGCAGGCATCGCCCTGGCGCGCTGATCCAGACGCTTGTGGCGGCCCTGGTTATCGCGGCGCTGCTTGGCTCGACGCTGCTGCTGCTGAGATCGCGCGTTCCGTCACCGGGGAGTCACCCAAAACAAACTCCTTCTATAGGTCCCGTAGGGACGCCCGTGAAGATTTCTATCCAGGCCGGTGGGCTGGCAATGACCATGCAGATCACGTCCGGCCCCTACTTTTTGAGCGAGATGCTCGCGGCAGACTTGACACTCACCAATCATTCACAGACGACCTACTTGCTAGAGGGAACGTGGGATAATCCAGGCGTAATCGATGATCACTGTCATCTTCCGCTCAAAGTGGTGATGACAGGCGGAGATAGCCCGCGCGATACAGGACTCGAACACAACCTGGCTGCGGCAATCTCGTGCTACGGCACTCCTGGAACGACGCAGTTGCTTCCCAATCAGACTATTACTATCCGGCAGTACGTGGCTCTCACGAGTAGTGGGCATGTGACGCTCAAAGCACAGGGAACATTTCAAAAGCCCACGCTTGGGCAGGATGGTGTCATCCATATAGTCTCGACAACCGGTCCGTTTGATGGACACTGGCCTTCTCTGCAAATCTCGGTGCAGGCGCAGGTGCCTTCACAGCGTTTGATATCCTTGCAAGCGCAGCCCGCGCAGGTAATAGTCGATGCTCCACCTGACGCGCGCGGTCGGCTGTTATACCTGTCTGCCTACGACTGTGTTGATGCTAGAAGTTCTCAACACGGAGGAGGAGGTTACTGGATCAACCTGGCGACGATGGTGATAGAAAAACCACAATGCGGTTTTTCCGTCACCAATGGTACTCCGACTCCGGCCACGTTTGTACGCTGGGTGTACGTCGTCGGCGCGCCGGGCTACTCCATAGTTTCTGGCACATACCCCTAAACCTGGCTGATGGCTATTTGAGATTGCACATATGAAAGGAATACCACTATGCTATATCGAACCAGGAGCCTTCTGCCTGTGATGGCTTTCTGCCTGCTTGCACTTCCTCTTCTCAGCAGTTGTGGCACAAATACAACTCCTACAAGTAGCCAGCAGCCAGGCTTATCAAGTACGCGGCCAACGAAACCTTATGAGGCAGGTCCCTACAATTGCAAGGGGAGCGTTCATTTCGCTTCAAACACCAGCGCATCCCCGGCGCCAGCGCCGCGCTCCGTCTATTTTGGGGCTGTGGGTGGCAATCTGTACGCGGTCAACGCGCAAACGGGTAATCTGCGCTGGTGTATCCGCCTCAGTAATCCGGGGGCGCAAACCCATCCATGCACTACGCCGCACTGTCCACCACCAATACCTCTCATTACTGGTACACCTGCCGTCGTGGATGGAGTTGTCTACGTCTGCGCGTCTGGCGGCGGAGAGACAGGGTATACCTACGCCTTCAATGCCGCTGATGGATCGCTGCGTTGGCGTACCCAGTCGGATTGTTGGAGCGTCTCCATCCCCTTTGGGGATAACGCTATCCCCCTGGTGAGCAACGGAGTGGTGTATTCTGGTCTCTCTGCGCTGCGAGCGCAGGATGGGCAGGTACTCTGGAAAGAAACGCACATTAACCTTGCGCAAGATGGAGAACTCATACTGCTGGCGGTGGCTGATGGAGTTGTCTATGGCTGTACGGAAGCGGCGGTCTATGCGCTCAATGCGGCGGATGGATCTATTCTCTGGCGCTACCCTCCCCATACGTATATGAGCGTTGGAGGGCCACTGGCTGTCTCCGTCTCCAACCAGACCCTTATTGTTGGGACACAGGGTTCGGTCGATCAGCCCGAAACAAGCGCTGTCTATGCCATCAATACTGAAAATGGCACGCTGCGCTGGTACCGCCTGATGGGTGACTATGTAGGAGCAGTATTCATCAACAACCAGGTGTATGTTAGCGCACGGGATCAATACCTGTATGCATTGAATGCAATCAATGGCAAGGTTCTCTGGCGCTACAAGTTCATCTATCCCACGTATAGCCCGGCACGCGCAGTAAATGGAACGCTTTATATTAATATCGACGGAGCATACGCACTGAATAGCGCCAATGGAAGCGTTCTCTGGCACCAATCACTGGGATCGAGTCAAAGTAATGACTTTATTCCATCAGTCGTCGCCAATGGCGTTGACTACCTGGCAAGTACGGATGGACAGGGGAAAAGCACGCTCTACGCCCTTAACGCGAGCAATGGAGCGGAGTACTGGTATAGCGCTGGTATCAATCAGATTTCGCCACTGGCAGTAGCATAAACAAGCATCCATCTTTACGACGTGGCATACCAGCTAATGGTAACGGTGGGCGTATGGATGCGCCCCAGCAGGTGATAATGGCTGTCCAGCCATTGCTGTGCTGCCTGCGCCTGTTTCGCAGCCGCGTCGGTGGGGACGCGCCCGACGATGTAGAACAGACGCGAGTGCTGCGCGGCGTAGCGCGCCAGAGCCTGCGGGTCAACCGCCGCATTGGAACCCGTCGCGGGATCGACCGGGCCAAAGTTTTCCCACGAGAACGCGCCCGGCGAGTCGCTGGTAAAATGCGTTCCGTTGGGGTAGGCGTGCAGGTAATACTCGACGGCAATCTGGCAGCCCTGCTGTACATCGTTATCGAAACAGACCAGCCCGTCGTTCGGCTGCGAGCGCTGCTCCAGCCAATGCACGGTCGAGTTCCAGTCCTCTACCTGCGCGCTTCGATAGTACACCGGTACCAGGGTGAGCGCGATCAAGAACAATCCTGCAATCAGCGTGATTTGCGCTCCACGCCAGCGCAGTGCGCCAACGGCCAGCCCTGCCAGCAGAAACAGGGGTGGCAGAACCGTGACGAGGTAGCGCGTCGAAAAGAGGCGAATCGATCCCTGCGAGACGATGAAGCTGCTGATAACCGGTACAAAAAACCAGCAGACCAGGGCGAAGGCGATAGGCAAAAGCTGTTGTAGCTTTTGTTCGCTCTGCTGGTTTCCGGGTCGGTAAAAGGTGACGCTCTCTAATAGCGGGGCGGAATCTGGCATATGCGGCAGCAGGGCGATCAACAGGGCGAAGAAGCACAGGACGAACAGGATGAGCAGGTAGAGATTGCTGCTGGCGGTAATCAACTGGAAAAGGACGACCACTTCGTGCAGGTGCGGTATTGGCAGCCAGCCCGTTTTCGGCCCCCGCAAGCTTTCAAGCAACATAGGACTAATCAGTACGCCGGTCAGCAGCAGGCTTGCGATGAAGGGGCGCAGGCGACGACGCGCTACAGCACGCCAGGGGCCGGGCAGTACGAGCAGACCGGCGAAGGCGACGAGCTGCGCAACAATAATTAAGATGCTGAACAGGTGAGCATAGACTGCCAGCGTATTCGCGAGAATGAAGCAGGCCCACCAGCGTTTGGTATGCGTCTCGCGTGTCAGGATGGCAAACAGGGCATACCATGCAATGCAGGTCAAGAAGAGTTGCAGGCTATATGTGCGTGTTTGCTGCGCGTAGGTCAGTTGCAGGTAGTTAAGTGTGAAGAGGCCCGCGCCCGTGATGCCAGCTATCAATCCCAGGTAACGCCGCCCCAACAGGAAGACCATCACCGAGGCCAGCCCCGCGAATACAGCAGAGGGCAGGCGCACCACCGCTTCGACCGGATTGAAGCCGAGCAGTCCCGTCAGCCCCAGCCAGAAGTGCAGGAACAGGTAATAGAGTTCCATATTCGGCTCTGGCCCCCAGATGATGTGCCACAGCAAAGGCAGCGGCTGGCGCGCCAGTTCAACCGAAAAGGCTTCATCGAACCAGATGCTCGGAGTACCCAGGTTGTGCAGATCAAAAACCAGCGCTACACCAAAAACTAGCAGGCCCAGCAGCCAGTTTGAGGCCAGCACTTGTAAGAGTCGCTGACGCCTCGTGGGTTTTATGGTGTCTCGCGGCCCTTCCTCAATGCCGGACTCTGCGCTTTGTTGTGGTATATTGCCTGTCTGGGCCATGTTGTTCCCTGTGTCTGATAAGTTTTGCCAACCGAATGGGGGAAGAGAAGCGTCCAGCGTCCTGTAGGGACAAGGGGTGGGGTAGGGTGGATGCGGGGGCCTTGTGCTTGTCCTCGTTGGATTATGACCATTGTGCGTCACGTAACCCGGACGAATCGTGCTGCGACGAGGACAAGCACAAGGCCCCCACTCCTCTCCACATCCACCCCTTGTCCCTACAGGACGGGAGTGGGCGTTTTCTCTCATTCTCCGCTTCGGCCATCAAAGTTCATTATATTGTATCTTGTTTAGAGAACGTTCCTGGGAAGCTGCTTGTAACAACACATGCTTGATCTGGTACAGGATGACGCTTTCTGTTATAATAGCGGGGCAATCAAACGAAGTGTGCTGACGACCAGGGCGGGGACAAGCCCGCGCCCCTACCCTGCTACGAAGCATAACATCATCCGTCCAGGGTAGGGGCGCGGGCTTGTCCCCGCCCTGGTTCCTAATTGATGCACACCCAATCGAACGTGGAAGAGAAGGATTAGAGCTATGCCCGAACAATATAAGGCCTTGCAGGGTTTCAAAGATGTGCTGCCCGGCGAGCAGCCCTACTGGCGCTTGATCGAGGAGACGGCGGTACAGGTGGCTGAACTGTATGGATACCGGCGCATCGAGACGCCGACGGTAGAGGAAACGTCGCTGTTCAGCCGCACCACCGGCGAAGGCACCGACATCGTTGATAAAGAGATGTACAGCTTCAATGATCGACCGGACAAGGAAGGGCGCAGCACCAACCTTTCGCTGCGACCGGAAGGCACGGCGGGCGTGGTGCGCGCCTATCTTGAACATGGCATGTTCCAGCTTGCGCAGCCCGTCAAGCTGTACTACCTGCGCGAGCCGATGTTCCGCCATGATAAGCCGCAGGCGGGGCGCGTGCGCGAGCACCACCAGTTCGGCTGCGAAGCGCTGGGCGAAAGCGACCCGGCAGTCGATGCCGAGATGATCGGTCTGATCTTCCAGTTTTACACCAGCATGGGCCTGCGCAACCTGCATGTCTCCCTCAACAGCATTGGAGACCGCAACTGCCGCCCGCAATATCTCGAACGTTTGAAAGAGTACTACTTGCCGCTGCTCGATACGTCCTGCGATGATTGCCAGGTACGCTTCTATAAGAACCCCCTGCGCCTGCTCGATTGCAAGGAACCGCAGGATCAGGCCAAGATTGCGGGCGCGCCTAAGATCGTTGATTACCTGTGCGAGCCGTGCCGCGAACACTTCGCGGCGGTCAAGCGGTACCTCGATTTCTACGAAGTGCCTTACCAGCTTGACCCACTGCTGGTGCGCGGCCTGGACTACTATACGCGCACCGTCTTCGAGGTAATTTCAACTGCCAGCAAGCAGGCTCTCAATGGCGGTGGTCGCTATGATGGCCTGGCCGAAATCCTGGGAGGCAAGCCCACACCCGGCATCGGCTTCGGCGCGGGCTTTGAACGCATCTCACAAGAATTGAAACGCCAGAAGATCGCGCCTCCAACAGAGGCTCGCCCGTGCGCCTACGTGGTCTACTTCGGCAAGAGCGCCGGGATGAAAGACGCGGCGGTACGTATCATGGCCGAGTTGCGCCACGCCGCTATCAAAACCGAGATGGGCTACGGCGACCGCAGCGCGAAATCGCAGATGAAACAGGCCAACGCCTCCGGCTCCGCCTATGCTATCCTGATCGGCGAAGATGAGCTGGCAGGCGGTTATGTGACCGTACAAGACCTGCGAGCCGACAAGGACGTAGAGCTAGAGGCCAAGCAGGTTAAGGTGCAGCGTGACGCGCTTATTGATTACCTGCTAAAAGCATAGCGCGCAACCATACCCATACATCAGGGGAAACATAGTATGGAATGTCTTTCCTGTCGCTCGATCTCCGGTGAGAAGCGCATTTCGCCCGGTCCGTTCATTCACGAGGGCGCGTACTGGCTCGTCGATCACGCCTATCCAACTTCACACCTGGGCTGGCTGGTGATTGTGCTGAAAAGACACGCTGAAGCTTTGCACGAATTGAGCCGTGAAGAATTCGCCGAACTGGCGGAGATTCAATACAAACTGGCCCAGGTCATGCGCCAGGATACTCGCGTTGAGAAAGAGTATATGATGCTCTTTGCCGAAGCGCCGGGCTTCAGTCACATCCATATTCACTTTGTGCCAAAGCCAGAGAATTTGCCGGCAAGGTTAAAAGGGCCAGCCATTTTTAAGAAGCTGAAAGTTACTCATGCTCGCGCTGTGCCACCTGATACGATTCGAGCGTTTTGCGAGGAGTTTCGCGAGAAATTTGTGGAACTGTAGGGACATTATGAGAAACCTCATCCCCAGGCATTTCTACAGGCGTTTGAACTGCTGGGCGCCCTGAGATTATCTGGATGATTGACGACAATATAGAAGCTGATATTCTGGGCGCTCAAGCGGTGGGGATACCCGCCATTCTGGTGCGTAAAGAGGATGCGAGAGCAACCTACGCCTACCTTGATCTTTCTCTGATCCCCGGCTTTCTTTCACAAGATAGGACATTTTCAAAGGGAAAAACATGCAACCATCATCTGTGATGCAAGTGATATCGGTCAATGTCGGACAGCCACGAGAAGTGATATGGAAAAGCCGAACGGTGATGACCGGGATTTTTAAGGAACCGGTGTCCGGTCGTATCGCTGTGCGACGGCTCAATCTTGAAGGAGATCGCCAGGCGGACCTCACTGTGCATGGCGGGCCGGATAAGGCCATCTATGCCTACCCGGCAGAATACTACCAGTACTGGAAGGAACAGTTTCCGCGAATGGAGCTGCCCTGGGGGATGTTCGGCGAGAACCTCACGATTCGTGGTTTGTCGGAAGAAACAGTGTCTATTGGAGATCGCTTTCAGGTTGGATCAGCTCAACTTGTGGTAAAGCAACCCAGAGTGCCCTGCTACAAGCTTGGCCTCAAGTTTGGACGCGATGATATTCTCAAGCGTTTTCTACAGAGCGGACTGACCGGTTTCTATTTCGCGGTACTCAAGGAGGGCGAAGTCGCTGCTGGAGATTTGATCAGTCTGCTACAACGCGATGAAGGCCAGGTCAAAGTTGCTGACATTACACGCCTCTATCACCAGGACAGGCACAACCTGGATTTACTGCGACGAGTACTGGCTGTCGAGTCGTTGCCCGAAGTGTGGCGAAGCTACTTCTTGCAGCGCCTCGCGCGACTCACAGACTCCGCTGCAACGGGCAAAATTTGAGAAAGGGCGAGCAGAGAAATCTGCTCGCCTCACCAGAGATCTACCCTCCGCTATAGCCGATCACGCCCGTTACCCCCGGAGTCGTTCCCAGGAAGTTGAAGTACAATCCTCGTTCGGCCACAATAGGTAGTGTGGGGCCGGTGCCACCGTTGCCGGGGAGGGATTGCACGACGATGGAGGTGTCTTCGGGCACCGCGCCCTGGGAGTTGGCGGGGACGAAGAGGAAATTGTTGGCGTTGACCTGTGACACGCTC
>Ga0207416_1004236_pt1 | contig 12706 bp, 11 predicted proteins | sample PaiPotPPM11metaG_FD_184107 | JGI IMG/M metagenome (GOLD analysis project Ga0207416, IMG submission 184107) | Iron sulfur acid spring bacterial and archeal communities from Banff, Canada, to study Microbial Dark Matter (Phase II) - Paint Pots PPM... ...
ACATAAATCCGAACCGCATATACAATGGTGCGGGATGCGCCTACATCCCATCGCCTTCGATCATGCCCGTGGCTCAAGAAAGCTGGTTCTTGCACGATAAGGGCTATACTGATTCAAGGCACCGGGTTTGGGGCTACCAACATACCCACCCATTCAGCTGCGACACCTGGATTATGAACATCACTTCTTCCGGATACCAGACGTGGTGGCGTAACTATTTGCGGACCTTCGCCAATGAATGGAACTTGTATTTTATCGATGACGACGGCATGTGGCTGCGCCCCTTCACGGAAGCCCACTCAGGCGGCGGCTGCCTTCCATGGCCAAGTTATTGCACATCGACGCAAGAGATCGCCGCCGACACAGCCTTGGCGGATGCTCACGTGGATTTTGTGAATGCGCTGACGCATAGCAACGGAAGCCCAATGTTGTTCATATCCCAGGGCGCTGTGCGAAATCCGAGCGTTTTTGCCGCCACAAAGAGTTACGTGGGGGCTTCCTGTGAGGGCTGCATCTCGAACGCTACGAACCCCGCAGTCGTTGGGAACTATGCAACACAGCTCGACTCGATCGCAGCCGTCCAGCAGGCCGGTGGGCTCTACTTAATGATCTCGCACGGCTATTCGCCGAACGGTAGCGCTACGCAGGTGCTGCAACGCATGCTGACGACCGGGTTCAGCTGGCTCGCCTACACCGAGGGCAAGTTTGTGGTGTTTGCCGACCTTGAAACCCAGAACAACAATCTTCCGGTGTGGCCTGAAGACTTGATCTACCCATCATCCCCCCTGCAAACGATGTTGACTGGTCACACCAATTTAGAAGTTGCGACCGATGTATATCGCAGAGAGTTTTCGAGGTGTTACCAGAAGGGCGTCTATTTCGGCCACTGTGCCGCGATCGTTAACGCAAATACCACTGCCGTGACCGTGCACTCAGCGTGGCTCAGACAAACCTATCACCACATGGTAACTGTCAGTGGCGGCGACGTCCTATCGGGTGGGGTAGCCAATCGAAGTGGGAAATCGTTCTACGCTAACTCGACTGCTGTGGAGGCTGGAGGCGCCCTTCTGCTGACGCCCTAAAGTGCCGATTGGGCCTGTCCCTCGGCGATAGCATCAGCGAGGCTCTTGGCGGTGATGAGGATGTCATACCGGTCGCAGACTCTTTGCCGCCCAGCGCACCCTAGCTGTCGACGGACCTCGGGTTCGGCCATGCGCACAATCGCATCCCTCAGCGCCTCACTATCCTGAGGAGGTACGAGCAGGCCTGCATCTTCCACGAGTTCAGGAATGGCTCCCGTACGAGTCGCTATGACGGGAACGGCATATGCCATAGCCTCCATCAGAGCAACCGGTACGCCCTCCTGTTCACCCAACTGGGTGATGATACTGGGCAAGACGACTGCGTCAACCGTTCTCAGCCTGTATCGATCGATGACTTCATCTTGCGGTATCGTGCCTAGGAATCGAACAACGCTCTCCAGATGAAGATCGGTCACGAGTTGGACGAGCCTGTCCTGCTCTGGCCCAGACCCGGCAAAGTCGCAACTCATTACAACACTGCCCTTCTCCAGTCGCGCGAGAGCGAAGAGTAAATATTTGTGCCCCTTGACTGTAAACATGTTGGCCGGCACAAAGAGTCGCAGTTCTCGAGAGCTGGTGGGTTCCCAAAAGGTGGCTGGTATTGCTACCCCCATTGGGATGTGCATGAGGCGTGCATTCGGCTGCGCCTTCCTCAGTTGTTCGAGCCCTCGTCGAGAAATGGCACGAGCGAAGCTCGCAGAGCGTAGTTTGCTCGAAAGGGCGTTGGCCTCGTCTATGTCCCATCTGTGAGCCGTGAAGCTCCAAGGGACGTTGACTATGCTTGCAGCCATCCAAGCCATGGTCGCAGAAGTTCCAGCCCAGTGGGCGTGTATGTGTTCGATGTGTAGATATCGCACGCGGGAAGCCAGCCAGAGGGCTTTTGGAGCCACGGCGAGGTTCTTCAAGATTATCCGAAGCCGCAGATCGGCTGCTACAAGCTTGGCAAGGATGCTGACGGTTAGAAAGGGCCTGCGAAAGAACTCAAGTAGGCTCACAACCAGGATTTTCCATGAGATCAGCGGGCATCCGAAAACGGTAGCCGCTTCGACCGGATGATAAGGCAACTTGGTTTCCAAACGAACAGGGAATATAAAAATGTCAAAATGAGCGCTTAAAGCCCGGACTTCTTCAATCAAAAAGCCCTCGCCCTGCTCATGCGGGAAAAGGGCCGTCACGTAGGCGATGCGCACATCGCCGATTTTCGAGAAGCCAGTTGACCCTACCTCGACCTAGCTCCACGGAACCAGGCTATCGGCCGTCAAATATGTCGTCACAGCTGATATGCCAACAAGACGCCACGTGCTGCTCGTTAGTTATTTCTTTCCGCCGCGCTCATCTGTCGGAAGTTTGAGGCCGGGCTACTTGGCGCGCTATTTGCCCACTGAAGGTTGGGATGTTACGGTTGTCACGGCAGACTTGCAAGGCGCCAAGGCGCCGACGTGGAGCAGAGTGGTTGAAACTGGCTACACCGACGTTGTCGCACAGGCAAAACGCCTCGTGGGGCTTTCTCCCACGCAATCAACGTATACGGTGCTCGGTGAAACAGTTCCCAAGGTCAATCGTCGAGCGTCAATAACGCTGCGTCAACGCTTGATCCTCAACGGCTGGAGGCTTGTGACATACCCCGATCCGATGCGCGGTTGGTACCGCCACGCAGTCAACGCGCTCACTGGGCTTATTACAAGCGGTGATTATAGCGCGATAATATCAACCTCACCACCGATTACTACGCATCTTGCCATCGCGAGGGCCTTGCACGGCAAGCTTCCGTGGCTTGCAGACTTTAGAGACTTATGGGCGGGTAACCCCTACCACCCAGGGCGGCTGCGCTATCTCTTGGACAAGGCGTTGGAAGTGCGGACGCTATCGCAGGCCGACGCAATAACAACTGTGTCACAGCCGCTGGCCGATTTGCTCGCTCGCACTCATCCTGGCAAACCAACGTTCGCCGTGCCGAACGCATTTGATCCGACGGAGTGGGATCAAGTTCCATTCGTCTCTCCAACGAAATGCACGTTAACATATGCTGGCCAGCTGCGAGACCCCTACATTGTGTTTGAAGCGCTAGCTAGCGAGCAAGCAGCGGGTATCATTGGTCCGGGGAATTTCGAACTCAACCTATACACCAACCCTACTCCATGGCTCATTTCCGAGATTGAGGATCACGGCCTGACTAAGATAATAAACCTCAAGGGAACCGTTCCGCGAGACGACGTGCTAAGGGCCGAGAGAAGCTCCAGCGCTAACTTAGTTATTTCGTCGTTTCTCCCCGGCGAAGAAGCCGGGTATACCGGCAAACTGTTCGAGTACCTCGGCGCTGGCCGACCAATCATCGCCGTCGGTCCCGAAGGGTCTGTCATCAAGGATCTTCTTGAGGAGGTTGGCGACTGCTGGTACGCTTCTACCATCGAGCAGATGAGATCTGTGGTGCGCGCGTTCCACCGCCGATGGCAGGCAAATGGCGAGCTTGTCATTCAACGTGAGAAGATCGAGCAATTTACAGCGCGTAATTTAGCCAAGCGATTCTCAGAAATTTTGGATCAAATTACGCAGCGCGCGGCTACTCCTTAATAGTGGCCTAGCGTGCCATCTATTTTCGCTCTTTCGACAGCGCGCGAGAAGCTCCACAACGATATGGGCAGGAGGATGGCCGACGCGACGCACAGCCAAATCGCCTCCGGAGCCAACTGCGCTAAGGTTGCGCCATGCACGGCGCCTCGAATGCCATTGAGGGCGTGAGTGATCGGGAGAGCCCAGGACAAATATTGCAGCGGAAGAGGTAGCAAGCTTATCGGGAACAGTACGCCGCCGAGCAACTGGGTAACGCCCCCCATGAAGAATGATGTGCCGCCGGCCTGTTTGAAAGTCATGATGCTGGCGGCGCTCATGACCCCGAGTGGTGACATGCACAGGACCGTTAAGAGGGTAAAAACCACGGCGGTCAAGAGGTTCACGTGACTAAGGTTTACTCCAAACATGACAGCAAGTAACAGAAACACCGCAACTTGTGTAAGCGTAAACGTGAAGGCCCATAGACCCCTGGAGAGGATAATAACGGGGAGACTCGTGGGCGTCGCCATGATGACTTCAAGTGTGCCGGCGAGTTGATCATTGCGAATCGCACTTTGAAAACACTGAACCGCGGTTGCCTGAAAGCGAACGAATGCCAAATTAACGATAACAAAATCAAAGTAGGAAGCGGCATGACCACCGTATCCGTATTTGGGAGATGCCGCAATGAGTTTTGAGATGAAATAGAAACCTATTACCTGCACAACAATGGCCAACCAGCCCGTCCAAAATGCGAGGTCATAGGACACGGCAAGCTTTGCATCCCTAATGAACGCAGCGCCGGACTTACGTAGTGTGTTTCGTATGCGGTTGGGGAATGGGAATAAATCAGCTAGTGCTGACATCATGAGTTAGTCCTATAAACACGTCGAAGGGCTGAGGTTCTTCAGATCGAAAGCCCCTGACCATAGTTCCGCTGTTGGCTAACGCGCGCAGCACCTCGTTAATCGAGTTGCCTCCCGGGTCAATTTCTAAGATCAGCGACACACCCTCCAAGACTGGCAACGCGCTCACTCGAAGTACACCATCGATCGCACTTAAGGAAGCGACAAGATGATCGGGTGACCCATCGAGCCTTATGTGGTATCGAACAAAGCGCATGAGCCCAACATTCAGGTCTCTCGGGGGGCCATTTGCGACGATTCGACCTTTGTGCAACACAGCCACTGTATCACAGATTTCCCAAGCCTCCTCCAACGAGTTTGTCGCGAGGACGGCAGTTTTCCGTTGACGAGTAACAAGCTCGTCACGAATAAGCGCCCGGATCTCGCGCGCGTGGAGCGGGTCAACAGCGCGGGTCGGTTCGTCGAAGAAAATGATCTCGGGGTTGCCCAAAAGAGCCCGTGCAACTGAGAGTCGCTGTCGCATCCCGGAGGAGAAAGAATCAAACCGACTGTTGAGCGAGGGGCTCAAATCAACTAACGCCGCGACCTCTTCGATGCGCTGCTCAAGTCTGTCGCCAAATAATCCTGAAAAAGCTCCAAAAAAACGAAGATTCTCTCGGGCTGTGAGGCGGAAGTAGAAGCTGCGTTCGTCGCTGCTGCACAGGCCGATCTTGTGCTTGACAGCCATCGGGCGACGTCGTGCATCGATACCTGCAATCGAGATTTGCCCAGTATCTGCTATACACAACGTCGCAAGCAGTTTGAGCAGGGTTGTTTTGCCGGCTCCATTTTGACCCAAGAGCCCGAAGAGTTCACCCTGACGGACGTCGAGTGAAATGTCATGTAGGACCGTGCGTCGCGGTACCGACCCACGATGGCTGATCCAAGAGCCGATGCTTAGAGAAATCGGGAACGATTTAACAACGTCTCGCACCAACACGGCTGGAACGATATGTTGGTCAGTTCCGGCTTTCGGGTCGTAAGTCGAACGGGCTGATACGGCCATCATATGTCTCTTATCACATGGTTATCACGCCTGATAAGGCCTGCCTTGGGAAAAAGGTCATATCTGTGCAAGCATGAAGTCAGCTTGCGCAACCGCCTACTTTGGATAGATGCATTTCGATACAAGATTGATGAAGGAGTCACACTGAGCGTGCCTGGCACAGCTCTTGTCGTTCAAGAACGTTACGAGCCGGCTCACTTTGAACGCTCATTACGCGACATGATTCGCGAGCGGCATGTTGCCCGGATCATTTTGAACTCAGGTCAAGACTTGGCATTGGCATACGCCTGCTATCCTGAATACCCGCTGCTCTACATTCAGCATGCGGGCAGCATTGGCCTCGTCGAAGGCGCAATGGTTGACCCAAAAGAGAAGATGGTCACTGATAGAATCGCAGCCCTGCTCGATTATCTCGAGCAGGATCCGGAACGGGCCAGGCGCGAGCTCGAAACCTTTTCTCAAGAAGCCGATGGCGACTTCATTGTGACGCTTATCAGTCCGGCATCCGGGAGAGCGCTCATTGCAAACGATCCACTGGGGCGCTTGCAGCTGTTTTACTGTGCCACTCCCAACAGCTTTAGTATCGCCAGAGAGATGAAGTTCCTAGCCGCATGGACCGCCCAGCCCCAAATTGATCGACATGCGCTTGCCGATAGTCTCGTTTTCGGTTGGCCATTGGGCGACGCAACACTGTTGAACGATGTGAAGCGCCTTCCCGTCGCATCATCAGTTTTTCTGGATTGGCAGCGCCATGTCACGGACATACGGCAATACTACCTATGGAACTTCGAATCTATGGAACAACCAGTAGCGTCAAGACCGCAGCTTTTGGAAGAGCTCACAGGTGCCTTTGTCGAGCGCTGCGCGCGACAGATTCGCTGGGCCGGCACCCGGCCGATCGTCGTTTCTGTCAGCGGCGGTTTGGACTCTCGAACGGTCGCGGCGGGTTATAGCGCGGCCCATGCATCCTACCGGGCGGCCACATATCTTGACTCAGACAGCGAAGCCGCTCGCGACGCGGCTGTGGCGGAACAAGTTGCGAAGGCGTTAAGTGTTCCATGGGAGCTCCATCGGTTGAACCCCTCTAGCATATTAGACGATGTACGGCTGGTGGAGATGAGAGATGGTTGTAATTACATCGGCGTATCTTTCTTTCTCCATTACCTCGACAACCTTGCGCAACGATATGGCCATCACGCCTGCCAGATTTCAGGCGAAATGGGGCAGTGGCTATTCTTAGACATGAGAGGACCGTCGACTGTTCGGACTTTGCAGGAATTTGTCGCGAGCCGGTTGAGCAATGCAATATGGCCACTGGAATGGGTCGCCAAGCTCCTTCGGTTAACAACCGGCGACCTCACCGATAGGCTGCATGGACAATTCGAACGCTATCCGGAAATCTCGATGAGATATAGAAATATCCACTTCATGCTCATGGAACGTAAGCTGCGCTATTCCCTGGAGGGCGAAGAGCGCGACAGATCCGTTTTGTGGTCAATGACGCCACGTGGATCTCCATCTTTTTTTGCCAACGTCATGTCAGTACCCGCGGCGCTAAAAGCGCATCACCAGTTCTATGCTGATTTCTTACGAAAGCTGAATCCTCGTATGGTCGAGATCCCATATGCTGATTGGAACGCCCCTATTGGATCACTCAAGGCACGCGCGCGATCGTACGTGCAGGGCATGTTTCCACGATTTCCACGATTCGCGAAAGTTGCGATCAAGAGCTGGCTCCTATCGGGATATCGAGATATGCCGGTATCAGGCCGTTGGAAGAGCGAATTTGATGTGCTCATCGAGACCGATTACGTCCGTGAAATCTTCGACAAAACTCTGCTCGAGCAAATACGTCAGGGAGGGTCTACAAGATTTCAATTCCAGACGTTGATGACCATGATAATGTATGTAGCCAAAGTGGGAGGCTATGACCTCTCGGAGCTAGCGCACGCCAGCCAAACCCTGGCGGCGCGCTAAGCTGTTCCCTTAAGAAGCCGTTGATACAGCTCCACATGACGATCTGCTACAAGCTCTATATCATAGTCTTTCTTGAGCCGTTCCCATGACTTTAGTCCGGCTGCACGTCTCCACGCAGGATCGCTAATGGCCCGCTCGAGCGCTCGTACGATGTCATTCGGCTCCCAAGAATTGACGATTATCCCGGTCGCGCCGTCCTCCACAATATCCAGAGTTCCCATCGAAGGTGTCGCGACAATTGGGATGGCCGCATTCATAGCCTCCAAGTACGATAATGGAGCCGATTCTCGCAGAGAGGTCGACAAGAACAGGTCAAAGGCCAGAAGAATGCGTTGAATATCCGCCTGAAAGCCGTGAAATACTATCTCGGAAGCCAATCCGAGGCCCGCAGCCTGTTGCTTGAGGGTCGCGTCGAGCGGCCCAGCGCCGAAAATGTCCAGACGGGCCTGCGATCGGACGTGGGAGGGGAGTTCACTGAAGGCTTGCAGCGCAACGCCGTAGTTTTTGACGGGCAGCAGATTTCCAACCATGCCGATGACTACTTTACCTTCAGCCCCCAAGGTGGCTTTCGCGCTCGCTCTCATAGCGGGACTTGGCGGCTTGCTAACCTCTACACCGTTGTGAATCACATATAGCTTAGAAGCACGCTCGCGCTGCCGGAGAAACTCAGCGGTCCGCTCTGAAAACGTCACAAACGCGCTCGTCTTTAGGTTGAGGAGAGATGTAGCTGGCCATTCCCAGAGGCGGATAGAGGGCCGCGAGCTGTGTTCGGTGTGAACGATGATAGGAACCCCCGCTAACACAGCGCAGGCTCTTCCCCAATACTTCCCTGTGACGACATGAGTGTGTACGATGTCTGGCGCCGTTTGCCTAATCGTGCGCCACAGCTGATAGGGTGCAACAAAATCCAAACTACCACGCCTACACATCTCGTAGACCTCATAGTTTAGGGCTTGACGCTCGCTTTGAGATAGGTTTGCCTTGTACATTGCGGCCACACGTGCATCGATACCACGCTGCCGTAGTCGTGGCAGCAGCTGTCGCGTGAAAGTCTCTGCCCCCCCACCTTTGAGCGTTTCGACGATGTGTAGGACCTTAATAATGCTCTCTCACGTTCGACATGGCCCATACTTCCCTCGGGCCGTCTAGTGCCGACCCACTGCGCCAAAATACCCAAGCACGCTTCCCAGCGCGATGGCGCTCCAAACTAGCCGTTTACAGGAACCCCAAACGTCACCTTGAGAACGCTATTGCATGAAGGTGACGTGGCCTCATGGCCGTGCTTTTGCTCTGACGATTTGTGATGATACTGACAATGGCACCCTCGCCAATCTGAAGCCGGTTTACGATGCTCTGGCTTCGAACGGGCTGCACACAACGAAAACCGTGTGGAGTTTGCCGTGCAAGCCGGACGACCAATTTTGGGGCGAGACTCTTTCTCACGTTGCTTATCTGCAGTGGGTCTTAGAGCTCTCACGCCAGGGATTTGAGATCGCGTGGCATGGGACTCGATCTGGCGGTTCGACACGAGCCGAGATAATTGAGGGTATAGACTTGTTCCGCAGGGAGCTGGGTGCGTGGCCCGACACGTACGCGAACCATGCAAATAACGTTGAAAATATCTATTGGGGCTTGGAGCGCTTCGATAATCCGTTGCTGAGATTTCTCTATGCGAGAGCGCGACGAGGCCAACCCGCGTTTCAAGGCTCGAAGCCGCAAAGCCCCCACTATTGGTTAGATGTGTGCTCGGAACGACTGCAATACGTTCGCGATTTCACTTTTCGAGATATCGTCACGAGCGAGGTGGATCCCTGGATGCCGTATCATGATCCTCGTCGCGACGAGGTCAGGGCTTGGTTCTCAAGCACGGCCGCCGCCGACGTGGAAAAGTTTGTACATTTGCTGACGCCCACGAACATAGATCGTCTTGAAAGCTCTGGCGGTGTATGCATCCTTTATACTCATTTCGGGTCGGGCTTCGTCACCAACGGAAAGCTTGATGGACGTGTCGCCGGTGTGCTTCGAGAATTAGCGAAACGAAACGGTTGGTATGTGCCTGTACGAGCTATTCTCCGCCATCTCGAGAGCGTCAGCGGCCTTCACACGCTCGGCAAACGGGAGCGGTCCGTGCTTGAGTGGCGATGGACGCGTGAACACTCGGCGGCAGCTGTCAAGCGTGTCTTCCGACTCTAAGGTGGGCATCTTCTGGCAGGGAGAAGTGTCATGGTGCAGCGCGCCGTCACAAGATTAGTTCGCCCTCTTCAACAAATTCGCGAATACTTTCAGGTATGCCAGTATTACTGGTACCATAAGCACGTGTTTAGCATAACAAACACGAAGTTCGACATTAGTTATTGCGTATTTCGGGAAAGCTTCCTAAGAGATATATACGGCATCCGACGATTCCTCAATAACATCGACTCAAGTGATAAGCTTTTGTTTGTCGATATTGGCCGGAATCACGGTTTTGTATTCTATTATACAATGTATCATATCATGAGAACTAAGTTTCCGGTTTCGGTTGTCGACTATTACGGAATTGAACCGTCGCCACTCAAGTTCGTGTACTTTAATTACCATGATTATTTATCAAAGCAGGGCATAAGTGGGCTCGGCCCCAAATAGGGAGCCAAAGATAATTGTGGATTTCCGCCTAACCGGCAGACAAGGAGATCCACCATGCGTAAGAGCCGCTTCTCCGAAGCGCAGATCGTTCAGATCCTGGCCGAGTACGACGCTGGTGCAGCACCCGAGGAGCTCGCCCGGCGTCACGGAGTGCATGCCAATACCATCCGCTTGTGGCGCTCCAAATACGGGGGCATGAGCACGAGCGATTTGGCTCGATTGAAGCAACTCGAGTCAGAGTGCGCACAGATGCAGCGCATCATCGCTCGACAGCCATTCTCGATCGACTCTTGCACCATGCCACGACAATCACCATCAACGGGCCTAGCTTCCGCCTCAAAGATAAACATCGCGCGGGTGTGGTGGCGCGAACGAAGGGAGATGAGATGACCGAGAGCTAATCGACCAGACCCCGGTGGGGATAACTAAACCGTCATAACCGGGGAGAATTAGACCGTCATCAACACCCAAGTCGCGCAAGATCACTACGAGCATGGCTGCATCCGCCTCTACGGTGACTACGAACGCGAGGCGCAAGAGGGCGACGAGTACATGAACTACAAGCGTTTCCGACGCATCTATCGACTGGCAGAGCTGCACAAGCAGCGCCGGCGTAGGCGCACCCGTGCAAAGTTCGTGCGCGGTCGCTCGTTACGTCGAGCAACACGACCCTACGAGGGTTGGACGCTGGACTTCATGCATGACCGCCTCTTCCACAGCCGTACGTTTCGGACGCTGTCGATGATGGATGAGTTCAGCCGCAGCGGCCTCGCACTGGACATGGCCTTCACGTTTCCCAGCCGCGCGGTGATCAGCGTGCTCGACGAGATCGCAGCATTGTATGGGTATCCGGACTACCTTCGGATCGACAACGCGCTACATCGGTTGTCAAGAGCTTATGAAGGGAAAAGCGACTGCTGGCCGCCGACGAGACGGTCAACGGATGCCATCCGAGCGGCTTCCGCATGCTAGTTGGAATAGACACCGACCATAATGACACGAGGTCCTGAGGCCTCAACCGCGCTTAACCTGGTGTTCGTTCCGAGCGGAAGACCTGAGCATTATCTACGAGGTCGCAAGCGCCTCGACGGCCCGCTGCGAAGAGGTTCTCCCGCTCGGTATCGCCGCGTTGAAGCGGCGATAATCAGCCCCGTGCTTGATCAGCGCGTGCGCGACGCGGGCGACCTTGGCGGCGACCGCGGTATACGCTTTGCGCTTCAAGTCGGGATTCTTAGGGTTGTCTTTGACGTAGGCTTCGTACTTCGCGCGGAAGGTGTTCTCGCGCTTATGAATGGCAACGACGCCGGCCATCCAGAAGGCGCAGCGCAGTCGGGCGTTCCCGCGCTTTGAGAGCCTAGTGGTGCCGCGCGCTTTGCCCGATTGCTCAGTCGCCAGATCGAAGCCGCAATACTTGAGAAACTGCCGATAGTGCGCGAACCTTCGCAGATCGCCCCCTTCAGCCAGGATGGTGAGTGCCAATACGGGACCTACGCCGGGTATGGTTTGCAGGCGGAGATAGTCCGGGTGGTTGCACATCCGCTGCGTGATGCGTTGCTCGATTGCCTCACGGAGACGACAGACGTGCAGATACTCTTCGAGGACAAGACGGAACATCGCCACCGCTTCCGATTGGTCTGTCACGGGCACACCGGCGCTGGTTTTTGCGGCTTCGTACAGGTCGCCGAGCCAGCGGCTACGATCGAATTTCCTGTACTGAATCGCGGCGGCAGCTTCGATGAACGCTCGCTTTGAATACCGGAGGATCACCGCAGGGCATGGTGCCATCATTAACACGCGAATGAACCATTCACAACGGGAGCTGCTAATATAGGGCTCGGCTTCAGGGAAGTACAGCGGCAAGTAGTGCGTCACGAGAGTATGATACATACGCGTCTTCCGCTTGGATACGGTATAGTACGTGTTTGAGAGCTCTTGAAGATCGTCGTACGCGTTCAAGAATGCATCGTGATAGATCTGCGTCGAACCGGTCTTGAGCAGATGTAGGATGACCTGCGCATCTCGAGGGTCGTTCTTGTCCCACGTGTTGTAGAGAGCCTCACGCGTCCGATTGGTTGCGATCGATGAAACAAGGTGCAGCTCAACGCTGTGAGCCGCGAGCATCGCTGCCAGCGGTCTATGGTAGTCTCCAGTTGCTTCGAACGCCGCCCGGATAGGCGATTTGAAACGTTTCAGCGCTCGCATCAGCTGGCCGACGTCTTCATGAGTATGGCGAATCGTTAGGCTCTTGTGCGAACCATTGGGATACTCTACGAGTACCTGCGACCTATCCTTGGCGACATCAATAGCAACGAGCACGGCAGGCGGCACCAAAGTACTTCGAAAAGTGGACATGGGGAGGTCTCCTTTCATTGGAATCGCGAGAACGAATCCAACTAGGGAAGCCTCCTCTTCTTGACCTCTTTCCTAATGTATTATGGCGGTGAATTCATCAATGCCCATCTGGTGCGCTATTGCCGCCGGCACGCGATCGCCTTTACTCGTGCACGGCCGTACAAGAAAAACGATAACGCGCATCGAGCAAAAGAACTGGACGCATGTGC
>Ga0207416_1004238_pt1 | contig 12699 bp, 12 predicted proteins | sample PaiPotPPM11metaG_FD_184107 | JGI IMG/M metagenome (GOLD analysis project Ga0207416, IMG submission 184107) | Iron sulfur acid spring bacterial and archeal communities from Banff, Canada, to study Microbial Dark Matter (Phase II) - Paint Pots PPM... ...
CTCGTCGGTCACATCGCTCGGATAGCGCAACTTGCTGCGGTCATAGCGCGCGCGATTCCTGCTCGTCCACATCGGTGCCCCCTCGAATCAAGGCCACCACTCTTGAATCACAACTGATTCACTTGATTCAAGAACTCTCCGGACGGACACCTACGCGCGATCACGGACCGCTTCGCTTTTGGTGATGATGACCACTCAACTACTCTGTACCGCCCCTCGGAGGAGGGCGCCTCGAGTTTGCGAATGAAACGTCATTGGAAAACGCGCGGTGATTCGGCCTCGATCACTGTCCAGGCTCGGCGACTTTCCGCCTTTATACGAGATCACGAAATCGATCTTCTGAAAATCGACATCGAAGGGGCTGAGTCGAGATAATCTGGCCTCGATCCTCTACCTTCTGGAAGCCAATGGCTTTGGATAACAAATTCACGCCGGTGGCCCGGGGTGGCCAAGCGAAGGCGTATTTTAAAGGCATGCTGATTTAGTCCTATCGAAAAGATGACAAACAAGCCACGACAATGGAGTTCAGTGAAACGAGCGATGAACTATTTGCGACGGCTGGATGAGAGGTTTCAGGAGTGGCGCCTGGGCATAGACACCGACGAATGGCATGCGGTCATAGACCCTGACCAACCCGACCGTCGTGGTTATAGCCCGACAAAGTATCGGGACTGGCGCATCATACGGCGACACATTTTCGTCAGTGGCGAATCTGCCTTTATCGACTACGGTGCCGGGCTCGGGCGGGTAACAATCCTCGCTGCGATGCTTCCGTTCAGTCGAGTCATTGGAATTGAAGTTTCTCCCCATCTGATTCGGAGAGCGCACGAGAATATTCGAAATGTCCGTGGTGTGTTGCGAACACGAATCGAGATGGTGAGCGCAGATGCGTCAACGTTCGAGATCCCCAAGGACGCGTCCACGTTATTCTTTCATAACCCATTCGCGGGTTCAATTTTGTCATCCGTTCTCGAAAATGCGCGCCGTTCCCATTGCTCGCATCCTAGATTACTTCAGATCATATGCAACGTTCCAGAGCAGAGCGCATTCGAAAACGAGATCACGTCCGTTAACTGGCTCAAGCTAAGGGAGGGCTTCTTGCTGTCTGATCGGCGGAAATGCTTGATCTTTTCGCTGGGTTGAGCCATCGATTGCTTCGATCTGAAATTGTCATTCGCGGGCACGACGGTGCCGCCGGATAGGAGCGTTACTCCGTCAATGGCGCGGATAGGCGAGAGCTATAAATTAGACAAACTGCAAGCAAGCAGGGTTGAGGGTACGATGCCAATTTTGGTGATGCGATTAGAACGATCGCCGAAGGAGGCAAGATAGGCAAGGTGAATGCATTTTTCCGTCGTCATTCCCACCTACAATCGTGCCAATTTACTGGCGCGCACGCTCGAGTCCGTTTGGCGGCAACGCTTCACGGACTACGAGGTGATTGTAGTCGACGATGGGTCGACAGATGGAACCCAAACCTACCTGCAGGGGCTGGGCAATAAAGTGCGGGCCATAAGGCAAGCCAATAGCGGCCCCGGCGCGTCACGCAATATTGGTGTGCAGGAGGCGAGAGGTGATTATGTCGCGTTGCTGGACAGTGATGATTTGTGGTTCCCGTGGACTTTGGATGTCTTTGCGCGCGCTCTAAAAGAGCGCCGATGCTCGCATATCTTGGGCGGTAGGTTCGTGGAGTTTACGGATGAAACGGAGCTCCTCAATGTTCGCGAGGAATCGTATGAGGTCTCTTGGTTTACTGACTATCTTGCGTCTTCTCGTCACCCCTATTACGTCGGATCGGGGACGTGCGTATTGCGTCGAGAGGCCTTCGGGGGGACGAAGTTTCTGGAGGATCGCATGAACGCCGAGGATCACGACTTGATCCTGCAAATGGGGACACTTCCGGGCTTCGTGCGGGTCGTCGCGCCGGCCACGCTGGCGTGGCGACGCCATCCTGAAAGCGAAACCGGCGATTTCGCCAGCGGCGTCTCAGGTACCCAGCGGCTGTTGGCACGCGAGAGATCGGGCGCCTATCCCGGCGGCCGCGAACGCTCGCGGGAACGGCACTGCATCCTCACCCGCCACATCCGGCCCACCGCTTTGGCGTGCTTACGGGAAGGCGAGCTAAAACAGGGATGGGACCTCTACCGCTCGACTCTCGGTTGGAACATCGAGCTCGGCCACTGGAAATACTTGTTGGCCTTCCCTGTCCTCGCCGCTCTCGCGCTCTTGAGCCCAGCTCATTCACGCGTGACGGAGTCAGCGGGCTTCAAGTTGAGCCCAAACAGGGAGAAACGTAGGTCCACGACGCCCATTGACCGAACCGACTCGCCTGGTTCGACCATGGAAAAGCAGCCACGATCCCGATGAACTCGACTCGCATCCTTGGCATTTCGGCATTGTACCACGACTCCGCGTCGGCCTTCATCGTCGACGGCCGGATCGTGGCGGCGGCGCAGGAGGAGCGCTTCACCCGCGTCAAGCATGATCATCGCTTCCGGATCAACGCGGTCGAATACTGCCTGAGCGAAGGCGGAAATTCGCGGTGCTGAGAAAGACTAGAGACGACCTATTGCCGCATGAAGTTCACACAAGTATGCTTTCGCGCTTCCAAGGCTCAGCTGCGTGAGCGTCAGGTCCACCCTCTGGAATGCGCGCGTTCTTATCACTCGTTCGCACCTGCTCGCGCCAGTCGGACGGGCCGCTTTGCAAACGCTTTCCTGGCTGTTGCGCCACAACCCCATACAGCGCTATTCCCGACCCATACGTGAAGCGCGCTACGTCAACGCAGGTTGCGGGCGGAAGGCGCACCCGGGTTTCATTAACCTGGACTATACCTGGTACCCAGGGGTAGATTTGCTCTGGGATCTTAGCTGGGAACTGCCCTTTCCGGACGGCTCACTTCATGGAATCTACACCGAGCATTGCCTGGAACATCTTCCATTCGAGCTGGTCACGCGTAAGGTCTTGCCTGAATTTCAACGAGTGCTGGCGCCGGGCGGGCGGCTGCGCTTGATCGTTCCAGATGCTGGCCTGTATTTGAGCTTGTACGCTGAAGCCGCTATCAATCCCGGAGTCCGGTTCCCTTTACATGACGACGCTCTTGCAACCCCCATAATGTATGTGAACAGATGCTTCCGGGACCATGATCACCTCTACGCTTACGACTTCGAGACGTTACGGCATTTCTTACTTAAGGCGCGGTTTTCAAACGTGGAACGCCGCGGCTTTATGGATGGGGGCGATTCAGCTTTATTATTGGATTCTCTGGAACGCTCCTCGGAGTCCCTTTACCTTGAGGCGGTGAAGAGTGAAAAATGAAGGGAGCTAAGGAATGAGTTTCGCAGAATAAATGCGCCGAACTTCCTGGATCATGGGCACAATGGGAAAAGTTTCGTCAATGGCGAGGAGCGCTATGACTAGTCGAGCGTTTCCAAAGTTCGAATCATATGGGATGCTCGAAACGGCTGCATCCGTGGGATGGAGTCAAAGATGCAATTGTGGGGTTTCATGGAATCGGTCGTCTAGTGTTGCGGGTTCGCAGATGTCGAGAAGGTATTCGCTGCCTTGTTGCTATCTGATGCGCCGCCTGTGACAGTCCTCACAGGTCTACCGATGAGAGGAACTCGATCTCAGCCACTCCGCGAGACGAGACAAGAGCGCTTACTGGGTCCTGGCAATAGACCAGGACGTGCTGTCAATGTGATCGTGTGAATGTTCTGATGAACAGCACAGTTCCCATTTCGGTGATTATTCCGACATACAATAGGGGGATGGCAGTTTTCTCCGTATTGGAGAAAATTCAAGAATGCGATCCCAAGCCGGCAGAGATTTGGGTTCATATTGACTTGACCGACGGCATCCTCGAGCGCGAACTAAGTCGACGATTTCCAAATGTTAAAGTGTTGGGGTCGCCGATAAGGTTAGGTCCTGGCGGCGGTCGCCATCGATGCTTGCTTGCATCCAATACACCTTACGCAGTAAGTTTTGACGATGATTCGTATCCAGTGGATCCGGATTTTTTCTCCTCAGTAGAGCAATTATTTTCAGAGCATTCGCACGTTGCAGTCTTCGAAGCGAACGTTTGGCATCGACATGAGCACGCAAAGGTTCGCACCAAAAGTCTGGTGCCAATTCCGAGCTACATGGGATGCGGCTACGCTATTCGTGTGGCTGCATACCGACAAGTTCGCGGACATCTTCCACGCCCGGTGTCGTATGGGATGGAGGAAATGGACGTGAGCCTGCAATTGTTTGACGCCGGCTGGCGCATATTGCAAGCGGGAAATTTGCGGGTATTCCATGACACCGAGCTTAAGCATCATCAGTCATCGGAGATCACGTCGGGGACTATAGCCAACGTAGGCTTGTACGCGTTCTTGCACTATCCTTTCATCGGGTGGGGACGGGGTTTTCTGCAGTTAAGCAACAAGGTCTTCTATTGCATTCGAATGGGCAGAATTGGCGGCATTTGCTCGGGGCTTTTCAGCATACCGCGTGAGTGTTATCGCAATCGCCAGTATCGAAAGCCTATCTCATGGCAAACGCTGAAAGAGTTTCATAATTTTAGGAGGACCGGTGTGCGTTAGAAAACTCGGATGTAAAAGCCGGCGCTCAGAGGTGACAGCGGTAGAAAAAAGGGCGCGCGTGACGCGAAAGTCATTCTGGGCGCAGACATTTTGAAGTTTCTGGCATGTTATCTCGTTGATGGGCGTTTGAGGTAAATTGATGCTATATTTGTTAAGTCTAGATAGCAGAGATTTACGCGAAACTTTTGGCGTGCGACGTTAGGCCTGCTAAGTTCTCATATTCGGGTAAATGAACAACTCGAATCCAGAATGGATTTGCTGCCAGTTAGGAGCGCGTGAACACTACGCCGTCGCACGTGCCCTGCACCGGCACCATGCACTCCAGCTGTTGCTGACCGATGCTTGGGTTCGGCCGACAAATTTGCTTCGGAGACCCATACCCAGTCTGCGCGCGCGCTTTCACGCGGAGTTGGCAGCTGCAAATGTCTTTGCACCGACTAGCGCCAACATTGCTTTTGAACTGCGCGCCAAGCTTGCGGACCTTCGTGACTGGCAGCTGATCATTGCCCGCAATGATTGGTTCCAGAAAGTAGCAGTGGCGAGATTGTCGCGAATGAGTCCGGTCAATACGCAGCCGACGCTCATGGCGTACAGCTATGCTGCACTGAAAATCTTCAAATTGGCGCGTGCGCGAGGCTGGCGCACTGTACTTGGCCAAATCGACCCTGGCCCTCCGGAGGAGCGGATTGTAGGGAGACTATACGAGGAAAATGCAGTTCATCGCGGAAGCTGGCGGCCGCCACCGCGGCGATACTGGTCGAATTGGCGGGAGGAATGCGCGCTCGCCGATCGCATTGTAGTCAACTCGGCATGGTCGCAGGCTGCTCTTATGGACGAAGGCGTCCCGGCGGAGAAGATTAAGGTCGTGCCGCTCGCGTATGACGAACCGAAGGCTATCGAGGCGTTTCGCCGCGAATATCCGTCGGAATTCACCCCATCGCGACGATTGCGCGTGCTGTTCCTAGGGCAGATCAATCTGCGCAAGGGAGTTGGGCCGCTGCTCGATGCTATAAGGTTGCTACGCGGAGAACCAATAGAATTCTGGTTTGTGGGTCCAATTCAAATCTCAGTTCCATCAGATCTCCGCGACAATCCACAAGTGCGCTGGGTCGGTCCAGTTTCCCATGAGCACACTGCTCGATTCTATCACGACGCCGACATATTCCTCTTTCCGACATTCTCCGATGGCTTTGGTCTCACACAGCTCGAGGCGCAGGCGTGGAAACTTCCAATCGTTGCTACGGAATTCTGTGGGGTTGTGGTCGATGACGGTAGAAACGGCTGGCTGCTGCCAGAGGTTACTCCGTGCGCGATTGCCACGACGATGCGGCGCTGTTGCGCGGATCCGGCGCGTTTGCAGGAATTATCGGCCCGATCTGTTCTTACCGAGCGATTTTCCCTGGCCAGCATCGGGGAACAATGGTTGCATACTTTGGAGTAGCGGGGTTGTGCGGCGATGCTAAATCCTGGCGGGCGACTGGCCATTACCGCGCCAAATCCGTGGTCCATCAATGCGATTGTGAAAAGCTGCTTCGGCCGCTAACGACAGGGCGGACCATTTGGCGTGGTGTGGCGCGTCCACACTTTTCGAGTTCGGGCAACTGCACCGCTTTGAGCGTCAACGGTTTACCGGTATTGCCATACATAATCCGAAAACGTTTCCAGGTTAGGCTTTTTTGAGTCTTGGTTCACTCCTCGTCAGAATGGGCCTGCCCCGCAGCTATTTGCGAAGTCGACCATTCACGAGTTCGTTCGAGTCTGAGGTAAGAAATTGTTTATGCCGGGGCAGGTTCGGCGATCAATTGATGGGCGAGTTCGGGCCGGATGAAACGACGGCACAAAGCTCTGTTCGTCACCATCGTGCCATCGCCGTACCAACGCGACCTTTTCGAAGCGCTGGCCGCACGAGACGATATCGATTTGAGCGTTTACTACATGGAAGCGACATCCCCTGATTCCCCGTGGCCAGATAGGCCCCTGCGGCCCTTTGAGAAGATCATGCCGGGATTTTGGGTGCCCTTCGGCGGTGCCCGCGGACATGTTAACTGGGGTCTGCCGGATGTTTCCGAGCTGCATTTTGTAGTTCTTAGCAGCTTCACGTCTTTGACGGGACAGTGGCTGATGCGCGGCGCATTGCGCGGCAAACGGTGGCTGTTTTGGGGTGAGCGTCTTTGCCGCAACTCCGGGTTAAAGGAACTTATCCAACACGGACTTGCCGCACCAATTTCACAAGCTTCGGGGATTGTCGGCATAGGGCGCGCGGCCGAAGAGGACTATCGACGGCGATTTCCGCATCTTCCTCACTTTTGCATTCCGTATCACTGCGACCTATCGGCTTTCTTTGCTGCGCCCCGCCGTCCAGAGACTCGAGCACCAGTGACGTTCTTCTTTTGCGGCCAGATGATCGAGCGCAAAGGCGTGGATTTGCTGCTGTTGGCGTTCGATCGACTTGTGACCAGGGGACTCGACGCGCGGTTGCTTTTAGTCGGCCGGGAGGCAGACCTGGCCAAATTTTTAGCGACAGTGAGCCATGCTACGCGATCGAGGGTCTGCTACCAAGGTTTTCAGCCTCAAGAACGCCTGCCAGAGTATTTTGGAAAGAGCGATGTATTTGTATTGCCTAGCCGACACGATGGATGGGGCGTCGTGATCAACCAGGCTCTGGCCGCGGGTCTACCGATCATCACATCGAATGCAGTTGGTGCTGGCCTCGATCTTGTCGAGAATGGCGTCAACGGAATGCGCATCGCCCCTAACGATGTGGACGGCTTATATCGCTCGATGGAAACGCTGGCCTCAAATCCGGAAGTTGCGCGCCAATGGGGCGAGAGGTCACGGGAAAGGGCACGTGACCTCACTCCGGAAGCCGGCGCGGAGAAATGGGTGCGGGTGTTCGACAGCTTGTCAACGTCTATGAGGGACATCCAGTGATAGACAAGCGTCTGACGAGATCATGAGGGTACTTTTGGTCAGCAGTGGGTCGGGCTCGCGTGGCGGAGGCGAGATCTTTCTCGACTATCTCGGCAAGGAGTTGGCTGATCGTGGCCACGATGTCCTGATGTGGATTCCCAATCATCCGCGTATGGATGAATTGGCTAGGAAATGCGCTAGATTTGCGCAGATATTTCGGGCTAAATATCGCAATACCTATGATTATCCAGCGCGCTCGCTGTCGACGTGCTTCAATTGGAGAGCTTCGCGCCGTATTGCGCGCGAGTGGAAAGCGCTTCAACCAGACGTAGTCCATATTAACAAACAAAATCTGGAGGACGGCCTCGATCTGATGCGCGCGATTCGGCTCTGCACGCTGCCGAGCGTCTGCACCATCCATCTAACGCAAAATGCGCGTTATCTTCGCGCCAGAGCGGGCTGGTTGCGCGACATTATCGCTCGTGGGCAGCTGAGCAGCTACAAAGGGGTGCTGGTAGCGGTGCAGGAAGCGCGACGCTCTGTGCTCAGCGAATTTCTTTGCGGACGGGCATCCACGAAGTTAATCTTCAACGGCGTTCCACGCGTTAACGATGCCGTCTCGCGTCCTTTGCGTGATGCCAAACGCAGCGAGCTTGGCCTGTCGGATAGCGATTGCCTGGTGCTTGGGGTTGGTCGACTTGTGGAACAGAAGCGACCGTTCCTCTTCCTGCGCACGGCTAAGGAACTGCACGAGCGGTTACCCGCTACCAAATTCCTTTGGGTAGGAGATGGCGAGCTTGCCGAGGAATGGCAACGAGCGATTACCCGCGAAAAACTCGAAAACGTGATCCGCTGCGCCGGCTGGCAAATCGATGTACTGCCCTATTTGCTCGCAAGCGACCTTCTGCTACACGTAGCGGAGTTCGAAGGGCTTCCTCTCGCTGTGATCGAGGCCATGGCGGCGGGCTTGACTTGTGCAGTAACCAAGAACCTCTCCTCCGAGGTCCCCTTGTTCAATAAAGGCAATGTTTTGTTCGCCGATGACATCGGGGATCTGGCTGAGCAACTGCGAAATCCACTCGCGCTCGCCCGTATCGCGGAGGGCGGTCGCCGCCTTGTCGAGGATACGCTTTCTGTGAGCAAGATGGCTGAATCTTACGAACAACTTTACCTCGACGCAAGGAGGGGCTTTTCCGATTTCGTGTTCCGATGAGAGCGCCGACTCGTTGTTTACCTTGCGTCAGTCGGGGCATGTTAACGTCTCATCGGTTAATCTTTCGAGATTGAGGCGCGGTTATGGGGCATGACGTTACTGCTCGAGCGGCACCGAGCACTGCGGTTTCCACGGCAGTGATATTATGCGGGCTCACTCTCACGAGCCTTCTGCTGCCCTCAGACAGCGCCGTGGATGTGTACTCCTTTGGCGCGATCAGCGTCGGCCTATCCCTAAGCCTTGCGACCGTTATCGAGGGAAGGGCGGATATCCGCAAACTGATCCGAGTCGACATCCTGATGTTTTGGGTGCTTTACGGGCTAACGTTTTTGGAGTTTCTCTTCCCGCAGCCAAACCTCGACCTTTTGGTATCGCCCGCGGACGCGGCGAACGGGACCCATGCCGTACTAGTTGGGTTCGCGGGGCTGGCCGTCGGGCGACATCTGGTACCCTGGCGGGGCGCATCCCGCGTCTCCACTTTTCTTATCGATTTGCGACCGGCCAACGTTTTCTTGCTATTCATGCTGGCAACACTGCTGGGATACTTACATATCTTCCTTGCTGTGAATTTCGATCCACTTGAAGCCTTACGGCAGATGTCACTCCCTCGCTTTTCGCAATCCTGGAGCCGGGGGGGTTATGGAGACGCGTATGCGTTATTATATGAAGTTGGAGCACTAATTTATCTCATTCCACCGCTTGCGGGGCTGATTTACGCCCGTCCAAAGGACTACAAATTATCCGTCAAGATCGTGGCAACAACTGTGCTCTTATTTACTTTATTCTACGGATTTTCATCGGGTACGCGCAACGTCCTTGCTACTTACGTTATAACATTTGCAGCTATCTACTTTCTTGCTAAGCCTCAAATCAGTTTGCGGCAGGCGTTGTTGCTAGGAGTGCCGATGCTCGTCGTTTCGTTGATCGCGATGGTCTATATGTTGTCTTTTAGAACTGTGGGCCTCAGCAATTTCTATTCATCATCAGCAGGGCTGGATAGCGCTTCGGTCTTTGTCGACCACAACATTGTGAACGTATCACACCTAACAGCGGAATTTCCGTCTGTATTTGATTACCTCGGCCTCGAAATCCCGTTCAATGCGGTGATTAGGCCAATTCCTAGAGTCCTTTGGCCGGGTAAGCCCGAAGGTCTAAGCGTTACCATTGAGTCTGCGCTGGGCGCGGCTCCTGGGATGACGCTCTCATGCGCCTTTGTTGGAGAGGCCTATATGGCGGGCGGTTTGGTTGCTGTTCTGATTATCAGCTTGGTTTTTGGTGCGGCAGCTGCGATGTGGAACCGCGTGGGCAACAGCAATCTTCAGTTCGCGCAATTGCTTTACGCGTCGGGCTTTCTTTGTGCCGCTCTTGCCATGCGCAGCATGCTCTCGATGGTGCCCTTCATGCTGCCCACAATTGCGCTCTGGATTTTCGGCAAGTTGTGGCTGCCTCGCTTCTCCTTGCGGCGTGCGACTCCGGCATTCAATCCGGAAAAGCTGTGAGCGGTTGCGGATCGGAATCTCTGGAGGTAAAGCTTTATGACGTTGGGATCCCGACGGAGAACTGGACTCCCGTGCGGATACTGCATGTAATTCCATACATGCATCCGAGCGCCGGCGGACCTCCGGTCGTCGTCGAGAATTTTGTGCGCGAGACCAGCAAACTTGGCCACCTGTCCGAAATAATTTCAACACCGCTTTTTTGTCATGACGATGAACGAATTCTCCTGCAACGATTAAACGAGCTGTCTCCGACTTTCTTTGTACGATCCAGAACGTTCGATTTTCTGCACGGGCCAACCCGGCGGCAAATTGGCGAGAGCATTCGCGCTGCCGATATCGTCCATCTGCATACTCTTTGGAACTCCATCAACGTTATCGCGCGGCAAGAATGTGGTCTCCATCACCGACCTTACGTGCTTATGCCCCATGGCATGCTTGATCCGTACTCATTGACGGTGAAGCGCTGGCGCAAGGCACTTTATCTCTGGGCAATCGAACGCAGGAATATCATGTCTGCGCAACGCCTCATCTACACTACAGCAGAAGAGGCGCGGATGGCCGGGATCAAGTCCCCTTCGGTCCCGAAGGGCGTCGTGATTCCGCTCGGAGGCGATGCTCCGTTCGAGAATTCTGACGAACTAGCCGCGGAGTTTCTTCAAAGGTTTACCAGGGCACGCAACCGGAGGCAGCTCCTCTTTCTAGGACGCCTGCATTTCAAAAAGGGACTGGATCGAATCTTGGTAGTGCTGCCTTCGATCAGAAGAGTCTTTCCTGATGTGCTGCTGACAGTTGTCGGGGACGGCACCGCCGAGTTTGAGACGATGCTGAAAAGCACAATTGCCGCCCAGAAATTGGAAGACAGTGTAATGCTGACTGGCAGGCTCGACGGAGCCGCGAAGTGGGGAGCGTACGCCTCAGCCGAGTTGTTTTTACTTCCGTCTCGACAGGAGAACTTTGCAATCACGGTTGCCGAGGCGATGCAAATGGGTATTCCGGTCGTCATTAGCGACAGGGTAAACACGTGGCCTTATGTGCAAGCCGCGGGTGCGGGGGTTGTCCTTGATGAGGAACGGATGGAGAGCGGCCTCGAACGTGCAATATTCACGTTGTTGCGGGACCGCGGGACGCTGAGACTCATGGGTAAACGCGGCCAAGAGTTTGCTCGAAAGAACCTGACGTGGGCGGAAGCCGCAGGCAAGCTATTAAAATGCTATAATGAGGTGCTCGATTGTGCTCGGGCCTACGCAACCGCTAGGCACTGAATTGCCGCGCAACGAATTTCAGGACCTATCACGCTTTCGACTGCCTGAGGGGGCCTACGGACGGCCCGCGTGGTTTATCCAACTTTGGTGGCTTTTCGATGCGCTCTTTGTAAGGCCGACGCCGCAGGCGCTTTATCCTTGGCGACGTTTCGTTTTGCGGCTATTCGGGGCTAAAATCGGTCGCAACGTTCTGATCCGGCCCGGCGTTCGTGTTACATTTCCGTGGAAAGTGGTGATCGGCGATTACTGTTGGATAGGCGATAACGCGACGCTTTATAGCGTCAGCACGATTACGATTGGGGAGCATAGTGTCATTTCGCAAGAGGCTTATCTTTGCGCCGGAACGCACGACCACAGCGACATTTCGTTTTCATTATTGACTACCCCGATCACCGTAGAACCGGAGTGCTGGATTGCTGCGCGCGCGTTTGTCGGACCAGGGGTTCGGATTGGAAGGGCTGCAGTCATCGGGGCCTGCTGCGTTCTGCTGTCAGATGCGCCAGCCGCGACGATCGTAGCTGGCATTCCGGCGCGCACGATCGGACGCCGACATCGGAACTCATAGATGGCTCAAGCCGCTTCCCTTCCTGAGCTGAGCCGTCTTTTCCCGCCATGACCGGGAATTCACCGAGTCGATGGGAAATGTCATCACGATTGACGATGAGCGGATCAAGAGCCTCCTCGACCGTGTCGTTCCGCGGCAGCGTGGAGGAGACGTTGAACGCCTTGCTGGACGCTGAGGCGGATCGGCTCGCTTGTAACGCTGCGCATTGCACGTTAAGCCGCCTACTGCGGACGAGCCGGCGGCGCTCCATGTCGTGCCGCAACCAGGTCAACAGAAGGGAGCCGTTGAGTTCAGCCAATGTGTTGGGCGGGATCGGCTCGCCTTCGGGCATGCGCAAGCCGTCGAGGCGCAGGAGGATGCCAAGCGGCCCAATCGCGAGCGCGAAAGTCTCGTTGGCGAGCAAAGCGGATCGTCAACAGGATGAAGGCGGCGCTGGCGCGGCTCGGCATCCGCGGCTTCAATCCGAAGCTGAAGAAGGCGGTCGAACGTCACTGGAGCGACGATGGTGCCATTGTCCTCGCCGCTCGCCCCATAGCATCTTTTTCGGCGCTTTTCACGCTTTGGCTATCGATGATGGCGGCACTCGGACTGGCTTCCCGTTGCGCTTGTTCACGACACTGGTCATAAAGCGCGTGGTGGATGCGCTGCAATGTGCCGTCATAGG
>Ga0207416_1004239_pt1 | contig 12697 bp, 12 predicted proteins | sample PaiPotPPM11metaG_FD_184107 | JGI IMG/M metagenome (GOLD analysis project Ga0207416, IMG submission 184107) | Iron sulfur acid spring bacterial and archeal communities from Banff, Canada, to study Microbial Dark Matter (Phase II) - Paint Pots PPM... ...
GGATTGGCAGATCGAGCGCATCGCGCAGCCGTTGGAGATTAGCCGTCACTTGAACGTAACCATCGAGCGCCTCTGGAGCGGCGGCGAGCGGAATGATGACGCCGCTGGTTGCAGCGACGAGCGCCGAAGCGGTGAGGATCCCCATAGAGGGCGGGCAATCCATGACAATGACGTCGGCCTCGAGTTGGCGTAATGCCTTGCCGAGCCGTCGTTCGGAACCGACCTGGGCCGAGAGCGTGCGCTCTGCAATGCGGAGACGATCCGGAACCGCGGGCATGATGCTCAGTCCGAATGCAGTAGCCTCAATCAAGACATCCGCGGCAGCGGCTTCATCCATGAAAATCTCAGCCGTTCCGGGGGCGCTTGTTCGGCCAAGAAGCCAGGTTGTAAGGGTGGCCTGCGGGTCCAGATCGACGAGCACGACTCGTTTTCCCAAGGCGGCAAACTCCGCGCCAAGGTTCCCCGTCAGGTTCGTTTTTGCAACCCCGCCTTTTTGGTTGGCTACGGCCAGGAGAATCATCCAAACCATTCTAGCACACCAGCACGTTCTAGTGCCAGGATGCCTTAACGCCCTTCCGCCATAACGCTGAAACGTTAAAGCGCCCCAACGTAGAAAGGCTAGAGCGTTTTTACGTCAGAGCGTTATAACGCTTCATTTTGCGTGGTATCGCCCACATCGCCCTGCCTCGGTGCGGTAGCCCCAAAGTTCGTGGTATCACCCACGCTGATCGTGGTATCGCCCACAAAAGTTCGTGGTATCGCCCACGCTTAATTCGTGGTATCGCCCACAAAAGTTCGTGGTATCGCCCACGCTTGCTTGCTTAAAAACCCTTATTTTATGCGGGTTTCCGCCGCGTTTTCAATGCCGTAACAGACCCTAACACGTTATATTAACGTTCTAACGCCTGCCCATCGCGCATCTAAGCTGATACGTCATACCCGAACAAGGTAGGCCGGGTCTACGCCCCGGCCAAATTAAAGAAGCGCTACGGTCAACTCTCCCCACGCCCTCTGGCCTCGCCGTTCACCGCCCCGTCACGGTAGCACCCGGCGCAAGGGTCTACGCTTCGCTCCGATCGCGCTACGCGCGACTACGCCCTTGCACCGCGCGCTAGGGCTGCGCCCGACGGTGAACGGCGAGGCCTCCCAGACTGCGAAAGACACTAGAGGCCCCTCTTACCTCCGCGCCAGTCGAGGACGGTCCCGGCTCCGCCAACCCACCTGCGAAAATCCCGTCTCAGACAGGGACGCGTTTTTTGCGACCACCCTTGCGGCCATTCTGCCGCGCAGCGGCGGCTTTTCCCGGCGTTGACCGGCTCCCGCCGGCACGAGCAATCTTTGCGCGCGTCACATAGCCGAAGAAGTCCTCAAGCAGCCCCGGTGCGGAAATCGCAACGTCCAGCGCGGGCCAGAGTAATCCCTCGCCCATCGGATCGACTTCCACGGCTTTGAGTGCCGCCGACGGCTTGTCCGCTAGCTCCGCCACCTCGCTCACGGGAATCGTCACTGAGGCCCCGTTTCGCAGCTCCAGGCTCAGCCCGAGGGATGAGGTGGCGTGGAGCGGGTGAACCGAGGCTCGTATAACGGCCGTAGCGGCCGTTTTCGCGGCTTTCCCGGCCCGCGTAACTACGGCGTAGGCTTCATCGGTCAGGGGCACGATTTTCGCCATTGTAGAGCCTCCAAAGGGCAAGCAGCTCGCCCGCGTGCTCGGCCACGACCTCCAAGGCCCTGCGGGCGTCGGTCTTGCTTAGGCCCTCGATCGCGCGGACTTCGATCGGGCCGTCGATGTAGATCGAGATCTTGCCGCCACCGGCGAGCACGTGAACGTGCGGTCGATGCCCGCGCTCGTTACGGGTGTAGACCCAGACGTGGAACTTTCCATAGCGACGCTGCGGCACGACTCAGTATAACCCAACTAAGTTGGGTTTGTCAGCCCTTCGGAGCCGACTCGTCGGGAGGTAGGCCAAAGAGCGCTCGGTCCTGCTGGCGCTTTAGGCGGGAGATTTGAGCGTCCCACCAGCGAGCGATACCGACGGGTTTCTCGGCCGCGCGATCGGTCGCAACCGCGTCGAGGAGTAGCGCGCCGGCAACGATTTTACGCCGCGTTTCGATCCTGCGGGACTCCGCTGCCTTGCGAGCGTTGAGCTTGGCGATCTGCACGTTGAGCTGATCGCGTTTTTGTTTGAGCGCTTCGAGCCGGTCGTCAGCCATATCAGGCCCCAAGTATATCAGACCACTGCTATTGTGACCCAGACAACGCCAGGCAACCGTGAGGAGCGAAAGCGACGAGCGGGTACGCCCCACTGGCGTTAGAAGTGCGCGCTTATACATTGCAGGCAATGTAGCGTGTGGAACCGAAGCGGGATAAGGTGGCGACGTACCGACTTTCCGCAAAACTCATTTCTCGAAGCGAGGGCCGCAGCGCCTGTGGCGCTGCGGCCTACCGATCGGGGGAGCGGATCGTCGACGAGCGCACCGGCGAGGTGTTCGACTATCGGCGGCGCGGTGACGTGCTCGATCGAGAGATTCTGGCGCCACCGGTCGCCCCAGCGTGGGTACTTAATCGCGAACAACTATGGAACGCGGTTGAAGCGGTGGAGAAGCGCAAGGACGCGCAGGTCGCCCGTGAGATTCAAGTGAGCTTGCCGCATGAGCTGCCGCTCGACCGGCAGCGTGAGCTGCTGCACGGATGGGTACGTGAGCAGCTAGTCGAGCGTGGAATGGTGGCCGATGTCGCGATCCACGCGGCCCATAAGGGAGGCGACGAGCGCAACGTCCACGCCCATGTTCTGCTCACCACCCGAATGATCACGTACGAAGGCTTCGCGGGCAAAGACCGGAGCTGGAACGATCGGGCCGTGCTTGAGGAGTGGCGCACGTCGTGGGAACGGCACCTGAACCGGGCTCTCGACCGGGCCCGCATTGCCGAGCGCGTCGACCACCGTAGCTACGCCGAGCGTGGGATCGATCGTGACCCGGAGCCAAAGCAAGGGCCGGTCGCCACGCAGATGGAGCGCGGCGGCCGACGGTCCCACGCGGGGGATGATCGACGTGCGGCGCGCGAGCGTAACGCGGAGCGCGAGCGGCTACGAACTGAAGAACGACGGCTCGAGCGGGAGCTGCGTGAAGAGCAGCGGCGCCGGGAGCCGGAGCACCAGCGCCCTAGCATTGGGACGCCGGAGGTGCCCGGCTGGCAGCGGTGGCGAGAGCAGGTGCTCTCGGAGGCCTACGCGCGCGATCTGCAAGGCTCGCAGCTTGCGCGTTTTTGGCGGATCGAACGCACCCAGGCCGGGCTTACGTTCGAGAACGCCCGAGGCCGGTTTGAGGACCGCGGAAGCGAGATTATCGCGCGGCAGGGCAATGAAGCGGAGATTCGCGGCATGCTGGACCTGGCCGAAGTGAAGGGGTGGCAGGAGCTGACTTTCACCGGTAGCGACGAGTTCAAGCGGCAGGCGATGGAAGCATCGCTCGAACGCGGGTTTACCGTGCGGGCCGAGGGGCGCGATGCCGAGCTGTTGCGCGAGGCGGAAACCTCAAGAAATGCAAACATACGTTCGATAACACGAGATGTGGGCGAGCGTACAGACCACGGATGGGAGCGGTAGATGTCACAGCAAGTTGCAGCGCCGAAGGACGGGCGTGGGGCCCTCCTCGCGCTTATCGTCGCGGTCCTAGTCTTTTTCCTGATGCTCAGCATCGAGACGCAGAGCATCGCTCGAAGGACCGGGTATCAGGCCACGCTTGGGCGCCCTGTCTTCGGCAAAATCTACGCGCCTTGGGCCTCGTACGAGTGGATGCTCAGGTACGATCTCCAGCCGAACCTCGCGGGCATGTTCACTGGTCAGCCATTGGTGCTGCCTCGACCGTACGAATACGCTTGGGCGCGTGGTGCTTTTGCCGCCGAACGTAAACGGCTACCCTGGGAAGCCGGCGGAGCGTTCGTGCTCTTCATCGCGCTCTCGATTTGGTGGAATAGAGACCGACGTAATTCGGATCTACATGGCGCGGCTGGTTGGGCCACGTCGCGCACCCTTCGGCGATCGGCGCTTTGGAAGGCCCAGTACGGTGTCGTGCTTGGCCAAGCGAAGGCGCTCTTCGGGCGCCCCGGTCATCTACTGATCCACAATGACACTCAAAACGTGCTCGCGATCGGGCCGCCGGGCGAAGGCAAAACTGACGGCATTGCGCGCCCCACCTTGGTTAAGACGTGGCTTTACTGGAGCGCGATCGTTTTCGACCCTGCGGACGAACTTACGCGGCTTACCGCAAAGGTTCGCGCTGCTCATACGCGCGTGCGCATCTTCGATCCGCGTAATCCCAACAGCGCGCGGTTTAACCCGCTCGCCGGCATCGCTGCCGGCGACGTCGACGCCGTTCGCGCCGTGCTGGCTTCGTATTTCTTCGATCGCGATGTCAGCGATATGAGCAGCGATGCACGCTTCTTCGAGAGCCGCGCTTTGGCGCTTGCGACGGCCGTTACCGCGCACATGATTGAGCTCGGCAAACCGACGCTCGAGGCGGCGGCGCGCTTTGTTGTTGACCCCGCTTGGAAGAGCGAAGGCGAGGTATGTGAAGCGCTCCTGAAGTCGCGAATCCCATACGTTCAGGAGACGGGCGCGGAGTTCGCCCGCATGACTGACAAACAGCGCTCGCCGTTCGTCGCGTCGTTGAACGATCGGCTTGAGCTCTTCCGAACGGATGATGTGGCGCGCGCAACGGGCGCCTGCGATATCTCGCCTACGGATCTGCGACGGGAGCCGACGACGCTTTACCTCGTCGTGCGCGAGAAAGACCAGGCTTCGCTCAACCCGCTGATGCGCATGGTCCTTACGCGCTTCTTGCACGACTTAACGGGCCGCATACCGCGTGAGGGTGAGCAACGCATCCTCCTCATGATCGACGAGTTTCCGCTCCTCAAGGCACCGATCATCGCGCAGCAGCTAGCGACGATGCGCAAGTATTGGATCCACACCGTGCTCCTCGCACAATCGCTTGCACAGATTCGCAATTCGTACGGGCCGAACGAGACCGTCAGCGGTATGTGTGACGTGCGGGTGTTCTTCTCGTCTGTCGATACGGCAACGCAGGAGCTTGCGTCGGCGACGTGCGGCCAGACGACCCGGTGGGCGCAAAGCACCAACCGCGACAGCGCCGGTAAAACGGCATTCACTCTGGGGGAGCAGGGCCGGCCGCTCCTATACCCGCATGAGCTTGCCGAAATGAAAGCCCGCGGCGAGATCATCGTTTTCAAAAAGGGCGAACCGCCGATTAAGGCTCGACCTGTTCGTAGCCATGAGGATAAACGATTTTTGTGATACCTGAAGATGTGATGATTCGTCTCAAAGAAGCGTGTGACGCCGATTTCGTACCAGATCAAGCATTCCGATATAGCAAACTTAACCCAGGCGAGAGGCCGGATAAGGCGTTAGAGATGTATCTCACGGATCGGAGCGAGATCGAGAAGCGCCAGCCCAGCTTCTACGAAGGGCCGCACGCTCGAAGGATCGACGCCTATATTAAATTCATGCTGAAACGGCTGCAATACGGGCTTGAGATTCCGGAGTGGAAAATCGGCGATTAGTTATGCGTAGGTTCAACCTCGGATTTTGATCCGGGGCTCGGCGCGATACTTCAGCAGCTCCGCAGCGGGACGGTAAATGGGTCGCTCGCACAAACGTGTGCGAGATCGACGCGATAGTTCGCCAGCGAGAATTGATCGGCGAGGCGGAAAGGACGGCCACCCGCGTATACGATGGCACGCTCTAATTAACAGGAAGGACCCGATTGCTCGGGGCCCTTCCGCTGCTAGAATCCAAGCGCGTGGCTTAAAAGTGCTTCCATCGCATGGCAGACCTCTGGCGAAGACAGCCGAAAAACGCGCTGACGACCGATTGCGGAGACGCAGAGCAGGCCGCCTGCGACAAGCTTTCGCGAGGTGTGCGCTTGCGGCTTGAGGAGAGGTTGCCGCGCGAAAGGGGAGTTCCGATGCCGGGAGCGGACGTCCGTCTAAGAGCGCAAAAAGGATTGCCGCGCGAACGCAGTTCGCTAATAAGGGCGGCGATTTCGGCGACGTTGGGCTCTGCAGCGGAGCGGGTTGGCATGAAGCGGCTCATTGCCTAAAAAAGATATCATGAAGACGCTTCAGGATAGCCTGAAACGTTGAAGCTACTGTGCGGGTGTGAAGCTCGCGCTACCGTAGAGGACATGCTGCGGTGCGGTATAGGAAAATGGCCCAAGCCATGATGTCACCGCCGATGTTCCTGTCCAAAAATTTAAGATGAGGTTTGATGGCGTCGTCGGCATGGTCGCCGGCGACCCGACGGCGGTGTAAATCGTTTGACCGTCAACAATCCACGATATCGAATTAGGTAGCCATTCAATTGCATACGTATGCATTGCGAGCGAAGAATCGAACGGTAATGCGATGGTGTGTTCGATGCCTGGGCCACCGAGTTTGTAATACGTCGCTTCCAGTGTGTTAGTTCGCGCCCCGGGGATCTCGACGTCGATCTCGTCGTTGGTTTCCGGGCCATTGGGCGTTGTATTGATATAGGTGAAAAACGTCGAAACGATTCCAGAGCCACTCGCCGCTTGCATCGAAACGGTGTAAGTTCCGTAACCGTAAGCCGCGTTTGTGCGCATCTCACCCGAAGCGTATGGTTCATTCGAGCAACTCGACGGGCAGGGAATGTTATCAAGAGTGATTGCGAGTTGAGAACCGGTCGCAATGGCGTGGTCGGCGCGCCATCCGACGTTAAAATCGCCGCCGTTCGTATATCCATCGTCGCGCGTCCAGAGCGAGGTGTTGTTCCAGGCACTGAGATCGAGCGGCGTAGGCTGGGATACCGGTGTCGCGAGCGGAGTCGGCGCCATCACGTTGCCGTTCATCGTTCCACCACCACCACCACATGCAGCAAGCGCGAGCGCGAGGACGGCGACGATGGAAAAGCGTGCGTACATTTCCCAACCATTCGAGAAGTTAAAGTTATTTCTCTTTCCGGTGCCAATTCAAGTTCAGTTTCTGTCGTCCCCGTTCGGGGACGCTAACGATGACCTTCGATCGCCCTTAAATGGTTGCAGGGCGGTCCCGGCTGTCCTCGGCGGAACGCAGATTCAATAGCATCGGAGAGGTCACTCGTGCCCCTCGTTGGCCTGGTTCTCGTCCATGCTCCGGTCATGAAATGTCCGATATAAGGTCGAACGGCCAACGCGAAAGACCCGTGCGACGTGATTCGCGCTCTCGCCGTGCGCGAGCATGTTTTTGGCTTCTCGTACCTGTAGCGGGGTGAGCGCCGGCGGACGGCCGATTCGCTCGCCACGGCTCTTGGCTGCGCGCATGCCGGCGATGGTTCGTTCGCGCAGTACGTCACGTTCGAATTGAGCGACGGCGCCGAGGACGGCATAGAGCATCTTCCCGGCGGCCGTTGCGGTGTCGAGATGTTCCGTGAGCGATCGGAGGGCTACGTCTCGTTCGCGTAGCGACTCGGCGACATCGAGGAGATCCCGGAGGCTCCGTCCGAGCCGATCGAGTTTCCAGACCACGAGAGTGTCGCCGGGCCGCAGTACCGCGAGCGCGCGATCTAGCTGCGGACGCGATCGGCGCGCCCCGCTTTCGCTCTCCTCGAAAACCGGATCGCAGCCAGCCCCTTCAAGGGCGTCGAGCTGCATGCGAGTGGTCTGCTCGTCGGTCGAAACGCGCGCATAGCCCACGAGGCGGTTTCGGATGATGCCGAGGTCATCCGCAATCGGCAAACGTGCTCCCAGGGCCTCATTTCGGCCCAGGATTCGGCTCTTTTGTTTCGGGACAGGCTTTCGGGACACGAAAGGCCTCTTCGTGCCGAAGTCGTCAAATCATCCCAAAAAGGACCCTTTTCACTACAGGTTTCGAAATAGAATGCCACCGGCTTTAAGAGGCATTTAGGCATTTGTAAGCGGATGGCGCTTATGCTTGGCGCTTATGCTTGGCGCTTACGCTTGGCGCTTACGCACCTAAGCATCGACGGCCCGCGTCGTTTCCGCGACAGTCGACGGTCTGCATGCGTGTGGAACGCGGCCAGGTCGAGTCTCGTATATATAGAAATGGAAAGCGTGACGCTGCGGAACATTCGCGGTAGCCTCGTCCTCGGCTTGCTTGTCTCGCTGGCCGCGCATGTCGCGCTGTTTGGCGGGCAGCATACCGTAGGCGGCGCCTATCACGCCGTGCTAATGCAGGGCACGTCAGCGGTCACGCTGGGCTTCGTCGCGTTTCTTGGGGCGCTTGCCTGGGCTCTGTCAAGGAGCTCGAGCGACGGCAGTGTACTCGCCGCCCGCCTTCGCGAGCAACTCCCCGGCCTCGGAAGCGTCGTTGCATCCGCAGCTTCATGGTACGCCGGTATAGAGGCAATCGAGCCGCATCACCTTGGTGCGCCGGTGATCGAGCTGCTCGTCGTTCTCATTGCAGCATCGTATCTCGTACTGCTCCTGGCTCGCGCGATGACGGACACGTTCGCGCATGCGGCCATCACGATTTCCCGCACGTCCTTTTCGCCGCGCGTGCCGGCGTGGCGACGTCGTCCGCGCGAGCGCGTCCTTGCTCGTCATTCGTTCCAAGCGCGTCGTCGCTTCGCGCGCCCTCCTCCGGTCGCAGTAGCTTTCCCTCGCGTTTAAACGCGCGCAAAGCACTATCGTCTCCGACCGGAGGTCCCTTTGTCCCGCTTCGTTGCGACGCTGGTCGTCGCGCTTACCTGCATCCTTCTGATGCGCTCCACCGCACTGGCACACGTTGTCTGCGGAGACCGCATCTTTCCCACGACGCTGACCATGGACGATCCAGGTGTCGGCGACGAAGTATCGCTGCCGACGCTCCAGTTCACCCCGACTTCGAACTCGGAAAACAACAACTATGGGTTCGAATGGGATAAAACCATCACCAAAGATCTGACTCTTGCGATTAACGATGATTACGCCACGCAACGCAGTCCAAGCCAGCATGTAGCCGGATGGGACAACGTCACGCTGACCCTCAAGGATCAGCATCCGTGCCTTACCCGTTACTCGCACGAAGAAGCTGTTTGGTCGATCGGCGTGATACGGCTGCTCCCGGGAACCGGATCGACGCAGCTTCAGAACGTCGGCGCAATTGCGACATTCGGGAGCACCGCGCCAACATTTTATTTTGGCAAAGGCTTGGGCGCTCTAACGAACGGTGCCCTCCGCCCGATTGCGATCACCGGTGAAGTAAGCCGCGTCTTTTCCGACCGGCAGAGTTTGAACCCGAATGCCTGGAGCTATGCGGCGTCGTTGCAATACTCGATGCCGTATTATCAGCAGAACGTGAAGGCGCGCAATATTCCGCAGTGGCTCACGCGCCTTACGCCACTGGTCGAAGTCGCGATGACGACGCCGGACGCCGGTACCCCGACCGGCACGATTGCGCCCGGTTTTCTCTACGATGCTCCCTCGTGGCAGTTGGGCGCAGAGGCGCTCATCCCAGCCAACAACGCGACACGACACGTGCAAGGCACGGGATTCATCATTCAATATCACGTCTTTCTCGACACGTATTATAAAAGTTGGTTAGGCAGACCGTTCATCAACAAGAATCTTTGGAGAGAATAACTATGCGTTTCATCGTTACCACGTTTGCGCTGCTTGCAATGATTCTCGTTCCCGTAGCGGTTCGAGCGCACGCATTCCTCGACCATGCCGATCCGGCCGTGGGCAGCACCGTACCGGCCGCACCTACCGTCGTGCACATTTGGTTCACGCAAGAGCTCGAGCCGGCTTTCAGTTGGATAAAGGTCACCGATAAGACGGGAGCCGCCGTCAGTGACGGGCCGTCCGCGATCGATCCGACCAATAACCAGGAGTTGGACATCAAGATGAAGCCGTTGCCGGCGGGCACGTATACCGTGAAATGGCATGCGCTCTCGGTCGATACGCACACGACCCACGGTGATTTCACGTTCCAGGTCAAGGGGAGATAAGGCCATCGATCCGCTCTTATCCTCGACGCGCTTCATTCACTACACCGCGTGTGTGCTGCTGGAAGGCGTATTCGTATTCTGGTGTCTGATCGCTTGGCCTGCGTTTCGTCGAACGCAGACGTCGCAAGCGTCAGCCGAGCGACTCGATCGGCGGCTCTTTGGGCTCGCGTGGGCGAGTCTGCTCGTCGCGCTCGTAAGCGGCGCCGGTTGGCTGATCATCGTCGGGTCGAAAATGAGCGGCACGCCGCTGCGCTCGGTCGTGCAGGGCGGTGTCCTCGGAATCGTCTTAACGCAAACGCACTTCGGCATCGATTGGTTGATACGCGCTGCGCTCATCGTCGTTATCGCGTTGTGCCTGGTCGTGCAGATGCGAACGCGCAGACAGGCGGCGGGCTGGGTTGGTTTGCTCGCAGCTTCGGCGTTCATTGCTTCGCTTGCGTGGGCGGGTCACGGGGCGGCGACCGAAGACGTGCCGTTCGACGCCATCCATGCACCCGCCGACATCTTGCATTTGCTCGCCGCCGGAGCGTGGCTCGGCGCACTCGTGCCGCTCGTGATATTTCTCACTCAAGTATGGCGCGATAAGAGTCCGCAAGCCGTTGCGGTCGCGCGAACGGCGACGCTGCGCTTCTCCGTGCTGGGTGTCGCGAGCGTGGGGACGTTGATCGTCACCGGCGTCGTGAATACGTGGTTCCTCGCCGGCAACGTTCCGGCGTTGATCGGGACGTTATACGGTCAGCTTTTACTGCTCAAAATAGCGCTCTTTGCCGCGATGATTGCCGTGGCGGGCGTGAACCAGCGTCGGCTTCTGCCGTGTCTCGCCGACAATGCAAGTCACCCCAGCCTCTGCCTGCAAGCGATTCGACAAGTGCGCCGCAACGCGTCGATCGAGGCAGCTGTGGGTGTGCTCGTCCTCGCCATCGTCGGCATCATCGGCATACTGCCGCCCGGACTTCACACCGAGCCGCGCTGGCCGCTCCCGTTCCGGTTCGATCTCGCCGAAGTTACCCCACACGGGCAGACGGTTTTCGAGGCCGCGGTTATCGCCTTCGCGCTCTGTCTTGTGGCTACGATTGTTATTGCCGAGAGAAGACGCTACCGCGCGATGACCGCGTCCGTCCCATTGCTGATTCTTTTCGGAATCGTCAGCTGGGTTGCGCTGCGTCCGGGGATCGTGCATGCCTACCCAACGAGTTTCTACGCATCGACGCAGCCGTATGCGGCACCCTTTATCGCCAGCGGCGCGCCGCTTTACGCGCAGAATTGCAGCCTGTGCCACGGAGCCGCCGGTCGCGGTGACGGCCCCCTTGCCGACAAGCTTCGGATTCGCCCCGCGGATTTGACCGAGCCGCATCTGTTCGCTCACAAAGTGGGCGAACTCTACTGGTGGGTGGGCCACGGGCGCGCCAATGGGGTCATGCCGGGCTTCGCCGACAAACTGACTCCGGCGCAGCGCTGGGATGTGATCAATTTCGTGTTAGCGCGGACGGCCGGCGACCTTTCGAAACAGACGGGTTCCAAAATCAGCACGGCAGCCGTTCCATTTCCGGATTTCGCATTCGAGCAGAACGGCGCGCAAAATACATTGAGCCAGACGCTCAAGAACGGACCGGTTCTGGTCGTCTTGTTCGCAACGCCGCCAACTGCGCGACTCGAGCAACTGGCGAATTTGCAGCCACGCCTTACGGCAGCGGGTTTACGCGTCGTTGCCGTTGGGCTCGGCTCATCAACCGACAAGGCACCCTTGATCGTCGACGTGGCGCATAACGTTCGCACCGCGCTTGCACTCTTCCGATCGTCAAAGGATGGCGGAGAGACGGAACTGATGCTCGACCGAGGCGGCAACGTTCGCGCGCGGTGGACGGCAAGCGGACCGGGCAGCCTTGCAGACCCCGGCACACTCGTCAGCGATGCCATGCGCGTGAAGAGCATTCCCGTGGCGGCTGCCAATCACGCCGGCCACGGCGGATAAGCACCGCTTCGGCGAATTGGATGTTAGCAATCCGAAGCTCCGCCGCTCCTATTTCCTCGCCCCGCTTACGCGGCAGCGACGACACGTTTACCCGATCGGTCCGACCTCATTATAAAAGCACTGCCGCTGTTATGAGGCTCTCTCCGGGTCGAATGTCGAGTGCCTATTGTCCATGCCGTTCACATCTGCGTACTTGCGACGTCGAGCGTGTTGATGCCGCGCTCCCTAACCTCTTGAATCATCCGTCGTAGCCGCTTTCCTCCGTCGCGCGTCCAGATCGTCACGTGATCGGTTGTGGGTTCAAACGTCACGCTGTAATCAGGAAGCGCATTATCTGCGGCGATCTCGCGGATCTGTCGGCGAAACTCCCTCACCGAGCAGGTCGCGCCTGACTTTTTCAACAGCGTTTCGAGCCCGATGATGAACTTCGCCTGAAGTCCACAGTGTTTGCGCGCCAGCTCGTAGAGTCGGCGCTCTAGCCCCTTGCGCAACCGGAAGTAATCCCGCGAGAGCGTCAGTACTTCCGTGGCGACGATCGCGCTATAAAGCCACTCTGAAAGTGTGAGCTCGATCGCGGCCATTCGATTCCCTGTCGTCCGTTCGACGATCGACCAGGATTCGACCAAGCCGAAACCCTGACGGTGCCGCTTCTTTCCGGTCGTAATGTCCGTCTTGATACGCGTTCCTACAAGGCGCTCAAAGGCTTTCACGAGCGAGTCGTATTCCGCACCGCTTGTGCCACGATTACAGTACACCAGCA
>Ga0207416_1004242_pt1 | contig 12690 bp, 11 predicted proteins | sample PaiPotPPM11metaG_FD_184107 | JGI IMG/M metagenome (GOLD analysis project Ga0207416, IMG submission 184107) | Iron sulfur acid spring bacterial and archeal communities from Banff, Canada, to study Microbial Dark Matter (Phase II) - Paint Pots PPM... ...
GATTGAACAGCGCCACAATCATGAATGGTACGCCCAGGGCCATGCTGACCGCCGAAACAAAATAATAAGCGCCTTTCATTCTCCGCAGCAGGTAATCACCCAGCCATCCGCCGGCTAGCGAGGCAACAATACCGTCTATGACGACGATTAGCCCAAACGTGAAATTGGCGGATGCGAGCGTGTAGCCCCGGACGCGGGAGAGGAAAGTCGGCATCCACACTTGAATACCGCCGAGAGCAAACGTCATGGCCGCCATGCCGAGGGTTGCCGTCCAGAAAGCGGGATTGCTAAGCAATCCGTGCAATGTGGCGCGCTCAGGGGTTTCCTTAACCGAATCAAATTGCCCACGTTCCGGCTCGGGGATGAAGAGCAATGCAAGCGCCAGCAAAAAACCTGGTACAGCGGCAATGTAAAACGGAAAGCGCCATCCGTGAGTAGCGCCGAGTTTGCCTCCTAATATGTATCCGGCGGCGGTGCCAACTGGAATCGCCAGATAGAAGATCCCGAAAATGCGGCCGCGCTTCTGCTCAGGGAAAAGATCGGCGACAAACGTTGGCGCGATGGTGACGAATGTTGCTTCTCCTATCCCAACCAGCGTGTGGCGGACTAATAGCTCCCAGTAGTTGTGGGTGAAGGCGGTGAGCAGAGTTAACGCGCTCCAAAAAATCGCTCCGAGAAAAATGATCAGCTTGCGGGAATAGCGGTCAGCCAGGGGTCCCGTGAACGGAGCCGCAATCATGTAGAAGCCAAGGAATGCGCTGGTGAGATAGCCGATTTGCGCATTGTTGAGATGAAATTCGGTTTGCACCAGCGGCTGCACAGCAAACAAAACCGACCGGTCAATATAGTTGAGCAGGTTCAGCGCGGTGAGAAGGACGAGCGCGGTTCGAGGATAGAGCTTAGCTTGGGCCACGCGAGAAAAAAATATACCACGGGCAACTAAGAGAGAGCGGCAATCAACCGCGGTCTTGCCCCTTTGGCCGCGGCCAGCGCGCAATCACAACAGTAGAAATCCCGCCGCGCGGACGGAAGTCGCCTTTCACTTCTGCCCAGACAGGACGAGCCCAGCGCACGACATCCTCAAGCACCTGATTCACAATGTTTTCCTGGAAGATTCCCAGACTGCGGTAGGACTGCAAATATTCTTTCAACGATTTCAGTTCGAGGCAGCGCTTCTCAGGCATGTAGCGGATGGTGATCACTCCAAAATCGGGTAGGCCGGTTTTGGGACAGACCGAAGTGAACTCTGGATCGTCGATAACGATCTCGTAACCGGGAAACTGGTTGGTCCAGGTTTCAATTTCCGGGAACTTGGCATTCAGTCCGGCTTGGGCGTGCTCTTGGGTGTAGCGCGGCTGCTTCGTCATAATAGTCATTGTAACCAGCGTCTTCTGGTCGGCTCAGATGTCCCATTTTTTCTTGGGCTTTTTTGGGAACCCAGTGCATCTAAACGGTTAAGTATGCCTCGACTCCGCAGATGCGCGCAGTGTTACATTAATCTCAGTTCAAATTAAATGGTTCAAAATGGCCGAAAATCGGGCTTTTCCGCCCAGCGGCGATGGATTTTATGGGCTGCCGGCGCGGTGGTAGCCGTCGTTCTTCTCGCGTCATTTGCTTCGCGCGATGATTCAGTTCCAATCGTGACGGCTACCGTGAGGCGCGGCAACATCCGAAGCCTGATCTCAACCAACGGAAAAATTGAGCCGATCAATAACTTCGAGGCGCATGCTCCCACTGGCACCGTGGTAAAGAGAGTCCTGGCAAAGGAAGGCGATCACGTTAAGCAGGGGCAACTGTTGGTGGAACTGGATGCCGCCACCGCACAAAGCCAGGCGTCGCGGGCGCTGGCCCAAATTCGCGCCTCCGAAGCTGATGTGAATTCGATTGAACAGGGCGGCACGCAAGAGGAGCTGCTCACGCTGCGGGCTCAACTTGTCAAGGCCACGGCTGATCGCGACGCCGCGCAACGTAATCTCGATGCCCTGCAGAAGTTGCAGCAAACCGGCGCCGCATCGCCGGGCGAGGTCCGTGCCGTGCAGGCGCAGGTTGCAACTGCAGAGGCGCAGGTGAAGTTGCTGCAATCGAAACAGAGTGAGCGTTACTCGCGGCCAGAAATCTCCAGCGTGCAGGCAAAGCAATCCGAGGCGCAGAGCGCGTATTCCGCCGCGGAAGATGTGCTCCGCCAACTTGTGATCCGAGCGCCGTTTGCAGGTGTGGTCTATTCCCTGCCGGTGCGCCAGGGAACGTACGTTAATCCTGGAGACCTGATTCTGCAGGAGGCAGATTTGTCGAAAGTTCTGGTGCGCGCGTACGTGGATGAGCCCGATGTTGCCCGGCTTACGCCCGGGCAAAAAATAGAGGTCACTTGGGATGCCATGCCTGGCCGCATCTGGCTGGGATCGGTGAACTCGATTCCGGCGTCGGTAAAGCTGCATGGCACACGTAATGTAGGCGAGACCACTTGCACCGTACCCAACGATGACTTCAAGTTGCTGCCTAATATCAACGTTGGAGTGACCATTGTGACGGCGGAGCACGACCATGTGCTCACGGTTCCGCGCGAAGCTCTTCACTTGGACGGCGGCAAGCCGTATGTTTACCTGATCACGAATAATGAGCTCGAGCATCGCAATGTGGAAATGGCGATCTCAGATCTCACTCAGTCCGAAATTACCAGCGGAATCCCGGAAGGCGCCAAGGTGGCGCTCGGGTCTGTGAATTCCAAACCTTTGCGAGACCATCTTCCAGTGAAAGTGGTGCAATAAAAATGCGTTGTCTGCTGTCAATTGCGGCTCTGTTTCTCTTCGGTGTTTCGATCGCAACTGCCGGGGCTGATGAAACCGCCCCTTCTCTAATCGCAAATGGCCAGGTGGACGAAGCCATTGCTTCGCTACATGGGCAAATCAGTGCGTCGCCCAATGATGCCCAGGCCCACAATCTTCTGTGCCGCGCCTACTTTAGCTTAGGCGACTGGGACCGCGGAATATCTGACTGCGAGAAGGCGGTTGCCCTTGCCCCTAACAACAGCCAGTTTCATTTATGGCTGGGAAGAATATATGGCGAGAAGGCGGATAGTGCCAGCTTCATGACCGCCGCCGGGCTTGCCCGCAGAGTGCGCAACGAATTTGAAATTGCAGTGCGTTTGAATCCTGGCAACGTGGATGCGCGAAGCGACTTGGCAGAGTTCTATCTGGAGGCGCCCGCAATCGTCGGTGGCGGGCAAGGCAAAGCCGACGCACAGGCAAAATCTCTGGCCACTATTGATCCCGCCACAGGCCACTACGTGAAAGCCCGAATTGCGGAGAAGCGGAAAGACTTCGTCAGCGCCAACCGCGAGTACCGTGAGGCGATTGTTGCGAGTCACGGTAGCGCCAGCGCCTGGCTGAACCTGGGGATCTTTTACAAGCACCGGCAGCAGTTTGATCAAATGGAACAAGTATTGCAACACGTGCGCTCTGCGCCGCTCGACCGGACTGACGCCCTGGTGGATGCAGCGGAGATGCTGATCCGGGCGCAAAGAAACCTTCCAGAAGCGACGCTACTGCTGCAAGCCTACTTGACATCTACCGCCAAAGTGGAGCAGGCCCCGGCTTTCAAAGTTCACTTCCTTCTCGGGAATGCTAATGAAAAGCTTGGCCACAAACAGGACGCAGCCTCCGAATACAAGTTGGCGTTGTCTATGGCCAAAGAATTCCGGCCGGCCCAGCAGGCTCTGCAGCGAGTGAGCCGATAGCATTGTTACGAAGGCTTTTCAAAACATTTCTCAGTAAAATCAAATTCCTATTTCACGCCGAAGGTGGAGGCTATGAAACCTGCCCAGGGTCTGGTTCGGGTGTGTTTGTACGCGCTGCCAATTATTCTCCTCGCGCAAGGCACTGCCTTTCCGGTGACCGCGGAAACACTTTCGCTTAAGCGCGCCGTCCAGCTTGCGTTAGCTCATAGTCCGGCGGCAGGGGAAGCAAGCGCTGACAATCAACGCGCGTTCGCCTCCTATCGTGAAGCCAAGGACCAATATCTGCCCCAGTTCCTTATTGGCTCAGGCTTAGGCGATTCGTGGGGATATCCATTGAGCCTGGAGGGATCGGCACCGTCACTGGTGAATGTCACAGCGCAGTCGGCATTGTTCAATCCCGCGTTGCGGGATTTCGTTCACGCAGCCCGCCTCGAGTACAAGGCCATTGGGGAGGAAAACAAAGACCGGCACAATCAGATTACTCAGGACACGGTGCTCACTTATATAGAACTGGCAAAATGGGAACAGGAGATAGACCAGTTGCGCCAGCATCACGAAGAAGCGCTGAAAGCACAGGAGATCGTCGACCAGCGAGTGCAAGCCGGTGTGGATAGCGAGCAGATAGGCAAACAGGCACGACTCGCAGCTGCGCGCACATCTTTACGCATAATTCAGGCAGAAGGCGCGATAGATGTGTTGCGCACAAATTTGTCACAGCTTACCGGCGTGCCAGTAAATTCGCTCCAGATCGCGCCGGATTCAGTGCCTGGTTTCCCGGAAATACCAGCGAACAGCGACGAATCCACTAAGGCCGAGGAATCGAATCCGGCCGTTTTACACGCACAGCAACATGCGATTGCGCAAAGCTTCCGGGCGCGCGCTGAACACCGTTCCTTATGGCCATCGGCAGATTTCGCCACACAGTACGCAGTACTGGCAAAGTTCAATAACTGGACGCAATTTTTTCCCAACAACGTTTTCCAGCGAAACAATGCCACCGTCGGGGTGGTGCTCCGTTTTCCTTTCTTCAACCCCTCGCAGCACGCGCACGCCCAGGCGGCAGATGCGGAGGCCATACGCGCAACGAAAGAAGTGGATGCGACCAAGAACCAAGTCTCTCAGCAGACCCTCAAATTACGTCGATCGGTTGAACAATTGCGGGCAGCGCAAGAAGTTTCAGAGCTGGAATACGAGATCGCGCAATCCAATGTACAGACCATGGACATCAAAATAAAGTCCGGAACCAGCACCATAAACGAAGGCGACCAGGCGCGGGTTGACTTATTTGAAAAATACAATGCTCTCCAAGACGCCAATTTTCAACTGATTCAGGCCCGCGTGGGGCTGCTTAGGGCCACAGGAGAGCTGGAATCCTGGCTAGATCAAGGTAAGTAGATTCCCTCTGGTGGACAAGGCTTTTACCCTGTTCAGTGCGCCCACGCGCCGTTCAGGGCGTATCCATTGCATGCCAGGGGTCTGGCCTTTAGGCTTGAGACATCCAAGAAAGGAATTCCTTACCTTCACTCTGCCACCGCCAACAGGTGACCTACTGGATACGCGAGTTCTTGGCTTACAGCCGTGAATGTTAAGATAAATAACTATACCTATGCCCTTAAAAACTCTGTTCTTGAATCCTCCCTCTTTTGAAAATTTTGATGGTGGAGCTGGCTCACGCTGGCCGGCTACTCGTGAAATCGAGTCCTACTGGTATCCGGTATGGCTGGCTTATCCGACCGGCATGTTAGAGGGCGCTCGGCTGCTGGATGCACCGCCGCATTACGTCTCCGCCGAGGAGACCATCAACATCACCAAGGAATACGAGTTTTTGGTGCTTTACACGAGCACACCGGGATTCCCAGGAGACATTCGCCTGGCAGAGCGTATTAAGGAAGCGAACCCCAAAATCAAAATTGCATTCGTAGGCCCGCATGTGACGGTCCTGCCGGAGCAGTCCTTGCGCGAGGGACGCGCCATTGATTTCGTAGTCCGCAAGGAATTCGATTATGCAGTGAAGGAATTTGCCGACGGCAAGCCGGTCGACCAGATTCTTGGCGTGTCGTACCGGAAGAATGGATCGGCGGGCCACAATGCCGACCGGCCGCAACTTGAGGACCTCGATTCCCTGCCCCACGTGACCGATGTTTACCACCGCGATTTAGACGTCCGGCGATATAACGTGCCATTCCTTCTGCACCCCTACGTATCGCTTTACACCACGCGAGGCTGCCCGGCGCAGTGCACGTTCTGTCTATGGCCGCAGACGACCAGTGGACATGCATGGCGAAAGCGTTCAAGCGATGACGTCGCGCGGGAGATGGCAAAGGCCAAAGAGTACTGGCCGTACGTCAGAGAATATTTCTTCGACGACGATACTTTTAATATTCAAAAGGCGCGGACCGTCGAGCTGTGCGCGAAGTTGAAGCCGCTGAAGCTGACTTGGTCTTGCACATCGCGAGTCACCACGGACTACGAAACCTTGAAGGCAATGCGCGAAGCGGGATGCCGCCTCCTGATTGTCGGCTATGAATCCGGCGATGCGCAGATCCTCAAGAACATTAAGAAAGGCGCAACCCTGGAGCGCGCCCGCCAGTTTACGAAGGACGCTCATAAGCTTGGGCTGGTCATCCATGGCGATTTCATTCTGGGCTTGCCGGGAGAGACCCGTGAAACCATCCGGAACACCACCGCGTTCGCCAAGGAGCTTGATGTTGAGACCATTCAGGTCTCAGTGGCCCATGCTTATCCGGGAACCGAGCTTTATGACTTTGCCGTGAAGAACAATTTCATGGTGAAAGGCAGCATGGTAGATGCGGGCGGGCACCAGTTGGCCCACATCGAATATCCCGGGCTGCCGGCAGATGAGATTCTGCATTCCGTCCACCGCTTCTACGACGAGTATTACTTCCGGCCAAAAGCGGTTTTTCGCATCTTACGGAAGGCCGCGTTCAATTCAGGAGATCGCAAGCGGCTGTACAAAGAGGCTAAGACGTTCCTGAAGGTGCGGTCGATGCGGAACAAATTGGTGAAGGATAACGCCAGGGATGCCGCTAACGGTAAGCCGCAGCCCACTGCTCCACCGCCGCCAGAAACCGTCCAGGTCTGAAGGCACGTGAACCTTCGCAAGTATCTAGTTCTCGCCGGGGTGAGCGTTTTCGCGCCCTTGGGAGACTCCTTTCTCTCCTACGGAATGAAGCAGGTTGGGAATATTTCACTTCGGAATATCCCTGACCTGCTGCTTGCAATTGCGAATCCGTGGGTGGGGCTCGGGATCATTTTTCTCCTCGGATTCTTCGCTTCCTACATGACCGCTCTTTCCTGGGCGGATTTAACCTACGTGCTACCGGCCAGCTCCCTCGGCTACGTGCTGCTTGCTCTGATCGCTAGATTCGCATTGCATGAACAGATCAGCCTGACGCGCTGGTTCGGCATTGCCTTGGTCTCAACCGGAGTAGGCTTCGTGACCAGCGGACCGGAACTTACCGGCCGTCCGCCACAGCACCTCGCAAACGATGGCAGTGTTGCAACGGAGCATTCATGATTCGGCACGCGATCAGCAACCTGAATGGCTGGCTGGCGATCCTGGCGATTGTGCTTTCCTCGAGTGCCGGAGATGTTCTGCTGTCGCGAGCAATGAAGCAGATTGGCGATCTTGGCGAACTCCGGCGAAAACGCGGCTTAGGTTTCGTCATTTCGCGGATCTTGCGGAACCGTTATTTTTTGATGGGTGTGGTTTGCATGGCAATTTCGTTCTACAGCCTGCTGTTTGGGCTTTCGTGGAATGACGTGAGCCTGATCGGACCCGCAGCGGCTTCGCTTACGTTTGTGGCCAACGCTTTCGCGGCAAAGATATTCCTTCATGAGAGGGTTGATCACCGGCGGTGGGCGGCTGCCTTGTTCGTGGCTGCCGGCGTAGTCCTGATGGCGCTCTGATTCTTAGCGTTCTGGTTTTTCCCGCTCAGCTTCTCGCAAGCTCATTGGCCGGTGACCGTAGTCCAGAACCACGCCAGCGAGAGAATGATCAGAATGGCGCTGGTGGACCAAGCCATGACATTTACGATTCTCGAATTCCGATATTCACCCATCAGCTCTTTTTTGTTGACTAGGATGAGCATGAAGATCAGCAGAAATGGTAGTAGGACGCCGTTCACCACTTGCGAGTAGAGAATAACTTTCAGTAGTGGGATCCCCGGCAGCAGCACGACGCCTGCACCGAATGCGATCAGCAGAGTGTAGAGCCAATAAAACGCCGGAGCTTCAGAGAATCTCTTGTTTACTCCGGACTCGAATCCCAACCCCTCGCAAATGTTGTAAGCGGTAGCCAGGGGCAGGATCGCCGCAGAAAGCAGAGAGGCGTTGACCAGTCCAATGGCAAAGAGCAGGAATGCCCATTGTCCGGCAAGCGGCTTCAGAGCGGCCGCAGCGTCGGCGGCGTCAGTAATATTGTGAACTCCGGAGACATACAAGGTCGCGGCGCATGCCAGAACGATGAAGAATGCGATCACGTCGGTGATGATGCAGCCCAGAATCACGTCCCAGCGGCTGAGCCCATATTGCTTTTTGCCGATTCCCTTCTCCACAATCGAGGCCTGCAAATAGAACTGCATCCACGGCGTGATTGTGGTTCCGATTAGACCTATGATCATTACCAGATATTCGGAGCTCCTGCTAACAGTAGGAACGATAGTGTCGTGAAGGGCAGCCTTCCAATTGGGATGGGCTAAAAAGGCCGAAATCACATATGAAAAATAGACGAGGGAGAAAATGATGAGAATTCTCTCCACCGGCTTATATGAATTCCGCACCACCATCATCCACACCAGAGCAGCGCCAATGGGCACGGCGACATACTTGCTGACTCCGAAAAGCCCCATGCCGGAAGCGACTCCGGCAAACTCTGCCATGATGTTGCCGAAGTCCGCTATACCCAAAACGAGCATGGTGAAAAATGTGACCCTGAAACCAAATTCTTCGCGGATCAGATCGGACAGTCCTTTTCCCGTGACGGCGCCCATGCGCGCCGCCATTTCCTGAACGACGATCAAAGCGATAGTGGTCGGAATTAAGGTCCAAAGCAGGGCATAACCGAACTTTGCGCCAGCCTGGGAATAGGTAAGGATTCCGCCGGGATCGTTATCAACGTTGGCGGTGATGAAACCCGGCCCGAAGATGGCCAGAAACGCCAGCAGGCGGAACTTCATGGAACGCAGAGGCATGCGCCGCCGCGACCTTTTTGCTCGCGGAGCTTGCGATACCGGTTTGACCGGAACTATTTGATTCATTTCGCGACCTCTGGTGCCTGGAGCCGGGGTCAGGGTCCAGGTCTTCCAGCTTCTCTGAAACTTCCTTTGCACTCTGTACAGACATAAACAAATAGTTCAACGCCGAATCAGGATAAATGCAGACGCGCGAATTTGAACAGTTGAAAGTGCTCGCCGCGAAATTAATTTTGATATGAATCGAAAATATCGAAGGTAAGAAGGCTGGGCTCAGCAACCCGAGGCTACAACTTTGCGCGCAATAGGCTGATCACATCATCGGAGGTAATCACCCCCGTCAGTACGCCTCCATCATCTAACACCGGCAGGATTACAAGGTTGTATTTGTCGAACAATTCCGTGACCCGCTGCTCTCGTGTGCCAGCATGCACGGAGATCAATGGCTCGACAACAAGCGATGACAGCTTGTCATCAGCCTTAGCCAGAACCAACTTGGCGAGCGGAACCGCGCCCACCAGTTTTCCCTGATCATCCACGAGGAAGATGGTATGGACCGACTCGACCGCGCCTTCGAAGTGACGCAGCGTCTCGATTGCGTCATTTACCGTGGCCCTTGAGTCAAGGGCTAAATATTCTGTGTTCATCCGTCCGGCAGCGGTGTTTTCACGGAACTCCAGCAGCTCGGCAACTTCGTCGCGTTCCGCCGGAGCCATGTCGCGCAAGATTTGCGAGCTGCGTTCCTCTGGCAGCGTGGCGAGAAGGTCAGCGGCCGCATCCGGATTCATCTCCTCAACAATGTCCGCCGCACGCTCGGAATCCAGGGACTCGACAATGGACTTCTTGACTTTCGGCTGCACCTCTTCGAGCGCGCCTGCCGCCACCTGTTCGTCCAGGGACTGAAATACCGCCTCGCGCTCGCTCGGAGTGAGTTCTTCGACAATATCGGCAATGTCGGCGGGATGGAGCTTCGCCAAGCGCTCGTGAGAGATTTTCAGCTTCACCCGGCGGGCGGGATCGGTTTCAATTAGATCCACAAATTCCCAGGGAATCAGGCGTGGCGGAATTTTCTGTAGCAGCAGGTTTAGCGCAGCCATGGGAACTATGCCCTTCAGCAAGCGGCGAATGGCTCCCCGGACGCCCACGTCCACAGATGCCACTTTCAGTCTGATATGCCCATTACTAGTCTCGGGATAGAGATCGACGTCGTTTACGCGTACTACTTTGCGGCCATGAACGTCGATGATCTGTTGATCGAGAAGGTCGCGTTCGAGCAAGAAAAGTCCTTCGCCCTCGACTGCGGTCCAACTGGACGCGACCGAAGTCGCGCGGATGCCGCCGTTTATCGACGAAACCGCGGAGAAAGGCAGCAGGCGATCACCTTTTTTTGTGCGGATTATAAGCGTCGAAACCAAGGCCAGATCATCGGCGGGAGTGAGAGCAACCTCGCGTACACGTCCGCCCTGAATCCCGGAAGAATCCATCACCGGGGCACCGAGCAGTTCCGTCAGCGCAATCGTGCTCATATTCTGAGAATGGGCGAGAGTGGAAATGTTGTCAATGATTTCCCACAAAAAATTTCACCAGCAGAACTTCCGTTCGTGCATTCCCCTTCGAGTTTCAAAGTTTCAGTGCACGGCACAGCGCAGGCCTATCGCCGACGTGATAATGTTTTCACTTGACACTAGAGCTGCCGTGACCGCCACCCGCACAGTGCGCCCCCAGAATGCCGCCGCCGAAATTCCCGCGGTGCCGCTGACCATTGAGGGCTACAGCGTCCTGCATCAGATGATGCGATTCCGCTGGCCCGCGTGGCGGGAGCTTGTTCCCGCAAAGAAGAACGAGATTGTGCAGGAAGCAAGTCAGCTGTTCGGCGCCTGGGAACAAGGCAAATCTGGGCAATCAGCGCTCTATTCGCTCATCGGGCACAAGGGCGACCTGATGCTGGTGCACTTCCGGAACTCGTTCGATGATCTCAACCGCGCGGAAATGCAGTTGGCACAGTTGCGTCTGAGCGATTATCTGGAAACTTCAACTTCTTATCTATCCGTGATTGAGCTAGGGCTTTACGAATCCAGCCTGAAGACCTATCGCGAGCTGGTTGAGCAAGGCATCGAGCCGCATTCGGAAGAATGGAAGCAGGCAGTAAATGAAACCTTGGACCGTCAGCGCGAAGCTATGCGGCCCCGGCTGTTTCCGGAAATCCCAAAAGCCCGGTATGTCAGCTTTTATCCCATGGATCGACGCCGCGGCGAGGAGAAGAACTGGTACACGCTACCGATGGAAGAACGCGCTCGCCAGATGAATGAACACGGACTGGTGGGGCGGCGCTATGCGGGAGAGGTTAAGCAAATCATCACTGGTTCCATCGGATTCGATGACTGGGAATGGGGCGTGGATTTGTTTGCCGATGATCCCCTGGTGTTCAAGAAGCTTATTTATGAAATGCGCTTCGACGAGGTGAGTGCCGTCTACGCGCAATTCGGGCATTTCTATATCGGAGTACGCTGTTTGGCGAATCGGCTGGGTAAGCTGCTAAACGGCGAAGTGCCGGAATAGCCGTGGGACTCGGCGGAGTCATTCTGGCTGCGGGCGAATCCACGCGCATGGGCCGCGACAAAGCTTTGCTGCCGTGGCCACCCAGGCCCGCAGACTCTCAAAGGGAGCCCACGTCTGGCACACTGCTTTCAGCAGCTATCGAGGTACTCGAAGATTATTGCGATATGGTGATCGTCGTTGCCGGCGAAAACGAAGCCGCATTGCGTTCGGTAGCGTACGGTTGCGGAGCATTTCTAGTTCGGAACCCGGCTCCGGAAAGAGGACAATTTAGCTCGCTTCAGATCGGGCTACACGAGGTGATGAGTCGCGGGCGGGACGCGGCCATGATTACGCTGGTAGACCGGCCTCCGCCGAAGGCAGCGACTCTGCAAAAACTGCTGGATGCTTTTGAGAAACGAGACCGAAGTACCTGGGCCGTGATTCCCGAATTTCAAAGTAAACACGGTCACCCCATCATCATCGGCCGCGAGATGATCGAAGCCTTCCTTAGGTCTCCAGCGACGGCGAACGCTCGTGAAATTGAACACGCGAACCAACAGAGAATTGCGTACGTGCCGGTAGACGATTCGCGGGTAGCGGTAAACATCAATACTCCTGAGGACTATGCTGGGCTGGGGTCGTCTTTCCAGACGTGATTCGGTGCCGTCCCTCCGGGACTCTCGTTCATGAGCTTGAGTTGGAGAAGACAGCGAAAGATTTCCTTCGTGTCCTTCGTGCCCTTTGTGGTTAGCGCCTTTTGGTGCTCCTCGGCCTTCACCCTTAGAATCAAAATTCACGAACCACGAAGGGCACGAAGGTACACGAAGGAAACAATGAAACAAGCTTCAAAGATGCAAGCTTCTTCGCTCATCGACTCAGTGCTCGGCCTGAATCCTCGGCTCGCGGTTTTCGACTGCGACGGGACGCTGTGGTCCGGCGATGCAGGCGAAGGCTTTTTCGACTGGGAGCTGAAGCGCGGCGTCGTCTCCGACGAAGTTGTTCGCTGGGCTCGAGCGCGATACGCCGAATATCGCGCAGGCAAAGTCAGCGAAGATGCTATGTGTGGAGAGATGGTGACTCTACATCAAGGTCTGAAAGAAACCGATGTGCTGAATTTGGCGCGGCAGTTTTTTAAGGAAAACTTCGCAGGCCGTATTTTTGGTGAAATGCGAGAGCTGATCAAGCGCCTGCAGGCAACGGGCTGCA
>Ga0207416_1004243_pt1 | contig 12687 bp, 14 predicted proteins | sample PaiPotPPM11metaG_FD_184107 | JGI IMG/M metagenome (GOLD analysis project Ga0207416, IMG submission 184107) | Iron sulfur acid spring bacterial and archeal communities from Banff, Canada, to study Microbial Dark Matter (Phase II) - Paint Pots PPM... ...
TCGACCTATTCGAGTCGGCTCGGCCTGAGGACCCGCGACCGCGTCGCGCGATCGAACTCGGGCGGGCCTGGGCGCGCGGCGAGATCACCATGACCGAGGCGCGCTCGGCAGGAGGCCATGCAATGGCTGCGGCCAGAGATCTGAGTGGGGCGCCACGCCATGCCGCGTACGCCGCCGGCCAGGCGGCGGTGGTCGCACACGTCGCCGCGCACGAGCTAGGTGCGGCTGCCTATGCGATCAAGGCAGCACGTGCTGCGGCGCCGAAAGGAGAGGGCGCGAGGGCAGGACGACTCGAATGCCGGTGGCAGCGCGACCAGCTCCCGGAGGCAATTCGCGAGCTGGTACTCGAGGACCAGCGGTTGCGGAATGACATCTGCTGGTCGGTGTTCGACTGCTGAGAGCGCGTCCGGGCGGCTGCTAGCCGCAGTCAGTTCAGGGAGGCACGCCCGGTGGCGGACGCTGTGTGGTTCACCATCTCGTTGAGGAGCGCGATCTCCTTTCGGAGGATGCGCAGCTCGAGCCCCAGGCGCTCGTCGGTGCGCCGCTGGGCCAGCAGGGCCTGCTTCTCGGGAAGCTGGAGATTCAAGGCGGCAGCGATCAGGTAGGAGAGCAGTTCGGGCTCCATCGGCGGCTCAGGTTCCTGGGGTTCCTGGCCGACCAGGGCCCTCACCAGGTTGGAGTAGCGGCGAAAGGCGAGCGCGGTTTCCTCGGTCAGGCGCGCGGTAGCCACCAGGTCGTCGCCGGCCTCGGGGATGATACGGATCTGGCCGCGAAGGTAGGGGCGGTCGGTATCGGTTTTGACGATCTCGAAGCGGGAGGCGCCGCTCACCAGGAGGTTCATGCGGCCATCCTCGAGGCGTTCGATTCGGATGATCTTGGCCAGCGTGCCGACATCGTGAGGCGTAGCAGAACCCGTTTCGGTGCCCTCTCGGATGGCCACCACCCCGAAGCTGTGTCCCTCCTCCAGGCACTCCGCGACCATCTGCCGGTAGCGCGGTTCGAAGATGTGAAGCGGCAGCGGCATGTGCGGAAAAAGGACGACGTTGAGGGGGAAGAGCGGCAACCACTGGGCCACGATTTCAGTATATGGACGCCCAGCCGCGACTGGCCAGTGGCATTCTTAGGGCTGCGATCCCCCTGGCATGGCCAAACGCTTCATCTGCGCATGGGTGACCGAGTAGATATAGGGTCCAGGCTCAACGGTTGCGTTGAGCTCTATATCCTGCCATCGTTTGACCAGCAATTCGAGGGTATGCCACTTTGTGTAGTTGCCGGCGTGGGTTAAACAGAAGGCTCGGACTCCATGGTCCACCAATTTCTGCCGTTCCCAGGGGCGTGTGCGGATCCGTTTGTCACGAAAGACCACGATCCAGTTCTTCGCTCCAGCAACGGGCAGCCAGACATCGTCGCGGGTGCCAGGCTCGGTAATCTCGCAGCCGGGGCCGCCTGGGTACAGGATGTCGTTACGAACTAAAGTAAGGGACCGGGCCACATCGATCTGAATGCTCGCATCGATGTAGTAGATGGCTGATCAAGCCGCCTTCTTTAACTCCCAGCGGAGGGCCGCCCTGACATCGTCAAGCCCGATGCTCCAACTCTGTGCTATGGCTTGCTCTTCGTCGCCCGCTGCAAAGGCCTCGGCAATGACTTCCGTTCGGATCCCAGCGACCTGCGGGATCCCGAAGGCAACGTCAGGGTCAATTGCCAGCCGGGAGTCCTTGCCAAGCGGCCGAAGGCGCAGCGGCAGACCATCGGCATCGAAGTCCACCTTGTCGAGAAAAACCGAAACAGCATCGGCCCACAGTGTCTGCCAGCTAGGACCGCGGTGCACGACCAGATGCTGAGCGTCCCGTTCCTCGGGAAACGTCATCTTTAGTACCAGCTCCTTGCTGAGGACGAGTGGCTGATAAAAGGCGAGTGGATACTTCACGCTTGTCTCACTTCGAAGTGTGTCAATAAGGGCGCGCACCTGCTGAAGGGGCACTTGCTTGGCCCTGTATTCACGCAGGAATCCGGCTTCGATGAACTCCGCCCAGGTCACGCTATCGCTGCCCGTAGGCTCAATTCGAATTACGGGCGGGTACGGGCGGCCTGCGACCGACCCTCCCTCGAGCCAGCGATGCAGTTTTCCCGACTCAATGGCGAGGAGCCTGCTGGCTTCCCCAATCGAGTAGAGCGGCCGCTCGAGAATTGTGCTCATGCTCCAGATTGTGCTACAAGCCGCGACAACTGGCTGTCAAAGTGCCGACTGGAGCTTCTCATAGGACCCAAGACCGTTTCGTCCGTCGCAGTCCAATCCTGCGGGCCCAAAGCGATGGCCCAGCAGCGCGGAGGGACCGCACGCCGACTTTACGCCATTTCGCGCGACTTGACCTCTAGCACCCACCCGCCCTCTGTGGGGTGAGCAGACCCCAGGCGACCTACAGGGCAGTCAGCCATACGACTTCACCAATGTTGGGCTCGCTCGCGAGCCTGTCCCATTCATCCGAAATCCTAGCCAAGATAGTCTCCGTAGGGCCATCCCATGGTTCGAAACCGGCACCGCGCATGGCGGGAAAGCCCGCCGCTACACTTTTAGAATCGAGCAGCTCTTTGATGATTTGCTGAGTTAGCTGGCGAGCTGCACGGTCATCGACGCTAGGCCACGCTTGGTGGACCAGTGACAGTACCTGCCAGAGCCCGACATAGTCATCTTTCCCGACTTCCAGCACCTGGTCCTTCACATGACCCAGCAAATCCGAGCTCACTTGAAGCGAATCCTATCGAATGGATGCGCCGGGGAAGCAGATTCCAGTGCTTGGTATCCTCACTCCGCAGCGGAACCACCGGTTGACAGCCGCGAGTTCAGCGACGCTGCCCTCACCGCTGCCGTCAGGCGCGACACGAGGGCGAGGTCCGCTCAAATCCTAAAGATTGGGAGGCGAGTGCCGGACTCGAACCCGCAGTGGAGGTTTTGCAGATCGCTATCTGCAGTTCACCAGAGTTCCTTGAGTCCGTTCGTATCCGATCTACCAGTTGCGTCGTTTCGTCATCGGAGAAGCTGAGGTAGTCTTCCCGGTCCAGAACTGCATACTGCTGCTGCTCGAAGGGGACACCCGGAGGCAACGGCACCAAATGCCAATGGACGTGACGGTTGGACTGTTGGCTGCCCAGGCTGAGGATGTAGAGTCGCTCCGTTGGAACCGAACGACGGATCGCTTCGCCGACTTTGTAGATAACTCGCTGCAGAGCTATGTAGCCGTCAGACGAGAAGTCAGCGCTCACTTGTTCTCGGTGGCTTCGAGGCGCCACAAGCGCATAACCGCGTACGGTCGGATATTTGCTCAAGAAGGCAATAGCTATATCGTCTTCGTAAGTGATCGGATGGACGAATTCAGGGTCGCGCGCAACAAGCCACAGATGAAGCACCGACCCGCAAGATGGAGTCGCAGCGCATCGTGGTCAATAGATCGTCGGTCTGGCATTTGGCTGGCGCCTATCTCGCTGCCCTGCTCCCCCTTTGACATCAATGTAATTCCAAAACGAACAAGCTGGGTGGCCTAACGGCTTTAGTATTGCTTGTGCTCCGAGCGGCCTAGCCAGTAGTCCTTGTCATTGCGCACTTCGTCCACGAGCCGCATTAGTCGCCGATGACATTCACTCAGAGTTTCGAGCGATTGATCGCTCTTAACTTCCCCCATGAAATTGGCGTTCGTACTTGTCGGGTCTTCTCGAACGATTAAGGTCAGGTGAAATAGCTGTGTATTGGGACGCCTTTCCGTAAGTGCCTGGACATCAACGGCGGCATTACCGCTAAGAACCGCACCGAGAGGCTTTTGAAGGGCCCAATCCACCACACGGGCGAAGCTGGCCACCTCCTCGCGTCGTAGCGGCAGGTCAGTGAGCCTATCCGCCACCCGTTTATGGAGTTCGTCCACTCTTCGCTCCTTAAGTTGTCCGACGAGCTGCTCCGGCGTCGGCGCAGCAAAGGTCCTTCGTGGGAAATCGACGGGCCACCGAAAGCGAATGGTCCGTTCACGCCAAAAAGGCTCTGTCCGGGTTCGCGGCAAAGGAAACCCTGCGAAGACGGCAGTTAGCGAATAGCAACCTGCGAGAACCATCAGGGCAAGTAGCACGACGGCAATACGGCCGTGAGGCAAGGCGATTAATCCCAGGATGCCTATGGTTAGCAGCCCGACGCCGATTGTCGCCCACAAGACGGGGCGCGCCTCCATGGCCGGATCATATCGCGGTACTACGCACCCTTTATCCGCTCCCAGCCGCCCGAAAGGCGGCATGTGACCGCTCCCTTAACCCGTTAAGGTTGCACAGGCCCACCAATGTCGCGGCTTCAAGCCTGCCCGCGAATGGTGCAGTGGGGAGACAGGTCGCGGGTGCCGGGCTAACATTTGGCAGACGGCGGCACGTCCTGCGACACAATAATCGCCTACAGGTACTTGTGTAATTCGTGGCGAATGGCATCCCGCAGTTCTGTGTAGGCAGCCATTAGGGGGCGCAGCCTCCTCATAAGGTCGTCTCGTTGTTCGAAAGTGAGGGCTGCCTCGTCGCACATGCGAACGAACTGAACAGCCTGCTCTCGTAGGGCATGGGGGCGCAGCCTGTCTGCTTGAACTTGCAGGCGAGTACGGCTGTCCATTGATTCTCGGTCCGCATCATCAGTTATATCCCCGCTCGACTTCTTGTCGCGAAGTTCACGCCCTATGTTTCTGACGAAGACCTGCAGAGCCTCCTGAAGCGCAAACAGGACGTCGCGTTGGATGTCATCCCGTTTCGCCTGACGTTCGGCGTCGCGTGCCGCTGACGCCTGTTTCGCCAGTCGGCCAGTGCTGATCATGGTTGCCGTGAGCGTAATCGCCCCACCAATGAGCACTCCTCCGAGTTGCGGTAGGCCCTCGAGGACCGCACTTGTCATCTCAGCCCGCCCTCATCAGGTCGAGGCTTCATTCCAGCTTCGCCGGTAACCCGTATAGTGGTTGTTTGCGGTTACACGCAAGGCTCACGTTAATAATTCGGTGCTACTCTCGCATCGGCGTCAGCTGCAGAAAGCATCACGGCGCCTCAGTCCCTTACGATGATGTTCTCAGACCACGGGATCGCACTATTTGGGTCATCCCGGTTCACGGCTAGCGGGAGTCTGGCAGGATGGCTGGCTAGAATGGCTTCAGCGTGGGGGGAGGGTCGCTCGATTCAAACAAAGTTGTCCTGGCGGACGTCAGAGACCCGCGCGGAAAGCGGATTCGCATCACCCAGGCCCAGTGGCAGCACCTCGTTAAGAATCGCAAAGGTTTCACGGTTCAACAGGTCGTTGCCGCAATTTCCCGGCCGGATTGCATTTGTGTCGACCGTCATGCCCCTGCCGTGCATGAGTGTTACTACGCGAAGGGTCTCCTGGCCGTTAAAAGCTACCTCAAGGTCATCGTGGAAAAGGAGAGGCTTTGGCGACCCGGACGCCTAAGGACAGCGCACGCCACGTCCACGATCCATCCGCAGGACCAAGTCACGTGGACGAAACCCTAGTGAACACGGGAGATTTGCAATTGTCCGCCGCTCCTGAGGACAATGACGAGGGCATCGCGCTCGCGCGCGAGCAAATTCTTAACGTCGATCCGATGGAATGGACGGCTTCATATGAGAAGCAAGACGACACTGTTTACATTCGAAAGAGGAACCGCGACGGCTTGGCGATCTCGTACTTCATGCCGCAGGAACCACTGATCCTGGTTAACCTCGATGCCGTTACAGGGGAGTTGGTCGGGATCGATTTCCAGCACTTCAAACGGCTTTTTTTGAAAAAGCATCCCGAGGGAAGGGGAATTTTTTTCCCGCATAGGCCGTGGTTCCGTGGCCGGCGCCGCAACGATGCGTCCGAAACCACTCAGCAGGTCGCGTGGTCCGTTCGAAGCGCTGTACCTGGGGTCGGCCTAGCCTGAATCGGTCTGCAACCGAAACGTTGCCACGTACGTCTTCGGTTGGAAACAGCATCGCCCAGCGGGCGCGACGCACCTACGAGTCAGTCTGAACGCATTGCCGCAACTTGGCCTCATCAATGGGGTACGTGAGCGCGCCGATAAGAAATTGTGTGAACTGCCTTCCATTTGGGGCGACACCAATCCCGAATCGCCGCACTTTAGAAGGTCGCCAGAGTTCACCGGACTTGCCGTCACCGTTGCCGTCAACCACGGTCAGAAGGGCGTGGCGGGCCTCAAATCGTATTCAGAATTTGGAGGCGAGTGCGGGATTCGAACCCGCGGTGGAGGTTTTGCAGATCGCTATCTGCAATTCGTCAGAGTTAGCTGAGGTTCATTGCGTACTGACTTTCAGCGTGTGGCGTTCCTCGTAGTTAATTGCGTGTCGCCAGCGTTCGGCGGGGTTGCCTTGTGGCCGTCAAACTAGCCTCGACTCTTCTCACGATCAGTACTTGATGTTCGCCCCAGTACCACTCGGGGAAAGGAAATTTCCCGCCAGGAAGAAACTGCTGTCTCTCGAAGGGCCCTTCCCAGCTCTGCCTTCGGCCATGGGTCGTCCTGGCGGCCGGGGCCGCTATGTCAGTCTCGGCCCTTTGCCGTCCCACATCGTGCCGACCGGCCCAGGTGAGCCGCTCAACGTCCGAACTGTAATAACCATGTGCCTGCCGAAACTGGTATCCGAACCAGACACGAGCGGAGAAACAGCGCCGATCGCCGATGGACTTTAATTTCGGCGAGAGCAATAGACCGCTCCGGCTCGGCAAAGTCTAATGCGGTCCACGTTAGCATCTTGATATGCGGCTAAAGCGGATCGGCCTTACTCGGTTCAAAGCATTTCAGCAAGCCGAAATCGAGGTTGCGCCCTTGACGGTTCTTATCGGCAAGAACAATGCTGGAAAATCGACCGTGCTGCACGCGTTGACTCTCCTTGCGCAAACGGTGGAGAGGCCAAACCCTGAGCAGTTATCAACGAGCGGTGAACGCGTCGATCTAGGCAATGACCCCTTGGACTTGACACATGGTCCACGGCATGAGGGATGGGGCATATCCCTGGTTTGGGAGGGTGAGGTTGAGGGCCTCCGAACCACTACGCAACTAGACGTTAAGACTCACCAGCCATCGGAACCATACCGCCAGATTTTTGATACTGAGCGCGTTGTCTCGATTCGCTTGACGGACCAAATAACGATTCGGGTCGCTGTATCTTGGCCCTTCTCAAATCAGAACGAGGCGTTTCGCGTAGAAGCGACCGGCCCAAACATTGCCCTATCGACGAAGGCTCAGGCTGGGATGAGTTCGGCGTGGAACAGCTACCCAGCCACCAGCTATTCGAACGTTCCGATGGAAATTGAGGCAGCTAAGGAGGGACGGGGTGACGCGATTGAGCGGCTCGCTTATCAAGTTGCTACGCCTCTCCTCATGCATGCGTTACCGCAGTCCATCCGCTCTTTTCGATATGTTGGGGCGGATCGTCACGTAAAGAGCAGCGCTTTCGAGGTTCGCCAAGGGCCAGTCGAGAATCCAAAGACTGCCGAGGAGATAGTCAACGCGCTTGCCTTCAACCGGACGATTCGAGAAAGGGTGTCCGCCGATTGCAGACGAGTATTCACCTTTGGCATCGATAGCCAACTAATCGCCGGCCCAAAGCTAACCCTGGTGGCGGTCGACGAGAACGGACGTGCCCTTAACGCCGTGAACCTTGGCTCGGGTTTCGTTCAATTCGCTTGGATACTTGCCCATCTCGACATGGCGGTCGCAGACGCTCTTACTTATCCCATTCACCATCCGATTCCATTCGTGGGTGTCGAAGAGCCAGAGCTACACCTCCATCCAGCGCAGCAACCTGACATCGCAACGATTTTGGTCAACTACGTAAACGCCAACCGACAAATTATCACCACCACGCAAAGCGAGCATCTCTTGATGGCGTTCCTCCAGCTGGTGCTTGAGGGACAGATTACGCCTGACGACCTGGCCGTCTACTACGTTGAGAAGGGAACCGTTCAGCGACTGCGAGTTGATGCGCAGGGCCGTCTCGACGGCGGGTTGAAGGGGTTTTTTGAAGCCGACGAGAAGGAACTACTTTCTCGCCTTGAGACGTTGCTCGGCTCTAAGTGACGGACGTGGTACTCGACGAAAATGTCTTCGTCCGAGGACTTGTGTCGGACTGTAGTAGCCCTGAGGACCAGCAGACAGATCGCCGAGCGGCCCGCGTAGTCGGGTTCCTTCAAAAAGACCATCGCTGGATTCTGTCGGACGAGATCGTTGACGCATACCGCAAACACATCAAGATTCAGCGCTGCGCCAAAGGCCCGACGCGAGAGCAGATCATTAAGAGTCTAAATTTGGTATTTGTTGACAGTCGGCGCTATCACTGGATTCACGACCTGCCCAAAGTCGAAGGCAGTTACTCGGCCAAAGATCGTCATGTGGTTACCGCAGCCGCCAAAGTTGGAAATGGATGCTGCTTAGCGACGATGGACGGACGGCTGAGCGAATCTCTTTTTAGGGACAACATCCCTTCGCGGTGGCACTTTCGCGTGGTGACCCTGGATGAAGCAGAGGCGCTGCTTGAGGTCGTCGCGGTGGCGGAGGCCGCGCTGTAAAGGTTTATCGCCCTTGGGTCGTCGGTGGTCCTGGGATCATGTTGTCTCCCGGTCAAACCAAACTCCCCGGTTGGGCACAGCTTCGGGGCGTCGTTCGGCATGCACATGCGCGAACTTCCTAACGGCTCAATCCGCCTGTAAGACGGCTGACCGGGGGCGGGGAGCGCGTCGAGAATACTCTCCGCCGGGTGTCCGGCCTGCCTTCATGACCGCGGTGGCTGCGATCCCTTGGCCAGACGGAAAGAGCTCGAAGCACTTTGAGTTCGCCAGAGTTCGGCAGGGTTCACCGGCATTGCCGTCAACCGTGGGTGCGAATGGGGCGCGGGGCCTCGAATCGTATTCAAAACTGGAGGCGAGTGCGGGATTCGAACCCACAGTGGAGGTTTCGCAGATCGCTTTCTGTGGTTTGCCAGAGTTCGCTCGAGTTCATTGCGTACTGAGTCCGGCGACTACCCTTCATTGCCTCATGGCTGGCCCTTCCTTGCCACCAATCTTGATAAGCACTGATAGAACAAAGGGTGGGCGCATGTCATTTACCGAGAAGCCCACACTCAACTTGAGGGTCAAGATGGAGCTTGGTTTTGAGATTTCCCGTATCGTGGCGCACTCAGCGACGAGGTAAAGACTCGTCCGAACGATCGTTAGCTCCGGTCACTCCGCATGCCCGGCGGCGCGGGCCGCGAGGGACGTCGCAACAGCTGCGAATTCCGCCAGGGCAGCCTGGAGATCCTCGACAATTTCGGCCGCAATAACCTCAGGCGGCGGTAGGTTATCCGTATCCTCCAGAGACTCGTCCCGGAGCCAGAACATGTCGAGGGACGCTTTGTCGCGAGCAACCAGATCGTCGTACTTAAACGACTTGAATCGCTCAGTCTCGATGCGCGCCCACCGATCTTCCGCGTGGAAGCACTTCACAAATTCGGCGAGGTGGTCGGATCGCATCGGGTTTTGTTTCATGGTGAAATGCTGATTGGTACGAAGGTCGTACGTCCATAGCGTCTTCGTCCACGGCGTCTCCGACGCCGGCTTCTTGTCGAAAAAGAGCACGTTCGCTTTGACGCCGCCCGCGTAGAAGATTCCGGTCGGAAGTCGGAGCAGCGTATGGACGTCGCAATTGGCAAGAAGCCGCCTGCGAACTGTCTCGCCGGCACCTCCCTCGAACAGCACGTTGTCCGGCACCACGATCGCCGCTCTGCCATTGGTGTCCAGCAACGTGTGGACGTGCTGGAGGAAGTTGAGTTGCTTGTTCGACGTCGTGGCCCAGAAGTCCTCACGAAGGTATGTCTGGTCCTCGCGGTCGGCCTCGCCATCCGATGTGATTACCGTGAACGAGGACTTCTTGCCGAAAGGAGGGTTCGTCAGCACCATCGAGTAACGCTCGCCTGGATCCGCGCGAAGCGAGTCGTCCACCCGGACCAGGCTGTCGCCTTCGGCATGGCCGATACCATGAAGGAGCAGATTCATCGCGCAGATGCGCGCAGTCGCGTCGACGATCTCGTAGCCTCGTAGCGCTTCATCCCTGAGGCGCTTACGCTCCTCCAGATCCATCGTCGGGTTCTTGCTCGTGATGTAGTCAGCGGCAGCGAGGAAGAACCCGCCAGTCCCACACGCTGGATCGCAAATCGTGGCGTCGACCCCAGGCCTCATGACCTCGACGATGGCTTTTATCAAGACGCGCGGCGTGAAGTACTGGCCAGCCCCTCCTTTGACGTCCTCGGCGTTCTTAGCGAGCAGCCCCTCATACGCATCCCCCTTTACGTCAGCATCAAGCATCATCCATTGCTCTCGGTCGATCAGTTCGACTACGAGTCGGCGTAGTTTCGCCGGATCCTGGATCTTGTTCTGTGCCTTGCGGAAGATGACGCCAAGGGTCCCGGTGCTCTTGCTCAAGCCCTCGAGCACATGCCGATACTGGACCTCAAGGTCGTCCCCGTCGCGCTTGAGAATTGATGCCCAGTCAAGCCCGACCGGGACGATCGCCGGACGGCTGAAAGGCGGCTTCGTCTGCTCGTCCGCCATCTTCAGAAAGAGCAGAAACGTGAGCTGCTCGATGTAATCCTGGTAGGACAAGCCATCGTCGCGTAGCACGCTGCAGTAGTTCCAGAGGCGCTGGACCAGGCCGCCGGTGTCGCTCACCCGATGACCTTCGAGAACGAGCGGGATCCGTTCTTCGCTTGCGCATCCACTGAGGTCCGCTCGCGTGCAATATGTTTCAGAAGCACGGACGCAGGTTCGTCACCGGGCTCATGGTGAACGAGGCGTCCAGTGAATGCCGCACCGAGGATGGCGGAACGGAGTGTTGCCGCGCGTACTCGCGACTGAGCCGCGTGAGCAGTTATTCTCCCCATGCGAGCCTCCTGTTCCCTGACGTGAGCGACGATGTCAGCCTGCTCAGCGATGGGCGGTAGCGCCAGCGGAACTCGCGCGACTTTTCCCACGCTCAATGTGTGAAGGCCGGACGTCGAACTAGCCAATGCTGCGATCTGTTGCGAAGGCCATGGAGCGTTCCAATAAAGGCCAAGGTACTCGGGATTGATTTCTGGCCCAGGCCGCACCCGAATTAGGTGGTTTTGATGTACGCAACCAGAGATATGACCTCGCCACACAGCGCTGCGCCCGATCTGATCGGGGCTGCCGTTGCCTTCGACTACGAGGAGGTCGCCATCCTTGAGACCAAAGCGGGCGATCTCTCCTGGCGCGACTTCAATAAGGTGCATGTCGTCGAGCGAAAACGTGCCGCGACCAACGTTGGCAACTCGGAGGAACGGTGCAGTTGTCTTGCGAGGGGCACGTTGAGGATTCTTGGTGATTCCGCCTTGAACCTCGGCGACATCGCGAACCGTGACCCAACGCCAGGCTGTCGGTATCGCAGGTCTGCCGTCGGCTTGGCTCTGCAGGGGCCGCTCGCTGTCGATGAGCTGCCCGCCAATTGCAGCGCCCAACAGCGCTGCGCGCATCATTTTCAGTCGGATTTGCCCACTGTCGAGCGCAGCGGCCGCCGCATCGATCCGCGAGAACTCCTCCTCAATGGCCGCGACGATCCGGTATTGCTCTGCGGTTGGCGGAATGCAAAGCGGAACTTCCGAAATGGCCGCCTTCGAGATCTCGAGGAACGTAGTTCCGCTTGCGCGCCGTCGAACCTCGGGAGTTATAAAGGACATGTACCAGTACAGGTACTTACTTAAAAGTCCTCGCGGGGGGATCAAACTCTTAAACCCCTGATTTGTCGCGACGGCATTGGCGGCGATTGCTGCGTACCCAATCGGCGCGCGAGAGCTGTACAGCACCGCACCTGGCGGCAAAAGACGCGCAGAGCAAGATTCATGCCCGCTTCTCGTCAGGAAGCGGGCGCCCCGGCCGACCAGTTGCGAACGATTCTTCGAAAGGTCGTCTGGTGTTACCCAAGGAATGTCCCCGCCCCAGTTTGCGGGCACACCCGTCTTTGGGGTCGCTCCAGAGACCACCTCACAAACCGCACCCAAGGTCGTCTGGGCCCACCCGCGAGGCAGGTCGCTCACGCGGCCAAGGCCTCGGTCAACTCGGCCATCAGCGGCTTTAGCTGATCACCGAACACCTGGTGAGCTTTTCCAATGCCGCCGGCTTGAAGGAATGGGTTGTAGTCAAATGCTTCTGTGCTGACCTCAAGCTCCGCCGCGATCAGGTCCTTCATCCAGCTCAGCCATTGGCGTTGCTCCGGCGTGAACGGACCGCGGCGCTGCTCTTGCATCGCCAGCCAGGACGCGAACCGCGCGTTCACCGTCTCCCGGAACGGTACCAGCTCGCCGTCCTGCTTCAGCGCGTAGCGGACCAGGGAAACGACGTCGGTCAGCATTCGCTGCCCGGAGCCGCGGACCTTGGAGTGATCGAGGGTGTCGTACGCCTGCCAGAGGCGCTCGGGCGTCCAGCGTCGCGGTGGGCTGTATAACGCAGTCGCCAGCTCCTTGACCTGGAGATGCGTAAGACGCTCCTTGTAAGGTCGGCTATACAGGACCTGGAGCGCCTGGATGTCGGCGTGATGTTCGTCGATGAAGGCCCTGAAAGAGTCCACCAGCTCATGAGCTCTCTTTTTTGCGTCGGTCGAGTATCCGGCGTCCATCAACGTGTCCTTGGTCGTC
>Ga0207416_1004246_pt1 | contig 12678 bp, 11 predicted proteins | sample PaiPotPPM11metaG_FD_184107 | JGI IMG/M metagenome (GOLD analysis project Ga0207416, IMG submission 184107) | Iron sulfur acid spring bacterial and archeal communities from Banff, Canada, to study Microbial Dark Matter (Phase II) - Paint Pots PPM... ...
GCAACGGGTGTTGGCCTTGTTAGGCTTCACACCCACGATCTATACGAAACTGGGTGGGGATTCTTCAGAACCCCCGTGAAAATGAGCGAACGGTAAGTATAAATTCTTGATTATCACAAAAAGCTTCGATAGCCTTCCTTTTGTATAATGCAAGAGTATCGACAGATTCAGACTCTGCCTCTGAATCGCTCTCAGCCAGTCTGTCGTTTCCAATTGGAGCCTGTGGCTCATCTTCTTGCTCCAGGCGCGTTTGTAAGGCTATCTGGAACTTCGTCTTGAGGGTTTGAGCGAAGGTTTTTACGGAGGGTCGGCTGTTAGTTGGGTCTAATAGAGCATACATATGTTCGAAGGAGAGGACACGTAGTGAGATAGGGTACGGTTTCTCGCTGGCAGAACTCCAGAAGATACCCTGGCCGGGGATAGGTTCGTTTAACAGCACACTGAGGATATCGTGGCTGAAATGCGCGTTGGCCCTTTGCAGATTGTACAGATCGGTGGAAGAGAGCAGGTGGAAGACAAACCAGTTGTCTCCCTGGCTCAGGATATCGACGGGAATACTTCCGGGCTGCTGGGTGATAAGCAGCGCGCCGAGATCATATTTTCTGCCTTCTTTCACCCAGGCAATATAGGGTTCGGAGGTTGTGGTATTGCCGTGCAGGACCGATTGAGCTTCTTCTATCACGGCAATGGTGGGGATGGTCTTTGAATCGGCTTCGGTGAACTCTTTCTGGTTGCGGTCAAAGATGCGCCGCAGGATTAAGCCTGAGAGCATTAACGCCTGTGCGCCGCGCATCTGTGATACGTCGATGATGCAGAGCTTGCCCTATGAAAGCGCGTAGATAAGCATGTCCAGTAACTGGCTGCCTTTATCATGAAGTGTGCGCACAATGGATGTCATGTTGCCACGCGCGGCCAGCGCCTCAACTTCCTGCGATCTGCTTTCGAGACCCAGAATTTTGCTGATGGCATCAAGAGAGGTCTGGTTGCCAGCCTGGTCGATGAGATTGACGAGTTGTTCCCAGCTTCTCTGATCCAGCCCTTTGAGTTTGCGCACATTCTGCTGTTCTTGCCTTTCGGGTGAAAGCGCAATGCCGATGACATCAGCCGGACTCAAGCGCCGGATATCCAGTTTGATACCGCCTGCTACGAATGATTGATATAAGCTGCTCTTATGTTTTCTTGAGGTGAAGACGACCAGCTTATCTTGAAGCTCCGGCACATCGCATAGCCCTGGCCGCTCTCTATCATCGGGCCAGAAATACTCGCCATCGGGATCAAAGATGATGGTGCCGACGGGAACGTCTTTTTTATCTCTTTTGCGGACGGTAGGCGTTTGCGCATAGAGCTTGCTAAAAAGCAGCTTGTTGAGGTTGGATTTGCCAAATCCAGCGCGCGCAAAGATGAATGATCGCCGCGCAACGAGATTCTGGATGGGAAAATTGACACGAATTTCGGGCGTTTGTTGCTTCATCCAGTCTTCAAAAGGAATGCCCCTGCCCTCTTGCGCATAAATGTATTCGCCTAATGCGAAATGTCCGATTTCAGCGCCTGCTATGTTGTGGCCGACGATTTCTTGTAACACGCTTCCAGACGGAAACGCCACGTGGCTGCCAACGTGGGGCAGGCGTCGATGCGATGTGACAAAAGTGAGTATATCTTTTTCGTTTCTGCGCAGTACACCAAGTATGCGAATAGTCACTTTGTATTTGAGGTATTCCTCGCGCAGATCATCTGGTACGGTACGGTGGTCGCGCGCGGCTCGTATGTTGAACTCTTCGCCATGTCCAGAGGACAATTTTCCCTCCGATGTAAACGAAGCGATTCTGCCCAGCACCGCCTCATCGGGCGTCTCAAGTTGAACAAGGAGAAACTGCCCATGCATGGGTATGCTTTGAAAATCGTTGCGATAGGGAAGCACCAGGTCTGCCTGAAATTCTAATCCGCCCTCGCGGAACCCGCGAAAGATGCCAACTGTTTGATTGCGTGGAAATAGCTCATGAGCTGTCATCAATCTACTCTCCCATGTTTTATTCGTATCTTCTTTGTGATGGATCTATTTCTTGCAGGCGGAAAACATCAAGCGTGGAGGATTCATCTGCAAGCACCTGCCGTATGCCGTCGAAGATGTAATTCTGTAAGATGTCCAGCTCAAAATCCACTAATGCGGCATTAGCGTGAGCTTTTTGCAAACTCAGCGGATAAAGGGAAATTGGGAAGCCATTGAGCGCATCTGTCAGCATACAGCCTAAAATTTCTGCTGCCTTCTCATGCTGTGGTAGGAAAATATCAACCGGCCAGATAGGATCACGAGCGCCGCTGCCAAACTTGACAAAGTACATTTTGCCGCCGACAAATGGACTTACATCGTTGAGTTCCAAATTTGAGTCACTATTTGCTGCATAGGCTGACCATTTGTAGGCCATTTGCTCGATATGAGGAGGAATGGCAACATAGGCGGGATATGGAGTAGCGAGTATACCTTCGAGTGCCATTGCAAGGCGGTAGCGTGAAAGCACCTTACTATGTTTGGCAACGCCTGCGAGGTAAATAGTTCGACGATGTTGTTGCTTTTGTAACTCGATGCTCTCCTGTAAACCTTGCAGGTACTTTTGAAACAAATTACCGGCAAATATGGTGCTGCGCAGTAATCCATCAAAAATTATCAAAGTGTCTGACCCAAATGGACGTTTCACCAGTGAGAATAAAATAGCCCATTCTACAAATTCCCGGTACGCTTTGACCCAGCTAAAACTGGCCGGATAGTTTTTGGCCGTAGCGCGGATATAGGAACTGAGGTCTTGTAGCCTGTCTACTCCCAGGTAGCTCATCAATGTTCCAAGAGCAGTAGAGGGGCTACCGTCTCTATCAAATTGTTTCGCGCTCAGCTCAGCGATGTTGGTTGTAGGTGTAAGAGCTTCTAAGCAGTACTCGTTGTCATTCGAATCGACAATACGTACTATTTGCACCAGAAAGGGATCAAATTGAACGTTAGTGTTGCCTCCATCAGTGGCAACGAAGGAAACCGAGCTGGTTGTCCTTTCACGGATAGGATGAACCTGGCTTTTTAATGGATGAATTTCTGTCCTTAACTGGTCTAAAAGCGTGCGGTCTGCCACAATGCTTGCAGTAATTTCCTGTTTCAGTTGGGCATAACTTTGTGTATCCATGCTGAGTAATCCCGTCTCTCTGCGCGTGGGTTTCTAAGGCGTGTAAATGCTGCAATTCATGTAAATCTTGCCTGCTGCATAGTAACACTGCCGTAACGGATTTGCAACATTCTATCGCTCGTCGATTCTTGGTAATAGATGGGTCGTGCGTTCCTTCAATGCTTGAGGATTGTTGAGCCACAGCGAAACGTGAGTGGGCTGCATGGTCTCCTGTACCACCGTCAATAATTGTTCATGGAGCTGGTTCAAGTCAACCTCGTTGCGCAGTGTTGCGTTGAAGGTTGCCAGGGTGCGGGCAGCGTCGTACTTGCGCCGGTAGAAGCGGCGGTATCGTTATGAACTACAACTTGCGCTGCATATACCATTCGCGGAACTCCGAGCAGCGTCCGTCAGCATCGAAGCGCAGCAGGAAGATATTGTTCCATTCCGCCTTGAGGGTGGTGCCATCAGGCTCGAAGTAAAGGCTGCGACCGTTGGCGATGGCGCGGTCTCCCTCTATCATGATCGGTTCGTAGTGGCCGTCATAGGTGCCTGCCGCGTCGGGTTCTTCCAGCCACGAGGCAACAATGGCGGCTCGTCCCTGAACCGGCTCGCTGAAGGGATTGTAGAAATAGACGGCGTTCTCACTGAAAAGGTCGCCAATCGCCTGCGGGTCATAGCCCTTCCAGGCGCTAACGTAGTTATCCAGCCAGCGCTGGACTGTGGCGCGTTCTAGCATGTTTGTCTCCTCTAAAATGTGGTAATTTATGCCCTTGTGTTGATGACACGTTCGTATTCATACACAACGGCTTCCTGTTCAAGGGTCTCTATGGAGCCGGGTCTCCATTCCCGAATGACGATAATAGCGTTGTTCGCGGGCATCTCCATTGTAACAAGGTAACAGGCGAGTATGGTACCTGTCCGTCCAAGCCCTGCCATGCAGTGAACTGCAACGGGCATGTGATTTTCCAGGCAAGAGGAAATCATAGCAACAGCCTCTTCCACCTGTTGCAGTGTCGGGGCCGTAAAATCAGGCACGGGGATATGTCTGGTAAGCATACCGATTCTGGCGGGCGTCTCGAAGGAAAGGGATAGCTCAGAAAGGTTGAGTACCGCCCGAATGCCTATCTCATAGAGGAGTGTAAAAGCATCTTCCGACTGTGGATACGCCATAGCTGCGAGTTTATTTTCAAAGAGCCAGCCAAAGTTGGGCAGGATAATTTGTCGCTTCTCATCCTCGGTCAGGTCATACTCCTGTAAGAATTGCAATGGATTGCTCATCAGTTGCGCTCTAAAGGCTGGTTCAAGATACGTTCTTACTTTGATAAGCTGTAACGCTTCGGTGGACATGTGCGTATCCTCGATTTATTTGGAACTCAAGTGTTCTGAACTATAGAGAGTAGTATATCATGGACATGCTTTAAGCTTCTAAACGAAGCTAATTACGGATGGATTGACCCATCAGGCATGACTGCTCCCTTGAGAGATCTGGCTTGTGCTAACTGCTCCTCGGTAAGAATAGCATCTTTGAGATAGGCACCGTCTAAGGAGGCTCCTCTGAGGTTAACCCCACTGAGATCTGTTCCGCTGAAGATAGCATTTCTGAGGTTGCAATAGCTGAGGTCAGTACCACTCAGGAGGGTACCGCTAAGGTTAGCACCGTAGAGCGGAGTACCATGTAAATCAGCATTACTTAAATCGATACTTCTAAGATCGGAATGGTTGAAGACCACTCCCCATAACTCAACAATAGCAGCATTTCTGTTAATCAATCCAGACTCATGCAAAAATATGAGCAAAATTCTTTTCCGCATTCCATCTAATCCCTGGACGACTGCCACTGTTCGCATTCGTGCTATGGTACGTACCTCATCTCCTGGTTTTGACTCACGCAAGCCATTGACAAGCAGAAGTTCGGCCAATTTGTCGATATACGCCTGGAGTGCTGCTTCACGCTGGCTATCTTCCCTACTTTCGCGTTCCAATCTTGCCTGGTCTTCCGCATTCTTATTTGCTCTCTCCTGTAGCGCTTGATTGAACAGATATGCGCCAATAGCGAAGACACCAGGAATAATAAAGAGTTGCAGCCAATCCCACATCGTTTTTTGGCTGAGTCCCGTCCAACCCCAGTGGAAGGTGTATCCCAAGACGCTCAGCACTATCAGCACAATAGTCGCTGTAAGCAATGCTTTCCAAACGCTGGCCGCTTGATTCGTCTTTATCTGTTGCCACAGTGAACGAAATCTTCCCAACATTCTCTTCCCTCCGCAGCCTCATGAGCGAGCTGGACCTAAAGCTGAAGAAATTTGATACGATTGAGTACATCAAACATAGTACAACAAGGCATAGAGCAAAACCTTTACAGTTTATCACACGTTGGTCATAAGCCTGGAATTTTGGCTTCTCCGTATATTGCTTCTACCAAAGTTTCAATTTCATCAATTAGACTGTTTGCTTTCAGTAGCGCGCCCCTGCTTTTCAATTCGTCCAGTCTTGCCAGGTTTTTATATTCGTTCTGTACGGACTCGACTAGCAACGCTATCTCTTTTTGGCGTTCTAGCGGAACAATCTTGATGGGGAGTTGCTTCCAGATGTCGGGGTAGATGCGGCCCTTGCGTGTGCCTTGATGCATGTTGGCGGCGAGGAAGCGACGTATGAAACGACTGTTGATGATGGCAAGGATATAGCGTAGATCAAATTGTTGCGAAATTGGTTTTAGCTCGGTTATACCGCTGATCTGTTGTGATTTGCGCAAGACGCGCGCAATGCCTGTTTCCTGCAACGCGCCGCTTTGCGCCAGGGCGTGCCAGGGAACGACTACCTGCACGCTATGGTTAGTGAATAGTCCGCTTGTATCATGATAGCCGCCCGATGTTTCGCCTAACAGCAGCTTTTCGGGGGTGCGAAAAAGCGCGGCGTGCCTGGGGCCGCGCATAAAGGGTCGATATTGCTCGTAGGCAACATAACGTTTGCGGCGTAAATGGTAGTGGCCTACGTCGTCGCCCACTACTCCATCATCGGGAAAGCCTGCTGGTCGCTCATGTTCTTGGGTGGGCAAGACAAAGACATCGCACAGGGTGAAGCGTTTATGGCGTTCGCCATCAATAATTTGTTCGGCGTGTTCACTGCTCTGCGCCTCGATACCTGTTCCAATGTAGGCAATTGCGCACAGCGGAATACTTTCATTTGCCATGCTGGTTGTCAGCGCAGGCTGGTACCGCCAGCGAAATACCTGCTCTGTCTCGGCCAACTGGCGCACTGGTGACAGGGTTTCAAATGATGTGAGATTGGCGCGAAGGTGCCGGCGCCGCGTGATAGAGTGCGCCTCCGTGGGTGGGCGATTTTCAAGGAAGACCATTGTACTCTCGATGCCTGTGCGGGGAAATACACGCAGTCCAGGGAAAAAATCGATCTGTAGCAGGTTATAGTGTTCACAAAGCTCCTGGCGCAGCCTCTGAGCGTATCCTTCAGTTTCGATACCGCTGGAGACAATCAGGCCCAACCGCCCGCTTTCTGGTTGAAGCAATTGTAGGTTGCGCTCGAAAAACGGCACGAATACATCCCACTTCTGGTTGAGCAGCAGGTAATGGCCGGAGTTCCATATCTTATTCCGGTAGAGCAGGTTAGAGGAACTTTCGTTGGCGCTGACATACGGCGGATTGCCAACCACGTAGTCGAATTTCGGTTCAGCAAAACCCGTTCGCTCTATTGAAAGCGGATCGAGCGCATCGGCGCAATGAATTGAGAATTTCAGGCGCGACTGTAGGGAGTCAAACTTCCTATGCTCCATACTTTTACCGCTCGTGTCTTCGCATTGATTAAACAAGAATGGTAGGCATTGGATAAGCAAATTGATCCCTGCCAGGTAACACGCGAAAGGGTTAAGATCGAAGCCAACAATAGCGCTGGTGAGGATATGCAGCGCGTCTTCTCGAGTGATCTCATGTGCTGCAACGAGTCGTTGTGCTATGGCTCGTTTACCCGCTGCTGCTGCTACGAGAAATGATCCGCTGCCGCACGAGAGATCAGCGATGGTTTGATGGAGGTACTCTCGGTATATCTTATAGCCATGTACGCTGATAGCGCTATCGTCGTGATACATAGGAATATCGAGTGCGTCAAGCATATAGCTTACGACATGTGAGGGGGTGTAAAATTGTCCTTTTTCGCTGCGATTGCGATGTTCGATGAAGCTTTCATTATAAACCTTACCTAAGATGTCTTCATTCGAGGATTTAAAGTTGTGCTTTTTGAGCAGGTGATACAGTTGGAGCAGTGTTTGTTCGTCGGCGCTGAACCAGTCAAAGCAACGAACAATGCCTGCAAATGCGTTATTATCGAGACTGTTCAGGATATGCAGTACGGACTGCTTGGAGCAAGCGAGCCAGGTTTTGCTTTCCAGTTTAACCATGGGATATGGGAGAAGCAGGTCATTTTCTTCGTAGGTATGTACGAGATACATATGAACGAATTGCATGAATGCAGTTTGCAGGCAAAATTCATAGTCTGGCCGGTGAGGAGGAAAAAGGTAGAGAGACTGCCAGGTCTGCAATGCTTCTCGCGCTTGATTATCGGGTGAATCAAAATGAATGCGAACGGACTCTAAAATTGAAGCCAGAATTGGCTGGAGTTTTCGTAATAGGATTCTGGAATGATCGTTCATGCCCTATTATACTATGCTGAAGGATGAGCAGGTAGGAAACTACCGCAGGCAAAGGTAACTAGCGTGACGTATAATGGTCTGATTTCAATCAATGAGAGATTCTAGCGGTCAGGAGAAAAGATGGTTTATACGCCAGCGATGTATCGCGCAAATCGCGATGCTCTACTCTCGCATATCCTTGCTGTTTTGAGCACTGATGAACGCTTCGTGGCTGCCTGGCTTACCGGCAGCCTGGTGCGTAACGAGGAAGATGATCTCAGCGATCTTGATTTGAGCGTTGTTGTGGCTGATGGATTTACTGAGCAATTGTGTTCATGCAGTTCCGTTGCTATTACCAGGAACACCAGTCCCGAACGGCAGGCTCTCTACGAACGCTTTGGGCGGCCGCTCGTCTTGCGCGAAGACCGGAGCTGGCTGGGGGAAGGTTCCTGCTTCAATCACGTCAGTTACCGCGAGACGGCGCTGGTAGTCGATTGGGTCTTTCTGCCACAGGCGAAGGCCCAACGGCCAGAGCAGAGCCGGGTTTTGTTTGATAGAGTGGGCGTTCCCACTGCGCCCAGCACTGCTGAAAGCATGGAAGAGCGAAGAGCTTTTGCTTCGCGCGATGTTGGTTTTTTCTGGTTGATGATGACGGTAACGCTGAAGTATATGCTGCGCCGCGATACGGTCGCTTTCTATGGCTTCATCAGCGCATTGTACTGGGCAATCCAGGACGTGAAAAAGCGTCTTGTTGGCGAAAGCTGGCGCTATAAACGCACCGACTATCCCCTGGCGGGTACTTTGCAGGAACAGGTAGCGTTGGTGCGCCAACTCTGTAATGAGATGCTTGCGCTGATGGCCGAAGTCGTCCGGCTGGGTGGTTCAGTGCCAGATGATCCTATGTCTATAATTGAGGTATGGTTGAGTATGGCCGAAGGTTAGGGAAGAAAAATGCGTTCTTATGATGGAAAGTAGCGCCGTTTTCCCTTGAAAACCCCACGCATTTTCGTGTATGATTAGTCTGTGTTCTCGTGCGAGCCATTCTTACAGCATGGGGGATTGCTGACAACCTCGCTCCGCTATGTTATTTTCCATGCTCGCGGATGGGCGTGTGGAGATCAAACAAGGTGTTCTTCGCTAGTTATGTATGCCAAAACACAACGAAAGTGAGGCCCAGTTATGATCCTATCACTACGCTCAAGGATGAGCGTGATGCTCTCTCTGGTCGCCTTTGTGACGGTCATTGGGGGCAGTCTGACAGTAGTGGCCATTGCCCCCGGCACTGCGCACGCTGCTCAGGCCGCTAGCTCCTCCCACTTTTTTTTGAACTGTGTAACGACCAGGTTGTGTACAGACGTTGCAGAATCCGATGAGGCCTTTGGGACATATGTCGGGCACGACGAACCATCGAACCTCTTCTACTCGAACATTCCTGGCTCAGGCAACCGGATGAGTTGGCTCCTCAAGCTCCCTACTGATCCACGGACGGAGCCGGGAGGAGTGCCGAAATCAAGCAAGCAGTCCTTCAACTTCCAGTTACACCCGGCCTTCTGGTTCGGCATGGCGATGTGCGATACCCAGTCTGATCCCAATCCAGGGCGTGTAGGCTGCCCGCCCGATAGTAATAGCAACATCTTCGACAACCCGGACCCCAACGCGCCAGACTCGATTAGCAAACATCCGGGAACCGCCTTCATGGAAATGCAGTTCTATCCGCCGGGGTGGGTTTCCCTCCCATTTCCGGCTATTAGTTGTGATCCCACTAAGTGGTGTGCCGCCCTCAACATTGATAGCCTCTCAAGAGACCCGATCAACGGTACGGTGTTGAATTCCGCGTGCCAGGCTATCACCGGTGAGGAATATGTCAACTTTGCCTTCATCACGAAGGACGGTCATCCCCAGGCACCGGTCAATCCAGTGCAATCGACCCTGGCCACCTTCACTCCTGACCCGAATAAAGATCTGTTCATGAACTCGGGAGATGTGCTGGCGGTCACTATGCGCGATACTCAAGATGGATTACGGATCGACATCCAGGACCGAACGACTGGTCAGCACGGGTTTATGGTGACCAGCGCTGAGAATTCTTTTGGTCAGGTGAAGTATGCACCGGCGCCTTCCACCGAGTGTACCAATATCCCGTACGACTTCCATCCGATGTACAGCACTTCGACCCCGCACACGCGCGTGCCCTGGGCGGCACACTCGTACAACATCGCCTTCTCCGACGAGATCGGCCACTTCGACTACTGCACCGGCAGCACCGCCATCACTCCCAGTCAATTCGGGGTCTCGTGCCCGGCGGGAAATAGTGAGGGGGTCGCGGGCGACAAGGAACCGACCGATGGGGATGACAACTTCTGCTTCCCAGCCTCGCAATCGACTCTGGTCCAGGTGTCAGGGTGTACCGACACTAACGTGGGCTTTGACGGTGTCCCCTACAAACGTCTCTGGCCCGATGGCAACCCCAACCATCCCACCTCGATCCTTTTCAGCAGCCCACTGACCGGAGAGGATTACAATAGGAACTACTCACGGAGCGCCTTCGAGACAGACTTGCCAGCCCTTGAGTTTCCCACTTGCTCCAACACGAGTGCCAATGACCCCGGCTGCACCCTCTTACCGTTGACCGATGATGGCACGCCGGCCGACTTCTACCCGTACTTCAGCACGAGGGAACGCGGGGACATGAACAGTGCAGGTAATCGTGGTGAGGAGCAATGCCTCTGGCAGCTCGGCGGTGCCATTCCCGACTCGAATTTGTTCGGTGGGAACGCTCAGTATGGGACGCTGCTCGCGCAGGTGCATCTGATCTTTGGAGGGAAGGGAGCAACGCACATCGTATATCCCGACTTCCAGAAGGCGATTCAAAATCCGTGCCAGTTGAACACGTAGGATTGTAATGCGAATGACCAACAGTAGCTTTCACTGAAAAAGGGATGAAGGTTTGAACAGCCAGGATGACCACTTCTGGGAAGCATTCCTCCTGGCCGTTCTGGGTCCTGGCATGATAACCTGCCCTCCTGGATGATGGAGCGAGGGTCGTTCAGGAGGGCAGGTTCCGCTAGTTCTCACCGCTTTCCCCAAACTGCATATTGTAAGCATCCTCCTCTTCTGGACTGACGGCCAGGATGGTGTTCATCTCCTCGAACTCCCCCGCGATCCCCGGACTGGTTTGCTTTTTATTTCGCATATTGAAATGTCGAATAGCGTGGCAGTTGGCGCATAAGACGATGCACTTCTCGATTTCTTTCTTGATTGTATCCAGACTGATCCCGTTACGTACAGCATCAGCAATGTTAAACAACTTGTCCTCTGCCTTAGTACTACTTTGTTAGTTTCTCCGAGGACGGAACGTTTGGATCTGATTGGTTTGGAAGAGCCAGAGGACGAGATCCTGAAACAGCCAGAGCAGCACCTGTCGATGCACGCCAGGCAGCGAGTTTCGCGTCACGCAGGGGGGAAAAAGCCTCTCCAGGAGGCAGAGGAAGCGTCAGGCGATAGAACATGAGGAAACTGTAGGCCAGCATGACGAGAGCCAGGTGTCGATGGAGTCCCTCCCAGCTGCGTCCCTGGTAGTGGTCGAAGCCGCATTCCTGTTTGGCATCTTCATAAAACTGCTCGATGACCCAGCGAGCGTGGGCGAGCAGAACCAGGCGCTGCAACGAAGCGTCTTCAGGCAGCACGCTGAACCAGTATTTAATCGGCTCTTCTTCCTGCTCCTCAACCGGAGCCGCTGGTGAGTCATCCGCCACGGCTTCTGGCACGGGGCGTTCGGCCAGCAGCCAGCCTTCGGGTCCCGTGTGGACGCGAGAGTGGCTGGTGCTGTGGCGTGGCGAGCCAGTGGCCCAGTGGACCCGCAGAGCCACCGCCTGCACCTGCATCGTGCCCTTGGTTCCCTCGCGCCACCTGATGGTTTGCCAGGCAGAGGGGGGCAAGGACGCGATCAGTTCTTTGACTGTGTATAAAGGAGCAGGGCGGGGCTTGCGCGGCTGACCGCGCCCACCGTAGATGGGAGCCTGCGCGGCGCTCGCCTGCACCTCCTCGGGCAAACGGCAGCCGAAGGTACTCTCCACCGCGCACATATAGGGGACCTGACGCTCGTCGAGTCCTCGCAGAAAGTTGGGATTGTCTCCATAGCCTGCATCGACCACCACCGCCTGAATGGGCACACCCCATTGCCGGGCCAGGTCGAGCAAGCCCAGGGCAATCTCGGGCTTGGTTTGCTGACTGACCTGCTCTGGCACCTGCGCTTGCTTGCGCCGCTCGGCATCTTGGGTCCAGGACTCAGGCAAAAACAAGTGAGCGCTGACTGGAAAGTGAAACGGGGTACTGCTGGCAGGGTCATCGGCCAGGAACTCGGCACTCACCACCACCTGGCAGTTGCCGATCTTGCCCAGCGTGCCAGAATATTGTGGAGCCACGCCAACCGAGGCGGTTCCTTTCTTGGGCAGGCCGGTGTCGTCAAACACCAGAATGCCATCGGCCACTGGATGCAGCGCCAGTAGCCGATTGACACGTGCTTCGTCCAGTTGCAGCGGGTCCCAGGCCGCATCAGTGAGCAGATGTTGCAACCGCTCGATAGAGGTTCCTGCGATCACGTCGGCGATGGTGTCACACGTTTTATGGGGTAAATCAGTGAGCAGCCCTGTGAGATAGCGCTCCATGCTCTCGCGACTGGTGTGTCGTCGGAACAGCGGGGCAAAAGGTTCCAGGAAGGCCGCCAATTCGGGTAAAGGTTCAGGTGAGGCTTTCGGCACTCGGGTCTTGTTCATGCCTCCATTGTACCACAGAAACTAACAAAGTAGTATTAGGATGGTGAAATTGTAACGCCGCGGGATGCCGCTCACCGCAATCCGCGCAGCGCAGTTGACTTTTGATATTCTGAAC
>Ga0207416_1004249_pt1 | contig 12673 bp, 8 predicted proteins | sample PaiPotPPM11metaG_FD_184107 | JGI IMG/M metagenome (GOLD analysis project Ga0207416, IMG submission 184107) | Iron sulfur acid spring bacterial and archeal communities from Banff, Canada, to study Microbial Dark Matter (Phase II) - Paint Pots PPM... ...
CGCCGGACCAGATCACGCAGGCGGCAGCATACGCGCGCGCGGCTGGCTTTACTTCGATCAACCTGGATTTTATGTTTGGCCTGCCAGGGCAGACCATGCGCCACTGGCAGGAGACGCTCGATCAGGCGTTGGAGCTGCGCCCCGAACACCTCTCGCTCTATTCCCTGATCATCGAGGAAGGGACGCCGTTCTACGATTGGACGGAAGAAGGACGCATTGCGCCTGCTGACGAAGACCTGTGCGCCGATATGTACGAGTACGCGCAGGAGCGTTTGCAGTCGGCGGGCTACGAGCAGTACGAAATCTCCAACTGGGCGCTGCCCGGCCATCAATGCCAGCACAATCTGACCTACTGGCTGAACCTGCCCTACATCGGCCTGGGAGCGGGGGCCGCTTCCAGTTTCGGCGGCAGGCGCTTCTCCAATACGCGCGAGCCGCTTGACTACATTCGCCAGGTGAAAGCCGGCCAGCGTCCAGAAGCCGAGAGTGAGACGGTGGATCAGGCGCAGGCGATGTCCGAGACGGCATTCCTGGCGCTGCGCACGGTCAGAGGGCTGCACCTGCCGACCTTTGAGCAGCGTTTCGCCATGCCCTTCACGCACTTTGCCGGCGAGCGCCTGCGCCGCGTTGAAGATGCTGGCCTGCTGGAGTACGATGGCGCGTGGCTGCGTCTGAGCAAACGGGGTCTGCTGTTGGGCAACGAAGTCTTTCTGCGTTTGTTGCCCGATGAGACGTGAGAGAGGATCAATCAGTGGAAACAGCATCGCCATCTTCTGACGTGTGGGAAGTGTATTCCCAGCTCTCCGCGGAGCAATTCAGCCAGTTCAAGCAGGCGGGCGTTGAGCCTCTGCAAGCTCAATTGCTCTACAATCGCGGCCTTACGACGCCGGAGGCGCTGCGAGCGTTCCTGGACGTGCGCTACGATCAGACACCCGATCCGCACCTGCTGATTGCTATGGATCGCGCGCTTGAGCGCATCCAGCGCGCTCTTTCGCGGCGCGAGCATATAACAGTTTATGGCGATTACGATGCTGACGGCGTGACCTCCGCCGCTCTCTTGACGCGCGCCCTGCGCGCGCTCAAGCAGCCCGAAGCCGTGCTGGACTACTACATTCCCCATCGCCTGCACGAGGGCGTTGGCCTCAACCTCGCGGCCATCGACGCGCTCAGTGCCAGGGGGACGACGCTGATCATCACCACCGATTGCGCCAGTTCCGATGTTGAGCAGGTTGCTCATGCGAACAGCCTCGGCATTGACGTGATCATCACCGATCACCATCACCCTCCGGAGCAGTTGCCTGCCGCCTGCGCCGTAATCAACCCCTGGCGTGCGGATTGCGCCTACCCGGAACGCTATCTGTGCGGCGTTGGCATCGCCTTTAAGCTGGCGCAGGCGCTGTATCGCACATACGGACGTATGGTAGAAGAAGAACAGGATTTGCTCGATCTGGTGGCGATAGGCACAATTGCCGATCTCGCGCCGCTGCTGGGCGAAAATCACACGCTGGTGCGCCTGGGCCTGCAGCGCTTGAACGAGACGCGCAAGCCTGGGCTGCAGGCGCTGATGCAGCGCGCAAATTTGCCGGTGGGGCGCATCCGCGAGCGCGACATCGCCTACGCGCTCGCGCCGCGCATCAATGCCGCCGGGCGCATGCAGGACGCGGGTGTGGCTTTCGAGTTGCTGACTACCGATGATCCCGCGGCGGCGGCTCGCTGCGTCGAAGAGTTGGAGTCGCTCAACCTGTCGCGCCAGCGCCAGACGGAAGAACTGATGAACGCGGTGCGCGGTGAGGCGCGGCAGCGTCCCGGCGACGCGGTGATCCTGGTCAGCGGCGAAAACTGGCCGGAAGGCATCATCGGACTGGCGGCTGGTCGGCTGGCGGAAGAATTTGGCCGGCCCGTGCTGGTGTTGAGCCGGGGAGCAGAGTTCAGCCGGGGATCGGCGCGCAGCCCCAGAGGCTTTGATCTGATCGCCGCGCTGCAGGCAGGCGCGGAGCTATTCGTGCGCTACGGCGGTCACACCCAGGCGGCGGGTTTCACCATCGCCAACGAGCGCGTCGAGGACCTGCGCTCCCATTTATTGGGCTGGAATGCCCAGGGCGGGCGTGCCGCTGGTGGGGCAAGCATTCAAACGCTCGATCCAACCGGTATGGTCACTGAACAGGAAACGCCTCTCGCTGCTCCATCCACTCCGCCGCACATGATTGACCTGGTCTTCACGAAGCTCAATTTGCTGAATGCCGGGACGTTCAAGAAAATCCAGCAACTCTCCCCCTTTGGCGCGGGCAACCCCGAACCGACTTTCAAGATCGCGGGACTGCGCATCGTCAATAGCTGGCTCGGCGGCAGCGAAGGACGCCATCTGAACCTGCTGTTCGGCGCCAATGGTTTCCAGCAACGCGGCACGCTGCTCGGCGGCGGCCCGCGCCGCAATGCGCTGCCCAACGGGCAGCCAGTGAATATCATTTTCCGCCTGGAGTCATCAAATGGCTCGCTGGATGAATTCTGGTGGAAGATTGTGGATGTGGAAGTTATTCAGTGAGCTATAATTGGAGCGCAGTTCATTGTCAGTATGTGACGAGCATCAAGGCCCAACCAGTTCTTTGCCTCTTCGCGGATAATCTCGACATATTGCGCCTCCTGCTCGATCAGCACGAAGCGGCGGCCTGATCGCGTGGCAGCAGCGCCGACGGTTCCGATGCCTGCGAATGGATCTAACACCACGTCCTGCTTGAAGGAGTAATATTTGATCACTTTCTCCGCTAATTCGATCGGAAAAATAGCGGGGTGGCGTTTATCGTAGGCCGGCTGAATGCGCCAGATGTTGGTATGTTCGTAATCGTCGTCGATATGTGACTCCGCGATAAGTTCCTGGTTGGGATGAGTACGTATATTCCAGTCGATCAGCTTAGATGTGCTTTTCCGGTAAACAAGGATATATTCGGTGACGGGAACAGGCTTATATTGCAGTGGATTCCGGTCTGCCGCGAATCTTCGCCCGCGCCCGGTGGCCCAGCCTGCCCCTCCCGGCTTTTCCCAGAGAATATCATCCATGAACTCATAGCCTTCCTCGATAAAGATGCGGTGTAAATCGAACGGAACAGCTATTCTCTTCGAGGACTCGGTGCGGTTGGCGCGCCTGATTAAGACTGGTGAGACGTTGATGACAAAGAAGCGTCCCTCGGATAGCACCCGATGAGCATTCTGAATAACCTTGCGCAATTTTAACAGGTACTCTTCATACGTGATGTAATCTGTGTATTCTGGGCGAGCATTGTAATAAGGCGGAGAAGTGAAAACGAGATTCACGCTCTCGGAAGGTAAGTCCTGGAGAACTTGCTCGCAGTCGCCAAGAGCGATGGTGTTGCGTATGCCTGACAACTGATTTATCCCGTTTGGACGAGAGCCTGCTGGCGTATCATCCAGTTCGCCGCGCCCCAGCAGCCGGTTCTCAAGCATCGCGGCTCACGTAGACTTGTCTTGCAGGATGAGTGACGTGCGCGCGTCGATCACGACTTCGCCGATACGTTCGCGCGTGGTTTTGTTGAGTAGGGGCACACGCCAGATATGATAGCGATCATCGACTTCGGGCAAACCGAAATCCGCCGAGTTCTCAAGTTTGGCTGTTTGCAGCCAGACAAAGGCAATTTGCCTGGCCGCGCTCACATCCAGGACGGCATACTTGCGCTGCTCTGTGACGCTGGGCGTATCCATGTTTCTTCGCATACCTTCAAATAATTCTCTACGCATCTGCACATTCCATACAAGCTGATTGGTTGCACAGTTGTACCACAGCGTGATCGCATTGGCTAGAGGTTTTGCGTATTCGTGGACGGCAGCCAGCAAGGAACGAGATGCAGGGGCAACAGCGTTGCCCCTGCATCTCGTTCCTTGCTGGTATCGTCTTACATTTCTTACACTTCCACGATCATTGCCACTCCCTGGCCGCCGCCGATGCAGAGCGTTGCCAGGCCGTAGCGCGCCTGGCGGCGGTGCATCTCGTAGAGCAGCGTCACCAGGATGCGCGCGCCGCTCGCGCCGATGGGATGGCCCAGGGCGATTGCGCCGCCGTTGACGTTCAGCCTGTCGCGGTTGAAGCCCAGTTCTTTGCCGACGGCCACGGATTGCGCGGCGAAAGCTTCGTTAGCCTCGATCAGGTCGATAGCGGAGAGTTTGAGTCCTGCCTTCTCCAATGCTCGCTTTGTGGCAGGAACCGGGCCGATGCCCATGATGCGCGGATCGACGCCCGCCGAGGCGTAGCCGCGGATCGTCGCCAACGGCTTGAGGCCAAGTTCGCTGGCCTTCTGGCGGCTCATCACCACCACGGCGGCGGCGCCGTCGTTGAGGCCCGACGAGTTGCCTGCCGTGACTATACCGTCCTTCTTGAAGGCCGGGCGCAGTTTGGCGAGCGTCTCCAGCGAGGTATCGGCGCGCGGCTGCTGGTCGGTGTCGAAGACCGTCGGCCCTTTCTTCCCCGGCACTTCGACGGGAACGATCTCGTCGCGGAAGATACCCGCTTCAATGGCGTGGACGGCGCGGCGCTGGCTTTCTAACGAGAACTGGTCCAGTTCCTCGCGCGTCAGGTGATAGTCGGAGCAGATGTTTTCGGCGGTGATACCCATGTGGTAATCGTTGAAGACGTCCCACAGGCCATCGTTGATCATGACGTCGATCAACTGGCCGTTGCCCATGCGATAGCCGAAGCGCGCTTTGTCCAGCACATACGGCGCGCGGCTCATGCTCTCCATGCCGCCCGCGACGATGATATCGGCATCGCCGACGGCGATAGCCTGGGCTGCCAGCATGACGGCCTTGAGGCCACTGCCGCACACCTTATTGATGGTCATGGCGGGCGCTTCGACGGGCAGACCCGCGCCAATAGACGCCTGGCGGGCCGGGTTCATGCCCAGGCCGGCCTGCAGGACATTGCCCATGATGACCTCGTTGACCTGGCCCGGCTTGAGGTCGGCCCGTTCCAGCGCGGCCTTGATACAGATTTCGCCTAATTTCGGCGCCGGCACTTCGGCCAGTCCGCCGCCAAACGTTCCGATAGCAGTACGCACCGCGCTGACAATCACAGCTTCTTGTAATTCTGCCATTGGTTGGCTCCTCTAGTTGGAAGGGATTCCCGAACCCTCTTTGCGGTCTTTCGCTGCTTCCAGCAGCGAAAGACCGCAAAGAGGGTACCTTGCTTTAACCGTCCAGCGTGCTGATGTCGCCCGTCGGCTCGCCCAGCTCCCTGGCGCGCATGACGCGGCGCATGATTTTGCCGGAGCGCGTCTTAGGCAGGCTCGGCACGAACTCCAGCTCGTCCGGCGTTGCCAGCGCGCCGACCTCGGTACGCACATGCTGCTTGAGTTCCTGTACCAGCGCGTCGGATTGTTCGATGCCCTGCTTGAGGATGACGAAGACCTTGATGTGTTCGCCCTTGAGCGGGTCGGGCTTGCCGATGGCTGCCGCTTCCGCGACGGCGGGATGGCTCACCAGGCTGGACTCGATCTCCATTGAGCCGAGGCGGTGTCCGCTGACCTTGATCACGTCATCGACGCGGCCCTGGATGCGGAAGTAGCCCATAGCGTCCTGCGTCGAGGCATCTCCGGCGAAGTAGACATCGGGAATGGTGTTCCAGTACGTCTCGTAACGAGCCGGATCGCCAAAGATGGTGCGCATCAGCGCCGGCCAGGGTTCGCGGATGATCAAGAAGCCGCCTTTGCCCGCCGGGACATCGTTGCCGTCTTTGTCCACGACCGCGGCCTCAATGGTGGGGAACGGACGAGACGCGCTGCCCGGTTTCATCGCAATGGCAGCCGTGGGTGTGATCAAGATCATGCCGGTTTCGGTCTGCCACCAGGTGTCCACGATGGGCAGTTCGTCATGGCCGATGTTCTGGCGATACCACATCCAGGCTTCCGGGTTGATCGGCTCGCCGACCGTGCCGAGGAGGCGCAGGCTGGAGAGATCGCGGCCCGCCGGCCACTTCTCGCCAAAGCGCATCAGGCTGCGGATCGCCGTCGGGGCAGTGTAGATGGTGGTCACTTTGTACTTTTCCACGATCTGCCACAGGCGATCCGGGTTGGGGTAGGTCGGCGTGCTTTCATAGATCACGCCGGTGACACCCATCGCCAGGGGGCCATAGACGATGTAGCTGTGGCCCGTCACCCAACCGACATCGGCGGTACACCAGTAGACGTCGTCCGGCTTCATATCGAAGACGAACTTACAGGTGGCGTAGGTGCCGACGGAATAGCCGCCGTGCGTATGCACGATGCCCTTCGGCTTGCCGGTGCTGCCGCTCGTGTAGAGGATATATAGCATATCCTCCGCGTCCATCACTTCGCACGGCACAACGGTATCCTGGGGGATGTCTTTGAGCAGCTCGTCCAGGTAGACATCGCGCCCGTGCTTCATGGGTACTTCGAGGCCCGTGTGGCGCACGACCAACTCGTGTTCAATGGAGGGCGACTCGGCCACAGCCTCGTCGGTGATCTTCTTCAACTCGATCAGCTTGCCGCCGCGGAAGCTGCTGTCGGCAGTGATGACCACCTTCGCGTTGCTGTCGTTGATGCGGTCGCGCAAGGAAGCGGGCGCGAAACCGCCGAAGATGACGTTATGGATCGCGCCCAGACGAGCCACAGCCAGCAGAGCGGCGGGCAGTTCGAGGATCATGGGCATGTAAATAGCCACACGGTCGCCTTTGCCAACGCCCAGATTTTGCAGAGCTTTCGCCATGCGATTGACCATCGCGTAGAGTTCAGCGTAGGTGACGCTGCGGCTCTCGCCGCCGTCGCCGTCCCAATAGTAGGCGACTTTGTTCCAGACGGGGGTGTTCTGGTGACGGTCGAGGCAATTGTAACAGATGTTGAACTTGCCGCCAGCAAACCACTGGAAGAATGGTTTGGTGGTCCACTTGAAGGTCTCCTGCCACGGCTCGAACCAGTGCAGTTCTTTCGCCATATCCTCCCAGAACTCGAAGCGGTGTTCCAGGGACCACTTGTAGAACGCCTCGTAATCATCGAAGCCTTTGGACTTCATGTAGGCCATGATGTTCGAGTTGTTCTTGAAATCGGCAGGCGGGGCAAAAAGACGGTCTTCGATCAGAACAGAGTCTGTGTTCTCAAAACTGAGGTTTGTACTCATCCGGGGTAAATCTCCTTTGTCAAAACGGGGCGCGCCGCCTCTCCGGGGGAGAGGTAATAATCGCCCTTACAGGGAACGACGTTACATAAAAATGCCGCCATTGATGTTGAGGGTCTGCCCGGTGATGTAGTCGCCGTCTACGATCAGGTAGCGGACGGCGCGAGCTACTTCCTGGGGTGTGCCAACTCGACCGAGGGGTATGCGCTTCAGTATAGCCTCCTTGACTTTCTCTGGAACTGCCGTGTACATATCTGTCTCGATGAAACCGGGGCAAATCGCGTTGACGGTAACATGCGAACGCGCGAACTCGAGCGCTGCCGTCTTGGTGAAGCCGATGATGCCCGCCTTAGCGGCGGCATAGTTGGCCTGTCCGAAGTTGCCCATTTGCCCGACAAAGGAACTGATGTTGATGATGGTTCCGCTCCCTTGCTGGAGGAAATACGGCTGCGCGGCCTTGATGGTGTAGAAGTAGCTGTTGAGGTTATTGTGAACGACCTTGTTCCAGTCTTCTACGGTGAGGTTTTTGATCGTGCGGTCGATGTTGATGCCGGCGTTATTGATCAGCACGTCGATGCGGCCAAAGTGGTTGATCACCTGCTCGATGAGGTGCGCCGCTTCGATAGGGTCGGAGACATCGGCTTTGATCGCAGTCGCGGCCTGCGCCCCATTTTGCGGAAGCAGGGCGATCACCTCCTCGGCTGGCCCCTGGCTGCGAACATAATTGACGACCACCTTTGCTCCACCGCGCCCCACCTCTTCCGCTATTGCGCGCCCTATGCCTCTGCCTGCGCCTGTGACGACGACTACGGCTCCTTCCAGAGTTCCCATAGCATTCCTCCTTTCGTAAAAAATAGAAAGCGGAGAGCTTTTCCTGGCAGGAACAAGGTGAGCGCGGCATCGCTATACATCGCCATGTGCGCGGACATCCTTGTTCCGCTCCAACGACACTCATAAGAAGAATACCATAATCTTATCACAAGAACAGCGTCAAGGCCAATATCAAAGCTGCTTGATTTAGAGCAAGCGCAAGTGTGGGTGGGTTTCCAGGGCAAGCGCAAGGCATTGCCCCTACCATACCACGGATCGGCCTACGGATACATGCCGTATAGGGTAGGGGCAATGCCTTGCGCTTGCCCTGGCTGAGGGAGATGTTTGCCCTGGCTGTGGGGAGACTTGCCCTGGCGGTCTATAGTACCTTTCGCTTAGCCTTCGCGGCGGATTCCCTATTTTGCGCTACTATACTATGTGGGGGACGAGCGGAGCCGCTATGAGACAGATATCCCAAATCGCGACAGACTGGAGGCAACTGTACGTTGTAATTATATTGCGTGTGATCTTTTTTAATTCGTATAGACGCGGATGCTCTTTGCCTCGCCTGATGAGCGGACACATGCACCGAACAAGGGCAGCGCAGAACTTTGCGCCCCTACCAGACCGTCTGAGGATATGAGGGAGTGATGCTGACAACAAACGAACCGCGCAAGGGCAACGCGAGCAGCGAAAAAGCCGCGAGCGCTGTCCTGGAATGGCGCACGCTGGCGGTGCAGCGTCCTACGCCCGCGCAGCGGCGGCGGCGGCGGATCATCGGCATACTCAGCATCATCTTGCTGGCGCTGGTGATCTTCGCTATGGTGCGCTTCACGGCAGTGGCTGACGCGACCAACGATCAGATCACGTTGCGCGTCGGCAATCAACAGATTGCCACGCTCGACCTGCGCCAGGCATTTCCGATCAGCCCGCAGTTGTTCGGCGCCAACGTCTTCCCGCCGCTTGGCTCTGTCTCACGAGATAATGCGAGCGGCTTCATGGACGAGACGCCGTCGCTGATCGCGGGATTGCGCGCCGCGCACATCGGGCTGCTGCGCTTCCCCGGCGGCAGCTGGGGCGAGCAGCATCTCCTCTCGTTCGGCCAGCTCAGCGCCTTCAGCGCCCTCTTGCAGCAGGTGGGCGCGCAGGGCATGATGCAGGCGCGGCTCTCCGGCCCCATCGGCGGTCAGTTTGGCAATTTGACGAGCGTGATCAACCGCGCCAATATTGCCGGGCAATGGGTAGACTTCATGAATGATCCGCATAGCTACCTGCGCACCGGCCAGTATGCGCGCGCGCCCTACTATCCTGTCAAATACTGGACGGTGGGCGACGAACCCGATACGCTGACCGATCCAGCAACCGGACAGCCCTATACCGTGGCGGAGTATGTCAACGACTTCATCCAGTTCTCGACGGTCATGCACCGTTTCGATCCCAACGTCAAAGTCTTCGGGCCGGATATCAGCGAATTTTATGGTCCCGGAGCCGGGCCGCGCGATGCCAACGGGGTGTTGTGGATGGAAGGCTTCTTGCAGGGCGTCGGCGCGTATGAAAAAGCGCACAACGTGACCTTGCTGGATGGCGTCTCGTTCCAGCGTTACCAGTTTACCGACGCCGCGCAATCGCCCTATCTCTTCCTGAGCGCAACCGGCGAATGGGACTACCTGATCCCTGCGCTGCGCCAGATGATCGGCCAGTACCTGCCGCGCGCTGTACCTATCGCCGTGACGGGCATCAACACCAACCCGCCCAGCCAGGCTCTCCCTTCGCGGGGCATCGCCGCCTTGTGGTGGGCCGATACGCTGGCGGAGTTGATGAACCAGGGTGTCAGCTACGTCGCCTTCTCCTCGGCCCAGGGCCAGGAAACGCCGTATCCCCTCTTCACGGCGGATACCGGGCAGCCGACGCCTATGTATCAAGTGATGGCGCTTTTCTCGCATCTCCAGGCTGATCTTATCCCGTTGGAGATACAGCGCGATCCGGTCAGCATCTATGCCACGCAGGACAACGCCCATCAAACGGTCAGCCTGCTTTTTGTCAACAAATCACCGGCGGTGCAGTTGGCCCAGATCAACGGCGCAAGCAGCTTTTTCGGCACCAGCCTGTGGGGCAGCCTGAACGTCACACTGGCGCCTTACAGCATCATTGTTGTCACCTTACATCGCGGCGGCAGCGCCGAAGCCTACAGCTTTATCGCTCCGGCCAGTGACAACGCGGGTACGCCGTCCGTCAGCCATATCATTTGCGGGCAGAAAAGCGACGCGCTGGCGAATACTGTTCCCTGTTAGTAGGGGCTGTGGCTTGTCCCAGCCCGTTTGAAAGGAAACCGCGTGATTGTCACAGTTCTGATTACGATAGCAGAAGCAATCTATCTGCTGATCATTCTGTTGATGGTTGCCCAGGCAATCTTCAATATCCGTATGCGCCTCTTTATCTGGGAGACGCCGGGGCATGTCTGGCTCAATCACGCGCCTACCATCTATCTCGATCCCTGCCTCTCGTTCAGCATCCTCTTGCCGGCCAAAAATGAAGAGGATGTCTTCCGCGAGACCATCCACAAAGTGTACGCGCTGCACTATCCGCGAGAACTGCTGCAGATCGTCGCCATTTGCCGCGAGAGCGATCCTGGCACGATTGCCGAGGCGAAGGCTGCCATCGACGAACTGGGCGATCCCAACGTGCAGTTGATCATCTACAACGATTATCCGGAGAATAAGCCTCACGGCCTGAATCTGGGTTTGCAGATCGCGCACGGCGATATCGTGACTATCTTCGATGCCGAAGACGAGCCGCACCCCGACATTCTGAGCGTCATCAACACGACAATGCTCAAGGATGACGTAGATGTAGTGCAAAGCGGCGTGCAGTTGATGAACCACAACACGCGCTGGTTCTGTTTCCTGAACGTGCTGGAATATTTTTTCTGGTTCAAGTCGTCGATGCACTTTTTCGCGGGTGTAGGTATGACACCGCTCGGCGGCAATACTGTTTTCGTGCGCCGCGAGCTGATGGAGCAACTCGGCGGCTGGGATGAAACCTGTCTAACGGAAGATGCCGACCTGGGCATTCGCCTCAATCTCTCGCACGCGCGCATGAGGATCATCTACGACGACGAGTTTGTGACGCGCGAGGAAACGCCACATACGATGGGGCAGTTCGTCAAGCAGCGCACGCGCTGGAACCAGGGCTTTTTGCAGATTCTCATGAAAGGCGAATGGAGAAGGCTCGCTCTGCGGCGGCAGCGCCTGCTCGCGCTCTATGTGCTGATCTTGCCGGAAGTGCAGGCATTCCTCACACTGATGATGCCTGTTTCGCTGGTGATGTTCATTTTCGCGAAGCTGCCGCTCTGGTTCGCCATGCTCACAATTTTACCGCTCTACTGCTTTGTGCTGGCGGCTTTTATTGACCTGGCGGGCCTGTATGAATTTCTCAAAGTGCATGGGCGCAAGTGGAGTTGGCGCGACGCCCTGTGGATGGCCGTGACGTTTTTCCCCTACCAATGGATGCTGAGTTTCAGCGCGCTGCGCGCCGCCGTTCGTTTTATACGAGGAGCCACTAACTGGGAGAAGACGGCGCATCTTGGGCAGCACCGTAACCAACCCGCCGGGGCGCGACTATGACAACATCCTATCGACCACCATATGAATCACCAGAGAGCGGGCCGCCGGGACAGGCCGGACAGAGACAATCCGCTGCCCCTACAGCACGGTCCGACACGCCAGAAACGCATCCGCAGGTGTATGTCCGGCGCAAGGTGACGCCCGCTCGCCCCGCTGCATCCTCGCCGGTCAGCAGGGAGCGGCCTGCGCCGCCGGGGCGCGCCCCAGCAGAAGAGCCGCCGATGCGGGATAGCGATGGTCATGTTATCCTGCACCGCGACCCGAATTTTTACGTGGTGACGACGAGTCGCCCCAGACGACTGCAATCTCCGCCGCCCCTACGCCGGCGCAGCGGCCATACCGCGCTCATTCCCAGGTTCGCCCCCGAGCAGGAGCAGCGCATCTCCGCCAGCAAGACGCGCGAGATGCCCAACGTGACGCTGGCTAAACCCTTGCAGGAAAGCGCCACGTCCCTGCCAGCGTGGGCCGAGGCCGTCCTGGTAGTGGTTGGCCTGCTGGCCGCGATGATCGCTCACGCCTATAACATGTTCAACTACCCGCAGTACAGCCTGGACGAGGGTACGTACATGTCGAGCGCGTGGGCGGTCCTGCACGGGATGCTCGCGCCCTATCCTTACGGCTATGGACACCCGCCGCTGGCCTGGATACAAATTGCTGGCTGGGCCGAACTGACCGGCGGCTTCTTCACCTTCGGCAACGCCATCAATAGCGGGCGCGTGCTGATGCTGCTTTTTGCCACAGGCTCCTCCCTGCTCGTCTATCTGATCTTCCGCCGTATGATCGGCAGCCGCGTGGGCGCGCTCTTCGCCATGGCGTTGTTCTCGCTCTCTCCCCTGTGCATCGCCTACCAGCGCCTGGTGCTGCTAGACAACGTCGCCGTCTTCTGGCTGCTGCTCTCGCTCTACTTGATTGTTGCCAGCGATAGCCGCTTGCTCTACATTGTGCTGGCCGGCCTGGCATTTGGCATCTCGCTGCTCTCGAAAGAGGTGATGGTCCTCTTTATTCCAGTGACGATTTATGCCGTCTGGCTCTATACGACGAAGTTCCAGCGCAAATTCGTCCTGGTAGCTTTTACGTATATCATCGTGGCAATGGGATCGACCTTC
>Ga0207416_1004251_pt1 | contig 12668 bp, 8 predicted proteins | sample PaiPotPPM11metaG_FD_184107 | JGI IMG/M metagenome (GOLD analysis project Ga0207416, IMG submission 184107) | Iron sulfur acid spring bacterial and archeal communities from Banff, Canada, to study Microbial Dark Matter (Phase II) - Paint Pots PPM... ...
GGCTGAAGCCATTCGCCTTGGGGAGGTAAATCCAATTACCGTCCCACCGGCGGCGGGGAGCACCAGTCATCTTGCCACGGTGGATGCGCAAGGGAATGTGGTGACACTGACGCAGACGCTGCTGTCCACCTGGGGATCCGGCGTCGTGGCCGAGGGCACCGGAATCTGCCTCAACAATGGCATGATGTGGTTTGATCCAGAGCCCGGGAAGCCAAACAGCATCGATGGCAGCAAGCTACCGCTGGCTAATATGTGCCCGGTTATGGTCACAAGGGGCGGTGTGCCCCATCTTGTCTATGGCGCATCGGGTGGTCGACGGATCCTGGGGGCGGTGGTTCAGATCCTGGTCCGTGTCGTGATGCTGGAACAACCCCTTGCCGAAGCGATGGCCGCCCCTCGGCTGGAGATCTCGGGTTCCGCGATCCTGGCAGATATACGGTTTGGACAAGATTTCGCGGACATCCTGTCTCGGCGACTGGGAGAACTCGTCGTATTGCATGAGCCGGCGCTCGGCGCGGCGCCCTGGGCCTCTCCGGTGGGCCTGATGCGCTTGGACGACGGTAGCTGGACGGGTGGCGCGGATCCATACAGCATGGCCTGCATCACGCAAGCATAGCGCTAACCATTCGTAGGCCGAGCGCTCCGACGCCCGGTGACCCCGCCGCAGGCTTGGGTGACCCCGCCGCAGGCTTGGGTGACCCCGCCGCAGGCTTGGGTGACCCCGCCGCAGGCTTGGGTGTCGAAGAATTCGGGACAGTTGATATCATAAGACAAAACCGACTCATCGGTCGGTTCTGTAAAGTACGCCAATGCCGCTCAGCCAGGCCCGAACCCGCATTCGTCACGAGCGCATCCTCGATGCTGCGCTGACTGTTTTTTCTAGCCGGGGTTACCGTGACGCCGCCGTCGACGAGATCGCCACCGAAGCGGACACGTCCAAAGGGGGCATCTACTTTCACTTCCCGGGTAAACAGGCTATCTTCCTGGCGTTACTCGACCGCTCCGCCAATCTCTTGCTGAACCGGATCGTGGTGAGCGTCGACGCCGAGCCCGACCCCATCGGCAAAATCGATGTTGCTCTGCATGTGCTGCTGCACAGCTTCGCTTCCCACCGGGTGCTCGCTCGACTCTTCCTGGTCGAGGCCCTGGGCGCCGGTCCGGAGTTCCATGCCAAGATGAACGAGATCCATGGACGCTTTGCAACGCTTATCAAGGGATACCTGGACGAGGCTGTTCGGTGCGGTCTGATTCCTCCACTCGACACCGACGTGGCCAGCCTCGCCTGGTTTGGGGCGCTCAATCAGGTCGTCATTCGCTGGATCCTGGAGGCAAGAGAGCGCCCGCTGGAAGATGCCTATCTCACCCTCCGAACGCTCCTCCTGCGCAGTATCGGCGCAACGGCGGATGTTATCGCACGCCATGAGGTCTTGGCGTGATCGAGACTCTTGCCGGCGCGGAGAAACTGCATGGCCGCGCGTTGCGGGCGGGAATCCGAGAGGCGTGCTCACGAGGCGAGCTGGTTCTAGTCAGCTCGACCGAGGCCGCACCGTCCACATCTCCACTCGACCTGTACAAGCGTGGCCGTAGCCTCGATTCGCGCCTGTTCTATTGGGAGCGTCCGGACGACGGTTTCGCGCTTATTGGGATCGGGGTGGCCCGTTCTCTCACAACTCACGCCGAGGCTCGATTCGAGGAGGCCGCACGCGCCTGGCGGGCTCTCCTCGATGGCGCGCTCGTCGAGAATGGGTCGCCGAACGCGGTCGGGACCGGACCGGTGGCAGTGGGCGGCTTTTCCTTCGATCCATTGCGGCCGCGGACGGCATTGTGGGACGGGTTCCCGAGCGGCCGGCTGAATATACCGCGCTACATGTTCACAGCCGGCGTTGATTCGTGCCGGCTCACGGTCAATACTGTGGTCAACTCGGCCAGTGATCCCCAAGCCGAAGCTGATAGGCTAGCAGCGGATCTGCAGGTCCTGCGCACCACAGGTCCAAGTGATCTCGGATGGAGCAGAGCCCAGAGCTCAAGGCTCAGAGCTCAAGGACACTCAGAGGGTACCCGGCTCAAGGCTCAAAGCTCGTCTCTGCGGTCGGCGGAGAGTTGGAAAGCGCTCGTAGCTACTGCCCGCGATGCGATACGGCAGGGCCAGATTGAGAAGACCGTCTTGGCGCGTGCGGTCCGCGCTGTAAACCCCGCGGTGTGCGACCCGGCCGTAGCCCTCACTCGGCTGCGCGAAGAATTACCCGGGCCCGTGGCGGGATATCCAGGTTGTAGCTTGTTTGCCGTCAGTAATCAGGGAGCTACCTTCCTGGGCGCTACGCCGGAACGGCTGGTTCGACTCCAGAACGGCACGGTTCAGGTCGACTGTTTAGCAGGCACCATCGGCCGGGGTGAGAGCGAGGAGCAAGACCGGCAATTCGGTACTGCGTTGCTGGAGAGTCCCAAGGAGAGGTCAGAGCACGAAGTTGTCCTGCGCATGCTGGAAGCAAAGCTCGCCGCACGCTGTACCGAACTCCGCATTCCGCCCGAGCCTGCGCTGGTAAAGCTTCGCAATGTACAGCACCTGTACACGCCCATCGTGGGCAGGCTGCTGAATGGTCACAGCGTTCTGTCCCTGGTCGAGGAGCTACATCCTTCGCCTGCCGTTGGCGGATTTCCGGTCGATGCTGCCCAGAGGTTCATTCGGGAGCGGGAAGAGCTCGATCGCGGCTGGTACGCGGGGCCGATTGGCTGGCTGGATCGTTCAGGAGAGGGCGAATTTGCCGTTGCCATCCGGTCCGCGCTGATTCGGGGCAGTGAGGCAACCCTCTTTGCGGGTTGCGGGATCATGGCAGATTCCGATCCCGACGGTGAGTACGAGGAATCATGCCTCAAGCTGAGGTCCATGCTTGGGATCCTCGGTGGTCCCCCTGAATGAAAACCGAGAACGCCGCCTGGTACTTCGTGCATGCCTTCGTCGACGAGCTTGCACGCTCGGGCGTTCATCACGCCTGCATCTGCCCCGGCTCGAGATCCACACCGCTGGCCATGCTGCTGGAGGCCCACCCCGACATCAAGATCTGGATGCATGTAGATGAGCGCTCGGCTGCCTTCTTCGCGCTCGGCATGGCAAAGCTGCTGAAGGCCCACCCTGACATCAAGATCTGGATGCATGTAGATGAGCGCTCGGCTGCCTTCTTCGCGCTCGGCATGGCAAAGGCGCTGCGGCAACCTGTGGCCCTTGTGTCTACTTCCGGGACGGCCGCCGCAAACTTCCTCCCGGCGGTTGTAGAGGCTCGCTATGCGCGTGTTCCCCTCCTGGTCCTGACTGCCGATCGTCCTCCCGAGCTGCGAGAGGTTGGCGCAAATCAAACCATCGATCAGATAGATCTCTACGGCAGACAGGTCAAGTGGTTCTTGGACGTTGGTTTACCCGAGGCGACCGTCTCGGCTCTCAGCTACATCCGGACCGTGGCCTGCCGTGCGCTGGCACAGACGCTCTCGGAGCCGGCCGGACCGGTCCACCTGAATTTTGCATTTCGGGAGCCGCTTGTGCCGCTGCCCTGCTTCGATACTCCAGATCTGCCTGAGGAGAATTCGATCCGTGGCCGCCCTGATGGTCGCCCCTACACCGCTGTGACTCGATCGAGTGCGCTCCCCCATGAAAGCCTGCTACAGACGCTGGCGGATGAGCTGTCATTGGTGCAACGCGGCCTGATCGTGTGCGGGCCGCAGGATGATCCCGGGCTGCCCGAAGCCGTGGTCCGGTTGGCACGGGCGCTGGGCTATCCTGTCCTGGCGGATCCACTGTCGCAAGTGCGCTGTGGTGGGCATGACCGCTCGCTTGTGATCGATACCTACGATGCCTTTCTGCGCGATGAGCGGTGCGTCGATCGGTTGCAGCCAGAGGTGGTGTTTCGATTCGGCGCAATGCCGCGATCCAAGCCGGTTCTGCTCTACCTGCAGCGCTATCCCGCCTGTCGGCAGATCGTGGTTGACGGCTCGGGCGGCTGGAGTGATCCCACGCTGCAGGCCACGGAGGTGGTTACCGCAACTCCCAGTCAGGTCTGCCACGATCTGGCAGAAAAGAGTCATGAGCTGGATCCACCGGACGCGGTGTCAACGTCCGCTCTGTCGTGGCAGACTCAGTGGCTGCGCGCAAACCAGGTTACTCGCCAGATCTTGACGCGCTACATCACGGCCCTCGTGGAGCCGTTCGAAGGGAAGGTATTTGCCGAGCTGGCCGACTCCATTGAGGACGGGTCGGTCCTCTTCGTGGGCAACAGTATGCCCGTGCGCGACGTGGACACATTCTTTCATGGAAGCGACCGCAGCGTACGCTTCCTGGCAAACCACGGAGCCAGCGGGATCGACGGCGTCCTGTCAAGCGCCCTGGGTGCGAGCGCCGTGGTCTCCGGTCGACTCGTTCTGGTGCTTGGAGACCTCTCCTTTTACCACGATCTCAACGGGCTGCTTGCCGCCAAGCTCCATGAGCTCGACGCGACGATCATCGTCCTGAATAACGACGGCGGTGGGATCTTCTCATTCCTCCCACAAGCGGCATATCCCGAGCAGTTCGAGACGCTCTTCGGGACGCCGCACGGACTCGACTTTGAGGGTGCCGTTGGGATGTTTGGTGGCCGCTTCGAGCGGGTGAAGACATGGGACGCATTTCGTACTGCGCTTGCCGCCTCGTCCGCAGGTGGCTGGCATGTGATCGAGGTACCGACCAGTCGAGACCGGAACGTCGTGCTGCATCGCGAGGTCTGGGCGGCAGTGCACGACGCGCTGGAACGCGAGTTTGAGCCACAGCGAGCACGATGATGCGCATTCCCGTCGATGGTGTCCAGTTCAGCGTCGAGCAGACGGGTAGTGGCCCCCCGCTGATGCTGCTCCATGGCTTCACCGGTAGCTGTGATACGTGGTCGACCTTTGTCTCCAGCCTCGGCCGCCACTTTCAGATGATCGCCGTCGATTTGCCCGGCCATGGCCATTCAGACACCCCGGCCGACCTGCAGCGCTTTCGCATGGAGCGCGCCGGCCGGGACCTACTCGCTCTACTCGATCGGCTTGGCATGGATCGAATCAGTCTGCTTGGCTACTCGATGGGCGGGCGCCTAGCGCTTCATGTGGCGCTTGCCGCACCTGCTCGCATTCGCGCGCTGGTGTTGGAGAGCGCCACTCCCGGAATACCCGATTCAGCCGACCGAGCGGCGCGCAGAAAGGCTGATGAGGATCTCGCAATGGTGCTGGAATGCGAAGGCCTGGAGCCGTTTGTCGACCGGTGGGAACGGCAGAGCCTCTTCGCCAGTCAGACTCGCTTGCCCGCCGCAATCAGGAAACAGCTCCGGGGGCAGCGCCTCGGCAACAACCCCATTGGACTGGCTCAGAGCCTCCGCGGCGCTGGAGCTGGTGTGCAGGAGCCTCTCTGGGAACAGCTGTCGGCGGTGTACCAACCGACCCTCGTCATCACCGGCGCGGACGACGCCAAATATCGACAGATAGGACGCGAGATGGCCGAGGCGCTACCTGCGGCCTCGTTCGTCGTCATTCCCAATGCCGGCCACGCGGTTCACCTCGAGCAACCGGTGGCATTTGAGCGGCACGTCCTGCAGTTTCTCAAGGAGAAGAACCATTGCCCGTAGCCTGGCACAAAGTAAAGGATTACCAAGACATTCTCTACGAGCATGCCGAAGGCATCGCCAGAATCACCATCAACCGCCCGGAAGTACGCAATGCCTTTCGCCCGCAAACCGTGACTGAGCTGCTGGACGCCTTTGAGCGCGCTCACGCCGCAAACGACATCGGGGTCATTCTCTTCACCGGAGCCGGCACCGAGGCATTCTGCTCTGGAGGCGATCAGCGCGTACGCGGTGAAGGAGGCTATGTCGACCGCCAGGGCATTCCTCGGCTCAATGTCCTCGAGCTGCAACGCACGATCCGACTGCTGCCAAAACCGGTCATCGCGGTCGTCGCGGGCTACGCCATCGGCGGAGGCCATGTTCTGCACCTCATGTGCGATTTGACCATCGCTGCCGACAACGCGGTGTTCGGCCAGACCGGACCAAAGGTCGGAAGCTTCGACGCGGGCTATGGCGCTACCTACCTGGCGCGCGTAGTCGGCCACAAGAAGGCGCGTGAGATCTGGTACCTCTGCCGCCAATATTCTGCCCAGGATGCGCTTCAAATGGGCCTGGTCAATACGGTAGTCCCGCTCGCGCGGCTCGAGGAAGAGGCGGTACAGTGGGCGCGCGAGATTCTCGAGAAGAGTCCTATGGCTCTGCGATTCTTGAAGGCGGCATTCAATGCAGACACCGATGGGCTCGCCGGCCTCCAGCAGCTTGCGGGGGATGCGACGCTGCTCTACTACCTGACCGACGAGGCAAAGGAAGGTAAGAACGCGTTTCTCGAGAAGCGCAAGCCTGACTTTTCCAAGTTTCCGCGGTTTCCGTGAGCCATGAGCCATGAGCTGTGAGCCATGAGCCGTGAGCCATGAGCTGTGAGCTACGAGACGTCCCTTGTCGATTCTTATCTGTGAACGTTTTGATCCCGCGGCGTTGAATGTGAGGATGCTACCCCGTGACTAATGGCTCGAAGTTCCTAACTCAAGGCTCAAGGCTCAAGGCTCAAGGACACCCAGAGGGTACCCGGCTCAAAGCTCAGAGCTCACGGCTGTCCTGGCTCTCCTGGGTGGTGGCGGCGCGGCCCGCCACGCTACCGGCAGCAGTTGTACCGGTGGTCGTGGGTACGGCAGCGGCCCGCGACCTGCGCCACCTCAGACTCCTGCCATTCCTGGCTGCCTTGATCGCCTCCATGCTGATACAGATCGGCACCAATTATGCCAACGACGTATTCGACTTCCGCAGCAGCGCCGATAGCGAGCAGCGTTCAGGGCCGCGGCGTCTCATCCAGAGTGGTGTGGCCTCTCCTCGGCAAGTGTTCACCGCAGCCTTGCTGGCTTTTGGCGCCGCTGCAGCGATCGGGCTCTATCTCATTTACGTTGGTGGATGGCCCATCTTCGTGATCGGCGTGCTCTCTATCCTGGCCGGACTGGCTTATACCGGAGGGCCGTGGCCGCTTGGCTACCACGGGCTTGGCGACCTGTTTGTCTTCATCTTCTTCGGCGTGATCGCGGTGGTCGGCAGCGCCTACCTGCAGACCGGCACGATGAGTGGTCTGGCCGTAGTGGCTTCAGTGCCTGTGGGCCTGCTGGTGACCAATATCCTCGTGGTGAACAATCTACGCGACAGAGAGACCGATCGCGCTGCTGGGAAGAACACGCTCGCCGTCCGGCTGGGTGGTCGAGCCGCCCGCTGGCAATACACGATCTCGGTTGTGGCTGCGTTCCTGTTTCCTCTCCTGCTGCGCCTGTCGGGCCGAGCTGGTTGGTGGTTTTGGTTGCCCTGGTTGACCTTACCGCTTGCGATTCGTGTGGTGCGAACGGTCGCGACCGTGGACGACGGCTCAACCCTCAACCGTGCCCTCAAGCGCAGCGGCCAGCTTCACCTGCTCTTTGGCCTATTGTTTGCGCTTAGCTTATGGCTTTAGTGCGACAGCCCAACTGGCTCCAGCAGCGTGCCAGTCTCACGCCCCATCGACTGGCCCTTGTCTATGGTGCCGAGCGCTGGAGCTTTGCCGAGCTCGAGGGGCGCACGCTGGCCATGGCTCATCTGCTGAGCGCGCAAGGTATTCGCCGTGGAGATCGAGTCGGCACGCTCATGCGCAACGGTACGGGCTACGTGGTCTTGATGCACGCCCTTATGCGATTGGGTGCTATCCTCGTGCCTCTGAATAACCGCCTTACGGCCACGGAAGTCGGCTGGCAGCTCCAGGACGCCCAAGTTCGGACTCTGATCCACGATCGTCACAACGCCGATGTCGCCCGAAGTGTAACGGCGCAGGCGCGGACGGATCTTGCCTGGGAGCTCCTGCCGGACACGGACCTCGCTAAGGACGACAACGATCTGCCCGGTGAGCTCGATCTATCCGCGGTCCACGCCATCGTGTACACCTCAGGGACGACCGGCAAGCCGAAAGGTGCCATGCTGACCTACGGCAATCACTGGTGGAACGCGGTCGGCTCGGCGCTGAACCTGGGGCTTCACGACGACGATCGCTGGCTGGCCTGTCTGCCCCTGTTCCACGTCGGCGGTCTGTCGATCCTGTTCCGAAGTGTGATCTATGGTATCCCTGTGGTAGTTCATCCCTCTTTCGACGCCGACGCGGTGATTCGGACGATTGATCACGAACGAGTGACGATTGTTTCGCTGGTTCCCACCATGCTGCAGCGTCTGCTTGACTCCCGTGGAGAGGCACCTTTCTCCAGCTCTCTTCGATGTGTGCTGCTTGGTGGAGGCCCCGCGCCCCGACTCCTCTTGGAGCGCTGCGCGGATATGCACCTCCCTATTATCCAAACGTACGGCCTTACTGAGACGGCATCGCAGATCGCGACGCTTGCGCCGCACGATGCGCTACGAAAGCTAGGATCGGCCGGTAAGCCGCTCCTTCCAGCCGAGCTCCGCATCGAATGCGACGGCGGGGTAGTGCCGGCCGGTAAGATCGGCGAAATCGTATTGCGCGGCCCGATGGTCATGGCTGGTTACTTCGGGCAGCCGGACGCAACCGAGCGCACTCTCAAGAGTGGCTGGCTGCACACGGGCGATCTCGGCTACCTCGACAATGAAGGCTATCTTTACGTGGTTGACCGGCGAGACGACCTCATCATCTCGGGGGGCGAGAACGTGTATCCGGCCGAAGTGGAGGCGGTGCTGCTTGCGCACCATGCCGTCGAGGAGGCCGGGGTAGCCGGAGTTCCGGATCAGAGGTGGGGTCAGGCGGTTGTCGCAGCGGTGAAGCTGAAGAGCGGGGCGACGGTTCAGCCCGAGGCGCTCCTCGACTTCTGTCGCGAGCGCCTCGCTCGCTACAAAGTGCCGGTGCGTCTTGAGTTTGTCGACGCCTTGCCGCGGAATGCTGTAGGCAAGCTTCTACGGTCTCGCCTTTCCCGTCCAAACGTCGGTTAAACGCACACCTCGCGTATAGACACAAATGTCGGATGATGTCATGCTACAACCTGGCGTACGCTTGAGGGTCGGATCGCCGGTGTCGACAGGACCCATGCAGGACTACCCACCCCCGGCGGGTACCCTCTGCGCGTCGCTTCCCCCTCGCACCGCGGCCAGCTCCACGACCTCCCCCTCTGGGAAGGCGGGACGCTGGCTCTGCGTATAGGGTGTGGAGTGACCTGCTGCGATAAGATCGGCCGCCGTCTGTTCCAGGGCACGGATACGTGCATTGGCGCGCAACGCCTCTCGGATGGACAGGATGCCGACTGCCGGATGCTTCTTCTCAACAACGTGACGGAGCATACTCAGATGCGCATTATCCGGAACTCCGGGCTGGCGGATGGGCCGCATCGCGGCGCGCAGCGCGCTCTGCGTCCCGTCAATTGCCTCTCCTTTGACGAAGTCGAACTTGTAAAAGGAGCGACGGCCGCCCATGCGGCGCTCGCCGCTGAGCTTGATCCACTTTGCGTTCGTCACGCCCTTGCCCACATCAATGGTCACGCGCACCTCCCGACCGCGGTGATCGAAGAAGCCGGTGAGTCGGGCGTACGTCTCGTGTTCAGAGCAGACCGGTTGATAGCATCCGACCTGTAGCGGGTTGTGGTCCGCGAGCTTGAGGCGGTCCAGCGGCGTGAGGAGCGAGAGAATAGCAAAGGCATGCGGGATCAAGTCGGCGATCATCCCGATCTGCGCGCCGGAGCCGCCGGGAGGCTGTTCCTCCAGAATCTCGATCTCCACCTCCTCGATCTCGTCGAGGAAGGCGCGCAAATTTCGTTCTTCGCTCAGCAGCAGCTGAAGTAGCCGGACCTCGATCTTGAACCAGTAATGGTCGGCTGCGACGATCTGAACGGTCCCATCAGTGTGGTCCAGGAACTCGCGGTATTCTTCCGGCGGCGCTCCCAGCGGCTTTTCGATGAGCACTACGTTCGAGAGGTCATAGTACGACTTCAGAAGAGGGAGATGGGTCTCCGCCGGTGTTGCGATGTAGGTAATGACATAGCAGCTTGGTTCGAGCTCGAGCGCGAGCGCCTCACGCGCCGGAGTGTCCTCCGAGTCCCAGTAGAATCGGTCGCCGTGGTCCTCCACCGCCTGTACGCTCTCGGCCAGAGCCTCACGCTTGCCCGGTCCGTCTCTCTCTACCACGTGGGTTCGAAAGTTGAAGAAGCTCTTCAAGAGCACCAGGTGCTGGTACGACTTTCGTCCCCACTGGCCAAAGCCCACCAGAACCACGTCCTTTTGGATGTGCTGCTCCTCTTCCTCCCGGGCATGCACCCGGGCATTGCGAATTGCCATAGCCGCCTGCCCGGCCAGACCGGCAGCACGTTCGACCTCCTGGTCGGTGAAGAGGCGCGTGCATTCACGTTCCGCCAGAACGACCGCGCCAATCGCGCCGTCCCCGGCAAGCAGGGGCAAAGCCATCAGCGAGCGGATATTAAAGAGTCTGGCGATGTAGGAAGACACCAGATCATTGTTCAGGGCATCCTCCACCACCATGGGGCGTCCTCGATCGGCCACTTCAAAAATGATATTGCGTTCCGGCCGCTCAACTCGCCGCTGCCGCCAGACCTCTTCCATGTCGGAGGCGGCAGCTCCATACCAGGCTGAGCCGTCCTCCTCCAGCAGCGCAATAAGGCAGAGGGAGGTGTCGACGGCTCGCGCCATGTTCCGTGCAACCAGGCTCAAGGTCTGTTCCAGATCGATCGAGGTGGCGATCGTTCGGCTGACTTCGCTGACGATTTCCAGTTGCCTGGCGCGCCGCGTGACGTCTTCGTGCAATCGTGCATTCTCCACTGCTGCCGCCAGACTGGTGGCGCACGCCCGGAGCGCCTCGATCTGCACGCGCTCCAGCCGCTGTTTGCGGCCGATGTGGTATCCAGCCTCCAACACACCGGTTGCACGCTTGCCGGCCCCGTCGGTATGGATGGGTCCAAATGGCATGAAGACACGGACCAGCGAAGCGTGGCCGTGTTCGGTGAAGAAGTCGGCGTCCAGAGTGAACTCGTCGGTGGCGCGGTAAACAACTTCGACTTCATCCGCTGCCCGCAGCGGAGCCCGATCGGCGGCCTCTCGAAGTCGTGCGGCCCGCACCTGCCCCACGCTGTTACCGTCAGGTCGCACAATCTGGACTTGCAGTCGCTCCAGGCGGTCTTCAGGATAGCCGACTACAAAGTGATCGTCCGCAGCGTCCAATGCCTCCACCACAACCGCCCGGCGCCGCGTCGCCACGTAGGAAACGACGTCACGTGGGTCAAGCTTTCGAGTTCCCTCCCCGATCCAGCTCGGCACCTTTTCCTTTTCATTGGAGTTAGCAGCGCCTTGCGAAGACGAACCGATGGTTGTAGAGGTGGTGGCGCCCGCGTTCCGCACGACCGACAGCTGGCCGTCCGGAGTTATGTCGAGCAAGAAAAAAGCGGCAAATTCGAAGTCCAGCTCAGGAAGCGTCGGATCGGTCAGGGCGGTGACCGCCGTATGGAGCACTTCGTCCTGCGTGGCACCGGGTTGTAGCAGCCGGGTCCCCAGACGAGTGACGGCGCCCAGAGTACGGTTCGACTCGCCGAGCGCCTCGATGAGCTCGCCGTGGTTGACTATTGCGCTCAATAGATCGGCCGCCGTTTGCACCAACGTGTACGCACTGGGAATTCTGCGGCGCAGCGCAAGCGGGTCCTGGTCGGCCAGCAGCAGCACAGCCCGGTGGTCATGGGGCTGAGGCCAGAGTGGTAGAACCGGGTGAAGACCATCCTGCGCCAGCGCTTCCAGCACCGAAGCGTCATGTTCGAGCGTGTCGAGCGACGTCATGGGCAAGGTCGGCACGCCAGCGGCCAGTCCGGGACAGCCGCACGTAGCAGCCAGCGTCAACCGTGAGCTTCCCGGCTCAGAGACGTAAAGCGCAGCTGCGTCGAGCTGAACGGCAGCAAGAACGCGCTGCAATGCTGTTTCCAGACGTAGCGCTTCCGCGCCCTCGCTCACCATCTCGGATGGCAGAGCCGAGAAATGAGCCACCATCTCGCTCATCGCCCGTATCGTTGCCGACTCTTCGCCTCTCCGGGCCAAGTCGATGGCGGATGCAACCTCGGCTCCAATCGCCTCCATCTGCTGCAGGTATCCGGCGCCGCTCACGTCGGGATCGGGAAGATCCTCTCGGTCCGGTCGCTCGACATAATTCAGGTAGAGGAGACCGACGATACGGCTTCCGACAACCAGTGGCAGGCCGACGATCGCGCGGATCTTGTGGCGGCGCACAAAGGAGCTATCCACGTCGTGAACCGCGTCGGCGCTGACGAGCGGTTGGCGCATTGCCAGGAGCCAGGCGTGTGGGCCGTAGTGGGCAGGCGACAGATCTTCCGGCGTCTTGCCTTCGGCCTCGTCGGCACGGAAGCGGCGCAGCTGGTCTGCCAGATCGGGGAGGGCCTGCACGATATCCCGCTCGGGAATTCCGGTGGCAACAGGCGCGTAGAAAGCGTCCGTGTCCTGGTCATAGGGATACAGCGCTGCGATGTCCGCACCGCTCGTGTCGCGAACGTGTTCCACCGCAGCTTCTAAGGCCGTAGCGAAGCCGATCTGGCGTCCACGCCGTTCTCGCGTTACCACCGCTTCCTCCTCCTGCTGTTATCCTTACTGTACTCCTCG
>Ga0207416_1004253_pt1 | contig 12653 bp, 12 predicted proteins | sample PaiPotPPM11metaG_FD_184107 | JGI IMG/M metagenome (GOLD analysis project Ga0207416, IMG submission 184107) | Iron sulfur acid spring bacterial and archeal communities from Banff, Canada, to study Microbial Dark Matter (Phase II) - Paint Pots PPM... ...
CCAGGGCCGCTGCCAGGTTGAATGACCAGTCATTGGAGAACTTTGTCCAGAACGCTGCCAATGACTTGACTGGTTTGCTGGCCTCGTGTAACGCTGACGTGTTGTTCTGTTTTTCAGTGGTAATCGTATCCTGTTGCTGTGTACTCATGTGCTGCCTCCTCGTCATAGTTCCTGCCGATGGAAACTCCCTCTCTATTATACGTATGGCTCTAGACATTGCCTTGCTCCTACAGACACGTGCGAGTTGGTGAAAAAGATGCAGCGACATACGCTTCATCGCGACAGATGTCTCGATGTGTTGTTTGCCGCATACCCTGGTTCTCCGACCGGTTTGGTGCAGGCCACTTACTACAATACCCACGGATTGCGCAACGGGATGACAATGTTCTCTTGGCTACCCGTTGAGTGGTTTGGATAGTTCACGCGAGAACCTTGACAGGATCGCCAACCTTGACGATACCGCCCAGAGAACTGGAAAGCACGTAGCGGCCAAAGAAAACCTGCTTTTCGAAACGCCGAAAGCTGGTCAGTGTTTTGAGTGGCTCTTTGCCTGCTCTTTCACCCATCTCCTGATCTACCATCGTGACTGCACATCGATTGCAGGGTTTCACGAGAGAGAAGCACTGGGTGTTGATGCGAATCGTTTGCCAGCGATCTTCGGCAAAAGGGAAATGGCCGTGTCCTGGAAACAAGTTACGAGAGGACTTCTTGTATGAAACGATATATTCTCACCGGTACCTCTGGTTCAGGAAAAACCTCAATTCTTCATGAACTGAAACGTCAAGGCTATTCGGTTGTGGAGGAAGCCGCAACCGATGTGATTGCACGCGAGCATGGGCCTGGCAATTCTGAGCTGTGGTTGCAGGCCGACTTTATCGATAGCATTGTCCGGTTGCAACAGCAGAGGCAACTTGAAGCGCCAACGTCGCCTGATGAACTGCAATGGTATGACCGTTCGCCAATTTGCACTCTTGCCTTAAGCCGCTATCTAGGATATCCCGCGTCTGCTTCTCTCGTAGAGGAAATTGAGAGAATTGAGCGCGAGGGGATCTACCAGAGGCGGGTTTTCTTCATCGAAAATCTTGGGTTTTGTCAGCCCACCGAGGCGAGAAAAATCACATTTGAAGAATCTCTCGTTTTCGAGAAAATCCATGAAGAAACCTACACCTCTTTGGGCTACGACTTGCTAAAAATTGCTCCTAAAGCTCTTTCGGAGCGAGTCCATCGCATCATGGAATGGACGTGCATAGACTTTTGAGAAACGATAAAAGCCCTTTACGCTTTTTCTAGGAGAAAAGGCACATGTAAACACGCTTTCTGTTGACCAAAGCTATGTATAAACCGTTTTATTCGACAGACAACACAATGTCTCTTGCTGCTGGTTTGGTTCTATTTGATGGAGTCAATTAGAGCGCAGGGTATGATAAAATAATACCAAATTCTTGTGTTGTGTGAACTCGCGAGTATAGAGGATGGTATGAACTCGCAGCCGCCACCGCGATCAATCGCTACCTTGTTCTGGGATATCTTACGCCTGGGCGTCAAGGCGTTGTGGGAGCATAGCGCCAATCCGGCGCGCCCGTTTTTGGAACGCCAGCAGGCCCTGAGCGTGCTGGGCTTGCCGTCGAACGCCACACCGCAGCAGATCAAACGCCGCTATCGTACCCTCGCTAAAAAGCATCATCCCGACCGGGGTGGCGACCCACAGCAAATGCAGCGCATCATCGCCGCCTACGAATTGCTCATGAAAGACCGGGAGTAGGACGCTCATTGCTGTAGCACAGTATCTTGGCTTTACCTATGTCAAACAGTAGTTCTTTAATCCAACGGCAGCGGCGCGCCGCACTTAGCGCAGAATTTTTTCCCAGGGCGCGCGAGTGTGCCGCACTGATCGCAATAGATCGTCTCCGGCTGCGCGGGCGATGTGTAAGGATAGGCGGGCTGCGGCTGAACTGGCCTGGCAGAGGGCGGCTGGCCTTGCATAGGAGCTTGCGCCTGCCCCTGTCCGGTCGGCGAGTCCGGCTGCAGCGTCTCGTGCAGCGTTTTGGCGGCCTTCATCGCCATGCCGCCAATGGTTCCAGCAATCTTTAGTCCCTTCGCGATATCATCCATGTCTTTCTTCACGCGGGTGGTTGGCGGCAGGAAGGTTGAGTCGGAGACTTTGGTAAACGCGTTACTGCCGATTTGCAGCCCATCGCCGCTCAACGAAAGTTGTCCTTGCTCCTGCGTGCCATCGTCGTAGCGGAGCGTGATCGCGTTCTGCTGCGCGCTGTAGCTGCCTTCTTTGCGCGTCTCAGGGGCGGGAGTGGCTCCGACGCTCGGCTGCTGCCCATTCAGCAGCGATTGCGCCATATTTGAGATGCGGCTGCGCTCCTGTGTGATCAGCGTAAAGCGTCCATTAGCGAACAGGATCAGGCGGTCGATACGCGAAGTGAAGTAGTCGAGTCCTATGCCGGACCCGTGGACACATTCGTATTGGCCTGTGATCGGTTTGTTCATCTGGCTTCCTCCATGTTAGCCTGACCTGTTGTTGTCGTTCTGGCCGGAGTCAACGGGAATCGTCGTGCTAAAGCCCGTTGCGGTGCGCGAAAGCTGCCTGGCCGTGTCTAGCTCTCTGTCTCCTTCTACAATCTTACCATTTTTCAATAAGTGCCTGCCGAGTAAATCATGAGCGCGGATGCGCGCCGCGATGCGATCAGGCGCGTGCTTCTCTAAGGTCTGCAACGCCTGCCGGAAGGCTTCTCCGGCGCGAGGGTCAGACGGATTCCCGGTTTCGAGGATGTGTCCCAGCATCATTTCCGCTTCCGCTAGCCTCAAGGTATAACTTAACTTTCCTGTCTCCCTGGCTTTCTGCACATAGGTCAGAGCTTTCTCCTCGTTGCCTGCTTCCAGTTCAATGCCGGCCAGAGAACAGGCGGCGGCAGAACACACATTGGCGGATTCTTTGATCAGGCGACCGTCAGTGGCGGGCTTCTGGAGCAGTCGCGCCAGCGCTGGCTCCTCTGCTGCGAGCAACTCTTGTAAATGCTGGCGTGCCTCGTCCAGCTTGCCCAACGCCTGTTCAACCAACGCGACCTGGCACGTCAACAATTCGGCGCGTTGAATTTCACCGATCGAGCGACACAGGACGCGCGCGTCTTCCGCGTGCTGCAACGCCTGCGTGAGATACTCTTGCTTTTCCTCTGCGCATTTGGTCTGGCTAGCCTGCTCAGAAAAGATCAGCGACATGCCCCAGTGCGCCTCGGCCACCTGGTAGACCGGCGTAGTTCTGCCCATGAAGGAAAGCGCGCTTCCAAATTGCTGCAGCGCCTTCGCTGGCTGCTCTAGCTCGCGCAGCGCGGCGGCATAACGCAGGTGCAGCAGCATTATTTCTGGCCTATGCTCTTCTGGAATGGGGAGCGGAAGTTCTGTGACTGCATAGAGAAAGTCCTTTTCCGCTGCGATAAATTGACGTTGCGCGAAGTAGCACTGGCCGCGCAGCGAAGCCAGCCGCCAGCGCAGTGCGTATGGAACAAGCGGCATACGGATCTCGTGGAGGAGTTCGAGCGCCTGCGTGTTGCGGTTAGCGCCAAGCGCCAGCGCTGATTTTGCCAGTATGGCCTCGTAATGTTTATAGCGGGCCTCGCCTGGCTCGGTCTCTTTTTGTCGTTGAGCCAGCGCTTTCAATTCTTCAAATGATAGACGCAGTTGGTCAGCGAGAAAACGCAGACTTTCTGCCGACGGTTCGATCCGGTTGCGCTCGATTTGCGAAAGCAAGCTGGTACTATAGCGATCTCCGGCGACTTCTGCCAGGGACTTGCGCTGCTTCTTGCGGGCCGCTCGGATGCGGCCCCCAAGCGTGTCTGGAGGAACCTGCTCGGGGGGACGTGGCATACCTCCATATCCTTTCTTTCCGTATGATTGAGTCTCTCAATAGCTACTACTATCAGGAAACAATTTAAAAAGTAGTGGATTGTCATGTTACTCTATTGGCAGTTTGTAAGAGTACGTCATGTGCGTCTCATGTCTCACTTGACGCAACATTTTTCGCGAATACTGCTACCTGCTAAACGAGCATATATACGCTATACTATTCTAGCATTTCTACGAACTATCTCCCATAAAGTTCCATACTTTCACTTTTTGTCAGAAATTTGTCGTCCTCCATTTTAGAACGCATGTTTCATTACCCCTTGACAAATCGCCTGCGAGGCTGTATCATGTTCTCTGCAACATATGTTCTTATAGAGAGGTTACGTCAGATGCCGCGTTCCACAAAATCAATTGCTGCCGTCCAGGAAGAGATCGATGCCTCGCAGCCACAGCTTTCGCTTTTTTCTGCGCAGGTGAACAACGTCGAAGAATATACTCCTGCTGCCAATGGAAAAAATGCTGGCGACGCTGCGGAGAAGACGCAGGTCAAAGCGACGGCGCGCGCTAAAAAGCATAGCGCGTATTCAGCCGCCGATATCCAGGTGTTGGAGGGCATAGAAGCCATCCGTCATCGGCCCGGTATGTACGTCGGCTCCACGTCAACATCTGGTTTGCTGCATCTCCTCTGGGAGGCGCTCGACAACTCCGTTGACGAGGCTGTGGCGGGCTATGGGAAAAACGTCTGGATCGCCATTGACCGTGATGGATGGGTGACGGTGCGCGATGAGGGCCGCGGCATGCCGTTCGATCCCATGCTCTACCAGGGGAAAGCGCTGCCTGCCGCTACCGTCATCCTCACCGTGCCGCATTCCGGCGGCAAGTTTGCCGAGGGGGTCTACAAGACGGCGGGCGGACTGCACGGCGTGGGGGACACCGTCATAAACGCCCTCAGCGAGCAGTTGGAGGTGACGATCTGGAAAGATGGCCAGCAGTTTACCCAGGCGTTTCAGCGCGGCAGAGCCTTGCCGCACCGGATCGTTCCTGCCGATCCGAAGCTGCATGGCACGCAGTTGCGCTGGCTCTACGACCGCTCTATCTTTGACGAAGAGGCGTATTATTCCCTTGAAGTGATCGAGAGCCGCTTAAAAGCAGCAGCCTATCTCAATCGCGCCGTGACTTTCCGTCTGAATGCCTGGGACGAGGCCGAGAATAGAGAGATCAGCCGGGTCTTCTACTCGCGTGATGGCCTGCCCGACTACGTGCGCGATCTCGCGACGACCACCAACGCTCCCCTCTTTAAGCAGGTGATCGGCATCACGCGCGAAAAGGATACCGTGCAGGTCGAGGTCGCCTTGCAGCCCACCGTCGGCTACAAAACAACCATCTTCAGCTTTGCCAATGCCGTGCGCACGCGCGACGGCGGCGTGCATGAAACCGGCTTCAAAGCAGCCCTGACCAAAGTCGTGCATGACTACGCGCTCAAGTGGAAGATCATCAAGAATCGCGAGGAGGATGGTTTCAGGCCGGAGGTGATCCAGCAGGGACTCAACGCCGTCATCTCCGTCAAGCTTACAAACCCACAGTTCCAGGGCCAGACCAAAGATCGCCTGAACAACGCGCCGGTCGAAGGCATTGTACGCTCGGTCGTCGATGAAGGTCTCAAAGAGTGGTTCGAGAATAACGTCAGCGCGGGCAAAGACTGGTTGAAGAAGATTCTTCAGATGCAGAAAGCGCGCAACGAGGCCCAACTGGTCGAAGAACTGGCGCGCAGCGGTACGAAGAAAAACGGCGAGCTGATCGACACTACGCTCTCGAAAAAATTCCTGCGCTGCAATACCAGCGATCCGGAGCGCGCCGAACTGTTCATCGTCGAGGGCGATTCGGCTGGCGGCAGCGCTGGCCAGGGCCGCTTTTCAGACTTCCAGGCCATTCTCAAACTCAAGGGCAAGCCGCTGAACGTGGCGAAGGCCGATCTCAAGCGCATCGTCGAGAATGAAGAGATCAGGACGATTATCAACGTGCTGGGTACGGGGACGCGCGACCTGTTCGATATCGGTCGCCTGAAATTTCACCGCGTCATCATCGCCACGGATGCTGATGTTGATGGCTTGCACATTCAATGCCTGTTGCTGACGCTCTTTTACCAGGAATTTCCGGAATTGATCGAGCGCGGCCATGTCTACATCGCCTGCCCGCCGCTTTATTCGGTGAAGTACAAGGGCAAGGTAATCTGGCTGCTGGACGACGAGGCGCGCTTGCAGTTTATGCATACTCGCGCCGAGGCTCAGAGCCTTGAGTTCAAGCGTTTCAAAGGTCTGGGCGAAATGAACCCGAAAGAACTGCGCGATACGACGTTTGATCCCGCGCGCCGCACGCTCAAGCGCGTCTCGATGGAAGATGCCGTGCTGGCCGCGCGCCTGATCAAAGAGCTGATGGAAGATGAGAATGCGGAGGCGCGCCGCACGTTTCTGGCCGAACACGCGCGCAAAGTGAAGGAGTTGGACTTTTAGCTATGGCTCGCAGCACAGAGACAAATAATGCCCAGGTTGAAAGCGGCGACATCAGAGAAGAAGATTTCTCGGTGATTATCACGCAAGCCTTCGCCGCCTATGGCCTCTCGGTCGTGACGGATCGCGCTCTGCCCGACGCCCGCGACGGCCTGAAACCCGTGCATCGCCGCATCCTGGCGGGAATGCGCCAGGCCGGTTATCTTTCCAACCGCCCGACGGTCAAGAGCGCCGAAGTAGTTGGCTTGATTCTTGGCAATTATCATCCCCACGGCGATACCTCGGTCTACGATGCCGCCGTGCGTATGGCGCAGCCCTTCACCCTGCGCTATCCGCTGATCGAAGGGCAGGGCAACATGGGCAGCGAAGACGGCGACGCGCCCGCCGCCTACCGCTATACCGAAATGCGCCTCTCGCCGCTCGCCGAAGCGTTGATGGCCGACATGGAAAAAGAGACCGTACCCCTGCGCCCAACCTACAAGCAAGATCCGAAAGTGGTCGAGCCGGACTACCTTCCGGGGCGCATCCCGCCGGTCGTCAACCCATCGAGCGGCATTGCCGTCGGCCTCTCGACCAACATCCCGCCGCACAACCTGACCGAAGTGCTGCGGGCCTGCATTGCCCTGCTGGATCGCCCTATCATGGATGTCGAGCAGATCATGACCTATATCCCGGGGCCGGATTTTAGCCAGGGCGGGCGCATCATCGGCCTTGAGGGCATCAAAGACTACTTTAGAACCGGCAAGGGGCGCGTCATTGTGCGCGCCGAGGTGCGCCTGGAAGAGTCGCCGCGCAGCCGCGCGCTGATCGTCACGCAGATTCCGCCCATCGGGCGCGACAAGGTCAAAGCCTCGATTGTCAAAGCCATTAACGCGCGCAAGCTGGAAGGACTCTATCCCGACGTGCGCGACGAGAGCGATACCGAGAAAGGCACGCGCATTGTGCTGGAACTGCGCAAGGACGCTGATCCGGGCCAGGCGCTGTCGCAACTCTTCACCGAGACCGACCTGCAGATCGCGCTCTCGTTCCAGATGGTGTTTCTCTTCGGCGAACCCATGCAAGCGGCCCGCCAGCCCAAGCAGGTTGGCATGGTCGAGCTGCTCAACTACTGGAACGCGCACCAGGTCGATGTGCTGACGCGCCGCGCGCAGTTTGATCTGCGCAAAGCGCGCGAACGACTGCACATCGTCGAGGGTCTGATCATCGGCGCGGCCCATGCTGACAAGATCGTGCGCATCTTCCAGCAGGCCGAGCATCGCAGCGCCGCCCGCCACACCATCGAGCAGCAGTATAAGCTGACGCCCATTCAATCCGACGTGATCGCCTCCATGACGCTGGCCCAGGTGACGCGCCTCGACGCCAGCAAGTACGCGCAGGAAAAAGAGGAACTGCAGGCGCGTATCAGCGAATTGGAGCAACTGCTCGCCGATCGCAAAGCCATGATCGCGCTGCTCAAAAAAGAGATGCAGCAGTTAATCAAGCAGTTTGGCGACGAGCGCCGCACGATGATTGACCAGGACGGGCAGGTACACGAGCCGATCACCGAGGTTGCCAGCCTGCACGAGCGCGAGCCGCTGGCAATTGCCTACACGCGCTCCGGCACGCTGAAAACCGTGCCGCCCGATGCCTACACGCTTAAAGGCAGGAATGGCAGCGCCGCCTATACACCCGCGCGCGGCGATGAGCAGTTGCGCCAGGTGGCGGCGGCGACCTCGCAGGACTACGTGTTGTGCGTCAGTTCCGCCGGGCGCGTCTTCCAGATCTCCGCCCATCGCATTCCGGCTGGCACGCGCGCGGCGAAGGGCGAACCCGCCCGCAAGCTCTTCGCGCTGCCGCCGGGCGAGGAGATCGTGGCCGTTTTGCCGGTAGAGTCGTTTGACGAGGATCGTTACCTTGTCGCGTTCAGCAAGCTGGGCAAGGTGAAGAAATCGCCTTTGAGCGAGTACAAAACAGCAGACACTGATGGCCTGCAAGACATGAAGCTGGCCGATGGCGACGCGGTTACGGCGGCTCTGCTCTCGCGCGGCCAGGGCGAATACCTGCTCACGGCCAGCAACGGCCAGACACTGCGTTTCAGTGATGAAGCCGTGCGCGCTCAAGGCCGCGTTGGGCAGGGCGTGGCCGCCATGACGCTCGCGCCGAAAGCCACTGTCGTCAGCGCGTCGTATCTCGATAGCGAGCAATCTGCCAGCGCAGGCAACTTCTTGAGTCTGCTGGTCGTCACCGCGAGCGGCCTCACCAAAAAGGTCCCCCTTAGCCAGTATCCACAGAAGGGCCGTGCCACGGCAGGCGTCGTCACCACCGAACTGACCGGCAGCGATCGCGTGCTGCTGACCACGATCATCAGCGAAGAAGACATCCTGCTCTTTGTATGGGATGGCGCCGATGGCGAGCAGGTCAAAGTCGTCAAAGCGACCGAGATCAAGGCATTTCCGAGAGCGCGCAAAGGCATCTCAATCGCGAGCGGAAAAATAGTGAGCGTCGTTGTCTTGCGGTGATTATACTACCTTATAGATCACAACTTCTTACCTGACGCCTACAATAGGCGTCAGGTAATCCAGGCAATTATGTATGTCATCGCTCATACGCGGGCGTTGGTTCGTCACATAGTCTGGTTGAGATGCTCGATCTGTTCCAGGTGCGTGCTGCTATGGCCCAGACTCGCGGCGAAGAGATCGTAGAGCGTCATGACGCCCCGCTCAGGGTGGTTGCAGGTGCGCTCCCATGCCTCCGGCGGCAGCGTTCCCAGCAGAGCGGCGGAGGAATTGCGCAGGGCAGCGAAGAGCGCCAGCCCCAGGCCGTAACTTTGCGAGCGGTAAGAGAGCCTGGCTGCGAAGGCGTTTTCATCGAAGCCTAAGATGTCCGGCTGATCCTCAGCTATGGTTTTTCTCATTCGCTCGTAGTAAAAAACCTCGGCATCGGCCAGGTGAACGATGACCTCGTTGATGCTCCATTCGCCCTCGGCAGGCACGAAATGGATATGCGTGTCGTCCAGGCCAGTGAGGGCGGCGGATAACTGTGTGGGCGCGGCTGCGAAGGCGTCGAGTTGCTCAGGTGTTGGTATTGGCATAACAAAACTCCTACGTGTGTGATAATTTACTAACTACTATTATACACGATATGTCCTGTCGGCTTTTCGCCGCATATCCAGATGTATAATGAAGAGGCCGGATCCGAATGCGGGGATGCAATTCATTGCGCCCCCACATCATATCAGGAGCGCCGGGCGACATTCCTACGTATTTTCGTCGAACGGCGGCGAAAGTCGTTTACCGCCATGTACGACGATGCGCTGGTAGACTACGTATGAGTAGACTATCGAGCCAAAAGCCATAAGCAGTACAACCGCCGATAGGCCATAGAAGCGCACTGACGGTATGAAGCTGAGGACAACGTTTATTAGCCCGCCGATCACAAACAGCCAACCGCCAAAACGATGCGTGCGCTCCCAGACCGTCTCGTTCGCGAGCGTCCACGGCGTACGAATACCGGCCCAGAAATTGCGCCGCAGCTTGCCCATGTAATTGCCTATGAAGATGAACAGCAACGACCCCGCGAGACTCACGATCAGCGTGATATCAATAGCTACGTGGAAGGCAGCGGCGATAGTAGCCAGTTGCATCACAAGCAGGAAGAGAAATGTCCCGGCAAGGATAACATTAATAACATTGCGGTTAGCGCGCGGATTCTGATTATTCAAACGGGGGCTGACCGCCAACAATACTTGAAGCAGTACAAAGATGCCGATGCTCAACAAGGGAAACTGTAGGACTACCTGTAGCTTGGGAGCGTAAGCGTCGATCTGACCAGCAATGTTCCAGTGCGAGGGAAGCATAGGCGGCAGAAAAGGATAGCTCACTATCGATATCAGCGCCTGTACTACGATGATGGCGATGATCAGGGGCGAGGCGAATTGGTAGCGCGATGATGCAGGCGCGATTTTCTCGTCATGGTTATCCGTACTCATAGCTCTTTTCCTTCGCGGAGATGATCCGTTGGAGTCTCCGATTGCTCTTCTTTATGACTAGACGTCGTATCGTCCGTTCCGCCAAACCATTCTAACAATTCCGTCAACAGGTCCTGAAACACCGTCGTGTTGAGCGAATAGACCTGAAACTGGCCCCGGCGTTCCACGCGCACGAGGTCCGCCAGTTTCAAGATCATCAGGTGATGGGAGAGCGCCGATGGGCTGACCCCGGCATATTCGGCCAGTTCTCCGGCGGTGCGCTCGCCAGCGCGCAGGTATTTGAGGATGCGCCGCCGCGTCGGATCGGCGATAGCTTTATAGGCTTCTTGCATAAGCGATGCTCCTGAGCGTGATAAATCAGGCCCCTACGGAATCGGCGCGTAAATGTCCTGTCACCGCCAGCCAGATCGCGAAGACGATCATTGGGACGAGGCCGAGCAAGCCAATTGGCGCGCGCAGCAGCGAGTCGGCGGGCGAAAGCAGCAGAACTCCGAAACCAGCCTGGGCGTTGATGGCCGCGTGCGCCAGCGTCGAAGGCCAGATGCTGCCTGAGCGGAAGCGCAGCCAGGCAAAAATCATGCCCAGCGCGACGGTGAAGACCACCATCATGCCGGCGCCCAACCAGGGATGGCCGGGGTAGTTGTAGCCATACAGGATGATCAGCGGTGCGTGCCATAGACCCCAGACGACGCCGGTAATGATGGCGGCAGGCACGCCTCCCAACGGCGCGAGACGCGGCAGCAGGTAGCCGCGCCAGCCGAACTCTTCGCCGAACGTGAAGATCATGTTGAACAAGATGCCGAATGTGAAGGCCAGCGCCGTCTGTGCCACGATATCGATCACGACCAGCTCTTGCGTAGTGAACCCTTTGGGCAAGCTTTGACCCGTCGAGGACAACGCCTTTGTAATGGTACTGCCCATCGCCTCCATATTTTGAGCGAATGCCCAGTGCTGCAACCCGACCAGCAGGACGAAGCCGATACTCAAGGCGATGAGGATCGGCGGCACGAGGTAGGCGGCAACGTACATGCGCCACGCTCCCTTGCGCCCGCGCGCTTGCAAGCGCAGGCCCGCGTCGCCAAAGCCTTCACGCCGGATCAGCCGCACCAGCAGCGCTGCTAGCGCAGGCCCGAACATGCCGATGCTTACCCTGACCGTAAACGATACGCCGAGCGCGGCCAATCCCAGCCAGATGGCCCAGCTTATGGCAAAGGCAAAGAGAATAAACAGTGCAACACTGCCCCACCTCACGGTCGATGCCGCCGGTTGCGAGTTGACTGGAGTTGTTTGTGTGATATCGGTATCCATAAGCCTGTCTTTAACCTATCTATCGTATAGGAGTATTGGTTTCGGTTTGCGGCGCCGCAGGCGTCGCAAACCGAAACCAATACTCCTATAGTCATATATCTGCTAGTCGGAGGCTTGCGGGTGAAACACCGGGTAGAGATTGATGTCCCAGCCCATACCGAAGGCTTTCGGGGCGAGCAGGCTGTCGTTATCTTTGTTCCAAAACACGGCGCGCAGGCGTTCCGGCGTCAGCCGACGAAAATCGTAAGGAATGCCGATTACTTTTCCTTGCCAGGTGCGCTCTTGCGGCGGGCGGCGCAATTGCTCGCCAATCGCGATACCCAGCAATGTTGCAATGGCAATGCCTATCACTATATTGCCCGGTGTGAGCAGCTTTTTCTCTTGCTTATCGCGCTTGCTCATGATAGTCCTCCTTTTAGTACTTCGTATAGCCAATGAATATCATCTCCACTGGCTGATCGTTTGAACAATTCAACGTCTATTGAAATATTAACGTATTTCGGTGGGATTTGTCAAATCAGAGGGGCCAGGGCAATCCCTTGCGGTTGCCCTGGCCCTCCGCTTTTCTCATAACAGCCCTGGCGGGTATCCAGGGTGCCTGACCCCCACAAGGGAGGTCACTACATGTTGCACGCCTCGATGAGCCACAAGCTGTAGTGACCTCCCTTGTGGGGGTCAGGCACTCTTGCGCTTTCCTCTCTCATGCGGTATGATTACGCCAAAATCCGAGCGCAGCGCGGGGCATATCTTCCAGTCGCCGATTGTTATCATTAGTGATAGAAAGATATGCACTGCTCATGAACCTCTATGGGGGTAGGAATCGCCCATAGAGGCATCTTGTGTTGTGCGCTTACCGGTGGAGGATCGCGTGACGTTACAGGGACTACTTACATTATTGACCCAGCGGCCAGAGTTTCGCGTGGTGATAGATCAACTGCGGCAGGGTACAAAGCTGCCAGCCTTGACCGGCATCACTGAGCCTGCCCGCCCATTCGTTATTGCCGCGCTTGCTGCTATAC
>Ga0207416_1004254_pt1 | contig 12652 bp, 16 predicted proteins | sample PaiPotPPM11metaG_FD_184107 | JGI IMG/M metagenome (GOLD analysis project Ga0207416, IMG submission 184107) | Iron sulfur acid spring bacterial and archeal communities from Banff, Canada, to study Microbial Dark Matter (Phase II) - Paint Pots PPM... ...
ATATATGCCTGATCCTCATCGCTCCATATGATCTCCATTGAGTACTTGTCTATGTCGTTATTCTTATTCACTATTCGTCTCCTTGAGACTCCTCAGAGCATCGTTAACATCGCGTATCTGATACGGTTTCGCATCGTCCCCATCATGCCCAGCAAGGGTTATCTTCACTTGAGGCACTAATGGATGTCTCCATACTGTGTGGCTGCCCTTTCCTGGGCGCATTGCAAATCCTGCTTTACTCAGACGAGCTTTCAGGTCACGTATCTTTACCGGCATAACGAACTACATATCCCATCTTACAACATCTAGTATACAGTAGCATCGCGTGAAAAGTCCATGAAAACCACCTGATCCATTTTTGGAGCTTTAAGCAAGCAACTAATAAAACGATTACGAATTAAAGCAGTAGGCTTGTGCCTGCCAGATTTGGCAAAAACCCATCTTCTAAACTCTATCGTATAAACATCGCCCGCTTGATTAGAATGACTTCCCAGGCCGATTGAAGAGTACAGAAGAGTGGGCGACAAGGGACTCGAACCCCTGACATTCTGCGTGTAAAGCATATCGTTTTGGTGAGTCCCTAACACCCCTTCCCAGGCCGTTTCATCAAACCATAACCAACTACTTTTCAATATGTGAAAGTAGTTGGTCTACTGTTCAGTCATCATAATAGCCCCTTCCACTCCGGTCGTCAAGTTCTCTTATCCGTAGCGGCGAATGCTGCTCATGCGACTTTTGTAGATGTTTGACCGTGAGCGATGCGTAGCGGTTCGTCATCACCAGCGTGGTATGTCCCATCTGGCGTTGGACATCAAGAGGGCTGCGCCCATGCGCTAATTGCATTGTCGCCATATAGCGCCGACAGTTGTGCGGAGATACCCGCTTGCCCTCAATGCCCGTTCGCTTTTTCAACCGCCTGAACAACATCGAAATGCCGTGTACGGTTAATGGCTTGCCATCATCGGCCAGGAAAACCGGATCGTCTTTTTGTGAGAGCGTTTTACCGTCCTGTTTGTGCAGGTAAGGCCGGTGTTTCGCCAGGTATTCATGTAGCGACTTAAACCCCTCACGAGACATCGGTACTTGCTGCCACTTGTTCCCTTTGCGATGCACCAGGAGTACCCGCAGGTCACGGTCGATATCACCGAGCCGCAGACCTATCAACTCGCTACAGCGCAGGCCAGCATCTATCAATATGCTCAGGATCGCATGATTGCGCGCCGTTAGAGCCTTCCGCAAGTCCGGTTTAAGTGGATCACCCTCTTCACACGCGGCAAAGAGCATATCTACCTCCTGCTGTGTGAACGTTGCTATAAACTTCTGCTCGACGCGAGGTAACTTGAAGCGCGGTGTTATCGGCTTCGGGATAATCTCTTCACTCTCCAGCCAGTGGCAGAACGCCATAAGCGATTGACCGTAGCTATGGACAGACTCATCGCTATGCTTCTTACCAAATGGTGAAGGCGTCTTCTGCAAATGGCTTATCCATCCACGCAAATGCGAAAGCTGGATATCCTCGACTTCATCGATATCATGCGCCGATTGAAGCCAATCGGAAAAGTACCGCAGCCGATCACGATACACCTTAATCGTCTTGGGCGTGCAGTTATCCAACTCACGCGAAACAATAAAATCCTCTATAGCCGCCTGTAATTTCATCAGGCCACCTCACTTTCAGAGTCAGCACTGGCATACCGCCGTTGCTTTTTCTGTACGTCGCTGGCAAAATCACGCTGTTTGGCTTCCAGGTAATCCGGTGCATTATCGGCCAACCAGTGAAGCATCGTGGAGATATCGGCATCAGGAGCCGCCTTATCGCCGCCGAGCCACGCCGCAAGCGTTGAAATGTAGCCGACCGTCGCTGCTAACCCCCGCTCGATATTCTTCTCTGCAATGCGCTGGCGTACCAACGGCCCCAGGCCAGCACCCGCATCCTCGCTAAACGCGCCTTGCACGACCTGCCACGCCGGATGCACCGGCCAGCGCGACCGGTTCGTATCGTCACCATCGGGTAGCACATAGCGCAGCCAGCCATCGGGCAGGCCATCATCCCCGCCTTGCTCACGCCCCACCGCATAGTCCCATAACGGCTTGAATTGGTTCAGGACATCATAGGCATCTTCTATCTTGACCTCGTGCAGAAACTCCCGTTTGAAGCGACATTCGACCCGCCACACGTCCGAGGTATCATCCCAACCTTTGCGCCGCCACAGATCATAAAACCACGTCTTACCGGAGGCTTGCTGTATCTCCAATGTCTTGTTGTAAATCACCGCCGATATCGGCGACCGATGTTTACTAAAAGCCAGCGACGAGACCCGCCGACAATCTGACGCCACCATATCCGCGCCATACACCGCCTCATTCTTACGCACCCGTGTTACAAAGCCCGTCGTGTAGTCACATTCCGAGAAATCATAGCCCGTCTCATCCGCGCATAAATGCACTTCTGAGACTTGCAGATGCAGATGCTCTCCAAACAGCGACATCAGAAAAACATGGACGAGGTAGAGCGCATCACCGCACCACGCCTGTTCCCATAAGAACTGTGAGGCAAAGCGCACCTGCGCGATGATATCATTGAAGCGGCCCCGCGAGATCGCCACTTTGAGCAACGGGCAGGTCAGCAGCCACCGCCATTGTTTGCCCCCGCCGTGCGGCTCGACGAAGAGCGGAGCGTGTCCCAGGAACCGCCAGGGCGACTCTACCTTGTCCTCACGTAACCGCGCTTGCCCTTGTAGCCGGTCGAGTTCGGATTGCAGTCCCTCAGCCAGTTCGCGCAGGACGATTGCCCCGTCTGTATCGGTATAGCGCACATTCAGCACCAGCGTATCGACACCATACCCGACCAGTTTCCCTCCATCCATCACAGCACCTCCCTTTCACGCCCAATGGCCTTGACCGACTCGATACGCCCGCAAGACCACAGCGCACACCTCGACTGCAACTTCCACGCCGTACCGTTCTGCTATGCCGCGAACCCTGTCCACAATCGCACAAGGTATCTGAGCCTGAGCAAACACCCCATCGACACAGAGCAAGGCCAGCCGCCGCCGCTCTTGTTCGGCTTGTTCAGCCATCTCGTTTGTTTTCATCACCGTTCTCACCTCGTTTCAATAAACAAGGGCAGCCCACGCGAACCGTAAGCTACCCTCAAAACTGCCTGTATAAACGCCGAGTTTTCGCTATTCTGTTGTCAGACCCATCACGCTGTTACATCGCCATCACCTCCCATCTCAGAGAAAAAACAAAGCAAAGGGATGTAGATAAAGGGGCGCGGTTTACTGTGCTGCGCCCCTTGTGCCTAGTCGTCTAACGAACACGAACACTCGAAGCAGACGACCTTATAATAGGGATGTCCAAACTTGCTTGTGCCATACATCGTCGTCGGAATCGGGAATTTGCGCTGACACATCCCACAATAGCCATCCTCGACTAGATTCCACCGCTCGACCCAGGCGCGCACGTTGGCCTCTGACAGATCAACATCGACCCACGCATGATTATCATAGCCCGCCCGTGCTGGCACATTCAGCTTGCTATCCCATACCGTCCAGGTTCCCTTCCGCGACCCAGGCCGCACCTGATAGCGATCACTCATTCGCTTCTCCTCTCAGAACTGCTCCCCAGCCAGCAACCGCCGCCATAACGTTTTAGCGTCCAGACGGTGATACCGTGCCAGAAAGTTGAAGACATTGCCGCCATAGCCCCAGGTATAGCAGTACCAGCAGCACCCGCCAGGAAACGACGGCTCATAGACGCGAAACGACGGGTGTCTATCCTTGCCATTCGTATGATGTTCTCCAAAGGGGCAACAGCCCATGCCACGCCGATCCAATCGCACATAGCGGCCAATCACCGCGAATGGGTCTTGCGCCGCGCACCAATCGGTAATCGTCAGTCCAGGCGACGAAGCGACACCCGATCCTTTTTTGGTTATCGATGTGTGTGTAGGGGCTGGCTGCTCAGCATCTGGCAACGCCTCTTGCATCTCCGCCAGCGACACCCGCTCGACATCGGCCAGCCAGCCCAGCATGTCATGCAGCGACAAGGCACACGGCACAAAGCCGCTCTTGTCAGGATGCATCTCGACAAAGGGATAGCGTTCACCAGACCGCCGGTGGATACCCAGGGGCAAGCGCATCAGCGACCCATAGCTGCGACCGCCACTTTGTTTGGGATAGAATTCCACACCCGCAGGGCAGACAGGCAGCAGCCACCCGCGCACGAGAGACGCCGACAACGGTTCAGCCAGAAAGACCCACAGATGCCCGCCGCGCCTGGACTGTTCCAGGTACGAGGGAATAGCCCGCAACGGCCCCGTTTGCAGCCGATAGAGCAGGAGCAAGCCATCGGCCTGATCCGCATCGAAGACCGCGAACCGGCACAACCCTTGCTCATCGATCACATACGTGCCAATCGTCTGCTTGCCTTCCAGGTGCAACCGCACGATCTGATGCGTCACCGGATGCCCCATGCGTCGATATCGCCCATCGGCTTGTTGCACCGCATAATCACTTTGCCGCCCGACAAAGGTTGCTCCAAACTGCAAGAGTTCTTGCATCGTAAACATCCGCACCTCCACGCCGATCACCGGCGAAAACGTCACGGTGTGTTCGCGTGACAAAACAACCGCGCCACTTCTGCCGCCTCACTGGCAACCAGCACGCCATAGCGATCAAAGAGCATCAGCAGCTTGGCTAACGCCTCGCCTTGAAATCCCTGCCTTTGCCAGACGCGCATCAAACTGTCGCGTAACTCGCGTTGGTCGTGACGTTTCGTGCCACGATCCCGCGCTCGATACGCCGCCTGTCGGCACGCCGCGCTACAATAGACCTGATCGCGCCCAATATTGCGCACTTTGATTTGTTCAAATGGCTTGTCGCACTGTTCACAGCGCCGCTCTGCAATCATCAAAACACCTCATAGACAGAGCGCAACGCCCAGGCGTCGCACAGAAAGCGAGAAGCGTCCTGCGAGAAGCGTTGGGCGTTGAGCGTGTAAGGGGACTACGGATTGACCGGCCAAACCGTTCCCGTCACCACCTGCTGCGGAGGGGCCGAGGTTTGCCCTTGTGACGGAAGCTGGGGGACGCCTTGCCCCGCACCAAAGGACAGATCGCCGGTGCGCGCCTGCTCGATAAACTCTTGCGCCCGATCCTCAGCAATGCCCTCATAGGCTTGCTGAATGAGCTTGCGCTGTTTGCGCTGCGCTTTGAGGTAGGCCGTGCGATGCATATGCCGCTCATCCACCAGCATCGCATGGTTATCGAGATGGTCTTGTTCCAATGCGTGCTGAAAGAAGTGGTCAAGTGGCACGAGCGCCACCGCCCCGACCGCTATTGGCAGCAGCACCGCCAGGAAGAATTCATAGCCGCGCATGAACGGCCCGTTGCCCAGCACATGACCCAGCGCGCTGAACAGCCCACCCAGGTCATGGCCGGCCATCACCCAGCCCAGGTTATTAGCCGCGCTGACATACATCGCCGCCAGCGCGACCAGCGCCATCACCACGCAGGCAAACCAGGAGCGTTTGCGCCCCAGGATGAAGGCTTGCCGCGAGGCGACATAGGTCAGCACTTCAAAGAAGAAGCCGCGTAGCAGACCCACAACAACCGAAAGCAGGCCGTCCGAAAACGACCCGCCCGCATACACCCATCCGTTGGCAATGCTCGACTCGACAATCAGCCCAGGCACGAGCAAGGCGACCAACGCCACCTCCAGGCGCTGCCACGTCAGGTACATCCGTATCACCGTTCGCATCTAGCACCTCCTAGCGCGCCGCCGCGCCAGCACCAGCCGCCACCGGAGCGACCGCCTTGACCGACTTGGCAAAGAAGCGCGCCTGGGGGACGGTCTGACCCGTCTTTTTATCCTTGCGCGTCCCCGCCGAGTAGGAACGCACGACCACCTTGACCGCCTGATCCATGAGGGCTTTTTCGCCCTGGCACAGTTCGGCAAATTGGGGATGATCGCTCTGCACTTGCAAAGGCCACTTGACGCCCTCGTCGTTGTCCAGCACGATAAACGAGAAGAAATCGTACTCGTCGCCTTTATCCGTCTTGCCCTTCATGTGACGAGCATACTTGACGGTTCCAGTAATTTCCACTGCCATTGAGACACCTCCAAATGTAATCGAGAAACAATCGGCCCGCCGCACGACGCGACGAGCCAGCTACGAACACGCACGACAAAACGCGCTACAGCAAACGCACAACAGGGACTGCTTAGCCGCCGAGCAAGCGTGGATCATCCCCCGACGCCTGATAATGGCGAGCCACTAACCGTTGATGTTTTAGCCGCTCTAAGGCCACCCGTGCCTGACGCTGCTTGACCGCATAATCATACCTGGCATGACAGCGTGGGCAGAGACAGATGAGATGGGGAGCCGGTTCATCCTTCCGTTGTTTGGGGTCAGCATGAGCGGCATGGAGATAGACCATATAGGGCAAACCGGTACGGCCCTCGATCACCTCAAACTGCTTGACCCCGCACTGTTCGCACTGATAGCCCGCTCGTTGCTTGCAGGCATCGGTCAACTGTTTCCAGTGCGAGGGATATTGTTTCCGTTGCCATCGCTTCATCGCACCCTCTTCACACGCACGACCACCGACCGCGCCGGAGCAGGACGAACCGGTATGGCATGCCCTCGCCGTCGCGCTAGCATAGCCCGATGTTCAGCCAGCAGCCCAGCAGCATGACGCCGACAAATGCCGCTCGACACAGTTTCAGGAAACGGCTTCTCAGGATGCTGTTCGCGCCAGCACCACGCACAGGTATTCATCGCCACCACCTTTCTCTTGACAAAAGCCAGCCCCGTAGGCGACAATAGCACCGAGGGCTTAGCTGGGACACTCAAAACCCAAGACCTTCACCGGCTGGCCCATGTCTTGATCACATGAGCCAGTTCCCTTTAGAGCAGGTGCAGCACTGAGAACGCTGACGAGGGAAACAGCAGCACCCATGCGAACAGCAGCAGTAGCGCCAGCACCAGCCACACAAACGTTGATTTCGTCACGGCCCACCCCCTTAGCGCCCGTTGAGGCGATAGACGTTGACGCCGATCTTGATATCCTCGCGTCCAGGGACGGAAACATTACCCGCCGTGGTCGCAACCGTCGTTGATTTGCCACTGGCAGACAGGCCAAAGGACTTGGACAGATCAATCGTAATGACCAGCTTATCTCCCTGGACTTTCATGTCGATATTTTTACTCATTCGTCACCTTCTTTCTTGACAAACACTTCATGACAACGCAGGCAGCGAGCAGAAAAGACGTCGCTGGCAATGCGCACCTTAAAGGGAGGCGAACAGGCGCACTCGTAGAGGCGTAAGCGGCTGCCAACCTTTGGCTTCGGCACGGGCCGGATCGCCGCATGAGGATACGACCCATATCGTTCGACAAAGCCCGCCAACACCGGACGCAGCTTCTCGCCAACCACTGTGGCAGTAGGCGGCCCATCCAGGCCAACCCGCCGCGCCGCTTGCGAAAATTCCTTGCGATGGCCGTACTGATTGCCCACTGCCGCATGGACTAATTCATGGAGCAGCACGCCTAACACCTGGATGCTGTCATCCACACGAGGCGAGACAAAAATCTGAGCCGTGCCATCTTTCGAGACCTGCGGAGAAAAACATTGCCCAATGACGACCCGCCCCGATAAGGACAAGCCGCCTTGCGATGGCCAGCCGCAGGAAACGCGCACGCCCGCCACAGGCAGGGACAACCCGCAGACTTTCATGTGTCCGGCGAGAAACGCGACCGCTTGCGAAAGCCACCATTCGCGCAGCCGCACCATGTCTTGCACGTTCCACCCCTCGAAAACTCAGCGTATAAACGCCGACTTTGTGCGCTCGACAGACAATTTACAAAAAACGCTTTACATGCGCAGCACATTCAGAGCGTGCTGCACAAACTCTCGATTGTAGACCGAAGTTCCGCCGCCCACACAAGCCAGTATCCGACCGACTTGGGAAGCCTTTGCTTCACGGAGACCGTTTCTCTTCTTCAGCCGCCAGTATTTTTCGTCTTCACCGACGCCCGCGCTGGCCCGTCGCTCACATCACCCCCTTAAATGTTCATCTCTATTTCTAGGGCAAAGTTTACAGCAGAATTCGGAAAATATTAGGTCAAATGTCCCTCAATTATCCTTGAATTACCTCTCAGTTGTGAAAGGTTTATATCCGTCAGTTCTGAGGGTTATTAGGTATCTCAGATGCTCAATATAATTATGTATCTGAGATACCTAACTGTCAAGAGGTATAGCCTAACTGTGCTATAATTAAGTCACTGGAAAGCCTAAATTAAGCGGAGCCTTTTATGTTGAAGAATATAGATACCGATCGTGAATATCTCACAACGCCTCAAGCAGCCAAACGGGCCAATTTGAGTAGATTACACATTGCCCGCTTACTTAGAAACAAAAAGCTAGAGGGGTTCCAATTGGGCCGAGAATGGTTTGTCTACGTTGACTCGTTGGATAAATATCTGGCAAGCCCTCGTAAAACCGGCCCGAAGAAAAAAAAGCCAACTGATGAAAGCATGGAGACACAGGAAAATGCGGAACCTTCAATTACGAACTGAGAGATTACGCCACGGATGGACGCAGCAACAACTCGCTGACTTTGCCGGAATATCGCTTTCTACGGTGGAACGAGCCGAAAAAGGGGAGTCTATTCGCGTCGATTGTATTCAGAGACTGTGTGAATGTCTCTCAAAAACGTCAGAAGAGCTAGGCTTGCTCAAAATAGCCGAAAGGGTATTAGAAAGTAATCACCATATGACTAAACGACCCACAATTTTCGCAGACGAAGAGAGAGAGAGCTGTTTTTCCTTTGGGAAGCTGGAAACAACCTGGAAAACTCTTGAAGGTGATGGAAAAAGCATCTACCTACCGCAACATATCCGGTCTCATTATATTCCATTTGCCGAAGAGCTTCCCGAAGAGTTACAAACTCGAAAGAAACAAATTCAGCAAGAGCAGGAGCAGAAACAAGAACAAGGTCTTCCGTCTTTTTGGAACGGCTCGATCTACGCGCTTGATCGTTTTGTGATTGGGCGAGAACCTACCAACGAAGACATGACGCTTGATTTATGGTTTCGTCCATCAGACTATTACACATTCCTTGCGACAAACATGAGCCTGAGAGACCCAGCATTACGAGAAAAATACCTATCAGATGTTGATTGGAGCGAAGCTATCCCCTACTTTTCCAATTCTTTTGGGGTTTCTCTCGCAGTCATCACCTCAGACGGGTATATCCTCTTCACCCAACGGGGGAAGAGCGTCGGCCCGCGCCCAAAAGTGTACGATGTTGGCATCGTTGAGGGGTTGAGCAGACCAATAGATCGCGGCACAACCGGAGAAGCGCCAGACGTCTATCGCTGCGCTTGTCGTGGGCTTGCCGAAGAGCTAGGACTAGAAGAATCCCTTGATTTTGCCGCCTCTGATATTACCTTTTTGAGCTTCGGCGTTGACACCCGATACGCTCTTCGTGGATTGACTGGTATGATCAAAATTAAGAAGAGCATAGAAAAGGTAGTGCATCTTTGGGATAATGGAGTAAGAGACAAATTTGAACACCAGAAACTTTTTCCTACACCTTTCACACCAAAAGACGTCATCTCTTTTGCGTATGCTCACCAGCCTTTCACCCCTGGCCCGACCGTCTATTATGCCTTAGTGCATGAATTTGGGCGTTCGGTGGTAGAGGATGCATTCGACAGCATCTCTATCTAAATCAAAAATCATAGAGAAAAGGTGAGGTAACACCGCATGAGTCCACAACCCATCACCGAAAATACCTTATTTTACGGCGATAACCTGAACATCTTGCGCGAATATATCCTCGACGAGAGCATTGATCTGATTTACCTTGACCCGCCATTCAATTCTAGCCGCAGCTACAATGTGCTTTTTAAGGATGAGAGCGGCATCGATAGCGAGGCGCAGATCACCGCTTTTGAGGATACCTGGCACTGGAACTACCTTGCCGATCAGACCTATCGCGGGATAGTCACCGACGCTCCTGAACGAGTCTCACAACTCATGTCCTCGCTGAAAAACATCGTCGGCACAAAAAGCCCAATGATGGCGTATCTGGTGATGATGACCGCTCGACTGGTGGAGTTACACCGCATTCTCAGATCAACCGGCAGCCTCTACCTGCATTGCGATCCAACGGCAAGCCATTATCTCAAAATCATCCTCGACACCATTTTCGGCCCGCAGAACTTTCGTAACGAGATCATCTGGAAACGCCAATCGGCTCATAGCGACGCGAAAACTAAGTTTTCCGATGTCACTGATACCATCCTGTTTTATGCCAAATCGAAGGATACCCTCTTTCACCCGCAATATGGGCAGCATGATCCACAGTACATCGAAACCTTTTATCGCTTTGATGATCACGACGGGCGCGGCCTCTATCGTTTGGGTGATATGGCAAGCCCAAATCCACGCCCCAATATGATGTATGAATGGATGGGCTTCTCATATCCCGCCAAAGGGTGGAGATACCAGCGAGAAACGATGCAGAAATTGCATGATGAAGGACGCATTTACTATCCCCGTCACAAAGGTGGATCGCTCGACACGACAAAACGGCCAGCCCTCAAACGCTATCTGAACGAACAGGAAGGCTCAATCATCACCAACGCATGGATAGACATCAATCCTCTTCATAGTTCAGACGCCGAGCGACTTGGCTATCCCACGCAAAAGCCGCTTGCCCTCTTAGAACGCATCATAGCCGCCAGCAGCAACCCAGGCGATACCATTTTGGATCCGTTTTGTGGATGTGGGACGGCGATAGCCGCTGCACAGAAGTTAGGCCGCAAGTGGATCGGCATCGATATCACCCACCTGAGCATCGCACTCCAAAAATACCGGATGGAAGCGATGTTCCCAGGTATTCACTTCAAGGTTGTCGGAGAGCCGCAGGACGTGAGTGCTGCCAAACATCTAGCGAACAGCGATCGCTATCAATTTCAATGGTGGGCGCTCTCACTTATCCGAGCGAAGCCGCTGGGCGGTCAGGAAGGCAGTAAGACAGGCAAAAAAGGCAGCGACCGAGGTATAGACGGCGTGATCACTTTCATTGACGATACCACGGATAAGGCGAAGCGCGTGTTGGTGCAGGTGAAATCCGGTCATGTGAAATCCGGCGACGTGCGAGACCTCGTAGGCACAGTGCAGCGAGAAAACGCCGCTATCGGCGTGTTCATCACGCTTGACCCGCCGACCAGCGAAATGATCACCGAAGCGGCCAGCGCGGGAAGTTACTATTCCCCAGGCTGGCGCAAGGACTATCCGCGCATTCAGCTACTTACTATCGCGGAGCTATTGCACGGAGCAGAGGTACAGATGCCGCCACAATTCGGCACATTCAAACAAGCGCAGAGAGAGCGAGTGAGCCAGGGGGAGCAGCCAGAGCTAGAAATATATTAATATTCCACAGAGAAATGGCCCTCGATTTTACTCGCAGTAGTATCAGCATCACCCAAGCTAATAGAAATGCCTAATGGCGTGTACCTCGGCAATTTTTCTTGAATCTTATGCAGGATTTTTACGCTTTGTTCCCCTAATATTCTGTCTCGAAGCTCGTATGTAGTCATTGCTTTTATTAGAGGAAGCTCAAAATCACCTTTTACTATATCACCTGCAATAAGTTCTCGATTTGGTAATAATAGGAAAAGAGAAGGGTCAGGCAACATAAGAGGCAGATCGGGAATGACAAACGTGTTTGCAAATTTTACTATCTTACGCAGCTTATTAAGACAAAACCATTTACGATTTGATACTAATATCTCGCTGAGCCATAGATAAGGGAAAGGATGCGGTTTTTTGTGGAAATACTGAGGAGCTAATCTTGGATCAACTGCTTCGTCTAATAAAACAGCCACTTTAATATCTGCATCAGACTGTTCTAGCAAACGTAAATCTTGAGGTACTTGAGTAGGAGAGAAAAAAAACTCGAAGACAGCAAAACGGCCATCAAAAATGAACAACATCAAATCATTGCGGCCACCCAGCACTCCTGCTACTTCAGGAACTACACAAGCATCTGGATAAAGATAAGATAGATACAACGCCAATTGTGATTCCGCTAAACTATGCAATCGACGACTAGATTTTTCTTGCTTAGCCGTCTTTACAAAGTTCTCAAACTCAATATCGTACATAGTAACTCCTTCAACAATGCGCATTTTATCAACATTATATGGCGTGAAATTTAAGAACGCAAATTCTTAAAAAGGCATAAAAATCAGTTAGTCACAGCCTAAAACAATGGACGTGAGACCAACTGATTTTACCACCTCAAAATGGCCCTATAACCTCTGCAATTAAAACACAGATTGGTTGCTATAAAGCGGCCTGGAGAGCCAATCGAGAAAAAGGGAAGTGGGCGACAAGGGACTCGAACCCCTGACATTCTGCGTGTAAAGCAGACGCTCTAACCAACTGAGCTAGTCGCCCATAGATAGTGGGGGACAGAGAAATGGGGACACTCTTGACGAGTGTCCTCAGCTTCTACAACATTGGTGCCCTCGAGTGGAGTCGAACCACCACGTCCAATTGGACACAGGCCCTCAACCTGCTGCGTATACCATTCCGCCACGAGGGCAAGTCTCTTCGTTCGTGGCTCTAGCG
>Ga0207416_1004255_pt1 | contig 12651 bp, 8 predicted proteins | sample PaiPotPPM11metaG_FD_184107 | JGI IMG/M metagenome (GOLD analysis project Ga0207416, IMG submission 184107) | Iron sulfur acid spring bacterial and archeal communities from Banff, Canada, to study Microbial Dark Matter (Phase II) - Paint Pots PPM... ...
CGTCGCCGGCGCCAGGTCCGCGATGAAAATCCAATCCGGCGTCATCGACGCCATATTTGAGCGGTTTCGGAAGGATGGCAATCGCTCCTATTTGGGCGAGGCGGTATCCCTGACCGAACACATGCTCCAGACTGCCCATACCGCCGAGCTGGATGACGCCGGCCCCACCTTGATCGCGGCGGCGCTGCTACATGACTTCGGCCACTTGATCCACGATCTACCGGAGGATTGCGCAGATCAAGGGATCGACAGCCGGCACGAGGATGTCGGATACGACTTCCTTTCCGAGCACTTTGTCGAGGCAGTCGTCGAGCCAATCCGGATGCATGTGGCGGCAAAGCGCTATCTCTGCGCAGTTGATCCGGACTACGTGAGCTCACTCTCGGCGGCCTCGATCCTCAGCCTCGATCTGCAGGGTGGACCGTTCGACGAAGCCGAGGTGAAGGCCTTCGAGCGCTCGCCGTATGCCGAGGACGCCGTTCGCCTACGATACTACGACGATGAAGGGAAGACTGCAGGAGCGCAGACGCCGGATCTCGAGCATTACCGTGCCATCCTATCCGTGGGTCTCAAGTGAGTGCACACCGGCAACCGCGTGGCAGCATATCGGTAACCTTCACGTAACATTCGCCTGGCACCATAGATTCGTGCTTAAATAGTCGCCGACGCCACCTCATCATTGACCGCTCATCCACCTCCCAATTCACCGCTCGTAAGGAGGGCGATATGACCGAAGTGGCCACGTATGCACCTGGAACCCCGCTGTGGGTGGACCTGGGCAGCCCGGATCTGGACGCATCACGAGCCTTCTATGGATCGCTGTTTGGGTGGGAGGCACCTCCCTCCCCGCCTGAGGCCGGGGGCTACACGATGTTCTTGCTGAACGGCAAAATGGTAGCCGGCCTTGGCCCGCTCATGAGTCCTGATCAGCCGCCGGCATGGTCGACCTACATCGCCACCGATGATGCGGACGATACTGCCCGGCGAGTCCGCGAAGCCGGTGGCCAGGTGATTGTGGAGCCCATGGACGTGCTTGACGCGGGACGTATGGCCGTCTTTGTCGATCCCACCGGCGCTTTCTTCTCCGTCTGGCAGCCAGGTCAGCATCAGGGCGCCGATCTGGTCAACGAGCCGAACACCTTCTGCTGGAACGAGCTCGACACCCGCAATCTGCCGGCCGCCAAAGACTTCTACCGGCATGTCTTCAACTGGGAAGGCGAAAGCAGCGAGCAATACACCGAGTGGAAGCTCAATGGCAGGAGCATCGCCGGGGCGATGGAGATGGGCGATCAGATTCCTGCGAATGTGCCGCCCTACTGGCTGACGTACTTCGCCGTAGAGGACTGCGGCGCAACCGTCGCCAAGGCGCAGAGCCTCGGCGGCCAGGTGGTGGTTCCGTCCACCGACACTCCGATGGGCCCCTTCGCGGTGCTGAGTGATCCGCAAGGCGCCGTCTTCGCCGTCATAGCGATGCAGCAAGGCGCGTAAGTCAGGACTGCAGGCCGGCCGGCGTCAGGAACCATCGGCGCCGGCCGGCTTGTTCGCCTTCGGTGCATCCCACCACTCTCGAAGCAACGCATGAAAATATCAGACCACTACGGCGTGGCGGCAAACTCGGTCACGGAAGTCCGAGCTGAGGGGAGCCGGGGACGGTGAGAGCGTTACCGCGTCAGGTCAGCTGATCGGTCCAGCTCCGCCAGCTCCTGCTCCGTCCGCTCGATGTCCTTCCTGGCACCCAGCCGCTGGAAGATCGCCAGGCTCTCCGTCAGCTGCTCTTCTGCTCGCTCTCCCTTCCCCTCCTGCCGGTTGAGGAGTCCCAGCTCCACCAGAATCCGAGCCTCGGTGTAGGGATTCGGCATGGCTACTGCCCGCTCTCGCCCCTCGCTGAGGACTCTGCTCCCTTCCCGGGTACCCTCTGGGTGACCCTCCGGGTGCCTGGCCAGCCGGGTCAGCACCATCCCCTCGATCCGCAGCGCCTCTGGCAGGTAGAGCAGCGTCTGGCGCTCTCTGGCCTGCCGTTCTGCCTCCCGCGCCAGCGCGAGCCCCTGCTCTACTGCTCCTAGCTCGAGCTGCGCCCACGCCAGAACCGGCAGCAGGAGAGGGAGATTGGTCCCCTCCTCGTTCACCAGCCCCCTCAGGCGATCCCGTGCCTGCTCGGGCTTGCCCATCAGCAGCTCTAGCTCTGCCAGCGCTGCGTGCGCCTCTTCCACTGCCTCCCGGCCGGCTCCTGCCGCCAGCTCTACGGCATGGCCGAGTTGCTCAGTTGCCTCCTTCCACGCTCCTTCGCGCAGGGCGAGCGTCCCTCGATGGAGCGGAACCCAGGCCGCCACGTAGGCACTCGCGGCGCGCGCCTGCCCGATCTCCTCCGCCCGAGCGATATGCTCCCGGGCGCGGTTCCATTCCCCTTGTGTCAGGAGAATCTGAGCGAGGTTGAGGTGATAGAACTGCTCATGGCGGATCTCCCCGGCCCGTATTGCGAGCTCTAGAGCTCGCTCGTTGAGCTGCAAGCCCTCGGCCAGATCCCCGGCCAGCCGCCTGTTGTCTCCCAAATTGCCTACCGTAGGCAACAGCGCGAGCAGGTCTCCCGCTTCCTCCAGGGGTGGGATAGCGCGTTCCAGTGCCTCGCGTCCCTCCTCGAGCCGGCCAAGAAGGATGAGCGCCGTGCCCCGCCGTTCCTCAGCGATGGCTTGAGCACTCTCCGCTCCCGCCGCTCGGGCCATCTCCCCGGCGCGCTCCGCAGCGCGCAGCATCTCTCCGTAGCGTCCCAGCATACGGAACACGCCGGCTAGTCGATTCTGCAGGCGGGCACCGGGTGCAGAGCCGGCCTTCGGCCCCGGGGTAACGGAGCCGGCGCTACTCCCCCCTGGGTGTCCATTGGCCGAATGCTCCTCCAGCCGCTCTGCCATCTCCTCCAGCCGCCGCCGCGCTTCCTCCAGCTCTCCCCGGTTCACCAGTGATTCGACCAGATTGGCCGTCGCCAAGCTTGCTGCACCCAGGTCCCCTTTCTCTCGATATCGCTCGATGGCTCGCTCCAGCATCTTCTGCGCCTGTTCGTACCTGGCGGACAAATTGAGCACACGCCCCAGCTTTGCTTCGATCCCGGCACGCTCGGGTACCACATCCACCGGATGCCGGGTGTGATCCCCGACCGGGCTAGGGATATCTCCCGCCCGATAGCGCTCCAGCCGCCTGATTGCCTCCTGATAGTGTCCGGTCGCTGCCTCGTTGGCATACGTGGCCAGGGCACGATCTCCTGCCCGCTCCAGCCACACGGCTGCCTCGACATCCTCCTCGGTCCTCGAGTAGTGATAAGCGATCATCTCCACGTACTCGTCCGAGGGATACAACTGAGTAATGGCCCGGGCCACCGCCAGGTGCAGCTGCCGTTGCCTCTTCCGCACCAGCATCCCGTACGCCACATCTCGCAGCGTCACATGCTTGAAAACATACTCGCGATCGAGGCTCCTCCTCGGAAAGGCGATCTCTGCCTCCTGGAGGGAGCGCAACGGTCCATCCAGTGTCTCCTCCTTCCGCTCCATCACCCTTGCCAGCAGTCTGACCGCAAAGCTCCTCCCGATGACGCTGCCTACCTGCGCCACCCCTTTGACCTGGCCGTCCAGCCGATCCAGTCGGGCCAACAGCACTTCCGTCAAGGTGGTAGGCAGCTTCTCTGCCGTCCCGGGAGCCAGCCCCACCCACCCATCTCTCTGCTCCAGTCCTCCACTCTCCTCCAGGAATCGAAGCAGTTCTTCTAAGAAGAAAGGATTGCCGCCTGCCCGCTCCCTGATGTGCTCCTCGAGCTCGGAGGAGAGCCGGCTCCCCCCGAGCACCGCTCCTGCGAGCACAGCTGCCTGGTCATGAGGTAGGGGACGCAAGGCGATCTGCTCCGTCCAGCCCCATGGGGCCCAGGGAGCGGCACCCAAGCCTGCGGCGGGGTACCCGTCCGGCCGTTGGGCCACCAGCACCAGTACTCGCATCCCGGGCACGTAGGGGAGCAGCTCTCCCAGGATCTGTTGGCTAGCTGTATCGAGCCAGTGCAGGTCCTCCAGGACCAGCACCAGTGGCTGCTGCTCGGTGAGAGCGCCGAGAAGGAGCCCCAGGATGCGGATGAGGGACTGTCGCCTGATCTGAGGACCGGCACGCGTGACGAGGGACTCAGCGGGAGGCAATCCCAGCACCTCACCGAGCACGTCAGCGGCAATGGCTCGATCCTCGGCATCACAGGCAGCTAGCAGCTCTTCCACCGTCGCGACCATCCGGTCCCTCAACTCCTCCAGCCCAGAGTCTTCGCGCACAGAGCAGAGCGAGCGGAGGAGATCGGAGATCAGCCAGAGGCTGATGCTCTGCCCATAGGAGAGACAGCGGCCCCGCAGGACACCTACGCCTCCATCTCGTCCAATCTGCTTTATGGCCTCAGCCACCAGGCGGCTCTTGCCCACTCCCGGCTCCCCCACCACCGTGACCAGCTGCCCCTCTCCCCCTCGCACTCGCTCCCAGGAAGCTAGCAGCTGGGCCATCTCCCCCTCCCGCCCGATCAGCGGGATCACCGCCCCAGTGGTCTCCCAGCGTTCTCCGACCTGCTCTCTGATCCCCAGTACTGGATAGGCCGAGACCGGCTCCCGCTTCCCCTTGAGAGCGAGGAGCTGCTCGGAGCCATACTGGACCCGTCTCCTGGTCAGCCGCATGGTCTCGGCTCCCACCAGGACCCTACCCGGCTCGGCTACCGCCTGGATTCTGGCAGCGACGTTGACCGCATCCCCGCTGACGGCCGCCTGCTGCTGGCCCGAGGCATCCCAGCTCCCACTCACCACCTCCCCGGTATTGATCCCCACCCGCATGGCGACCTCCCGCTGGTAGCGCCTCCGGACCTCATCCGCCACTGCTCCGATGGCCTGCTGCATGCCGAGCGCACACAGTACGGCGCGCTCCGGATCGTCCTCATGCGCCACCGGGACACCGAAGAGGGCCAGGATTGCATCCCCGGCATACTTCTCGATGGTGCCGCCGTACCGCTCGATCCTCTGGCTCATGGCGCGGAAGTAGGCTGCTTGGATGTCCCGGACCTCCTCCGGGTCGAGCTGCTCGGCGAGCGGGGTGAAGCCAACCAGGTCACAGAAGAGCGCGGTGACCAGGCGGCGCTCTTCCTGAGGTGGAGCGGGGCGAGAGATGGTGGGCGTGATCGAGACGGGAGGAGCGGGTGCTGGCGAGGTGGCAGAGGAAGGAGCTACTGACTGATGCGGAGCGGAGCCAGGTGCCGCGGGAGTGAGCGGTGCGCCACAGTCCTGGCAGAACCGATCACCCCCCAGCGGATTGATCGCACCGCAGGATGGACACGCTGCAGGAACCGGTTGGCCGCATCCACCACAGAAGCGTTTGCCGGGGAGGTTGAGGTGCCCGCATGTGGGACAGGCGACACGTGGCGGCTGCATGGTGTCGCCATCGTACCATGTTCCTTGACAGAGCGCACGAGGCACCGCTTACAACCAGAGGAGGATGGAGGTGATGGTCAACATGCCCAGGTAGCAGCGCCGAAGCGGCAGCAGAGGAGACAATCCGTCACCACCCGGTGATGATGCTGATGGAAATACTGGTATGATGAGGTAGCTAGGGGAGCGCACAGGCGCTGAGAGTGTGGCCATGGCCACAGACCCTTGGAACCTGATCCGGATAATGCCGGCGCAGGGAATGCAGCATCCGAACTCTCGAACCCGCTCTCGCTAGCGAGAGCGGGTTTTTTCGTGTGGACGGAGGATGAGATGACGCAGCAAGTGATGGAACACCAGCTCCCTGAAGTAGGGAAAATTTCTCCGGAGATCTTCGAGCACCTTATCAAGCCGCACCTCGGCAAGCATCGGCCCGAGGTGTTGGTAGGACCGCAGCATGGCGTCGACGTTGGGATCGTCGATATCGGCGCCGGCCAGGTGATGGCGCTCACGACCGATCCCTTCTTCATCGTGCCGGAGTACGGCTGGGAGCGTGCCGCCTGGTTCGCGGTTCACATCCTGGCATCCGATGCTTCTACCTCCGGATTGCAACCGGCCTACTTCACGGTCGATCTCAACTTGCCCCGTTCCATCGGACGGGAAGATCTGGAGGCCATGTGGCAAACCGTCGACCAGACCTGCCGCGACATCGGCATGGCAATCGTCACCGGACATACGGCGCGCTACGATGGCACCAACTACCCCATGGTGGGCGGAGCGACCGTTATCAGTATGGGGAAGAAGGACGCGTATCTAACTCCGACGATGGCTCGGGTGGGTGACGCCGTTGTCGTCACCAAAGGAGCTGCCATCGAGGCGACCGGCCTGTTCGGAGTCACATTCCCGGATCGCATCGCCGCAGCGCTTGGCCAGGACGTGGCCCGGGCCGCCGAGGATCTCTTCTACCAGATGTCGGTGGTCAAGGACGCGCTGACCGCGGTCGAGGTCGGCGTGCATGACGCCGGTGTCACCGCCATGCACGATGCTACCGAGGGCGGTGTGTGGGGTGGTCTCTACGAGATTGCCGAGGCATCGCACGTTGGAATGCTGGTCGACCGGAATGGAGTGGTGGTGCGACCGGAAGTGCAGGCAGTCTGCGACCTGTTCGGCATGGACCCCTATATCTCGATTAGCGAAGGGACGCTTCTTCTGACCTGCCGTCCTGAGAAGGCGAGCGCGGTAATCGATCGCCTGGCGGACGCGGGCATCAGCGCCAGCCGGGTCGGTGAGGTGACGCCGGCGAATCAGGGTATCCGGCTGGTGGAGAACGGTCGCGAACGAGAGCTCGACCATCCACGGGTGGATCCATTCTGGAACGCCTTCGCCCAGGCGCTGACGGAGGTGAGCCCATGATCCACGGTGTCTACCTGGTTCTGGATCCAGACCAGACGGCCGGCCGCTCTGCTCCCGAGGTCGCGGAGGCGGCGTTACGGGGCGGTGTCCGGGCGGTGCAGTGGCGGCAGAAGGGCGGATCAATTGCCGCACGGTGGCCCTCTGTCCTCGAGGTGCGTGATCTGTGTTGCGAGGCCTCCGGCGGCCCGGTTCCCTTCCTTATAAACGATCGCGTGGACGTGGCGCTGGCGGTCGACGCCGATGGCGCCCATGTTGGTCAGGACGATCTGCCCGCCGCCGCGGCGAGACAGCTCCTCCGAGGACGGATAGTGGGTGTCTCAGCCGGGAGCATGGCGGAGGTCAAGGCTGCCGAGCGGGCCGGGGCAGATTATCTTGGCGTGGGTCCGATCTTCGCAACGGCCTCCAAAGTGGATGCCGGTTCCGCCCTGGGGCTGGATTTTCTGCGAGAAGTGCGCAAAGCCACCGAGCTGCCACTGGTAGCCATCGGCGGCATAACTGCAGAGAACGCCGCGTCCGTGCAGGCGGCCGGAGCGGACGCCATCGCGGTGATCTCGGCCATCTGTGGAGCGCCAGTCGTCGAGATGGCCACGCGCTCGCTGGTCGAGCAGCTGGAGGGGGCGGTTATACGATGAGCATTGCCCTAACTATTGCCGGCTCCGATTCGGGCGGCGGCGCAGGCATCCAGGCCGACCTCAAGACCTTCTCCGCGCTTGGAGTCTATGGCGCCAGCGTTGTCACCGCCATCACCGCTCAGAACACCGTTGGCGTCACGGCGGTACACGAGGTTCCGGTAGATGTGGTTTCGGCACAAATGGATGCAGTACTGTCTGACTTTGACGTTGGTGCGGCCAAGACCGGTATGCTCTTCAGCGCAGAGATTATCGAAGCCGTCAGCCGGAAAATTCGGAAATGGGATGTGCGCAAGCTGGTGGTCGATTCCGTCATGGTTGCCAAGAGTGGCGACCGTCTCCTCCGCGAAGATGCGATCGACTCGCTGCGCACGTGCCTGCTTCCGCTCGCGCTTGTCGTGACACCGAACATTCCCGAGGCGGAAGTCCTCGCCGGCATGCCCATTCCGGACGAGGCCGCGCGCGAGGAGGCGGCGCGGCGCATCGGCGAGATGGGACCGCAGTGGGTCGTGATCAAGGGAGGGCATCTCGAGGGCGATCCAATCGATCTGGTGTGGGATGGCGAGGAGATGCAACGTCTCTCTGGAGAGCGCATCGAGTCGACCAGCACACACGGGACAGGCTGCACCTTCTCCGCTGCCATAGCCGCTAACCTGACCAACAGCACTGACGTGCGGCGAGCCATCCGCGAAGCGAAGGACTACCTGACGGGCGCCATCCGCCATGCCGAAGGGCTTGGACACGGCCACGGACCGCTCAATCATCACTATCGTCTGGCAGTTCATATAGCATCGTGACAGTTGCAGAAGCAGTATCCTGGGCTTAGCTGAACAGGCAGGACGGCTCTCATGCCTGAAGAGCGAAAACCTGTCACCGCGCTCTTTGCCGCAGACCGCAGGGATGTGTGGCTCATCACCACGGCGCGCGGGCTGCGCTCCTTCGCCTATGGCTTGCTCGCCGTGCTGTTGGGCGTTGCGCTCAGCAATGAAGGTTTCTCGCCGGTGGCAATCGGGGCGCTCATCACCGTTTCACTGGCGGGCGATCTCGTCAGCACCTATGTGATCGGACTCTTCGGCGATCGCTGGGGCCGGCGGCGGACAATTGCCGGACTAGCTCTGCTCATGGCGGCCACCGGTGCCGTCTTCGGGCTTACACATGTCTATCCTATCCTGCTGATGGCGGCCTTCTTCGGCACGCTGGGTGCTACGGCCTCCGAAACCGCTCCCTTCCTTCCGCTCGAGCAGGCTATGATCTCCCAGGCCAGCCCGCCGGAGGGCCGCACCGACGCCTATGCTCGCTACAACCTGGTCGCCTCGCTGGCGGCGGCGCTTGGATCCCTGTCTGCCGCTCTGCCCGACCTCCTGACTCACCTGGGGCTGTCGCTCACCGCCGGCATCCGGCTCATGTTCGGGCTGTATGCCGTGCTGGCGCTGGTCGTGACCCTACTCGTGCTGCGCCTCACGCCCCGTGTGGAGCTCCATCTGGCAGTGCCCGCGAAGACCGGTTGGCGGCAGCTCCTCCCGCCGTTGAGGGCCTCCCGCGGTATCGTTCTTCGCCTGGCCGGTCTCTTCAGTCTGGATGCGTTTGCCGGCGGACTGGTGGTCCAGAGCCTGATGGTGCTTTTCTTCCATCTGCGCTTCGGCGTGCCGCTCGCGGCGCTGGGCGTATTTGTCTTCGCCGCCAACATCTGCTCGGCGCTCTCGGTCCTCGGCGCCGCTCGACTTGCCCGCCGCTTTGGCCTGCTCAACACCATGGTGTTCACCCATCTGCCGTCCAACGTTCTCCTGGCGCTCGTCCCCCTGATGCCGAGCTTTCCGCCGGCCGCCGCCCTCTTCCTCGTCCGCCAGATCCTCTCGCAGATGGATGTGCCCACGCGTCAGGCCTATACCATGGCGCTGGTGAATCCGGAGGAACGAACGGCGGCAGCCAGCGTCACCTCACTGGCGCGCAGTGGTGGCGCAGGATGCAGTCCGGCGCTCTCGGGCCTGCTCTTGCAGGGACCGATGCTTGCCCTCGGCTTGCCTTTTCTCTTTGCCGGTGGGCTGAAGGCCGCCTACGATCTTGCCCTCTGGGTGACCTTCCGCCGTGTGCCGGTAGAGCAGGACGCCGTCAGCGCGCGTGCGTCTCAGTAGTCTCACTCTCAGAGAACCGGCGCTGGACGCGATAGTCTCAAGAAGCCGGCTCGGTTTGGAGGGATACCCAGCAGCTATCCCACAAAGTCGATCGTGAGCCAGGTCTTACCGTGGGCAAAGTGAATGCCGATCCCTACGTGTGTAAATGATGAATTGAGGATGACGCACGAATGGGTCAGCCTGGTCTTGCAGGTAGCCGGATCATGTGGCTCCTTCATCTCGTCCTGATACAGCGATGAAAGGTCCTGGACTTCGTTTCCGCTTCCCGCTTCGCCGATATTTTCTCCTACTATCTTGTGCGGGACGCAGATATCCGCCGGAAAGGAAGCATGGACATACTTGGCGTTGGTGTGCCAGAGGGAGTCCGACTCCGCCATGGCAGCAGAGTGCCCGTATGCTCCTACACAGGTGAAGGTCCCAATGCTCTGGTCCTCGCTCAAGGTATAGGGTCTCAGACCATAGTCGTCCCTCGTGCTATTGAGCAGGTCCAACACCATGCTGATGCATTCCTGCGTGAGGGGGCAGGTATGGACGGTAGCAGATGAGGTCTCAAGCCGACCGACGACGATCAGCTCGGTGACGTCGATGCTCTGGCTGCTCCCATAGTTATCAAGGGCATACAGCTCCAGATACTTCGCCTGCACCGGACGAGGGAAGACAAATTGCTGCAGGCCCTTCGGGTGCTTGGCAATTGCCTTGTAGACGGTCATGAAGCTTCGGTCATCGCTCCCAGTTGTCGACACGCGGATCTTGAACGTCTTGAGCGCGGCAGACGACTCATGGCCACTCAGCGCGCTCGGATCAAGAATAACCGACGATATGGTATAGAGCGCATCATCCTTGAAGCCGAGCTTCACCCACTGATTGCTCACCTGGCCCAAGCCGCTCGACCATCCGGAATCAAGCCGTCCATCGTTGATGAAGTGCACGTCGGTACTCTGCGACGAGGTCGCGATGACCTGGCCACCGTTGGCATCCAGGGCAATGTTCGTCTCTAACGGTGGATCGGGTGCCGGGAGCGTCGCCGTCCACTTCAGGGCGTTCCCGGCGTTATATCGGATGGGAGTTTGCGGACGGGATCCCGACGCAACGTCCGTCGCCTGATTGTTCTTTACATAAACGGTACCGTGCTTGTTGCTGACCTGGAGCGAGCCTTCGAGCACGATGAAAAGGGTTTGCTTGCCGACGATCCGCACGTCGAAGTTCGTGCCGACAGCCGCTGCAGTCGCCGTGCTGGTCTGAATCTGATGCTTGGTTCCGGGCGCAAGGATCTGATTCACTTCGCCACCGCCGACGTAGGTGAGATTCGGTGAGCGAAGCTGTGCATCGGTGCGCTGAGACATATGGAGAACCGTGCCGTCGCGAAAGCGAAGGGAGGCGCGCTGCGATACAGCCGTTTTCAGTACGTACCGGCTATACAGCGCTTGCGTCACCCTCCCAGGCCGGGGCTGCTCGCCCGGTGGCTGGATGGCCAGTCCACGAAAGATGTACCTGACCTCCCCGAGCGCTGTGGCTACCGCGGGCCGGACGTATTCCGGGGACCCGCTGGGGATGACGGCGTGCGCGGGGATAGCACTTCGGGCGCCCGAAGGCATACCCAGGGGCAAAAGGCTCGCCGCGAGGACCAGCGCGGCACGCACTGCAAGCCTGATGCATCGCGAGGGGGTGGGGGGCATGACCTACGACCTTGCCTGTGCTCGTCTCGGCACAACCAAATGCATGACGGGTTGGGGTCACCGCCGGCTCTGCACCAGGCACCGGTCCTCACGCCGGGTGTCTTCGCCTTCCGTCAGTCCGCCACGTCCCTGTGGGCCGTCCTCCCACAAGGTGCATACAATTTATCACTCAACGAGATACCCGTCAAGCAGATATTTTCGTTTTTCGTTGATCGAGGTATTGACTTTCCGAGGAACTATGGTAGTGTGGCTGTGCACCCAACGGGAGACGCCGATCCCGTCGTCGCGGCGGTGCGACCATGATGGCCAGACTTCAGAACGTGGACAGGACGGCGGGGGAGTACAAACCGTGAGTGACCTCGACTCATTTTCCCTACACTCGCAGATAGACATGTTCTTGAGCGAGGCTCGGCAGGAAAGGATGGCACTCGATTCCTGTTTGGAGCGTGGTCTTGCCTTCTGGCGTTGCCGGACATCCATCACCTCTGCCGAGATCGACATGCTCGCCAGACTCATGACCAATCCAACCTGTGCAGAAACGGTGGCACACCAGCTAGGACGCGACCTGGCCACCACGCAAGACTTCCTCGATGCGCTCATCGCTGTGGGCGTGGTAGAGCGGCAGGGCGATCGGTACCACACCACGGCGGCAGCCAGCCAGTACCTCCAAGCCTTTTTGGATCGCCCCTCCGCCTGAATGAAGGCAGCTTCACGCCTGATAATCTGCAGCTCGTCGATCTCTGCTCCGTCTCAGCCTGCTTCCCGCACGTTCTTACCTACCCTGAGCCCGGCTATGGCGGGTCTGGCGAGACCGGCAAGGTAAGCTGCCCCAGCGCGCCGTCGGCCAGCAACCCCTGCACGCTGACCATCAACGTCAAGCTGGCAGACGTCGGTAGCCCGACGTCATCCAACCTGCTGGAGGAGGTCGGCGGGTACTCCCTTGCCTCGGCCCACCAGCAGGGTGTGACGACAAATGCCCAGGCACAGGCAGATGACGTACCGCTGGAGAGCGACGACGTCTGCTGCTACAACCACACTGGATAGTCACAACGATAAGGGGCGGGCCTCGAGAGCCGCCCCTTATCGTCACATCATAGATTTGGCAGATATATGACTCTGCTCGTCGTCACGTAATGGCTTCAGCCGGCCCTACCGGGCTACTTATCATTGCATGGGCAGCTAAGGATGCTGCCTCCACGACCCACCCTTATCATCATGCGTCAAGCGATGGTAGGGGCGACCTGCGCTCGCCCAATTCGCATCAACTTTAGAGATGACAGCGGGGAGGCACACATGCGCACGATGAGGTTGACCCACCTCACGAGCAAGGAGCGCCTCCCCATGACGACCGTACCACAGGTAGCCCGTGCCCTCGAGA